>ENA-OQLC01000071-OQLC01000071.1-human-gut-metagenome-genome-assembly--contig:-NODE-71-length-79594-cov-15.097878_pt1 | contig 79594 bp, 69 predicted proteins | sample MGYA00242653_ERZ504807 | MGnify/ENA primary metagenome ERZ504807 (study PRJEB26092, sample SAMD00036381) | human gut metagenome | host: Homo sapiens | study: EMG produced TPA metagenomics assembly of... | reverse complement strand
GCAACTGAATTCGGGTGAAATATCCCGCAAAGTGGGGCGTGCAGATTGCGGGAATGATTTTTCAGACACGCTCTAACGCTTTAAGTTGGTGAAATATGAAGAGGATTGCTATAAATTCCTTGACAAATAAATTTTGTATTTGTATACTTGCAGATATATGATATAAAAAAGCACAGATGGGAAAGAGTAACATAGGGAAAACAGACAGAGAGCTGCCGGCAGGTGAGAGGCGCGTGGGGAACTTATGTGAATACCTCCCGGAGCTCTGCACCGAACACCTCAGAGATATTGTAAGGTAAGTAGGCTGCAGCGGAGTGGCATCCGTTAACATGCTTAAGTAACAGAGAGAACCGTTGTTTATCATAACAATGGCATGGTTTGTTACTTATTGAGGCAGAGAATGCGAGTTTTCTGCGAATTTAGGTGGTATCGCGGGACCCGGTTCTCGTCCTAAATGGACAGGAACCGGGTTGTTTTATTTTATTATGAGGAGGAAACAAACAATGACAGTTTGGGACGAGCTGAAAGCCCGTGGTCTGATTGCCCAGGTAACAGACGAAGAAGAGATCAAAGAAATGGTAAATAATGGAAAAGCCACATTTTACATTGGCTTTGACCCTACCGCAGACAGCCTTCACGTAGGACATTTCATGGCGCTCTGCCTGATGAAACGTCTGCAGATGGCGGGAAATAAACCAATCGCATTATTAGGCGGCGGAACCGGTATGATCGGTGACCCGTCCGGAAGATCTGATATGCGTCAGATGATGACAGTGGAGACCATTCAGCACAACATCGACTGCTTCAAGAAACAGATGGAGCGTTTTATCGATTTCTCAGACGGCAAGGCATTAATGGTAAACAATGCAGACTGGCTGATGAATTTAAATTATGTAGAAGTACTTCGTGATGTTGGACCACATTTCTCTGTAAACCGTATGCTCTCTCACGAGTGCTACAAACAGCGTATGGAACGTGGACTTACATTCCTTGAGTTCAACTATATGATCATGCAGAGCTACGACTTCTACATGCTGTATCAGAAATACGGCTGCACCATGCAGTTCGGCGGTGATGACCAGTGGGCAAATATGCTTGGCGGTACAGAGCTGATCCGTCGTAAACTTGGAAAAGACGCTTACGCCATGACAATCACACTTCTTCTGAACTCCGAAGGTAAGAAGATGGGTAAAACACAGTCCGGTGCTGTATGGCTTGACCCGGAGAAGACTTCTCCTTTCGATTTCTATCAGTACTGGAGAAACGTGGATGATGCAGATGTTATCAAATGTATGCGTCTCCTTACCTTCCTTCCGTTAGAAGAAATCGATGAGATGGCGAAATGGGAAGGAAGCCAGTTGAATAAAGCAAAAGAAATCCTTGCATACGAGCTGACCAATCTGGTTCACGGCGAAGAGGAAGCAAAGAAAGCGCAGGAAGGCGCAAGAGCACTTTTTGCAGGCGGCGCTGACACAGCACATATGCCGACAACTGAACTTGCAGACGAAGACTTCTCAGAAGAAGGAACAATTGACCTGATCTCCATGCTTGTAAAAGCAGGAATGGTTCCAACACGTTCCGAGGGACGCCGTGCCATTGAACAGGGCGGTGTTTCCATTGACGGTGAGAAGATCACAGATGTGAAATACACAGTTGCCAAAGATGCACTTACAGGCGACGGCGTAGTTCTTAAAAAAGGTAAGAAAAAATTTAACAAAGTTCTTGCAAAATAAAAAATTCATATAAATATCGGTGTACACCGGAGAATGCACATAGAAGCTTTCTGGTGTGGCCGATTTCAGGAGGAAAAGATTATGAAGAAATACGGAGTAAACGAACTTCGTCAGATGTTTCTGGACTTCATGGAAAGCAAAGGACATCTGGTAATGAAAAGCTTTTCCCTGGTACCACAGGGAGATAAGAGTCTTCTGCTGATCAACGCAGGTATGGCTCCGCTGAAACCATATTTTACAGGTGCTGAAATCCCGCCGAGAACAAGAGTAAGTACCTGCCAGAAATGTATCCGTACAGGCGATATCGAGAATGTAGGTAAGACTGCACGCCACGGTACATTCTTCGAAATGCTTGGCAACTTCTCATTCGGTGATTACTTCAAAAAAGAAGCAATCCACTGGTCATGGGAATTCTTGACAGAAGTAGTAGGACTGGACGCAAACCGTCTTTATCCGTCTGTATATCTGGAAGATGATGAAGCATTCGATATCTGGAATAAAGAGATCGGAATCCCGGCTGAGAGAATCTTCCGTTTCGGAAAAGAAGACAACTTCTGGGAGCACGGCGCTGGCCCATGTGGTCCATGTTCAGAAATCTACTATGATCGTGGAGAGAAATACGGCTGCGGGAAACCTGGCTGTACAGTAGGCTGTGACTGCGACCGTTACATGGAAGTATGGAACAACGTATTTACCCAGTTTGAGAATGATGGTAACGGAAACTACACAACACTGAAACAGAAGAACATTGATACAGGTATGGGTCTGGAACGTCTGGCAGTTGTTGTGCAGGACGTAGATTCCATCTTCGATGTAGATACTATCTGCGCACTGCGTAACCTGGTATGTAAGATCTCCGGAAAAGAATACGAGAAGAATTATAATGATGACGTATCCATCCGTCTGATCACAGACCATATCCGTTCTGCAACATTTATGATCTCCGACGGTATCATGCCTACAAACGAAGGCCGCGGTTATGTACTCCGCCGTCTGATCCGTCGTGCAGCACGTCACGGACGTCTTCTTGGAATCGAAGGCACCTTCCTTGCAAAATTAAGTGAAGAAGTGATCAATGGTTCCAAAGCAGGATATCCGGAGCTGGAAGAGAAGAAAGAATTTATCTTTAAAGTTCTCACAAATGAAGAAAACCAGTTCAACAAGACCATTGACCAGGGTCTTCGTATCCTTGGAGAGATGGAAGATGAGATGAAAGCAGCAGGAGAGAAAACACTTTCCGGCGAAAATGCATTCAAATTATATGATACTTACGGATTCCCGATGGATCTTACAAAAGAGATCCTTGAGGAAAAAGGATATGATATTGATGAAGCTGGCTTCCAGAAATGTATGGAAGAGCAGAGAAACAAAGCACGTTCTGCACGTGAAGTGACAAACTATATGGGTGCTGACGCAACTGTATATGATGATATTGATGTAAATGTTACAACAGAATTCGTAGGATACGATCATCTTACCTTTGATTCCAAAGTAACAGTCCTTACAACAGAGACAGAGATCGTAAACTCCCTGATGGAAGGACAGAAAGGAACTGTCTTTACAGAGCAGACTCCATTCTACGCAACTATGGGTGGACAGGTCGGAGATACAGGTGTGATCGAAACTGCAAACGGTAAGTTCGTAGTAGAAGACACCATCAAGCTTCGCGGCGGTAAATTCGGACATGTAGGTCATATGGAATCCGGTATGATCTCCACAGGCGAAACTGTTTCCCTGAAAGTGGATGAAGCTGCAAGAAGAGACACTGAGAAGAACCACAGTGCAACACATCTTCTTCAGAAAGCATTAAAGACAGTTCTTGGAAGTCATGTAGAACAGAAGGGTTCTCTGGTAACACCGGACAGACTTCGTTTCGACTTTGCTCATTTCCAGGCTATGACAGCTGATGAGATCGCACAGGTAGAAGCGCTTGTTAATAAAGAAATCCAGGCTGGTCTTGAAGTCCGTACAGATGTTATGGATGTGGAAGAGGCTAAGAAATCCGGAGCAATGGCTCTGTTCGGAGAGAAATATGACCAGAAGGTACGTGTGGTATCCATGGGCGACTTCTCCAAGGAACTCTGCGGTGGTACTCATGTGGCAAACACAGGCAACATCATGCTGTTCAAGATCGTTTCCGAATCCGGTATCGCAGCAGGCGTGCGCCGTATCGAGGCTCTGACAGGCAACGGAGTTCTGGAATACTATAAGAAACAGGAAGAACTGCTTCACGAAGCTGCAAAAGCTCTCAAAGCAAATCCTGCAGAGATCGTAGAGAAGATCGGACATCTTCAGGGAGAAGTAAAAGCACTCTCCAGTGAGAACGAATCCTTAAAGAGCAAACTGGCTCAGGGAGCTCTGGGAGATGTTATGGATAAAGTAGTAGAAGTCAAAGGTGTGAAACTTCTTGCTGCAAAAGTAGACGGAGTGGATATGAACGGACTTCGTGATCTTGGCGACCAGCTGAAAGGCAAACTTGGTGAAGGTGTTGTCCTTCTGGCAGCAGTAAACGGCGAGAAAGTAAACCTTCTTGCAATGGCTACTGATGCAGCACAGAAAGCAGGCGCTCACGCAGGTAACCTGATCAAAGCAGTGGCAGCTATCGTAGGCGGTGGCGGCGGCGGACGTCCGAACATGGCTCAGGCCGGCGGAAAGAACCCTGCCAAAGCGCAGGAAGCTGTAGATGCAGCATCAGGAATCCTTGAAGGTCAGATAAAGTAAAAATTTCTGCAAAATTTAACCAAAAAGATGTTGACGAACCCACAGGCAATGATATATAATATCACTTGTGCAAGAAAAAATACCCAGACAGTTGTATTTTAGCACAATCTACAACTGGAGGGAGGTTAGGTGTGAGTCTATGTCAAACGTAATCGTAAAAGAGAACGAGACTTTAGATAGCGCTCTTCGCAGATTCAAGAGAAGCTGTGCAAAAGCAGGAATCCAGCAGGAAATCCGCAAAAGAGAGCATTACGAGAAACCAAGCGTTCGTCGTAAAAAGAAATCTGAAGCCGCAAGAAAACGTAAATATAATTAATTGTGCGCAAAAATCCCTGGCAGTTCTGTCAGGGATTTTTATCATAATTTGGACAATAATCAGGGGAAGGAAGTAATCTTGAAGGCAGAAAATAACAAAATACTTAAAGAAAAGAAAAACTGGATCCTTTTACTGTTTAAAAAACTGGCAAAGCTGATTTTCAACAGAATCTTTTATGTTGCGGTTGCAATGCTTGTCCAGCTCGGATGGATCTTAATGATGGTACTGCGTCTGGCCGCTTATTCCAGATATATTGATATCGGATTGAGGCTGATAGGTATTGTGCTGGTATTATGGATCCTGAATAAGGAAATAAACCCTTCCTACAAACTGGCCTGGACCATGCTGATCCTGATCCTGCCAATCCTTGGAGTGGTATTATATTTTGTATTTGGACGTTCCAGGATCGCTGCGATCATGCAGCAGCATTTTGAACAGAGGATTGAGGAGAGCAGGGAGTATCTGCGGGATCGGCCACAGACGAGGCAGAAGCTGGAGGCTCTGGATCCCTCGGCTTCAAATCAGTCCAGATATATTTCGGATGTTTCCAGATTTCCGGTCCATGAGAACACAACTGCAGAGTATTTTCAGGTAGGAGACGATATGTTTCCGGTGCTTGTGAGGGAACTGAAACAGGCGAAGAAATACATTTTTATTGAATATTTCATTATCAATGATGGGGTGATGTGGCAGACAATCCTGAATATTCTGGAAAAGAAAGCTGAGGAGGGTGTGGATGTGCGCCTGATCTATGATGGATTTGGCTGTCTTACAACACTTCCCCATAAATATTATGAAGAGCTTCAGAAAAAAGGAATCAAATGTCAGGTATTTAATCCTTTCCGTCCCATTTTGAATATTATCCAGAATAACCGGGATCACAGGAAGCTTTGTATCATTGACGGATGGGTTGGATTTACGGGAGGCATCAATCTTGCAGATGAATATATCAACCAGAAAGCGCGTTTCGGACACTGGAAGGATACTGCAGTTATGCTCAAGGGGGAAGCTGTCTGGAATATGACGGTAATGTTTCTCCATATGTGGGCGGTGATCGGCAGATCTGAAGAAAGTATTGATTATGAAGCCTATTTTCCCCACAGATATCATGAGGGAGAATTTGAGAGTGACGGATTTGTCCAGCCATTCTGTGATACACCTCTGGATGAGGAGGTTGTCGGTGAAGATGTATATCTGAACATTATCAACAAAGCAAAAAAATATGTATATATCTGTACTCCTTATCTGATCATAGACAATGAGATGATGACTGCCCTCTGTCTGGCAGCCAAAAGCGGGGTGGATGTGCGTATTATGACGCCGGGAATCCCTGACAAGAAGCTGGTATTTATCCTTACCCAGTCCTATTACAGGCAGCTTCTGGAAGCCGGTGTAAAGATTTATGAATATCAGCCCGGTTTCCTTCACGCAAAATCCTTTGTGAGTGATGATGAGATTGGAGTTGTGGGAACCATCAACCTGGATTATCGAAGTCTTTATCTTCATTTTGAGGATGGTGTATGGATCTACAGAAACAGAGTAATACAGGATATAAAAGATGATTTTATCCAGACTATGGAATATTGCAGGCAGATAGAACCGGAATTCTGCCTGAAAAGAAATATAGGACTGCGTATCATGCAGAATATTTTCCGCGCATTTGCGCCGCTGATGTAAAATGAGCACTGAAAATCGTATTTTTATGGTTTTCAGTGCTTTTTATCTGATCATGATCAGGTATCGGATCGGATTAAGATGCATTATTTTATTGGATTGCTATATAATGAATAAAGAAAGTAGTCTTAGAGCGTGCGCCGGCAGCCTGCCGGTACATTGATCGGAGAGATAATATGCGAAAAAAATGGATCTCCATAATATGCGCTGTGATCATCATGGTCTGCACTATCATTACCCCTGCTTATGCCACCGGAATCTTTTTGCCTGAGGAAAGCAATACCAAACAGGCAGAATCCACAGATCTTATTGAAGCACCATCAGGAATCCTAATGGAAGCGCAGACAGGAACAGTCGTTTATCAGAAGGATGCGGATACCAGACGAAGCCCTGCCAGTATCACGAAGATCATGACGCTGATCCTGATTTTTGATGCTCTGGATAAAGGCAGCCTGAAAATGGACGACACAGTCACAACCAGTGCCCATGCAAAGTCCATGGGCGGTTCTCAGGTGTTTCTGGAGGAGGGGGAAATTCAGACAGTGGAAACCCTGATCAAATGCATTGTGATCGCATCAGGAAACGATGCCAGCGTAGCAATGGCAGAGCATATCTGTGGCAGTGAACAGGAATTTGTCCGCCATATGAATGAACGGGCAGAAGGACTTGGGATGAAAAATACTCATTTTGAAGACTGCTGTGGTCTGACAGAATCTCCCGATCATTACACAACAGCCAGGGACATTGCCATCATGAGCAGGGAACTGATCACAAAATATCCGAAAATTCTGGAATATTCTTCCATATGGATGGAAAATATCACCCATGTGACCAGGCAGGGGACAAAAGAATTCGGACTTACCAATACCAACAAACTGATCCGCAGCTATGAGGGCTGTGTCGGCCTGAAAACAGGAAGCACCAGTATTGCAAAATACTGCCTCAGCGCAGTCGCCAAAAGAAATGACATTACTCTGATTGCAGTAGTGATGGCAGCCCCGGACTATAAAGTGCGATTTAAAGATGCAGCCTCCATGTTAAATTATGGTTTTTCAAAATGCAGCCTGTACATAGATAAGAAAATGGAAGCTCTGCCTGAGATTCCGGTCAGAAATGGAAAGAAAAAGACGGTTTCCCTGGTTTATGAAGAACAGTTCCACTATCTGGATACCACAGGACAGAATATCGGGAATGTAAAAAGAAAGCTGAGAATCCACAGGGAAGTAAAGGCCCCGGTGAAAAAGAACACCCTGGCAGGGGAGATGATCTATTCCGTCGATGGGAAGGAACTGGGAAGAGTGCGGATCCTTTACGGGGAAAATGCGGGAAAAGCCACATATCCGGACTGCCTGAAAAAAGTTGTCATGAGATTGTAAACGTTACTGAGAACAGGGTGAACAGTAACCTGTAAACAAAAAGTATTTTGGACAGTTTTATAATTTTTTGACAAAGGACAGCAATCCGATGTATAATAAAATCCAAATGGGTATTGAGGGAAATAAAAAACAAAAGGAAGGTACTATATAATGAAAGAAATCCGTACAGAAGATGCCGTAGGGCACATTTTATGCCATGACATCACACAGATTATCAAAGATGTAAAAAAAGGGGTGCTTTTTAAGAAAGGTCATATTGTCAGAGAAGAGGATATTCCTCTGTTACTCTCTGTAGGAAAAGAACATTTATATGTGTGGGAGAAGAAAGAAGGAATCCTTCATGAGAATGAAGGCGCAGAGATCCTTTATAAGATCTGTGCCGGAGATTCGGACACCATGCATGGTTCTGATATAAAAGAGGGAAAAATCGAGCTGATCGCAGACATTGACGGAGTGCTTAAGATCCGCAGGGAAGCTCTGCTGGCTGTCAACTCACTTGGAGAGATGATGATCGCATCCCGCCATGGAGATTTTCCTGTAAAGAAGGGCGACAAACTGGCAGGAACCAGAATTATCCCTCTGGTGATTGAGAAAGAGAAAATGGATCGTGCAGCAGAGGTGGCAGGCACAGAGCCGATCTTTTCCATTCTGCCATATAAGAAGAAAAAGGTGGGTATCGTAACAACAGGAAGTGAAGTGCAGAAAGGTCTGATCACTGACACCTTCACTCCTGTACTGAGAGATAAATTTGCAAAATTTCCATCAGAGGTCATCGGTCAGACAAAACCGGGTGACGATATGGAACAGATTACGGCTGATATCCTGAAATTTATCGAAGAGGGAGCCGATATGGTAGTCTGCAGCGGCGGAATGAGCGTAGATCCGGATGACAGAACTCCGGGTGCGATCAAAGCAACAGGAACCCGCATCGTATCCTACGGTGCACCTGTACTTCCGGGAGCTATGATGCTGGTTTCCTATTATGAGAAAGACGGCAGGCAGATACCGATTCTTGGGCTTCCGGGATGTGTTATGTATGCAAAGAATACCATCTTTGATCTGCTTCTGCCGAGACTGATGGCAGATGATGAGATCACATTATCAGAGATTAACCAACTTGGAGAGGGTGGACTCTGCCTGAACTGTGATGTCTGTACATTCCCGAACTGCGGATTCGGAAAATAATATCCCGCAGAATGCGTTGTCAGACACAAAGTGAACATAAAGGGAAAAGAAAACTTGCATGAAAAGATTTAAAACCGTACATTATACAATCCATTCTAACAAAATAAAGGATGCGAGAGGCATCAGATTTGCGGTGCTCGCAGATCTTCATGGCATGGAATTTGGCCCTGATAACAGAAAGCTTCTGGAGACGATCCACCGGTACAGACCAGATGGGATCCTCATTGCCGGTGATATGATCGTGAGAAATGATTCTGCTTCTTTAAAGACTGCATCATCTCTTCTGAGGAGCCTTGCTCAGCAGTATCCGGTTTATTATGCACTGGGAAACCATGAATATAAGCTGTACAGGACAGATCCTCAGGAGAACTGTATGGCAGCCCGATATCAGGAATATGAAAAAGAGCTGAAGAAAGCCGGGATCCATATCCTGCATAATGAATCCTGCAGCCTGCAGGTGGGAAAAACCAGCCTTACTGTCTATGGCCTGGAAATACCTCTGATCTATTATAAAAAGCCATTTTCTCCACAGCTTAAAAGAGAGGAAGTCAGGGAACTGATCGGAGAACCATCTTCCGATTCCTTGAATATTCTTCTGGCCCACAGTCCCAAATATGGAGATACCTATTTTGACTGGGGGGCTGATCTAATCCTGAGCGGGCATTATCATGGGGGGATTGTAAGACTTGGCAGGCACAATGGGCTGCTTTCCCCACAGCTTCATCCATTTCCGAAGTTCTGCTGCGGAGATTTCCACAGGAAGGAACAGCATATGCTGGTAAGCGCAGGAGCAGGGGAACACACCATACCTGTAAGGATCCATAATCCCAGGGAATTGCTGATGGTGGATCTGAAACCGAATGCCTGAGAATATTGTTACTGTCTGCTGACTGTATGGCAGCGAAATATTTACTTGAAAAGGAAAAGACTGTGCTATGGGAATTCCGGTAAAGTTGGAAGTATTTGAAGGTCCTCTGGATCTCTTACTGCACCTTATCGAAAAAAATAAAATAGATATCTATGATATCCCCATCGTGGAGATCACAGATCAGTATATGGAATACATCCATGCCATGGAGCGGGAAGACCTTGGAATCATGAGTGAGTTCATGGTCATGGCAGCCACATTGCTGGATATCAAGTGTAAAATGCTTCTCCCGAAAGAGGTCAATGAGGAGGGAGAAGAGGAAGATCCAAGAGCGGAACTGGTGGAGAAACTTCTGGAATATAAGATGTATAAGTTTATGTCCTATGAGCTGAAAGACAAGATGGACGATGCGGCAAATGTATTCTTTAAAGAGCCCACTCTTCCGGAGGAGGTATTGCAGTACAGAGAGCCTGTAGATCCAAAGGAACTTCTGGCAGGTCTCACGCTGGAGAAGCTGAATGCAATCTACAAGTCTATCATCCGCAGGCAGGAAGACAAGGTTGATCCTATCCGAAGCAAATTCGGAACCATCGAGAAGGAAGAGGTCAGCCTGTCTGATAAGATGATAGAGATCAAAGATTTTGCCCGTACCCATCGGAAATTCAGCTTCCGCAATCTCCTGGAGAGTCAGTGCTCGAAAGTACAGGTGATCGTCACCTTTCTCTCCATACTGGAACTGATGAAAATGGGACACATCCACGTGGAGCAGGACGGGCTGTTCGATGATATCTCTGTTGAAGTACAGACAGATCCGGATACATGGAAGAATCTTACGGAATTTGCGGAAGATGAACCGCAGAATACAGAGATCAATATGTAATAAAAAGGATAAGGAATGAGGAAGACTGAGTGAAGATTAAGGAGACAGAAGCTGCGATAGAAGCAATACTTTTTGCAATGGGCGGTTCCGTAGAACTGCCCCGGATCGCCAGAGCCATCGGTGTGGACGAGAAGACAACAGGAAGGATCATCCGCAATATGATGGACCGTTATCAGGAAGAGAACAGAGGCATCCAGATCATAGAACTGGAGAATTCTTTCCAGATGTGTACAAAGAAAGAATATTATCAGTATCTGATCAATATTGCCCTGCATCCTCAGAAGCCGGCACTGTCAGATGTTATGCTGGAAACCTTATCCATCATTGCATACAAACAGCCGGTTACAAAGGCGGAAATCGAGAAGATCCGAGGGGTAAAATGTGATCACGCCATCAACAAGCTGGTAGAATACAGCCTGGTCAGGGAGCTGGGGCGTCTGGATGCCCCTGGACGTCCGATCCTGCTCGGGACCACGGAAGAGTTTCTGCGCTGCTTCGGCGTACAGGATCTGGAATCCCTGCCTGTCCCTGACCCTGTCCAGATAGAGGACTTTAAGGCAGAGGCAGAGGAAGAAATCCAGCTGAAACTGGATGTGTAAGATAAAGGAGAAAAAATAATGCCAACCACATATGCACATGATTTATTTGGAAAAGAAGTATATAAGAGACTGCCTTCAGATATGAAAGCTCTGATCCGCAGACATGGAGATCTGTACAGGATTGGTTTACATGGGCCGGATATCCTGTTCTACTATATGGTTTCAAAGAATCCTGTCACCCAGTTCGGGATTGAGATGCATCATGAGAAGGCAAGAGCCTTTTTTGAAGAAGGGATGCGGCAGGTCAGAAGAAATGATAATGAGGCACTTTTTGCATATCTTCTTGGATTTGGCTGTCATTATATTCTGGACTCCGCATGCCATCCCTATGTAAATAAGATGGCTGCAGAAGGCGTCATTCCTCACATTGTTCTGGAGAAGGAATTTGACCGTGTGCTTATGGAAGAGACAGGTAAAGATCCCGACCATTATTATCCGGCCTGCGGGATCATGCCGAAGATGGAATATGCCAGAGTGATCCACAGGGCCATTCCTCTGGTGAAAACCATAAACATTTATATTTCTGTCAGGATGATGAAAATTCTTACCAATTTCATGGTGTGTGATGACCATGGAAGAAAACGCAGGATTCTGGGGAAACTTCTGAGACTGGGAGGAGAGTCCATCGGCTCTGTCATTGAACATTTCATGACTGCCGAAGCAGTAGAGCAGGCAAAAGCTCCCATGCCTGAACTTGAGAGGCTTTACAGAGAGGCGGTTCCTGAAGCTGTGGAATATCTGGGAGAACTTTATACCTTAAGAGAGGGAGCTTATCATCTGAGCAAAAGATGGGACCGGACTTATAACGGGTAATGGACATATCCCGATATTTTTCGGAACTGTGACAGTCATATTCCGGACATGCAGGCATAAATTATCTTATAGGGTGAAGCAAAATCCTGCAGATATCCTGTAAACAACAAATCTGTGAATAACCGTAAATTATGAACAGTGATATTCATGGATTGCCAGCATGTGAGGTGGAGTATGAGAATGAAACATATTGCCGCTGTCATTGTTGTGACGGCGGTATTATTGTTTACGCAGACATACACCTCCGCCCGGGGAGCGGAGTACAAAATACCTCAGACAGTAGACATGACACCTGTTGCAGAAGAACCGGCAGAACTGTACGCATTATCAGCAGTCCTCATGGACGGAGAGTCCGGCAGAGTACTCTATGAAAAGGACGGGGAGCGTCCTCTGGCAAATGCCAGCACAACCAAGGTGCTTACCTGTATTGTGGCACTGGAGAACTCTCCGGGGGATGATTATGTTCAGGTTTCTCAGAATGCGGCATCCCAGCCGGAAGTAAAGCTGGGACTTCAGAAAGGAGAACAGTATTATCTGGAGGATCTTCTGTATTCCCTTATGCTGAAAAGCCACAATGATACAGCGGTTGCCATTGCAGAACACTGCGGGGGAAGCGTGGAAGGCTTTGCCAGAATGCTTAACCGGAAAGCAAAACAGATAGGATGTAAGGATACGTATTTTATCACACCCAATGGTCTGGATGCTGAGGATGAGAATGGAAAACATCACACAACAGCCAGAGATCTGGCACTGATCATGCGATATGCTGTTAAAAACGAAACATTCCTGCACATTGCACAGACCAGAGACTATACATTCTCTGAGATCACAGGAAAGAGAACCTTTTCCGTACATAATGCCAATGCATTTCTCGACATGAGAGACGGAGTTCTTGCCGGAAAAACAGGCTATACTTCCCAGGCTGGCTACTGTTATGTATGTGCATGGGAAAAAGAGGGCAAAACATTTATCGTCAGTCTCCTTGGCTGTGGGTGGCCCAACCACAAAACCTATAAATGGAGTGACACAAAGAAACTGCTGGACTTCGGAGATTACAACTATGAGTACGAAACCTACTGGAAAGAACCACAGACCGGAAAAATTCTGGTGACAGACGGTGTGGAAGATGATCAGGATATAGGAAAGAAAATCTATCTGAGGGGTAAATGCAGTGTAACTGCATATGACAGGGAAAAAGAAGTCCTTCTGAAAAAAGGGGAAACTGTAACCTGTAAAATAGAAATTCCGCAGAAAGTCAGTGCGCCGGTTCTTAAGGGGGAGAAGCTTGGCCGAATAGCCTATTACCTGGATGGAAAACTGATAGATTCTTATCCGGTCTATGCGGAGAAATCAGTGGAAAAAATCAGTTTTAAATGGTACACTGAAAAAGTATTTCATGATTTTTTCCATTAGATACATTTATATGGGAACCTATAGCAGTCCCAGTAAATAATGCATCTTAATCCAGCTCAGCAGAGTGTGAAATCCTGCGTCAGATATCTTTGCCGTGCGTCAGCACGCCTGCAGATATCTTCCTTGTCTTTCGCACTCTGCTAAACTGTCTTAAATGCATTATTTACTGGGACTGCTATAAAAGAACCGTCATCAGAGTCTTGCCATAGAATTGTTTGTCGAATTCATAGAAAAAAACTATCGAACAGATGAAACAATTTAATGGTTTAAAGGGTTGCTATACAAAAGCGATATTGATATAATAAATCTTAACAGTCGGCATTCATATATTGCCGTTCGTGAATAGTTTATGTCAGTCTGTGGCTGATCTGCGGTCTGCTGCAAGCTGACATAGGAAAGACAGAGGAAAGAGATATGAATCAGTTAGAAATACTCAGAGAGAGTCTTGGCCAGTGTGATGAGATCATTCTGGATGCACTTATCATGCGTAACAGGATCGTGGAGGACATTATGGCATATAAAGAAGCCAACGGACTCCAGATCTTACAGCCTGAGCAGGAAGCGAAGCAGAAAGAATGGCTGGAGAAGAGAATGGAAGGCAGACGCCATAAGGATGAGGTTTCCGATGTATTTGAATGCATCCGCACAAACAGTAAACGGATCCAGGCAAGAAAACTCTTCAACTACAACATCGTGCTGATCGGTTTCATGGGTGCGGGAAAGTCCACAATTTCTGATTTCCTTAAGAATGTATTTGCCATGGATGTGGTAGAGATGGATCAGATCATTGCCCAGAGACAGGGAATGAGTATTTCCGATATCTTCGAGACATACGGTGAGCAGTATTTCCGTGATCTTGAGACAAATTTGCTTATCGAAATGCAGTCACGCAGCAATGTTGTGATCTCCTGCGGCGGTGGTACTCCAATGAGAGAGTGCAATGTAGTAGAGATGAAGAAGAATGGCCGTGTTGTTCTCCTCACAGCAAAACCGGAGACAATCCTTGACCGCGTCAAAAATAATCATGACCGTCCGCTGATCGAGAACAATAAGACTGTTCCATTTATCGCAGATCTGATGGAGAAACGCCGCGCCAAATACGAGGCGGCAGCAGACATTATCATCGAGACAGACGGCAAGAACGAACTGGAAATCTGCGAAGAACTGGTACACAGACTTCGTACTATGGATGAGAAATAATTAAGAAATACAATAACGGGGATTGCTTTACATAGCTTGATGATAAGTTATGGAGAGTAGTCCCTGTTTTTTATACGGATACTTTCGTATGTTTAATTGAATCAAGTAAGTACTTTGCTTTAATTGCAAGTATACAGTTGCCTGGAGGACATTATGTAAGTGAAAATTCTATGAAATTCCGTACTCTAAGGTTGACGACAGTAAAAAACTACTATATAATTCCTATCGAAATAATATGATAACAAAAAACTGTGATGATAGAAATATAAAATCTATGGTTACAGTTTTCTTTATGTCATAAGAAAGGACAAACTATGAAACAGGCAAGAATATATATTGATGGAATGACCTGCATAAACTGCCAGATAAGGATAGAAAATGAACTAAAAAAAGAGCCGGCTCTGACAGATATATCTGTAAGCTATGAGACAGGTGAAGCCTCTTTTTCCTATAATCCGAATCGGATATCTCTAAGGCAGATCACGGATATCATAAATAAAATGGGGTATTCTGCAACCTCTGAAAAGCTGTCCTGCAAAAAGAAGATACTACAGTCAATCGCAGAGATCCTGCTGATTGTTGTACTGTTTGGAATATTACAGTATCTCGGGATTCTGAACTATCTTGTACCTGCTTCGCTTGCGGATTCGGGGATGAGTTATGGAATGCTGTTTGTGATCGGACTGCTCACTTCTGTACATTGTATCGCTATGTGTGGAGGTATCAATCTGTCCCAGACATTGCAGAAAGATATATCTGAGGAAATATCAAGAGCCATGTTCAGAAATTCTTTTCTTTACAATGCAGGACGGGTAGTTTCCTATACGGTAGTCGGCGGTATCCTGGGAGCAGTAGGTGGACTGGCCGGATTTGGCACAGATCTGCAGACCTCATCATTGATCCAGGGAATCCTGAAACTGGCAGCAGGAACTGTTATGATTGTTATGGGAATTAATATGCTGGGGATTTTTCCATGGCTTCGAAAATTTCGGATTCGAATTCCTCTTTTATATAAAAGGGTAGGAAATAAGAGAAAGACTCCCTTTATTATAGGTTTGTGCAATGGACTTATGCCATGCGGTCCATTACAGTCTGTACAGATCATAGCGCTGGCATCCGGGAGTCTACTGGCAGGTGCATTCTCCATGTTTTGTTTCAGCATTGGTACAGTTCCTCTGATGCTGGGATTTGGCTCTGCGATAGCTTTTTTGGGGAAACGCTTTACGGGACTGGTATTGAAGGCGGGTTCGATTTTAATTGTGGTCATGGGGCTTTCAATGGTGACACAGGGAACTGCGCTGGCTGGACTGAATTCTCGGCAGATATCCCGGATGGCAGACACAGGTTCACAGACAACAGGAGATACAGCAGTTGAAAAGAACGGAACACAATATGTTTATAGTCAGCTTCAGTCCGGCAAATATCCGGATATCACTGTCAGAGCAGGTGAGCCGGTAGAGTGGGAGATTGAAGCATCAGAAGACAACATCAACGGATGTAATTACAAGATATTTCTGCAGGATTTCGGTCTGGAGCATACTTTTACAGAGGGAAAAAACATAATAAAATTCACACCTGAACAGGCAGGAACTTATACTTATACCTGCTGGATGGGAATGATCACAGGGAAAATCCATGTGGAAAATAATTAATATGAGGAGACAGAAGAATGAAAAAAATAATTGCAGCATTTATGACAACAGCGATACTGCTCACAGCATTTGCGGGATGCGGAAAAGAAAAAGCAGCAGAAACATCGACAACAGCACAAACTTCTGAAAATACGACAAATGAGGTAACAAAAGTAACTTCTGGCAATGCGCTGAGCATTCCGACAGATGAACTGTCTGAAAATGCAGAATTTTACCCAGTAGATGTAGACGGCACAGAAATGGAAGTGATTGCAGTAAAAGATTCCACAGGAACCATACGCACAGCATTCAACACCTGCCAGATATGCTATGATTCCGGCAAAGGATACTATAAACAGGAAGGCGATAAGCTGGTCTGCCAGAATTGTGGAAATTCCTTTACCATGGATCAGGTAGGAGAAATCTCCAGAGGATGCGATCCATGGCCGATCTTGGATGAGAATAAAACAGTGACAGATGAAGAAATAGAAATTTCCTATGATTTTCTGAAAGCCTCCGCTGATATTTTCGCAAACTGGAAAAAGGCATAATCCAGCGAGGGCAATAACATAAACAAAGACCGTTTTCTATATACATGTGCCTATAAAGATACAACGCTGTATATAAAAACGGTCTTGTTGTATTTAGCTTGTCTTATAATCCCATTCCTTCTGTGCCTGCTCGACTACATAATTCTTAAAAGCCTCCACAACAGGCGGATGATAAACATTCTTTAACATTGCCATATAGAAGTTTCTCTGCCAGCTTGGAGATACAAGAGGCAGAATCTTTACATTCAGTGACTGCAGGATAGGAATATTGGGAGCCACACAGATACCAAATCCATTGGAGACAAAGCCTGCAGCAACCTGATCTTCATCAATCTCATAGGCAACATCCGGTTTCTGACCGATGCGCTCAAACAATCCGTCAATAATATGTCTCAGACCACTTCTTTTCTTAAATATGATCTGTTTATAAGGAATAGTATCCTCCAGACAAACCTCCTCTTTTGCTGCCAGCGGATGGTCAGAAGGCACGATCACCACCAGTTCCTGTCTGGCAACAGGTATAAATTCAATCAGTGGTTCATTATCAATCATAGAGCAGAAACCCAGATCATATTTTTTCTCTTTTAAACCATTTAAAATATCAGCTGTTAAAACTTTGTCACAATACAGATTAAAATCAATCTTTTTCGTTGGATTTGCCGCGAGAAATCCTCTCATGATCTTCGGGAGAAAGTCAATTCCCAGAGTGCGCAGGAATGCAACATCAATACAGCCCTCTCCCTTACCTGCCAGCTTCAGGCTGTTTACAGAAGAGTCCAGACGGTTCAGCACTTCTTCAACGTCTTTGAGAAAAACCTTTCCATACTTGGTAAGAGTAACATTCCTTCCATTTTTTTCAAACAGTTTTACGCCCAGTTCTTCCTCGAGAGTGGAGATCGCATAACTCAGCGAAGGCTGGGTGATCGCCAGAATATCAGCGGCTTTTGTGTAATGTTCAATATGAGCCAGCGTAGAAAAGTACCGCAGATGATACAAGTTCATAGAAAAACTCCTTTCTCTGATAAGTATTTTATAAGTGACTATATTTTATGTGCAGGCTTTCACAGTCCTTTAATGCTTCGGAAAACTATAATTATAGTCACTCTTGCACAAATAATCCGCGCTGTATTTGTCATATACGTAGATTATATCATGATGTATTGAAAAAATCTATGAATTTAAAGGATAGAACTAATTTGTTTTATATTTAACAAAGATATATAATGCTTATATCAAAAAGATACAAAATATTATCAAAATAAATAGAAAAATTATGCGATTTTATCAGGAGGACAAAAAGATGTCAAAAGAATTTCCAATTACAATCAGTTCCTGGACACTGGGAGATCAGTGCAAATTTGAAGACAGAGTGATCGCTGCAAAGAACGCAGGATACGAAGGAATCGGCCTTCGTGCAGAAACTTATGTAGATGCGTTGAATGAGGGACTTTTTGACAAAGACATTCTTGCTATTCTGGACAAACATGGTATGAAAGTAACAGAGGTTGAGTACATCGTACAGTGGGCAGAAGAACACAGATCTTACGAACAGAAATACAAAGAACAGCTCTGCTTCCATATGTGTGAATTATTTGACGTAAAACAGATCAACTGCGGTCTGATGGAAAACTACTCCGTAGAATATACTGCTCAGAAATTAAGAGAATTATGCCAGAGAGCAGGAAAATATATCATTGGTGTTGAACCAATGCCATACAGCGGAATCCCGGATATGAAAAAAGGCTGGGCAGTTGTAAAGGCAGCTGACTGCGAGAATGCAAAACTGATCATGGATACTTGGCACTGGGTAAGAGCAAATCAGCCGGTTGACCTTTCTGTGATCGAAGACATCCCTGCAGACAAGATTGTATCCATCCAGATCAACGATGTATGGGAAAGACCATATGCAACAACGATCTTAAGAGACGAATCCATGCATGACCGTCTTGCTCCCGGAACAGGAATCGGATGCACAGCAGCGTTTGTTAAGATGGTAAAAGAAAAAGGAATCAAACCAAACGCAATCGGTGTAGAAGTCATCAGCGATGCAATCCTTGCAAAAGGACTTAAATATGCTGCAAACCATACATATGAGAACACAAAGAAAGTGCTTGAGGAAGCATGGCCGGAAGTTCTTCAGTAAGTATCTGACGGATAAACCAACAGATTAAAGGATCAGGCAGAAATCTCCACGCCTGCCTGATCCGGATTCTGAATGAACACAAAATAGAGAATGAATAATTAATAGAAAAGAATTCGAAAAAAAGGAGAAGGTTACATGAAATTTAATGCAATGTTTCAGCCGATCAACATCGGTCCAATGACAGTAAAGAACCGCTTCGTAGTTCCGCCAATGGGAAACAACTTTGCAAACACAGACGGAAGCATGAGTGAACAGTCCGCAGCTTATTATCGTGAAAGAGCAAAAGGCGGCTTCGGTCTGATCACAATCGAAGCAACAGTAGTACATAAAGGCGCAAAGGGCGGCCCCCGCAAGCCATGTCTTTATGATGACTCCACAATCGAAAGCTTCCGCAAGGTAGTAGATGCCTGTCATGCAGAGGGAGCAAAGGTTTCCGTACAGCTTCAGAATGCAGGTCCTGAAGGAAATGCAAAGAACGCAGGTGCACCGATCGAGGCAGCTACAAGCATTCCGTCAGACTGTGGAAGAGATACACCAAAGGAAGTTACGACTGAAGAAGTTTATGAACTGGTAAAAGGCTATGGCCTCGCAGCAAAGAGAGCCATGGAAGCAGGCGTAGATGCAGTTGAGATCCATATGGCACACGGCTATCTGGTAAGCACCTTCCTTTCTCCGAGAACAAACAAGAGACTGGACGAATTTGGTGGTTCCTTTGAGAACAGAATGCGTTTCTCCCGTCTGATCATCGAAGAAGTTAAGAAGATGACAGAGGGAAAGATCGCAGTTCTTGCAAGAATCAACAGCTGTGATGAAGTACCGGGCGGTCTTGATGTGCATGACAGTGCTGCAATCGCTGCATATCTGGAAGGATGCGGACTGGATGCCATCCATGTATCCAGAGCTGTTCACATCCGCGATGAATTTATGTGGGCACCGACAGTTACACACGGCGGTTTCTCCGCTTCTCAGGTAGAAGAGATCAAACGTGCCGTATCTATCCCGGTGATCACAGTAGGACGTTATACAGAACCGCAGTTTGCGGAATTAATGGTAAAAGAAGGACGCTGCGACCTGGTTGCATTCGGACGTCAGAGCCTTGCAGATCCTTATATGCCATTAAAAGCACAGGAAGAAAGACTGGAGGATATGCTCCCATGTATCGCATGTCTTCAGGGCTGCGTGGCAAACATGTATGCAGGAAACCCTGTATGCTGTCTTGTAAACCCATTCCTTGGACATGAAGCTGAGGGCATTGCTCCTGCAGAAAAAGCTAAGAAAGTAATGGTAATCGGCGGCGGTGTTGCAGGTCTTTGCGCTGCATTTATCGCACAGGAAAAAGGTCATCAGGTAACACTTTATGAAGCAAGTGATAAACTTGGCGGAAACATGCGTCTTGCTGCTTATCCTCCGGGAAAAGGCGACATCACAAACATGATTCGCAGCTATATCGTACGCTGCCAGAAAGCAGGCGTAACAATCAAAATGAATCAGGAAGTAACTCTGGATCTTATCAGGGAAGAGAAACCAGACAGCGTAATTGTTGCTTCCGGTTCCAGAACACTGATCCTTCCAATCGAAGGTATCGACAATCCTGCAATTATCCATGGCTCTGATCTCCTTGACGGCAAGAGAGCAGCAGGAAAGAAAGTACTGGTTGTAGGCGGCGGAATGGTGGGATGCGAGACAGCAGCATTCCTCGGTGAGCAGAACCATGATGTAACAGTCATTGAGTTCAGAGACACTGTAGGTGCCGACGTGATCCACGAGCATAGAGTTTACCTGATGAAAGATTTCGAAGATTACAAGATCAAAGAGATCACAGGTGCAAAGGTATGCAAATTCTATGAGGACGGCGTAGAGTACGAGACAGCAGACGGACAGAGACATGAATCCAGAGGATATGATTCTGTCATCCTTTCCATGGGATTCAGAAACTACAACCCATTCGGCGAAGAGATCAAAGCTATCGTACCGGATACCTATGTGATCGGCGATGCCACCCGCGCAAGAAGAGCACTTGATGCTACGAAAGAAGCGTATGAGGTAGCTTCCACATTATGAAGATATCAGGGTCAAAAATTCAAAAAGTCGTTCGTGCTTGCACGATAAGATTTTTGAACCTGGGACCCGCCAAACATGAGAAAGTAGCGATTTACGCAGTAAATCAGCGAATTTCGAATCTTATAATTTATTCGTTTTATAGTTGCAGTTAAGAGACGCTGTATGATATTATCAGCGGACAGCAGCTTGAAAATGATTTTACAAAAATATTTCAGGAGGCAAACAGGAAATGGAACAGAGAATTAAAGGAACAACAGGATTAATGGCACTTATCGGAAGCCCGGTAGGACACTCAGGATCACCGGCAATGTATAACTTCAGCTTCCGTTATCATAACCTTGACTATGCTTACATGGCATTTGACATCAAGGAAGACCAGGTTCCGGCTGCTCTGGATGCAATCCGTCTTTTCAAAATGAGAGGCGCAAACGTAACTATGCCATGCAAGAACGAAGTTGCAAAACACATGGATGAGCTTTCACCTGCAGCAAGAATCATCGGTGCAGTTAACACAATCGTTAATGAAGACGGCAAATTAGTAGGACATATCACAGACGGTATCGGATTTGTCCGCAACTTAAAAGAACATGGCGTTGATGTGAAAGGCAAAAAAATGGTAGTTCTCGGTGCAGGCGGTGCTGCAACAGCAATCCAGGTACAGTGTGCATTAGACGGTGCAGAATCCATTTCTATCTTCAATCCGAAAGACCCATTCTTTGCACGTGCAGAGTCCACAGCAGAGAAACTGAGCAAAGAAACACCGGATTGTAAAGTTTCTGTATTTGATCTGGCAGATGAGGCAAAACTGAAAGAAGAGGTTGCAAACGCAGACATCCTCGTAAACGCAACACTTGCAGGAATGAAACCTCACGAAGAGCTTACTCTGATCAAAGATAAATCCATGTTCCGCCCTGACCTTGTAGTAGCAGACGTTGTCTACAATCCTGCTGAAACAAGAATGGTAAAAGAAGCCAAAGAAGCAGGCTGCAAGCTTGCAATCGGCGGAAAAGGAATGTTGTTATGGCAGGGAGCTGCAGCTTACAAACTCTACACAGGACTGGAAATGCCAACAGCTGAATACCAGAAATTCCAGGAAGAAAACGAAAACAAGTAATAATAACCCAGGAGACCAAAATGAAACAGAAAACAAACAAAATGCTCATTTTCACCTCCCTTGCAGCATATTTCACTTATTTCATCCATGGAATCGGTGCTTCTATCCTGGGGCAGTACAAACCGGAGTTTGCAGCTGCCTGGGGTGCGAAGCCCCTGGCCGATGGCACACTGGATGTAAGTATGGTAGTATCTGTAATTGCAGCACTTGGACTGGGACGTCTGATTTCCCTTCCTTTCTCCGGCCCTCTGTCTGACAAATACGGAAGAAAACTGAGCGGAATTATCGGTGTGCTCTGTTATGTAGCATACTTCTTTGGAATGGCAAATTCCACATCCATGGCAATGGGATATGCATTTGCAGTGATCGGCGGAATTGCAAACTCTTTCCTCGATACCTGCGTAAGCCCTACCTGTATGGAAATCTATGTAAACAACCCGTCAGTAGCAAACCTGTTTACAAAATTTTCCATCTGCCTGAGCCAGTTCCTGCTTCCGTTCCTGATCGGAATCGTAGCATCTGCAAATATGTCATATAAGACAATCTTTATCGTAGCAGGTATTGCGATCCTCATTGACGGAATCCTGATCCTGATCCTCCCTTTTCCGGCGAGAGAGAAGAAAGTACAGGCTAAAGTTGATAAGAAGAAATCCGGACACAAGATTTCCCCTGCAGCGATTGCTGCAATTCTGATCGGATTCACCAGCTCCTCAACCTTTATGTTATGGCTGAACTGTAATCAGGAACTTGCCCGTTCCTATGGTATGGCAGACCCTTCAAAGATCCAGTCCCTGTATGCCCTGGGAACTGCAACTGCCATCCTTGCAACAGCAGCATTTATCAAAAAAGGTCTGAAAGAGATTAACGTCCTGATCCTCTATCCGTTAATCTCCACTATCATGCTGCTCCTATGTTACTTTATCCAGGCCCCGTTTATTTGCCTGATCGGTGGCTTTGTGATCGGATATGCAGGTGCAGGCGGTGTTCTCCAGCTGGCAGTTTCCACCACAGCAGAGTTCTTCCCTGAGAATAAGGGAACAGCAACATCACTGGTAATGATCGCATCCAGCATCGCGAACTACACAATCTTAAGCCTTGCAGGGTACATTACCAAAGTTGGCGGAAGCAGTGCTCCGAGAATGATCCTTCTTCTGAACATGGCAGTGACCATCGTCGGTATCCTGCTCGCCCTCTTTGTAAAGAAGAACAGAAATAAGTAAGCCAGTAAGTGATAGAAATAAATAAGCGATAGAAATAAATAAGATACAGAAATCCTGTGATATTGAAATCCAATCTAACTGAAGATACGTTTGGACGTTACAAGCTTCAAATTTTTTCCGGTCGGATTGGATTTTATTAAAATCTGGATTGTCTAAAAATTAACAAAAAAGATAGAATATATAAGCTGAAATATAGAAGTAATCTAACAATTTATTGAAAAGGAGAATCTGTATGGCAAATACAAGAACACAAAGAAGAGAAAATGAACTGCCCTACATCCCCTTTGGACCATTTCAGATAAGACTTCCATTTATACATTACAAGATAGAATCTGTTGAGTTCATTCAGGGTCTGATCCTGGGCGTTACTGCTCTGGCTGCTGTTCCGTATCTGGAGCAGTATCTGGGGCTTCCTTATGAGCTGGCGTGGAGCTGTGTAATTATTGAAACCTTCCTTTATCTGCTTCACAGCCTGCTTGGCGATCCGGTAGTACCGGGGTGGATCACACCGACCCTGCCGCTGACTATTGTATTTCTGGAAGGCTTCCCCATGGGAAAAGAGCGAATACAGGCTATGATCGCACTGCAGATGCTGGTAGGTCTGGTATTTATCTTTATGGGTGTGACCAGACTGGCGGATAAATTTGTTCATGCAGTTCCCAATTCTGTCAAAGGCGGAATCCTTCTTGCAGCACCGGTTACAGTTATGGCAGGACAGCTGGGAAAGAACGGAAATATGCACAAATATCCTCTGGCTATTGTTGCAGGTGTAGGTCTTTTGATCCTGATCAGCTTCTCTGACAAATATCAGGAGAAGAGAAAAACAAATAAGTTTCTTGATCTTGTTGCGAGATACGGAAATCTTTTCCCCTATCTTATCGCAATGGTAGTAGGACTTCTGGTTGGCGAACTGGATGCCCCGGGACTGGAGATTGGTACCTTTATCAAGATTCCTCAGTTCAAAGATATCATTGATCAGGTGAGTATTTTCGGCGTAGGGATTCCTCCTGCATCTATGTTTATCAAAGCATTGCCGCTGGCGCTGGTGTGCTATGTTATTGCATTTGGTGATTTTGTCACTACAGAGACTCTTGTATCAGAGGCACGTCAGGCAAGAGATGATGAGTATATTGATTTCAATTCCAGCCGTTCCAATCTGGTCAGCGGTCTGAGAAACCTGATCCTGTCCATCATCGCACCATTTCCTCCTCTTTCCGGTCCGTTATGGGTTGGAATGACTGTATCCGTATCCATGCGTTACAAAGAAGGAAAGAAAGCAATGAAGTCTCTTCTCGGAGGAATGGCTTCTTTCAGACTGGCCACATTCTTAAGTGTGCTGATCATTCCTGTAGTAAGCTTCTTTCGCCCGATCTTCGGAGTAGGATCTTCCATTACTCTGATGTTCCAGGCGTTTGTATGTGCAAGAATCGGTATGGATTACTGCAAGAGCGACAGAGACAAGATGATCGCAGGCGTAATGGCAGCAGTCCTCGCAACCCAGGGAACCGCATGGGCATCTGCATGGGCACTGGCAGTAGGCTTCGGACTGAATATCTTCCTGTCCAACTGGAATCCCCTTGAGAAAAATCATAGATGATTAATGGAATCTGTGTTATAATCAGGTAAATTAGATGAAGAAGGGGTGAATGCAATTATGATGTATCCGTTTATGACATTGAATGATGATACTGAAATTACTCATTCGGAAATGAAAGCAGATGGGAAAGTAAAAGTCTATATAGAAACTCCTGATGAATTTGGAGGATTTCACAATGCCACATGCTGGCTTCCTGATTATAAGTGGGAGGATATTGAGGGATATTCTGATACAGAGATGGCATATTTTAAACAGTTAATCAGAAATAACGCTCATCTTATTATTGAATTTTCGCAGGAAGGAGGCATTTTAAATGCCGCAAATTCTTAGAATTGGACCATATAGTATTTATTTTTGGTCCAATGAAGGAGATCCCTTAGAACCCATTCATGTTCATGTATCAGAAGGAAGAGCCAGTGCAACTGCTACTAAAATATGGATTACCAGTACTGGAAAAACTATTCTCAGCAATAATAATTCTAAAATTCCGGAAAAGATACTGAAAAGGTTAATGAGGATGATAGAAGCCAATAGTTCGGATATTATTGATGAGTGGTTAAATCGTTTTGGAGAAATTCGATATTTTTGTTGAAAAATACCAGCTTTTATTAGCTGGTATTTTTTTATTGTGAAGGATTCTGAGATAAAGAGATAGTTTTGGATAATTCAGGTTGGAAAAAGGAAGGCTCTATATTAATGGCTGAGGAAGGCAGTACAATATCAATAATAGTACCTTCGCCAGGTATACTTTCTACCAAAAGTCCATATTCCTCTCCATAATAACTGTGTAACCTTTGATTTACATTTGCAAGTCCAATAGAGTGATGCCCTTTTGGAGAAGTTTTGCCGGAACACTGAAAAGTTTTTAATTGTTCCTGAGACATTCCACTTCCGTTATCAGCAACCAGGAAATGAAGTAATTCGTTTTCAAGTTGACAGGAAATACTGATATAACATTCATTTTCTTTATTGGAAAAACCATGTTCCACACTGTTTTCTACAAGTGGTTGGAACAAAAATACAGGAAGATTCATCTGCAGGAATTCAGGTGGGACATTAATATCATAGCAGAATTTTCCGGGAAAGCGTATGTTCTGGATAGTCATATAGCGCTGAACCTGCTGGAGTTCTTCCTGAAGAGTTGCAACAGGAAATTTTTCCAGATTATACCGTACAAGTTCAGACATACAAGTAGCAATGGTTTCGATTTCAGGTACATCATGAATTTCAGCAAGTGACTTGATAACATTTAAAGTATTATGAAGAAAATGATGATTTATCTGAAATTGCAGCATTTGAACCCGCATTTGCTGTTCGGCAATCTGAATTTCATAATTTTGTTTCAGGCTCAGAAAGAGACGCTGGCTCATTCCGTTAAAGCTGTCAATCAGTTTGTGCAATTCCTGGTTGGAACCGCAGGATTTCAGATCAATCTGTGTTCCATCGGAAGGATCCAGAATATCGATTTCATGACATAGATTGGAAACCGGACGGGTAAGTATTCTGGACAGGAAAATTGCCAGGATAAGTCCAAGCAATGCGCAGAACAGGAAAATTCCCAGGTAACTGATGATAGTGTCATGAAAAGTATGAGCGATTTTTTCGTTGCTTATGATCTGAACAATATGCCACTGGGTAGTATTATTAATGCATCCATTAATTACAAACTGACCCAGAGATGTCTTAAGAGTACTTTGACCGATTGCATCCTGTGAAGTTAGAGTATTGCTGAAGTCTTCAAGTTTGGACAAAACAGAGGAAGATATATCTGCTTCTGAAAAAGATGCAAGATTAATTGTGCATGTAAGTTTGTTATCTGCATTATAGATTAAAAGTGTATTTTGTGTTTCACAGGATGAAGATAGGATTTCCATAATTGGAGTAAAATCTATTTCTGCATAACATAGTCCTGTTTCCCGGTAATCGTATCTATCCAGTAAAATTTTGACCATTGGAAGAATACTGTGTCCGGTACTGGAATCTGTCTGCAGAGGTGCAAAATATGTCCGGTTTTTAGAAGTTTCAGCTATTTTTTTCCATTTTTCCATATTAGATTCAATTGTATGACGCTGCTGCGCTGTCTTTACATTATATTCAAAAGAGTAACCGTATCTATTTTGAAAATAGACGGTAAGCATAGAACTGTTCAATTGATTTGTCTGGCGCATTAAATTTCGAAAAACATTGAAATCCTGAGCATATGACAGATAATCTTTTTCGTAATTAGTTATCATGGCTTTACGTGCGTCATCGTTGAGAAGAGGAGTATCCGCTATTTTTAGTGCATTTTCAAGAAGTGTATCAAGAGACTGGTTCATTTGCGTCAGTGTTGCTGCAGTAGAAGTATTATATTCTGAAGTGATTGTACTGGTTTTTGAAATGGCATTTATTGTGCTTAGAAGAACCGTTGGAAAAATAACGAGAATAAGTGATGACAGAAAAATCTGCATACGAAAAGACAATTGATGTATCTTTTTCATAAAAACCTCCAGATATTTGTGATAGAATATTTTTAAAGAATTATAGCATGTATTTTTTGGAAAAAATAGAAAATATCCCAAGAAATTTTCTATTTTTATAAAACAATCTTTCTATTTTTTTGAAAAGAAGTTTATTATACTGTTTTTAACGGTCAGGGAACTTTGCAAAGTAGAAGACAGTAGAAATTTCAGGAGGTTAGAGAAAGATGACAAAGAAAGAGCGTGTACTGGCAGTAATGAAAAAAGAGCAGGTGGATATGATTCCGGCTGGATTCTGGTTTCATTATAAATCAGATTATACAGTGCAGCAGATGATTGATGAGCATATGAAATTATTCAGAACTACAGATATGGATATTATTAAAATTATGCAGGATTACCCATATCCGATTTCTGGAAAGATAACCTGCGCGGATGACTGGTACCATATCCAGGTAAAAGGAACAGACTCTGAAGAATTTGCAAAAATGGCAGAGATCATAAGAGGAATAAGAAAAGAAGCAGGTAAAGATGTTTTGATCTTCCAGACAATGTTTGGACCTTTTAAAGCTGCATCTATGACTTTTGGTGATGATGTTCTGATGAAATACAGTAAAGAAGCTCCAGAAGCAGTTGCGGCTGGTGTTAAGATTATTGCAGATGCATTGGAAGAGTGGACAAAGGGATATCTGGAGGCAGGAGCAGATGGCATATATTATTCTGCACAGTTTGGTGAAATCGGAAGATTTGAAAAAAATGAATGGGAAGAACTTGTGCGCCCATATGATCTTCAGATTTTAAAAGTAGCAGAGGAAATGCCAGAGAAATATAATATTCTTCATATTTGCGGTGAACCGGAATATCAGTTTGAAACACATGTAGAATGGTTTAAGAATTATCCGGCTGATTTGATTAATTGGTCAGTGAAAGATAATCATTTCAGTCTGGAGCAGGGACGTGAACTTTACAGCAGCGCGATTCTTGGTGGAATGAATAATAAGGGTAATGTATTGAATGGCTCTGAAGATGCAATCCGAGAAGAAGTAAAAGGAATTTTGGACGCGTTTGGAACAAAAGGAATTATGATTGGAGCTGACTGTACGATTCAGGGCGAAAATATCAGCCTTGATCTGATTAAAACAGCAGTGGAAGCGGCACATGCATACAAGAAATAAAAAGTAAAAGGAGAAATATATTATGGGTAAGAAGAGTTTGGCAGCATTACTTTGTGCAACAATGGCAATGACAGCATGTATGTTACCTGCAACAGCAGCAATGGCAGATGAACCATTAAAAATTGAATTCTTTCAGCAGAAGGGAGAAGAAGGACCTCAAAAGGGATATAAGGAGATTATTGATAAGTTCAATAAAGAAAATTCAGATATAGAGATTGAAATGAATACAGTTCCGGATGCAGGAACAGTTCTTACATCCAGAATTTCTTCTGGTGATATTCCGGTGATTTTTTCCGATTTTCCAACACAGACACAGTTTAAACAGAAAGTTGCCAATGGATATGTACAGGATCTTTCTGATCAGGATTTCCTGAAAAACGTCAATGAATCCGCACTGGAAATGACAAAACAGGAAGATGGTGGATATTATGCGCTTCCTTACAGCCGAAACTATATTGGAGTTTACTATAACAAAAAGACCTTTGAAGATAATGGATTAGAAATCCCGACTACATGGGAAGAGTTTACTGCAGTATGTGATAAGTTAAAAGAGGCAGGAATTACTCCTGTTGGAATGCATGGAAAAGATCCGGCACGTGTAGGACATCTGTTCCAGGCAGCAACTGTTGCATGGGCACCGGATGGTGTGGAAACTATCGGAAAAGTTGTTTCCGGAGAGGCAAAAATTGAAGGAGACGAAGAATTTAAAAATGTATTTGAAAAGATGAACACACTTCTTTCCTATGCGAATGAAGATGCACTGGCACTTTCTGATACAACATGTTACGAAAACTTTGTAAATGGTGAATATGCAATGACGATTACAGGTTCTTATGCGAGAGGAACTATCCAGTCTATTAACCCGAATCTGGAAATTGGTGTATTCCCACTTCCAAATGATACTTATGATGATACTAAGTGCTTATCCGGTATTGATGCTGCAATTTGTGTATCTGCACAGGCAAGTGATAAGGAAAAAGATGCAGCATATAGATTCCTTTCTTATCTTGTTGATCCTGAAAATGCACAGATATTCTGCGATAATGACGGTGCACCATCCTGTATCACAGGTGTTACAAGCAATGATGATGGAATCAAACCTATGGTAGATATGATTAATGCCGGAAAAACACATGACTGGATGGCGTCTACAATTGATAACAATGTAACTACTGATCTTTATAATGTAGTGCAGGGATTCTGGGCAAATAAAGATGTAGATGCAGTTATGAAAGACATGGATGCATCAATTGAAATTTCAAGCGCACAGTAAAATATTAAACGGCTCAATGTAGAAAAACCGTATACGTTCAAAAAAAGATTGCTGCGTAAGAATAATGATTCATTGGCAGCAATCTTTTTTTGAACCTGGATTTGATAATAATAAACAAAGCCTTTTAAGAGGAGTGCTATATGAATAATACAAAAAGAAAAAAGTTATCGGGCAGAGTGACGTTTTTTCTGTTTACACTGATACCGGTAGTGCTTTATACATTTTTTTATGTGGTATCTGTAATCAATGGTATTCGATACAGTTTTACAGACTGGGATGGAATGGCTCAGAAAATGAATTTTATCGGGTGGAAGAATTATAAGATATTGCTCAAAAATCCGAACTTTTGGAATGCTATAAAAACAACGGTGATTTACAGTGTATTGCTGGTGATTGGTGTAATTGTAACATCACTGATTTTGTCAATTTCACTGAATTCACTGAAAAAGTTTAAGACATTAGTAAAATCCGTGTATTTTGTTCCGGCAATGATTGGTGGTGTTACAATTGCACTGATCTGGGATCAGATTTATTATCGAGTGATTCCGGTAATCGGGAAAGCACTGGGAATTTCCTGGTTATCTAACAGCGTTCTGATGTCTGGAGATACGGCGTTGCCTGCAGTTGTATTTGTACAGATATGGCAGGCGGTTGCGATGCCAACGGTAATTTTTATAGCCGGTTTGCAGCAGATTCCAGAAGAGCAGTATGAATCTGCCAAAATTGATGGTGCCACAGCTTTTCAGCGTTTCAGGTATGTTACATTTCCTTATTTGCTTCCAACAGTAACAGTAAATCTTATACTTACAATTAAACAGGGATTTACCTCATTTGATTTTCCGTACGCACTTACCGGAGGTGGACCTGTCCGGGCAACAGAAGTAATAGGAATTCTGATATATAATGATGCGTTTAAAAATATGCGATTTTCCATGGCAAATGCAGAAGCATGTATATTATTTGTGATTGTTGCGATATTCTCACTTACGCAGTTGAAACTGACAAGTAAAGGAGGGACGGACTGATGAAGATAAAAGCAGGAAATGACGAAAGAGTATGGCTTTTTTTTAGAAATATTATTTTGATCGGTGGATTACTCCTGATTTTATGCCCTCTTTGGATGGTGTTGATCAACTCATTTAAAACATTGGAGGAGGCCGGAAAAAATTTCTTTGCGCTTCCTTCAAAACTGAATCTGGAAAATTATATTGAGTTGTTTACTAACAGTAATTACTGGATTTTTTTGAAAAATTCATTTAAAATAACAGTAATAACCATCATTTTGATTTTGATTTTTGTTCCGTCTGTTTCTTATTCTATTGCAAGAAACTTTAACCGAAAGTATTACAAAACAATTTATTTTTATATTATGATGGGGTTATTTGTTCCGTCGCAGGTAGTATTGTTGCCTGTAACCAAAATGATGTCAAAGTTAAATATGCTTAATCATGCGGGACTGATTATTCTGTATGTGGCATTTAGCCTGACGCAGGGAGTATTTCTGTTTGTAAATTATATCAGAGGTCTTCCTTACGAAATTGAGGAGTCTGCACAGATTGACGGTTGCAGTGTATTTCAGACATATGTAAAAATAGTACTTCCTCTGGTAAAGCCTATGATTTCTACGTTGCTGATCATGGATACTTTGTGGATCTGGAATGACTTTATGCTCCCTTTACTAATTTTAAACCGTTCACAGGCTATTTGGACACTTCCTCTTTTTCAGTATAATTTTAAGACAGAATATTCTTTTAACTATACAATGGCGTTTACGGCATATTTACTTGCTATGCTGCCTATGTTGATCATTTATTGTATGGGACAGAAATACATAGTCAAAGGACTGACAGCAGGATCTGTAAAAGGTTGATCCTGTAGAAGTAGTATATTGCGGGCGAAAGGAGAATCATGAAAAGTGAAGGTGCTGGTTGTAGAAGATGAATTTTATGCAAGAAAAGCCATGATAAGACAAATCAAAAAATATGATCAGGATGGACTTTTTGAGATATCGGAGGCATCTAATGGAGAGGAAGGTTGGGAATTTTGCGAAAAATATAAACCAGAACTTGTCTTGACAGATATTCGTATGCCTAAAATGGATGGGATACAGCTTCTTCAGGAGATCCGCAATAATGAATTAGAAATAAAAGTAATTATTCTGAGTGCTTACTCTGATTTTGAATATGCTCGCAGTGCAATTGTAAATGGAGCTTCAGATTATTTACTGAAACCAATTGATGATACGGCTCTGACAGAATGTCTGAATAAGTTTGTCACTCAGCATAAAATAGAACGAAAAGAAGCTTTGCTATCCAGAAAAGATATGGCAACACAATATATTTTGAACAGCATTCAGGAATCAAAATATTCCGGTTTTATAGAGAAAAATATGTTTGAAAGAGTGTTTCCGCAATATCAGCTAGGTGTTTTTCTGTTTCTTCATGATAAGCCCAGACAGGAAATCTTTCTTACGGAATTGGAAGAAAGCTGCGGAAGTATCATGCTGACGAAGATTCGGTTTGTAGAATTGAAACCGGATATGTGGATATTGCTTGTAAGACCGGAGGGAGATATGCTGTTTTTCTGGAGACGTATCAGAAAACTGCTGGAGAAAGAGGATTCCCAGGTTAAGATAGGAATCAGTAATGTGTATGGTGCAAATGCTTCTGTTTTGGATGCTTTTAGAGAAGCAGTTACTGCGATAAAGAGCAGAATTTATAAAAGGGAATCTCTGATTTTTGCGAAGGAAATAAAAAAGGAAGATTTTTCAGAATATTACCTTGAAAAAGAAATAGAAAGAGAACTGGAACAATATCTAAAGGAAGGGAATGAAAGCAAAACAGGGACAACGCTGGATAAACTTTTTAAAGATATTGAGAAAGTTCTCCCGATTCGAATAGAATGTATGGAACTTCTGTATTCGCAGATTATCCTTATATACCGAAGGACGATTCGAATGGAAAATCATGATAAAGAATTAGATAATCTGTCAGAAGGTTTTCTGAAGTTTGATTCTGTTTTGGAGATTGAAAGCTATCTCAGGAGGATTGCGGAAAATATTTGTCATATGCAGCCGCAGAGACAATCAGATGAGTTGACAAATACGGGAATGGACATTGTGGAGAAGATGAGCGAATATGCAGTCAATAACTATAATATGGACATTACAATCCGGAATCTTGCGGAAAATGTATTTTTCATGAATCAGAGTTATATCAGCCACTTATTTGCTGAGAAGAAAGGAATTAGTTTTTCTGCATTTCTGCGAATGATTCGGATTTGTCATGCTAAGGAATTTCTGGCAGATGCGAGATGGTCCGTAACAGATGTTGCATTGATGTCGGGTTATAACGATACCTCACAATTTATACGTATTTTCCGACAGGAAACAGGAATGACACCAAAGAAATACCGAATATTTCTGAAAAATGGAGGAAGTGAAAATGAATCCAGGGAAAGTTGAATGGAATGAAGAAAATAAGCCACAGCCGGATATGGAATTATTAGAACAATGGATCTCCAGACAGGAAGATCAGATGCGAGAAGATATTGCAGCATTGATCAGAATCCCGAGCATTGCTGATCAGCAGGAAGCAATTCCGGGGGCACCATATGGAAAAAAATGCAGGGAAGCACTGGAACAGATGCGAGCATTTGGATTGAGAGAACAGATGGAGACAGAAGATATAGACGGACACTGTCTGACTATTGCTACAGGCAAAGGGAATGTTGAGATTGGAATATGGAATCATCTGGACGTAGTTCCGGAAGGAAAAGGATGGATATATCCGCCCTATACGTGTACAGAAAAGGATGGCTATTTAATTGGGCGTGGAGTACAGGATAATAAAGGTCCCGCAGTTGCTGTTTTATATGCAATGAAATATTGTAGGGAAAAAGAAATTCTGAATAATATTAAAGTAAGGCAGATTCTTGGATGTCAGGAAGAAAGCGGCATGACAGATGTAGAATATTATCTGAAATACAAAAAAGCACCGGAATATTCTTTTGTTGCTGATTGTGGATTTCCCGTATGTTGCGGAGAAAAAGGACATTGTATTGTGTTGATGGAAACTGTTAGTGCAGTAGAGGGGATTCTGGAATTTGACGGAGGGACTGCGCCTAACAGCGTGCCGTCTTTTGCTCATGCGGTTGCGGAGAACAAAATAGGACAAAAGAGCGAAGAAACAGCAGTGGGAATCAGTGGACATGCAGCTTTTCCGGATGGAACTCAAAATGCAATAGGTATACTTTGTGGAAAGTTGAAAATGCAAAATTTTCCTGAACAGACAAAAAGAGCATTAGAATTTGTGGAGAGACTTTCAGAAGGCGGTTATGGGGAAAAAACAGAAATTTGTTGTTCTGATGAATGTTCTGGTAGACTGACATGCAATATAGGTCAGGCATTTCTGCACGAAGGACATTTGAGAATAGTGATTGACATCCGTTATCCAGTTACTAAAAAAACAGAAGATTTTCTTCCGAAGCTGCAAACAGAAGCTGCTAAATCAGGAATTCGCATCATTGGTATTGAAGACAGCAGACCATATTATATGAATCCGGAACAGCCTTTCATACAGACTCTGATGGAAGCATGGAGGGAGGTTACAGGTCTTGAAGGCAGACCATTTGTTATGGGAGGAGGAACTTATGCGAGGAAAATTCCCAATGCAGTGGCATTTGGCCCTGGACAGGAGCGAAATCTAGACAGGCTCGGACTTCCAAAAGGACATGGAAACTGTCATTGTGCGGATGAAGCGGAATTGTTTGAAAATCTGAAGAATGCAGTGAAAATATATGTTTTTGCACTTAAAAAACTGGACAAAAGAATAAAAGAAATACGTTAACTAAAGAGAAATACATAAATTAAGTATAATACAGGAGGATACAAAATGAAAATGTTTCAGATTAGTGACAAAATAGACAATGTATCAAGAATTGGAATTGGATGCATGAGAATTACAGGTTTATCTGATGAAAAAGCGGTAAGAAGTCTGACTGAAGGAGCACTGGAGTGTGGAATTAATTTTTTTGATCATGCAGATATTTATGCAGGCGGAGAAGCCGAAACAGTATTTGGAAATGCGCTGACACCTCAGTTGCGTGAAAAGATGGTGATTCAGACAAAATGTGCCATACGTCCGGGTATCTGTTATGATTTTTCAAAAGAATATATTCTGAATTCTGTAGATGGAAGTCTGAAACGTTTAAAAACAGATTATGTAGATATATTACTTCTTCATCGTCCGGATGCGTTGATGGAGCCGGAAGAGGTAGCAGAAGCATTTGAAATTCTGGAAAAAAGCGGAAAAGTAAAAGCATTTGGTGTAAGCAATCACAATCCGATGCAGATTGAATTACTAAATCAATACTGTGGTGGAAAAATCTGTATTGATCAGATACAGTTTTCAGCGGCTCACTGTCCAACGATTGATGCAGGACTAAATGTAAACATCCATAATGATGCAGGATGTGATCGTGATGGTGGTATTATCGAGTATGCAAGACTGAAGAAAATGACATTGCAGGCATGGTCTCCGTTCCAGTATGGAATGTTTGAGGGAATATTTATTGGAAACGAGAAATTTCCGGAACTGAATAAAGTGTTAGATCGTCTGGCAGAGAAATATGGGGTAACACAGAATGCAATCGCAGTTGCATGGATTATGCGTCATCCCGCAGGAATCCAGACAATTGTAGGAAGTACAAATCTGAAAAGAATTCAGGATATAAGTAAAGCATCCGATATTGTTCTGAGCCGTGAAGAATGGTATGAAATTTATCTTGCAGCAGGAAAAATGCTGCCGTAAGAAAAAACATATCATCTGAATCAGATGGTAAAGAACTTTGCTTGACAGTTAGGAGAAGAGAGAGCGTATTCATGGAAAAAAAAGTGTATGAGAGTTATCTGGAGATTCTCAGAGAAGAACTTGTTCCTGCTCTGGGATGTACGGAACCTATTGCAATTGCATATGCAACTGCAACAGCAGCTTCTGTGCTGGAAAAAGTGATAAAAACAGATGATGATGGAAATAAAAAATATGATGGATATTTAAATCTTTATTGCAGTGGAAATATAATAAAAAATGTAAAAAGTGTTACAGTACCAAATTCAGGAGGAATGAGGGGCATTGAAGCTGCTGCAGTTCTTGGAATGGTTGGTGGTCAGGCAGAACGGAAACTGGAAGTACTGGAGGGAATTACAGAAGCTGAACGCATTCAGACAGCAAAACTTCTGGAAGCACAATTCTGCACATGTTATCTTGAAGAAGGAGTAGAGAATCTTTATATCCGTGCAGAACTTACGCAAAATGGACATAGAGCAGTTGTAGTTATAGAAAATAAACATACGAATATTGTCCTGATCAAAAAAGACGATGAGGTACTGTTGGAAAAGAAGGGCTTTCAGCAGAAAAAAACAGAGAAAAACCAGGATAAAAGAGATTTGCTGAATGTAGCAGATATTCTGGAGTTTGCAAAAATTGTGAATATAAAAGAGATAGAGGAAGTCATAGGACGCCAGATTGCCATGAATACAGCAATTTCCGAAGAAGGCCTGCGTAATCATTACGGAGCAGAAGTCGGACGTACCCTGCTTCGAGCATATGGTGATGATGTCAAAGTACGTGCCAGAGCAAAGGCGGCAGCTGGATCTGATGCAAGAATGAATGGATGCTCTATGCCGGTAGTTATTAATTCCGGGAGCGGAAATCAGGGAATGACCTGTTCTTTGCCAGTCATTGAATATGCCAGAGAACTTAACGTTCCTAAAGAGAAAATGTATCGTGCACTGGTTGTAAGCAACTTAGTAGCGATTCATCAGAAAAATTATATTGGAAGTCTGTCAGCTTACTGTGGAGCGGTAAGTGCCGCATGTGGAGCAGGAGCTGCCATATCCTGGTTAAACGGGGGTGATTACAATGCAATATCTAAAACAATCACAAATGCTCTTGCAAATACAAGTGGCATTGTATGTGATGGAGCTAAGTCTTCATGTGCTGCCAAAATCGCTTCAGCAGTAGATGCAGCAATTATGGCATACGCTCTGGAGGATGCAGATCATTGTTTTCAGGCAGGAGAAGGATTGGTACGTGATAATGTTGAGGATACAATCCGAAATATGGGATACGTAGGAAGAGTTGGAATGAAAGATACAGATGTTACAATCCTGAATTTGATGATCAATCAGAAAAAAGTATAAAGAATAAAAGCAAAGAACCTGTCAGGTTTTCGACAGGTTCTTTGTCATGGAAATTTTCATCATAAAATTTTAAGGAGTATTTTTGAGTAAATATTTATTGCCATATATCTCATGGGATAACAATCATCTGTTGCCGAAGATGAGTGATATCAGACAACTATGGGCAAGAATAACATCTGATATCACATCATTCATCAACAGATCACAGGCTGCTGTGAATGATATCCAGCACCTGTTTTAATTCATGCACACCGACCTGTCCTGGAGCAGAAGCTTTGGAAGCAGCACCGAAAGTGAGAGCGGAGCCAAATGTCTCACCTGTCAGGCGGCTTACAACGCCTGTTCCTGCCATGGACATGGTAATGATCGGGCGGTCTGCATATTTCTCAGACATTTCCAGAGTAGCAGACAGCAGTGTGATGACATCCTGCTTACAGGTCGGCATAACAGCCATTTTCGGAATATCAGCGCCGAAATCCTGCATCATACGAAGACGTCTGATGATCTCCTCCTTCTCAGGAGTCTTAAAGAAATCATGGTTGGAAGCAATTACCTTTACACCTGCCTTATGAGCAGCGTCAATGATCGTTTTTACAACATCATCGCCTGTAAATGCTTCTACATCAATTAAATCTACATAACCGCTCTGAGCAGCAGCAATATTTAAAGCAGCATAATCACTTACAGAGATCTCTTTTTCCCCGCCTTCTTTGGAAGTACGGAATGTAAGGAGAACAGGGATATCTTTTAAGACTTCCTGAAGCTCTTTTGCGGTTTCTAATACTTTTTCAGTAGCAAAGACATCATCGAACCAGTCAACACGCCACTCAACCACATCAACCGGAAGAGAAGTGATCTTTTTGGCTTCTTCGAGAATGTCTGTTTTTGTTTTTCCAACGATCGGAACGCAGATCTTAGGTCTGCCTTCACCGATCACAGTGTTTTTTACCTGAACTGTGTTCATTTTCTTATCCTCATATTTCTTATCATATTAAGAATAACCGGGGTATCAGTCATCATAGGAGATGTGAAGAATCTCTTTCATATGTTCGATAGGCATTGGTTCGCCTGTCCATAACTCAAATGCAGCGGAACCCTGGAATAACATCATTCCCAGACCATTCATTGTCTTACATCCAACTTCCTTGGCCATGGAACGCATTTTTGTTTCCAGAGGAGAGTAAGGAACATCAATAACGATCAGCTCAGGACGGAAGTAAGACTTGTCCGGAACAACGGACTGGCCTTCCAGTGGTTTCATTCCCACACCTGTAGCATTGACGAAAATGTAGCTGTCATCCATTTCAGCTTTCAGTTTATCAAGATCTGCCAGATCATAAAGAACTGCATGGCAGGATGTCTTTGTGTTGATCTTCTCTACTGTGGATACTGCACGATCCCAGAATTCATCCTTACGGTTAAAGATTGTGATCTCGGCAACGCCGTCCAAAGCAGCCTGGATCTCGATAGCAGTGGCAGCACCGCCTGCACCGACGATAGTCATTTTCTTTCCGATCACATCAATATCATTATCTTTCAGGGCAGACATAAATCCAATACCGTCAGTGATATGACCTGTAAGATGACCGTTGTCGTTTACGATTGTATTAACAGCACCGCATAATTCTGCTGCAGGAGAAAGCTCGTCCAGGTATTTTCCAACCAGAGTTTTGTTTGGCATGGAAACATTGGATCCTCTCATTTTCAGAGTACGGATTGCTTTTACTGCATCCTCAATCTCATCTGCGCCAACCTCGAAAGCAAGGTAAGCGTAGTCATACCCGAGTTTTGCAAAAGCCTCATTCTGCATTGCAGGAGAGCTGGAGTGACGGATCGGGTAAGCCATCAGACCGATTAATTCAGTATGTCCGGTAATTCTTTCAGCCATTATAATATCCCCTTTCGTATTTTGTTGTAAAGGTTTTTATTGAAGGTATCCCATCTGAGTCAGTGTATTAAGGATATTTCTTCCTTCCAGAGTTCCGTCGATGATTCTTCTTGCACGTTTGCTGTCTCCGATGTTCAGAATCTCAACATCATCAGAAACAAAAGCATCGGAAAGCTCTGCGAAAAGCTGTCCCTGAGCTCTCATACCAAGACATACGAATCCGTAGTCAAATGGAAGCTCACGTTCACCTTCTGCATCTTTTACAAGGAAAGAGCTGTCTTTTACTTCCTGAAGAGCTGTCTTTGTAAGCTGGGCCACATGATGTTTCTTCATCTGGTCCTTCATGTCATTCTTTGTAACAGGATCCAGGTCACGTCCGATCTGATCCATCATCTCCACAATAGAAATCTCAGCATTTCTTGCTGCAAAGAATTCCACAACATCAAGACCAACAGCACCGCCGCCCACAACAACAACCTTCTTGCCTGTCATATCTTCCGGATAGTCATTGATGTGATTGATCATTCCCAGGATAGAAGCAACCTTGCTGCCTTCTTTGTCAATGCGGTCGTGAAGTCCCCTGATCGGAGGAAGCAGTGGTGCGGAACCTGTGGAGCTTACGATCAGGTTCGGATGGAACTTGCGGATATTTTCCGGTGTTCCTTCTGTGTTTGTGAAGATATAAAGATTCTCAAGCTGCTCTGCTCTGTGGATCAGATAGTTCGGGAAATCAGCCAGACGCTTCTTTGCAGGGATCTTAGAGATCACAGAAGCAAGACCACCAAGAGTTTCACCCTTTTCCAGAAGGAAGGTATTACAGCCTACTTCTGCGGCTGTACAGGCAGCTTCCAGTCCGGCAGTACCGCCTCCGATTACTACAACGTTACAGTTTTTGTTCACTTTCTGATTCTTATAAACATCACCTTCCAGAACAGCCGGGTTTACAGTACAGCGGATCGGACGGTTAAAGCCGATTCTGTTTCCTGCACATCCGATGTTACAGGAGATACATTTGCGAAGATCACATTCTCTGCCTGTAGCTACTTTGTTTACCCATGCAGGTTCTGCGATAAGACCACGTCCCATACCGATCAGGTCTGCGCCGCCGTCAGCGAGGATCTGCTCGGCAACCTTCGGGTTACGGATATTTCCCATGGAGATACATGGTTTGCCGAATTTCTCTCTGACAGCTTTAGGCATATAGGAACGCCATCCGTCTTTCATGTAGTTGGCATCGATCTGATACTGGATAGAACCGTTTAAACCGCAGGAAACATCGAAGATATCAACTTCATCCTGAATATATTCCAGATATTCAAGAGTATCCTCAAGAGTGTTGCCGCCTTCCATCAGCTCATCTGCGCTGAGACGGAGCATGATCGGGAAGAAAGGTCCGACCTGTTTTCTTACTTCTTCAATGACCATACGGCAGAAACGTGTTCTGTTTTCCACAGATCCGCCGAACTCATCTGTACGTTTGTTTGTAAGAGGAGAGAGGAACTGGCTGATCAGATAGGAGTGTCCCGCATGGATTTCTACTGCGTCAAAACCTGCAGCCTGGGCTCTCTTTGCAGCCTCGCCGTATTTCTTTACAATGTGATGGATTTCTTCCACTGATAACGGACGCGGGATTTCTCCGCCTTCTTTGGACGGAACATCAGATGCGGAAACCGGCTGCATATTTGTACGTGCGGAAACAGCGGAAGCACCTGCGTGGTTGATCTGGATTGCAATACAGGTACCATATTTGTGGATCTCTTCACAGAATTTGTACAGACGCGGCAGATAGTTGTCGTGGTCAATACGAAGCTGAGTAGTTCCGTTGGAACCCTGCGGAGAATCTACGCTTGCATTCTCTACGATGATCAGACCTGTGCCGCCTTTGGCACGCTCTTTATAATAATTAATGTGAAGAAAACTCATTTCGCCGTTCTGTTCCCCGTAATTGGTTCCCATAGGCATCATAACGATACGGTTTTTGATAGTCATATTTTTTACTGTGAGTGGTGTGAAAATATGCTGGTAATTGCTTTTCATTACGTCTTTCCTCCTGAAATTTTCTGTTGGATCTATAATTGTTCAGTGCTTTAGCTGTGGCCTGAATTTCTTTGATGTGTTAATTATATAACGGGATAATCCATAAATCTAATTGATAATTCGTGCTATATAATAAAAAACATCTATGGTTTTGCTGAGACTTTTATACCTGTGCAGTCGGATTCGCAGACAAGTGAGTGGTATAGTTACTTCAAACACACTCTGGTTTACAGGAGAGGGTGAAATACAGGACAATACAAAATAACCGTAATACCCTCTATTAAATAGGAAGAAATGCTCAAAAAAACAAAATTTGGAGAAACCTGACAAATTTTTCTGCTATATTTTTAACGAAAATGACAAATAAATGTTGAAATTTTCTGCCGAAAAAGGTAAAATTAAAATCGGCTAAATTTTTGGGTTAACTTTTAAATATTCTCATAAAGATGGAGGGCAAACAAGAATGAGTAATGCAACACAAAGCTTAGCAGGCACAAGAATTACTTCTTTGCTTGACGCAAACAGTTTTGTCGAAATCGGACAGGGTGTAACAGCCAGATCCACAGATTTCAACATGACTGCAAACAAGGCACCATCTGACGGTGTTATCACCGGATATGGTGTGATCGATGACAAACTGGTTTATGTATACAGCCAGGATGCATCTGTATTAAACGGTACTGTTGGTGAAATGCATGCAAAGAAGATCACAAGACTTTATGATCTTGCCATGAAAACAGGCGCTCCGGTTATCGGACTTGTTGACTGTGCAGGTATCCGTCTTCAGGAAGCAACAGACGCACTGGAAGCTTTCGGACAGATCTATCTGAAACAGACACTGGCATCCGGTGTGATCCCGCAGATCACAGCAATCTTCGGAACATGCGGCGGTGGTATGGCAGTTATCCCGTCCCTGACAGATTTCACATTCATGGAATCCAAAAAAGGAAAAATGTTCGTCAACACACCAAACGCACTGGAAGGAAACAACACAGACAAATGCGACACAGCAGCAGCTGATTTCCAGAGCAAAGAGACAGGTGTGATCGATGGCGTTGGTACAGAGGATGAGATTCTTGGCCAGATCCGTTCCTTAGTATCACTTCTTCCTTCTAATAATGAAGACACAGACAATTACACAGAGTGTACAGATGATCTTAACCGCGTATGCGCAGATCTTGCAAACTGTGCAGGTGACACAGCAATCGCACTTTCCCAGATCGCTGACAACGGTGAATTCTTCGAGACAAAAGCAGACTATGCAAAAGACATGGTTACAGGCTTTATCCGTTTAAACGGCGCTACAGTAGGTGCTGTTGCAAACAGAAGCGAAGTATATGACGCAGAAGGCAAGAAAACAGAAACATTTGACGGAAGCATCTCTGCAAGAGGCGCAAGAAAAGCAGCAGATTTCGTGAAATTCTGCGACGCTTTTGATATTCCGGTACTTACACTTACAAACGCAACAGGCTTCATGGCAACCTTATGCAGCGAGAAGATGATGGCGAAATCCGTAGGTGAACTGGTAGCTGCATTCGCAGATGCAACTGTTCCGAAGGTAAATGTGATCATCGGCAAAGCTTACGGTACAGCTTACGTGGCAATGAACAGCAAATCTATCGGTGCAGACCTTGTATATGCATGGGATAACGCAGAGATCGGTATGATGGATGCTTCCCTGGCAGCCAAGATCATGTATGCAGATGCAGATGCTGCTGAACTGAATGAGAAAGCTGCTCAGTACAGAGAGCTTCAGAATGGTGTTGCTTCCGCAGCAGCAAGAGGCTATGTTGACACTGTGATCAGCCCGGCTGACACAAGAAAATATGTAATCGGTGCATTTGAGATGCTGTTCACAAAGAGAGAAGATCGTCCGTCTAAGAAACATGGAACGGTCTAAGCGGGGTGACGCATATGAAAATGATCAAAAAAATAACTTCTGTATTCATGACATTTCTCGTAATGGCTGCGCTGGTGATCGGCAGCACCTCTGTGGTATTTGCCGCAGATAAGGTTGATGATACTGTTAAGTCCACACTGGTAACTACAGCAGAAGGACTGACAGATGCCATTGTCCAACTTAAAGATGAAGACATCGAGAATTACATGAGTTCAGGAGATGACTTTACAACAAGTGCCATGCAGTCCTGGCAGACATCCAAGGATGAACTTGGCGCAAAGAAGGACAGCAATGGTGAAACTACTGTAACTTTCAAAGATGATCAGTACACAGTTACTGTTCCTCTTAAATTTGAGAAAGCAGATGCAAACTTTGTATATGTCTTTGACTCACAGGGAACACCGACTTCCATGTCTGTAGATGTACAGTATGGTATGGGCAAGACTCTTCAGAGAGCAGGTCTTAATACTCTGATGGGTATTGGAACTGTATTCGTAATGCTGATTTTATTAAGCCTTCTGATTTCTCTGTTCAGATTCATTCCGAATCCGGAAGCAAAGAAAGCAGCAGAAGCAAAAGCAGCCAAAGCTGCAAAAGAGGCAGAGGCAGCAGCCATCGCACAGGCAGCACCTGCACAGGCAGAAGAGAACCTTGCAGATGACGGAGAGCTGGTAGCTGTTATTGCAGCAGCCATCGCAGCAGCAGAAGGAACTACAACAGATGGCTTCGTAGTTCGTTCCATCCGTAAAGTAAAAAGAAATAGAAGATAATTGTCATTTATTTAGGAGGATTTTAAAATGAAAAGCTATACAATTACAGTAAATGGTACAGCATATGAAGTAACTGTTGAAGAAACAGGAAGCGTATCCGCTCCTGCAGCAGCTCCGAAAGCAGCACCTAAGGCTGCACCTGCAGCAGCTCCGAAAGCAGCAGCTCCTGCAGCAGGCGCCGGCGCAGTAAAAGTAACTGCTTCCGTACCTGGTAAAGTTGTCAAAGTAGCAGCAAGCGTTGGACAGGCAGTAAAAGCCGGAGACAGCGTAGTTATTCTTGAATCCATGAAAATGGAAATCCCTGTAGTAGCTCCTCAGGACGGTACTATCGCAAGCATTGATGTTGCAGAAGGTGCCTCTGTAGAAAACGGAGATACTTTAGCAACAATGAACTAAGACGGGAGGTAGTCAAATGTCTTATGTAACAGAAACATTGTCCAACCTGATTCATCAGACAGCATTCTTTAATCTGACATGGGGCAATTACCTGATGATCGCAGTAGCCTGCGTATTCCTTTACCTTGCTATCAAGAAAGGATTCGAGCCGCTTCTGCTTGTTCCTATCGCATTCGGTATGCTGCTTGTAAATATCTATCCGGACATTATGGCAAACCCGGAAGATATGTCCAATGGTGTAGGTGGACTTCTTCATTATTTCTACATCCTTGATGAGTGGAGTATCTTACCATCCCTGATCTTCATGGGTGTAGGTGCCATGACAGACTTCGGTCCACTGATCGCAAACCCGATCAGCTTCCTGATGGGTGCTGCAGCACAGCTTGGTATCTATGCAGCTTACTTCCTTGCAATCTTCCTTGGATTCAACGGAAAAGCAGCAGCAGCTATCTCCATCATTGGTGGTGCTGACGGCCCGACTTCCATTTTCCTTGCAGGTAAACTTGGACAGTCTGCACTGATGGGACCGATCGCAGTGGCAGCATATTCCTATATGTCACTGGTTCCGATCATCCAGCCGCCTATCATGAAACTCTGCACAACAGAGAAAGAACGTAAGATCAAAATGGATCAGCTTCGCCCGGTTTCCAAACTGGAGAAGATCCTGTTCCCGATCGTTATCACAATCGTTGTCTGCCTGATTTTGCCTACAACAGCTCCGCTGGTTGGTATGCTCATGCTTGGTAACCTGTTCAGAGAGTGCGGTGTTGTAAAACAGCTGACAGAAACAGCTTCCAATGCCCTGATGTATATCGTAGTTATCCTTCTGGGTACATCCGTAGGTGCTTCCACAAGTGCAGAAGCATTCTTAAACGCAGATACTCTGAAGATCGTAGTTTTAGGTCTTGTTGCATTCGCAATCGGTACATTCGGCGGATGTATGCTTGGTAAACTGCTCTGCAAACTGACTCATGGAAAGATCAACCCGCTGATCGGTTCCGCAGGTGTATCCGCAGTACCTATGGCAGCCCGTGTATCCCAGAAAGTGGGTGCAGAGGCAGATCCTACAAACTTCCTTCTGATGCACGCAATGGGCCCGAACGTTGCCGGTGTTATCGGTACAGCCGTAGCAGCCGGAACATTCATGGCTATTTTCGGAGTATAACCAAATCAAGCAAGCTATCTTGCTTGTATCAGGAGGAGTGCAACTCCTTCTGATAAGCTGCGGAGCAGCTATTTGGTTATGAGCAAGTAGCGAAGCGGATTGCGAATATCCGATTAAACAGAACTATAAAGGAGATTTAATAATGGCAGAATTAGAGAAAAAACCTGTTAAAATTGTGGAAACCATTCTCCGTGATGCTCATCAGTCCCAGATCGCAACACGTATGACCACAGAACAGATGCTTCCGATCGTAGATAAACTTGACAAAGTCGGCTATCACGCAGTAGAGTGCTGGGGCGGTGCAACATTCGATGCATCCCTTCGTTTCCTTCACGAAGATCCATGGGAAAGACTTCGTAAATTACGTGACGGCTTTAAGAACACAAAACTTCAGATGCTTTTCCGTGGACAGAACATCCTTGGATACCGTCCATACGCAGATGACGTTGTAGAATACTTCGTACAGAAATCTGCTGCAAACGGAATCGACATCATCCGTATTTTTGACTGCCTCAATGACCTTCGTAACCTGCAGACAGCAGTAAGCGCTGCAAACAAAGAGAAGGCTCATGCACAGGTAGCTCTTTCCTATACATTAGGAGATGCTTACACAATGGAATACTGGACAGACATTGCAAAACGTATCGAAGATATGGGCGCTGATTCCATCTGTATCAAAGATATGGCAGGTCTTCTTCTTCCAAACAAAGCTACAGAGCTTGTTACAGCATTAAAAGAAACAGTTAAGATCCCTATCGACCTTCATACACATTACACCTCAGGTGTAGCTTCCATGACTTACTTAAAAGCAGTAGAAGCAGGTGTGGATATCATCGATACAGCAATGTCTCCATTTGCACTGGGAACATCCCAGCCTGCAACAGAGGTTATGGTTGAGACATTCAAAGATACACCATACGACACAGGATTTGATCAGAAGCTTCTCTCCGAGATCGCTGACTACTTCCGTCCGATCCGTGACGAAGCTCTTGACAGCGGACTGCTCAATCCTAAGAACCTTGGTGTTAACATCAAGACTTTACTGTATCAGGTACCGGGCGGTATGCTCTCCAACCTGACTTCCCAGCTGAAAGAACAGCACGCAGAAGACAAATTCTACGATGTTCTCGAGGAAGTTCCGCGTGTACGTAAAGACCTTGGTGAACCGCCGCTTGTTACTCCGTCTTCCCAGATCGTTGGTACACAGGCTGTATTCAACGTACTTATGGGCGAGAGATACAAAATGGTTACAAAAGAAACAAAAGATATCCTGTTAGGAAAATACGGCGCAACTGTAAAACCGTTTAATCCGGAAGTACAGAAGAAGTGCATCGGCGATGAGAAACCGATCACATGCCGTCCTGCAGACCTTCTTGACAACGAGCTTGAGAAACTTGAGAGCGAAATGGCTCAGTACAAGGAACAGGATGAAGACGTATTAACATACGCACTGTTCCCACAGGTAGCTATGGACTTCTTCAAATACCGTCAGGCTCAGAAAACAAAAGTTGACGAAAAAGCAGCTGACAAAAAGAACGGAGCATATCCTGTATAATTGATCAGTAATTAAATATGTCCAAACGAAAAAAGGAGCTTGCGTAAGCAGGCTCCTTTGCGTTATTATGAAAGAATATGATACCCGGGAATATAATGTGCCAATGGGTATATGATGCCAGTGGTACATATCTATATTGATCGTAGCGAAGCGGAGACGTGGAACCATGATGAAATAGACAATCTGCAGGGTAAAATAAATACAGGAGAATATTCCATGAGCAAAGTTATAATAATCGGCGGCGGAGCCGCCGGAATGATGGCAGGGGTTTTTGCAGCCCGTAACCATCATGAAGTTCATATATTAGAGAAGAACGAGAAACTGGGAAAGAAAGTCTTCATCACAGGAAAAGGCAGATGCAATGTGACAAATGCCTGCGACACAGAAGAACTCTTTCCTGCAATGATGAGCAATCCCAAGTTCCTCTACAGCAGTTTCTATTCATTTACCCCTCAGGATGTAATGGAGTTCTTTGAGAAAGCAGGTGTCCCTCTGAAGGTAGAGCGTGGAAACAGAGTATTCCCACAGTCTGACCATTCCTCAGACATCATCCGCGCATTGGAACGTGAATTGAAGAAAGCAGGAGCAAAGATTCATCTTCACACTGCTGTACAGGAAATTGTAAAGAAACCTGTAACAGATTCAGCAAATACCCTGGAATCAGAAGCTACATTAACAGAATCAGGATCTGATGCAGGAAAAGGCAGAAAAGGAAAAAAATCACCTGACATACCGCAGGAGAAGATCACAGGAGTTATCCTTACAGACGGAACCTTCATGGAAGGAGATGCAGTCATCGTGGCAACCGGCGGATTCTCTTATCAGAGTACCGGTTCCACAGGTGACGGATACCGCTTTGCAAGAGAACTGGGACTGAAAGTCACGGACATTGCTCCCTCCCTTGTGCCATTAAAGACAAAAGAAGACTATGTCCCTAAGCTTCAGGGACTTTCCCTTAAGAATACAGGACTTACCATAAAGAATGGAAAGAAAGTACTCTATGAGGATTTCGGAGAGATGATGTTCACCCATTTCGGAGTCACAGGTCCCATGATCCTGTCCGCCAGTGCCCACATTGGTGCAAAACTGGCGAAAGCACCAAATGGCGAACTGTCCGCATATCTGGATCTGAAGCCGGCACTCACCAGAGAACAACTGGATGCCAGGATCCTGCGTGAATTTGAAGCAGGACCAAACAAACAGTTCAAGAACGTGATTGGCGTACTTTTCCCGTCATCTCTGACTCCGGTAATGCTGGAACTGGGTGGAATCCCCGCAGAGAAGAAAATCCATGACATCTCCAGAGAAGAACGTCAGCACTTCATTGACCTTATTAAAGCCTTCCCCTTCACAATCACAGGAATGGGTGAGTTCAAAGAAGCCATCATCACCAGAGGCGGCGTCTCTGTCAAAGAGATCAACCCCGGAACAATGGAATCAAAGAAAATCTCAGGTCTTTACTTCGCAGGCGAGGTACTGGATCTGGATGCAGTGACAGGTGGATATAACTTACAGATTGCCTGGTCTACCGCATATCTGGCAGCGCAGGCTATATAGTAAGCTGAAACAAGCGGATGATGAGTACCTTGTAGGTGGATTATATCTATGATATGATTTAGCTATACGTTATTTAACGATTCATAAACATCAATCAATAATAAAACAGAGAAAATCTGTTTGAATAATAGAAACAGGAGGAACCGCGAAAATGGGATGTAACATAGCCATCGACGGACCTGCAGGAGCAGGAAAGAGCACTATCGCAAAGAAAGTAGCGAAAGAATTATCATTTATCTATGTAGATACAGGAGCCATGTACAGGGCAATGGCTTTATATCTTCTGAACCATGGCGTAAACGGAGAAAATCAGGAAGAGATCGAGGCTGTATGTTCCGGCGCTGACATCTCCATCGAATACAAAAACGGAGAACAGATTGTCATCCTCAACGGAGAGAACGTAAATGCTATGATCCGCACCGAACAGGTAGGAAACATGGCATCCAAAAGCTCCGCAAACCCGAAAGTCAGAGCCCACCTTCTGAAACTTCAGAGAACTCTGGCAGAGAAAAACGACGTAGTCATGGACGGCAGAGATATCGGCACAACCATCCTTCCAAACGCAGAAGTAAAAATCTACCTCACAGCAAGCGCAGATACCAGAGCAAAAAGAAGAGCCCTGGAATATGAACAGAAGGGAGAATCCTTTGACCTGGACCAGATCCGAAAAGACATCATCGAGCGCGACGAACGCGACATGAACCGGGAAGTTTCTCCTCTGAAACAGGCAGAGGACGCAGTGCTTGTAGATTCTTCGGAAATGGGAATTGATGATGTTGTAAATGCGATTCTTAATGTATATAAGGAAAAAGTGCAGAAATAATTTAAGAAGGACTATTTTATGAAAGTAAAAGTAGCAGAAACAGCAGGCTTCTGCTTTGGCGTCAAACGTGCAGTGAACAAAGTCTACGAACTCATAGACACAGAACAGAAACCTATTTTCACTCTGGGCCCGATCATCCACAACGAAGGCGTAGTAGCGGATCTGGAAGCTCGTGGCGTCCATGTTATCGCAGAAGCAGACCTGGATTCCCCGGATGACACCCTGCAGAACGGAACAGTAGTCATCCGTTCCCACGGTGTAGGCAAACCCATTTACGATAAACTGAAAGAAAAAAACATCTCTTACGTAGATGTCACCTGTCCCTTCGTCCTGAAGATCCACCGCATCGTGGAAAAAGAGAGCCTGGCCGGAAATCATGTGATTATTATCGGTGACAAAGATCATCCAGAGGTTCAGGGAATCTGCGGATGGTGCCAGGGACCTTACACAGTGATCAAAAACCAGGAAGAGGCCGAAGCATTCCTCCTTCCGGAAGGAAAAAAAATAAGCATCGTGTCCCAGACGACATTTAATTACAACAAATTTAAAGATTTAGTTGAAATTCTCCGCAAAAAGAGGTATGATAATAATGTTTTAAATATTCTTAATATTTTAAACACTATTTGTAATGCTACCGAAGAACGGCAGAGAGAAGCAAAAAACATAGCCGGAGAGGTAGACACTATGCTGGTCGTAGGCGGCCGGCACAGTTCCAATACTCAAAAGCTGTTTGAAATATGTAAAAAGGAATGTGGAAATACTTACTATATACAAACACCTGTAGACTTGGATTCTGAAATGTTCCAATGCAGTAGTTATGTAGGTATTACAGCAGGGGCTTCCACCCCAAACAAAATTATTGAGGAGGTTCAAGAACATGTCAGAATTAAGTTTTGAACAAATGCTGGAAGATTCCGTAAAGACTATCAGAAATGGAGAGATTGTACAGGGTACTGTCATCGATGTAAAAGAAGATGAGATTATTCTGAATATCGGTTATAAAGCAGACGGTATTATCACAAAGAACGAATACTCTAACGATGCAAGCCTTGTACTCACAGATGCTGTTCACGTTGGAGACACAATGGAAGCAAAAGTTCTCAAAGTAAACGATGGAGAAGGTCAGGTTACTCTTACTTACAAGAGACTGGCAGCAGAGAAAGGCAACAAACGTCTTGAAGAAGCATTTGAGAATCAGGAAGTATTAAAAGCTCCTGTAACTCAGGTACTTGACGGCGGACTCTGTGTAAACGTAGACGAAGCAAGAGTATTCATTCCTGCAAGCCTCGTTTCCGACACATACGAGAAAGACCTTTCCAAATATGCAGATCAGGAGATTGAATTCGTTATCACAGAATTCAACCCGAGAAGACGCCGCATCATCGGTAACCGTAAGCAGCTTCTTCTTGCTGAGAAAGCAGAGAAACAGAAAGAATTAATGGAGAAGATCCATGTTGGCGACACAGTTGAAGGAACAGTTAAGAACGTTACAGATTTCGGTGCATTCATCGATCTGGGCGGAGCAGACGGACTTCTTCACATCTCCGAAATGTCCTGGGGCAGAGTAGAGAACCCGAAGAAAGTATTCACTGTTGGCGATAAAGTCAAAGTTCTTATCAAAGAGATTAACGGAGAGAAGATCGCACTTTCCCTTAAATTCCCGGAAGCAAATCCATGGCTCACAGCAGCTGAGGACTTCGCTGTAGGAAACGTAGTTAAAGGTAAAGTTGCACGTATGACAGACTTCGGTGCATTCGTAGAGCTTGCACCTGGTGTAGATGCACTTCTTCACGTATCCCAGATTTCCAAAGAGCACGTTGCCAAACCTGCAGACGTACTGTCAATCGGACAGGAGATTGAAGCTAAGGTTGTTGACTTCAACGGAGAAGACAAGAAGATCAGCCTGAGCATGAAAGCTCTTGAGGCACCGGCTGAGGAAGCTACAGAAGAATAATTAAGAGAATACTCATAAATATTCAGCAACCGGCTTTGTATGAGGATGATCATACAGAGCCGGTTGATTGTTTTTTCAGATTACGAATGTGGTCAGCAGCTACAGGAGCATCAGAAATGCTGCAGACAGTCAGGAAGGAATGATGGGATGTCCATAAAAGGAATTTATGATATACACTGTCATATTGTACCCGGTGTAGACGATGGAGCCACAGATATAGGAGAAACCGTAAAATTACTCCGGATGGAATATGAACAGGGCGTGCGGACGGTTATTGCAACTCCCCATTTCCGCTTTCGGATGTTTGAAACACCTGCGGAGAAAGTCAGAGAGCAGTTCAGACTGGTGGAGAAAGCGGCATCAGAGATTAGCCCGGATCTCCATGTGTATCTGGGATGTGAGTTTCACGCCAATATGGAGATGCTTCCCATGCTCAGAGAACAGAAAGTAATGACAATGGCCGGTTCGCGGTATGTTCTTATAGAATTTTCTCATAACTCGGAAGAAAGCTATATACGGGAACGTCTCGGCGCATTGCTCTCCGGAGGATATAAGCCGATCATGGCACATATAGAACGTTACGAAATCACACGCAACAGTCTGGATTTTGTGGAAGAACTGGCAGATATGGGCGTCTATATGCAGATCAATGCAGATAGCATCACAGGAAAAGATGGATTTTTTACTAAACGGTACTGTAATAAAATCATGAAAGACGGACTTCTTCATTTCGTTGGATCAGACTGTCACAACAGTGCAAAGAGGAGTAGCAGGATTGGCGAGGCATATCGTATGGTATCAGCGAAATTCGGGCAGGACTATGCAGATGAACTGTTTATTCATAATCCCGCAGAAATTCTGAAACAGAAACAAAAACATGAGTCTGCAGATTGACTTTTTTTATCGGCTGATTTACAATAAAATCGGTTTATGTCAATTTTGCTGTTTACTTTCAGAAATACATAAGACAGAATATTACCTGTGAACGGCAATGTACAAAACTATAAAGAAAAAAGGAAAAGGAAATTATCAGATGTTAGACAATTTGAACAGTAACTTTGAGAGCAGCAAAGCACAGAGAGCCGATGCAAATGATGATGAAGTTGAAATCGACTTACTGGAAATATTTTACGCACTCAAGAAAAAAATCCTTCTGGTACTGATGGTTGCTCTTGCCGGAGGCTGTATTGCAGCAGCATATACACAGTTTTTGATGACACCGATTTACAGCTCCACATCCAGTATCCTTGTACTTTCAAAAGAAACCACACTGACATCACTGGCGGATCTGCAGTTAGGTGCCAGCCTGACCAGTGATTATACAGTTCTGATCACAAGTACTCCTGTGATGGAGCAGGTAATTTCAGATTTGAATCTGGATATGACTGCAGAACAACTGAAAGAAAGCGTAAGTATCAATAATCCTACAGATACCCGTATCCTTGAGATTACTGTCAATAATACAGATTCTAAAATGGCAAAGAAGATTGTAGATGAGATTGCGAATGTCTCCTCATCCTATATTGGTGATAAAATGGAAGTTATCCCGCCTAAGATTATTGAAGTCGGTAAGATTGCTACTGTAAGAACTTCTCCAAGTGTAAAGAAGAATGCAGCACTCGGCTTCTTACTCGGTTTCCTTGCATGTGCGGCAATTGTGGTTGTATACGCTGTAATGGATGATACCATTAAGACAGAGGAAGATATTGAGAAATACCTGGGAGTTTCTGTTCTTGCCAAGGTTCCTGACAGAAAAGATTTTATAAATTCGAAGAACAGGAAATCAAAGAACAAGAATAAGAAGCACCATTAAACCGATGGAGGAATCTGAGCAATGAAGAAACTCAATTTAACAGATAAAAGAAATCCGGATTATTTTTACAGTGAGGCGATCAAAACTCTGCGTACCAATATTCAGCTGTCAGGTCAGAGCATAAAAACAATTCTGATTACAAGCTGTTATCCAAACGAAGGTAAGAGTGATATAGTACTCAGTCTTGCCCAGGAGCTTGGGAGCATTGGCAAGAAGGTTCTCCTTCTGGATGCGGATATCAGGAAGACTGCATATGCCGGACGACTGGGTGTGGAAGAGGAAGTGAAAGGTCTCTCACAGCTTCTGAGTGGTCAGGTGGGATTACAGGAGGTTATTTATTCTACAAACTTTCCGAATATGGATATCATATTCGGAGGTCCGAGTGCACCGAACCCGTCAGGACTTCTCAGTGAGAACATCTTTAAGGTATTCTTAAAGGAAATCAGAGAATATTATAATTATATCCTGATCGATACACCTCCTATTGGAACAGTAATTGATGCGGCAGTGATCGGAAGATGCTGCGATGGTGCAGTCTTCCTGATCGAACCGGGAAATGTCAGGTACCGGGATGCACAGAAAGCATTTAAACAGTTGGAAAGAAGCGGATGCCGTATTCTTGGAGCTGTTATGAACAAGATAGATACCAGTGATGACAAATATTATTCTTCTTATTATAAGCATTATGGAGAGTATTATCGCAGAAGTGACGAAGAAGCCCGGATTAAATAATACGGGTAGTTATCTGGCAGTAAGACAGAAACCATGATCAATGATAAAGGAGAATTTGTAAAAGTGAGCAAAATTAGGAAGAAAAAAATAAAAAAGACGAATATCTTACTGGGCTTTATCTGCGTTCTGCTGGCAATTCTCCTGGGCTTTATTCTTGTGACCAGTTATAAATCGGAACAGAAGGAATCCAGACACCTGTCAGAAATTGCAGACGACCAGCAAAGTGGGATTGAAGATTACGAAGCAGTAAAAGAACGTGCAAAAGAGCTGGAGGAGATATCTTCCGAAGAAGCAGAAGATACAGAAGACATTAAATCAAAGAACACAGAAGACACAGAAAAAACGGATACAGCTGAAACAGAAGATGCAGATAAGACAGAAGATACAAAAGATGAGACGGCAGCTGCTGCTTCAGGTATTGTGTGCTGGGGAGATGATCTGATCAATGGGGAAGAATCCAATACATATTCTTATATGGAAGTGCTTCAGAAGCTTCTGACCGATAATGGCTATAATATGACAGTGATCAATAAAACACTTCAGGGAGGCGGCACCCTTTCCATGATGAAGATGGCTGGTGTAAGTGATGAAACCATTCAGGGCTATATTACCAGACATCAGCAGGCTGCAAACGGTGCCCAGCTGAATGTAACAGAGACTGGAATACGTGATCTGACAGAAGAACAGACTACAAGAAATGATATGGATTGTATTCCGGTTATCTTCATGGGGTATTATGGCGGCTGGAATCATGATCCTGCAGAACTGGCAGACCAGCAGGAACAGATTTTAAATACATTTCAGAATAAAAATCAGTTTATTGTAGTAGGAACACGCCCTATGGACGGAAGCGTAACCTCTGAAGCACTGGATCAGGTGCTCAGCCAGAAATGGGGAGAACACTATATCAGTCTTGCAGATGTGACTGCACAGCCGTCTTCTACCTATGAGGCTCAGCAGGCAATGGCAGAGGCAATATTACAGAAACTGCAGGAGCTTAATTACATCAGCAAAAACTGATGAGATAACTGAAATACAGAGATTGAAGGAAGGAAAATGAAAAAAAACACAAGAAAAGCCATCAGACAGCGCAAGATCTGTATGCTTTTGATTATTATCCTGATTATAGTTCTTTCCATTCTTGGCGGCGGTTATTATCTGTTAAGCCAGAAAAATGCTGCATTGCCAAAAACCGGTGGTCAGAACAGTGACAGCCTGAATCAGACGGATTTAAATCAAAATAGTGATACCGTGGAATATAAAGGTGAGGCATACAAATATAACGATCATCTCAGCAATTATTTATTCCTGGGAATTGATACAAGGGAAGCTGTAGATACTTATCAGTCACAGGCAGATGCCGGGCAGGCAGATGCAATTTTCCTGGTGTCCATGGATCGTGCAACAGAAAAGATAAAAGTTTTGTTTCTTCCACGAGATTCCATGACCAGGATAGAAGTATTTAATCCATATGGTCAGAGCCTTGGAGAGACAACAGATCATCTGAATATACAGTATGCTTTCGGGGATGGGAAAGAGAAAAGCTGTGAACTGATGAAAACAGCAGTTTCCGATATGCTGGACGGACTTCCGATTCAGGGGTATTGTTCCATGAACATGGATGGCATTTCAGTGATCACAGATTTCGTAGGTGGAATACAGCTCACAATCCCTGATGACAGTCTCGCAGATGTGAATCCGAAATATAAAAAAGGTGCTGTTGTGGATATCACAGGGGAAACTGCAGAACAGTTTGTAAGATATCGTGACATTGACAAAACCCAGAGTGCTCTGGTCCGTCAGGAGAGACAGAAAACCTTTCTTCAGGCACTGGTGCAGAAGGCTCAGGAAAAAGCAGGAGAGGACGCCGGATTTGTGACAGGTCTCTATGACAGTGTTAAAAGCTATACAGTTACAAATATGGGAAATGATATATTTGCCAAATTGCTGGCTGCATCACAGAATGGAATCACTGATACAGAGACAGTACCGGGTGAGGGAACACATGGGGAGAACTTTGATGAGTACCATATTGATGAAGATGCATTGTCGGACTTGATTATTTCCATGTTTTATGAGAAAATTTGATTGTATTAGTCATAGTATGATGAATACAGAATACACTGTACAGTGATAAATAATTATCACTGTTATTATTCAGAGATAGTCCGTGCAGACATTTTGTACGATTATCTATATAAAAATTAATCCAAAAGGAGAGGTGCATTATGAAAATCGCAAAGAAATTTATGACACTTGCTTTAGCAGCTGCCCTTGGAGTAGGATGTGCTACTGTAGGTGTCGGTGCAGCGCCAAGCAACACGAGTGATGTAACTGAAAAAGCGCCAAGCCAGACAAGTGACGTTACTGTATCATCTGAACAGTCTCCAATCTATGAGGTTGTTAAGGAAATCGAGAAAACAGAAAGCTTTAAGGATCTGCAGGCAAAATATCCGGATCTGGCAGATGCTTTTACAGCAATCAACAACAGTGAGATGGAGATTAATAGATTTATAGAGGTACTGAAATCTCTTCCTGTAGATGAAGCAGACAAAGCAGATCTTGAAGATGCTATTGCTAAACTTGAAGGAAAAGAGATTGTTACAGGTGTCTATGAATTCGACGTACTTAAACATGAAGAAGCAAAGCCAAATGATGATGGAACATATGAAGTAACAATCCAGGTTCCAAGCATCACAGATACTATGGAAGGTATTCAGCTTTTTGTTTACAGCAAGGATGGTACAAAAAAAATGGTAGTCATTGATCCGAGTAAGATTGACAAAAAGAACAAGACTCTGACTGTTACATTAAACGATGGAGATTTCTTCATGGTAATCGCAGACGCGAAATAATCAATAATTCGGAATCAGAACGCAGTCGCCAGAGATGGCGGCTGTTTTTACAGAAATGAAAATCTTGCAAGATGTTTATTTGTTGCCGGATTATTCTAAGTTTTTCCAACATAGGATTTCGCGATATATGGGAAATAGAATACTCCGAAAAATGATAGTTTAGATTCTGCAGGATAGAAAATTAAAAAAATTAACAAAATTGGTTGCATATTTCTAGTTATAAAGCTATAATTACTCATGAATAAGACAAAAGGTCTATAGTCTTTAAATCGTCGCTTTGCCGCGTTTGAAGATATTGATTTACATATCTTGAAGAAAATCTGCCTTGAAACACAGGCAGAATGGCGAAGCATACCAAAAATACGGAGGTAAAATATCCAATGTGGTATGTGATGCAGGTGCGAACAGGCACAGAAGAGAACATCCGCTGTCAATGTCAGCGGATGATAAGCAGCGATATACTGAAACGCTGCTTTATTCCATACTATCAGCAGAAGAAACGATTTCAAGGCAAATGGCATATCCAGGAAAGAATCCTCTTTCCCGGGTATGTCTTTTTAATTGCCGAAAATCTGGAACAGCTGGCTGAAAGCCTGAGAAAAGTCACAGGAATGACCCGGCTTCTGGGAACAGGAGAAGAGATCATCCCCTTATCTCAGGAAGAGGTAGAGCTGCTTCTGAAGCTGGGAAAAGAAGAACAACTGGTAACCATGTCCACAGGAATCATAGAGAATGATCAGGTCAGGATACTCACAGGATCCTTGCAGGGCATGGAAGGTTATATCAGAAAAATCAACAGACATAAAAGAAAAGCCTGGATTTCCATAGAAATGTTTGGAAGGAGCGTGGATATGGAGGTTGGGTTGGAAATAGTAAAAAAAGTATGAGAAAAAGAAGGAGAAACTAAGGAAGGCGTATGTATAGAAAAAAATCAAGAGGATGGTATAAACACAAGGACTTTATATTTTTAGATCTTGTGTGTTTATTTCTGTCTTTAATACTGGCATATCTGGTTCGAAATGGTTCTGTCCGGAACATATTTGAACTGGGAATATATCACAACATGATATTCTTTGTAATACTGGCAGATTTATTTCTGATCATTATTTTTGAATCTTATAAAGGCGTTCTGAGGAGAGGTTATTACCAGGAATTACGTTCCGTTATCCAGCAGATGATTCTGATAGAACTGGCAAGCGGTCTGTACCTGTTTACCGTCAGTAATGGACACAGCTTCTCAAGGACAGTTCTGTATCTTATGGGAGTCTTTTATATACTCCTGTCCTATGGCACAAGAATAATATGGAAAAAACACCTGATCCATAAAATGGCAGAAGGTGGAGAACATTCACTCTATATTGTAACAAATTATGATCTTGCGTCAAAAGTAATCCAGAATGTTAAAAATCACAATTATAATCGATACAACATCAATGGTCTCATAATCATTGATAAAAATATAGCAGGCAGGGAAATTGAAGGAATTCCGGTTGTGGCAGATTTAGAAAATGCTGCATCCTATATTTGCCAGCAGTGGGTTGATGAAGTCTTTGTAAACGTAGATACATCTTGTCCATATCCCCATGAACTGATCAATGAATTGCTGGAAATGGGAATGGCAGTTCATGTGAACCTGGCAAAAGTCAGAAGCACCCCCGGACAGAAACAATTTGTAGAGACAATAGGTGGATATACAGTTCTGACGACCACTATGAACTATGCTACGGACAGACAGGCACTTGCTAAAAGAACACTGGATATCCTGGGTGGACTGGTGGGCTGTCTCCTGACAGGGATTATCTTTATCTTTGTGGCACCGGCCATTTATATCAGCTCTCCGGGTCCGATCTTCTTCTCACAGATACGGATCGGTCAGAATGGAAAACCATTTAAAATGTACAAATTTCGAAGCATGTATATGGACGCAGAAGAACGCAGGGCAGAACTTATGGCACAGAATAAAATGAGTGACGGACGTATGTTTAAGATGGATTTCGACCCTCGTGTAATAGGAAATAAAATCCTGCCCGACGGAACCAGAAAAACCGGGATAGGAGAATTTATCAGAAAAACATCACTGGATGAATTCCCACAGTTCTGGAATGTGCTGAATGGGACCATGAGCCTTGTGGGCACCAGACCAATATTACAAGATGAATTGCAGAAATATGAACTGCATCACAGAGCCAGAATTGCCATTAAACCGGGGATTACAGGTATGTGGCAGGTAAGTGGAAGAAGTGACATCACAGACTTCGAAGAAGTAGTGAGACTGGATACAGAATATATCAGTAACTGGAACTTTGGACTGGATATAAAGATTCTGTTTAAGACAGTGATGACGGTTCTGAAGAGGGAAGGGTCGGTATAGAAGTACTCAACGGATGTTTTATGAAGTAGAAAACATGACTGTTGGGTTAGTTGGATACGACAGCATAAGAAAACACTTGGCCGTGTAAACGGCAAGAGGAATTAGAAAGAAAAACTATCTGTGAAGAGCAGAGGGGACAATAAAATTGAATATGATGGAATCCGACAGAAATTTGTTTCAACCATTGAAAGAAAAGGTCTTGCAGCGGTGAGTTCCTCTTTCTTTGCGGCTTTGTACAGTGCTTTTGGAAAGTATGATGTGGTTCGTATCCATGCAGAAGGTCCGGATTTTTTCTCATAGCTACCTAAGATGTTTGGAAAGAGGGTTGTGGTTACCATTCATGGAACCTGTGAAATAATATGGGTAACCAGAAAAAATCCTGATTTCATGCGGGTTTGCGCGGCTTGACCTTTTTTTACCTCAACTTGTTTCTGTATGCCATGGTGCGTTGCGTTCCGGCGTGATTTCGGGGGTTAATGGCTTCTGGTTGCGCTCTATACTTAACCCACCACAGCGAAAGCTGATAGAGCAGAAAACAGAATGAGGAGGTACGAGGACAAGCCTGCGTATAGATTGTTGCTTCAATCTGTATACAGGCTTGTTGTTGTGCTATGAAGTATGCAAGGTGATTCGACAAGGAGGATAAAGAAAAATGATGGAAAATAAGACAAAAATCGACTTGAAAAATAAGAGTGTTCTCATTACAGGTGCGGCGGGCTTTATTGGCTCTAACCTTGCGAAGCGACTGCTCTCCACGGTGGAGGGGGTTAAGGTCGTTGGCCTGGATAATATGAACCATTATTATGATGTTCGCTTGAAAGAAGTTCGACTGAATGAGCTGGAGCAGTTTGATAATTTCAGTTTTGTAAAAGGTAATCTAGCAGACAAGTCCGTGATTGAAGCTATCTTTGAGCAGTATAAACCGGAAATCGTTGTGAACCTCGGTGCGCAGGCTGGTGTTCGTTATTCTATTACAAACCCTGATGCGTATGTGGAGGCAAACTTGATTGGCTTCTATAACATTCTGGAAGCCTGCCGCCATTCTTATGATGAGGGTCATACCCCTGTGGAACATCTGGTTTATGCGTCTAGTTCTTCGGTCTATGGCAGTAATAAGAAAGTGCCTTACAGTACGGATGACAAGGTTGATAACCCAGTATCTTTGTATGCTGCAACCAAGAAATCGAATGAACTGATGGCTCATGCCTATTCGAAGTTGTATAACATTCCTTCCACGGGTCTGCGCTTCTTCACCGTGTATGGTCCTGCAGGTCGCCCGGACATGGCTTATTTCGGATTCACCAACAAGCTGGTGAAGGGTGAAACCATCAAAATCTTCAACTATGGCAACTGCAAGCGTGATTTTACTTATGTGGATGACATTGTCGAGGGCGTTGTTCGTGTGATGAAGAAGGCACCGAACAAGAAGAATGGCGAGGACGGTCTGCCGATTCCGCCGTATGCAGTTTACAACATCGGCAATCAGAATCCGGAAAACCTGCTGGACTTTGTACAGATTCTGAGTGAGGAGCTGGTTCGTGCAAAGGTTCTGCCGGAAGATTATGACTTCGAGGCTCATAAAGAGTTGGTTCCGATGCAGCCGGGTGACGTGCCTGTGACCTATGCAGACACCAGTGCGTTAGAGCGTGACTTTGGGTATAAGCCGAGCACGAGTCTGCGGACTGGTCTGCGGAACTTCGCTGAGTGGTACGCTGAGTTTTATAAATAAGAGAATCAGAGGGACAGAGAAATGAGAGAGTTTAAAGATTTAAAGACTGCTGTTGCCGGAACGGGATATGTTGGTCTTTCCATTGCTATGCTGTTGTCTCAGCATCACAAGGTGACCGCTGTAGACATTATTCCTGAAAAAGTAGAACTTATCAATAATAAGAAATCTCCGATTCAGGATGAATATATTGAAAAGTATCTGGCAGAGAAAGAGCTGGATTTGACCGCAACTCTGGATGCGAAGGAAGCATACAGTGATGCTGATTTTGTGGTAATCGCAGCTCCCACAAACTACGATAGCAAGAAGAATTTTTTTGACACCAGTGCGGTGGAAGCTGTCATTAAACTGGTTATTGAATACAACCCGGAAGCCATTATGGTTATCAAGAGCACCATCCCAGTTGGTTATACAGCAAGTGTTCGTGAGAAGTTCCACTGTGACAATATCATCTTCAGCCCAGAGTTCCTGCGTGAGAGCAAGGCTCTGTACGATAATCTTTATCCTTCTCGTATCATCGTCGGCACCGATGTGGATAATGCACGATTGGTAAAGGCTGCACACATTTTTGCTGAACTCCTGCAGGAAGGTGCTATTAAAGAGAATATCGATACTCTGTTCATGGGCTTCACTGAGGCTGAGGCTGTTAAACTGTTCGCTAATACCTACTTGGCTCTGCGCGTCAGCTACTTCAACGAACTGGATACTTACGCCGAGATGAAGGGTCTGAATACCCAGCAGATCATCAATGGTGTTTGCCTAGATCCGCGTATCGGCACTCATTACAATAACCCGTCCTTCGGCTATGGCGGATACTGTCTGCCGAAAGATACCAAGCAGCTGCTGGCAAACTATGCAGATGTGCCGGAAAACCTGATTGAGGCTATTGTTGAGAGCAATAGAACTCGTAAAGACTTCATCGCCGACCGTGTGCTGGAGATTGCTGGTGCTTATGAAGCGAATGACAGCTGGGATGAGAGCAAAGAAAAAGAAGTTGTTGTCGGCGTTTACCGTCTGACTATGAAGAGTAACAGCGATAACTTCCGCCAGAGTTCCATTCAGGGTGTCATGAAGCGCATCAAGGCAAAAGGTGTAACTGTGATCATCTACGAGCCTACTCTGAAAGATGGCGAGAAGTTCTTTGGTTCCTTGGTAGTCAATGATCTTGCTGAGTTTAAGAAACAGAGTCAGGCAATTATCGCAAACCGTTATGATAAGTGTTTAGATGATGTGAAGAATATGGTTTATACACGCGATATTTTTCAGCGTGATTAACACAAATGTTAAAAAAGGAGAAAAAAATATGTCTACATTTGATAACGCAACTCTTATGATTACTGGTGGTACCGGTTCTTTTGGTTCTACAGTTTTGAAGCATTTCTTGGACTCTGATTTGAAGGAGATTCGTATTTTTTCCCGTGACGAGAAGAAGCAGGATGATATGCGCCATGAGCTTCAGGCTAAACATCCGGAAGCAGCTAAAAAGGTAAAATTCTACATTGGAGATGTCCGTAATCCTCAGTCCATTCGTGACGCTATGCCTGGTGTTGATTATATCTTCCATGCTGCAGCTCTGAAGCAGGTGCCTTCCTGCGAATTTTTTCCTATGCAAGCTGTTCAGACCAATGTTATTGGTACCGACAATGTGCTTCACGCTGCTATCGATGCAGGTGTCAAGCGTGTTGTCTGCCTGTCTACAGATAAGGCGGCTTACCCAATCAATGCTATGGGTATTTCTAAAGCTATGATGGAACACGTTATTTATGCCAACGCTCGAGTGGCTGCTGAGCGTGGTGGCACCACCATCTGCTGCACTCGTTACGGTAATGTAATGTGTAGCCGCGGTTCTGTTATCCCTCTGTTTATCGACCAGATCAAGGCTGGTAATCCTATTACTATCACCGACCCCAACATGACTCGCTTTCTAATGAATCTGGACGAGGCTGTGGATTTGGTGATGTTCGCCTTCCAGCATGCCAACCCTGGCGATCTTTTTATTCAGAAGTCGGATGCTTCGACTATCGGGGATCTGGCAAAGGCTGTTCAGCAGCTCTTTGGTGACACTGGTACGAATATCATTGGCACTCGTCATGGAGAGAAGCTATTTGAGACTCTGATGACTCGTGAGGAGCGTTTGCGCAGTGAGGATATGGGTCAATATTTCCGTGTAGCTGCGGATAACCGTGATTTGAACTATGATAAGTTTGTAGTAAAAGGAGAGGTGCATACTATGGCCGATGAGTCCTATACTAGCCATAATACCACACGTTTAGATGTGGAAGGAACTGTGAAAAAGATTATGACCACCGAATATGTTCAGAACGAACTGAAAGGCATTCCAAATGTGTAAAGAAAAATTATTGTTGGTAGGTGCTGGTGGATTTGGCCGTGTTGTATCTGAAACAGCGGTTTTAAATTATGACTGTGCTTTTATAGATGATGGGGTTGGAACGGGCACCGAAATATGTGGAGTAGAAGTGATTGGAAACACTTCAGATTTACAGACACTTTTTGGAAAGTATAAAAAACTGGTTGTCACGATTGGGAATAATTGTGTCAGAGAGTGTATTTACAATATAGCGGCAAAAATTGGATATGAGTTTCCGAATTTGGTTCATTCTAGCACATATATAAGTCCATATGCAAAAATTGGATGGGGGTGTGTCCTTCTAAATAATGTAATTGTTCAAAACGGTTCTTCAGTAGGGAACGGCGTGCTGTTGAATCCGGGTGTTGAAATCCACCATGATTGTACTGTAGATGATTTTGATTTGATTTACACTAATTCAGTGGTGCGTACATATGCCAAGGTTGGAAAACGGGTTCGAATTGGCAGTAACGTGACAATTAGCAATAACGCAGTTGTTCAAGATGATGCAGATATTCCAAATTGCACTGAGGTAAAGTAAAGAGGTAAGAATATGAAAGTTCTTGTAACAGGTGCTAAGGGTATGGTAGGAACCGCCCTGTGCAATAATTTGAAAAATATTCGGGACGGGAAAAATAAAACTCGACCAGAAATAACAATTGAAGAAATATATGAATATGATTTAGGCTCAACGCCAGAAGAGTTGGATGAATATTGCCAAAAGTCAGATTTTGTATTTAATTTGGCAGGTGTGAATCGCCCAGAAAACCCTGAGGATTTCATGAAAGGGAATTTTGGATTTGCTTCCGAACTGTTGAACTGTTTGAAAAAACACAATAACAAGGCAACCATCATGTTGTCCTCATCCATTCAAGCCACGCTAGCAGGTCGCTTTGGCAATAGCGAGTATGGTCGTAGCAAGAAGGCTGGTGAGGAATTGTTTTTTGACTATGCACAAGAAACAGGAGCAAAAGTTGCAGTTTATCGTTTTCCAAACCTGATGGGTCATAGTCGTCCGAAGTATAATAGTGCAGTTAGTACCTTTTGCTGGGCGGTCGCAAATGATGAGTCGTTCACTGTCAATGATCGTAGTACGGAGCTTGAATTACTTTATATTGATGACCTTGTTGAAGGTATGTTTGATTTGCTGGAAAATAAAGAGAAACATTGTGAGTTTGATGGTGTTGAAACTGTTTTGAAAGAGGATGGCCGCTATTGCTTTGTACCTCTTACACATAAGGTCACGTTGGGCGAAATCGTCGATTTATTGCAAAAGTTTAAACAGCAGCCTATTACACTTATGATGCCTAAGATGCCGGATGGTTCTTTTGCGAAGAAACTGTATTCCTTGTATTTAACATATCTTCCAACTGACAAGTTCAAATATACATTGAAGATGAATGTAGATAACCGAGGATCTTTTACCGAACTGGTGCATACAGAGGATTGTGGGCAGGTAAGTATCAACATTAGTCGACCTGGTATCACGAAGGGGCAGCATTGGCATAATTCAAAATGGGAACTGTTTATTGTTGTAGCTGGACATGGACTTATTCAGGAGCGCAACATCAATACAGATGAGTTCGTGGAGTTTGAAGTATCTGGTGATAAGATTGAAGCGGTTCACATGATTCCCGGGTGGACACATAATATTATTAATTTGTCTGACACAGAGAATTTAGTGACTGTTATGACCTGTAATGAAATCTTTAATCCGAGTCATCCGGACACATTTTTTGAGCCAGTGAGAGAGGAGAAAAAGAATGGCTGATTATAGTAATGTATCATTTAAGAATGATGGAAAATTAAAATTATTGATCATTGTTGGTACTCGCCCTGAGATTATTCGCTTAGCGGCTGTTATTAACAAAACTCGTAAATACTTTGATGTGATTTTGGCTCATACTGGTCAGAATTATGATTATAACTTGAATGGTGTATTCTTCCATGATCTACAATTGGATGATCCGGAAGTATATTTGAATGCAGTTGGTGCAGATCTTGGTGAAACTATGGGTAACATCATCGCTGAAAGCTACAAATTGATGGCAGAAATTCGGCCAGATGCGCTTCTGGTGCTGGGTGATACCAACAGTTGTCTGTCTGTTATCGGTGCAAAACGATTGCATATTCCAATTTTTCATATGGAAGCAGGTAACCGTTGCAAGGACGAGTGTCTGCCGGAAGAAACTAATCGACGCATTGTTGACATTATTTCTGACGTTAACATGGCGTATTCTGAACATGCTCGTCGTTATCTGGCAGACACAGGCCTTCCTAAGGAACGCACTTATGTGACAGGTTCTCCGATGGCTGAAGTTCTGCACCAAAATCTGGAGAAGATTGTGGCATCAGATATTCATCAGCGATTAAGTTTGGAAAAGGGTAAATACATACTGTTGTCTGCACACCGTGAAGAGAATATTGATACAGAAAAAAATTTTATGTCATTGTTTACAGCTATCAATAAGATGGCAGAAAAGTATGATATGCCGATTCTTTACTCTTGCCATCCGCGTAGCCGTAAACGCTTGGAGCAGAGTAATTTCCAATTGGATAAGCGCGTCATCCAGCATGAGCCTCTTGGATTTCATGATTATAACTGCTTACAGATGAATGCTTTCTGTGTCGTAAGTGATAGCGGTACACTTCCAGAAGAAAGCAGTTTCTTCACTAGTGTAGGTTATCCATTCCCAGCAGTTTGTATTAGAACGTCAACAGAACGTCCTGAAGCACTGGACAAAGCTTGTTTTGTACTTGCAGGGATTGATGAAAAAAGCCTTTTACAGGCAGTTGATACAGCGGTTCAGATGAATCAGGATGGAGATTATGGTATTCCTGTGCCAGATTATGTGGAAGAAAATGTTAGTTCAAAAGTTGTGAAGCTTATTCAGAGTTATACAGGTGTGGTTAACAAAATGGTATGGAGAAAACAGTAGGAGATCAATGATGGATAAGCCTGAACGAATAAGGATAATAGGTGTTGATATATCAGTAGTAAATTTTGAAAAAGCTCAAAAATATTTATTTGAAAACTTTGAAGATGCAAGAGGAAGATATATTTGTGCAGCTAATGTACATACAACTGTGACTGCTCATGAAAATGACGCCTATAGGGAAATTCAAAATTCATCATTTATGACTCTTCCAGATGGAAAGCCCTTATCTGTAGTTGGAAAAAAACGTGGTAAATATGAAATGGGAAGGGTAACGGGACCTGATTTTCTTGAAGAAGTTTTAAAAAGAACAGAGAATACAGAAATGAAGCATTATTTTTATGGCACTACACAAGAGAATTTAAATAGTTTTGTTTCGACAATGAAAGATACATATCCTAACTTAAAAATTGTTGGTGTAGAGCCTTCTGTCTTTAGACCACTTTCTCTGGAGGAGGAGAATGAATTACTTGAGCGAATTAATGGTTCCGGAGCAGATTTTGTTTGGGTGGCATTAGGAGCACCAAGACAGGAAATGTTTTGTAATAAGCTGTCAGGAAAAACACAAGCGTTATGGGTGGCTGTTGGAGGTGCGTTAAACGTGATTTCTGGGGTGATTCCAAGAGCTCCACAGTGGATGCAGAATCATGGCCTTGAATGGTTTTATCGTTTTATGAAAGAACCCCGAAGATTATTTAAGAGATATTTTGTAACAAATAGCAAGTTTTTATGGTACTTGTTTAGAGATAAAGGTGAAAAATGAAAAAGAAAGTATGTATGATAGTGCCTAGTTTTTCTGCAAAGGGTGGAATTACATCTGTAGTCAATGGATACAGGAACTCTCAATTGACAGAAGATTACGATGTGCGATTTATAGAGACATATTGCGATGGAAGTATAATTCATAAAATTTTTAAAGCATTAAGCGCGTATTCTAAATTTATTTATACAGCTTTATTTTGGAAACCAAATCTTGTTCATGTTCATACTTCTTTTGGTGGAAGTTTTTATAGAAAGGCTTTAATAATTGAGATTGCCTCTCTTGCTAAAATTCCGGTTGTCAATCATGTTCATGGTGCGGATTTTGATGAGTTCTATCGAAAAAAATCTCAGAAAAAGAAGAAAACTATAGAAAAGATTTACAACAAATGCATTAGAACCATCGCACTGTCAGAAGAATGGAAGAAGAATCTTGCAGAAATTGTGCCAGAACAGACAATTAGAGTTGTAGAGAATTATGGTATTTTGCAAGAAGATTTGATCAAAGAGAGGTTTACAAAACCGAATAATAAGTTGATTCTTTTTTTAGGATTTATATGTGAAAGAAAAGGATGCTTTGATATTCCAGCTATTGTAGATCAAGTATGCAGAAAAATACCGGATGCTCGGTTTATTCTTGGTGGAAGTGGTGAAATCGAAAAAGTCAAGCAGAAACTCAGTGCGAAATATAAAGATAATGTGGAATTTCCAGGATGGATTCGAAATGAGCAAAAAAAGCAATATTTGAGAGCTGCAGACATTTTTCTTCTCCCTTCGTATAATGAGGGAATGCCTATGGCAATATTGGACGCTATGGGGTGTGGTCTTCCAATTGTGAGTACTGATGTTGGAGGTATTCCTAAAATTGTAAGGCAAGGAATTAACGGATATTTGTATAAACCAGGTGATAGTAAAAGCATGGCTTGTGCAATTATTGAGTATCTTACAGATGATGAAAAGAGATTAAAAGCTGGACGGGAAAGTGTTGATGTTATAAGAGAATTATATTCTCTACAGCAAAACATTGATAAACTTGAAAGAGTTTATACGGAAGTGGAGAGATTGAGAAATGACAAGCTATTACAGAAGAAATCTATATAAAATGGGGGGGGGTATTGGAATCAATAAAATCGGAAGCCTCGTATACAGCTCAGAAGAATTTGTGCGTAAGGTATTTTATAAGATTTTCCGAGAAAGTGTAATTAAATCTTCTTTTGGAAGCTGTGGTAAAAATGTACATATTGCAGAAAAAAGTGATATTAAGGGAATTGGTAACATTAGTATAGGAGATGATGTTGCAATTGGTCCTCATGCGTTGTTATGGACAACACGAGCAAATATTATTATTAAAGAAAAAGTAATAATAGGTCCAAGACTTACTATCATCACAGGCAATCACAAAATTGATGTGATAGGAAAGTATATATCTGATGTTACAGATGATGAAAAAGATGAAGATGACGATCAGGATGTAATTATTGAAAAGGATGTTTGGATAGGGGCTAATGTAACAATTCTTAAGGGAGTAACTGTAGCAGAGGGGAGCGTTGTAGGAGCGGGAACCGTGTTAACTAAAAATACTCATCCTTATGGCGTATATGTAGGAGTACCCGGTAGACGCGTTTCTGAAAGATTTGAAAATGAAGAATTAAAAGATCATATAAATATATTGAAAGAAAAATCTAAATGGTGATTTTAATATGAGAACAAAATACACAATCAATGAACTTTTATTTAAGCTATATTTGATATGCGTGGTTTTAGGGTGTTTGTTGAGAAATATGCTTGGTGAATGGAAGACGATATATGATACATACACGTTTGTTAGTAAAGGAAGATGGGGAACTTTCTTTCTGAGTTTTTCAAGCATTATTCTTTTTGTTTTGATATTTAGATGTATTATACATTACATAAAAAAAGTTCATGCAGGAATAAGAATTTTGCTTATAAGCTTGATTTTTTATTATTTGATATGGACTGTATTGTCATTAGATAAAGCACCTATTCAATCTGTTTTCTTTGAAGCTATTTCTACATCAGTAATTTTGTTGCCATTGTCATCGCTGCTTGGTTTCGATGATAATATATGGAATATATTGAAAAATGAATTATCACGTATAAATTTACTTCTTTGCTGCTGTTTTTATATTGCTGCTTTTTCTTTTTGGTCTAATTATGGAATAAATTGGCCCATGAATGCGTCATATAAAGGAATATTTTCATGTTGGTTTACATCTGCTTGCATTATGACCTTTATAGATTTCTCAAAAAAAAATAAAAGAAAAATAATATACTGTAATTTATTGTTTATTATTGCCGCTGCGTTTATTACACAGTCAAGAGCTTGGGTATTACAAACATTAATATTATTGTTTGTATTTGTTGCAGTTCTGGGTAATAGGAATAGATATGTTAAGTTTTTAATGGGGCTTTTGCTGGTTTTCATAGCAATATTGGGAGTTTCTTATGTTTTTCCAGAGATTACAGGAAATTTATTTAATAGAGGAGTTGAAGATACTAGAAGTGGACAATACGTAATCTTTTTTGCGCAGCATTCATGGAAAGATTTAATTTTTGGATTAGGTATAAATGCTTCTTATAGATACTTAGGGAATATAAATTATACTTATTTTGATAATCAATTTATGTTTGTCATGTTCCATTATGGGATTTTTCCTGTGATCGTATGGTTATGTGTATATGCATCTATTTTAAAAAATAGTAAAATTTATAATGAGCAAAATAGGATAGTGATTCAAGCAGCAAAATTTGTCGGATTATTTGTATTACTAGCATATATGGGAGTTTCTACATATTATCAAATTGAGTTGGGATATAATGGTGTTATTGTAATGATACTTATTGGAAAAGCTTTAAGGGAAATATATTATGGGAAATCATAGATTAATGAAAAAGATAACATTTTTAATAGGCAGTCTAGGTGGAGGCGGTGCTGAAAGAGTTACAGTTGCCCTAGCTGATTATTTTTGTGAAAGCGGTTATGAAGTGTTTTTTATTGTATTTTCAAAGGTAAATAACAATTATGAGATTAATTCGAAAATCAAAGTTGATTATTTACCTGAGAATACAGGGAAAAGTGCAATATTTTTGAGAATAAAAGAATTGAAAAGAATATTGAAAAATCAAGCACCAGATTATGTGATTTCGTTAGGTTTAGGATATCAATATTTGATATTAGGAAATTTATTAAATAAATATAAATTTATTTTATCTGAAAGAAATGCTCCACAATTTTTTTACAATTGGTATGAGAAGATTTATGTAAAATATAGTTACAAAAAAGCATATAGAGTGGTTTTCCAAACTGAAGATGCAAAACAGTATTTTGGTAAGAGTTTAGAGAAAAAGTCAAAAGTAATTGCAAATCCTATTACCTCGTCAATTCCGGATCCATATGATGGAGAAAGAGAAAAAAGAATTGTAGCTGTAAATAGATTAAGTCAACAAAAAAATATATTCATGCTACTTAGGGCAATGAAAAGAGTTTTAGATGTATTTCCAGAATATATTTTAGAAATATATGGTAAGGGAGAACAACAAGCGGAATTAGAAAAATTTTCTAAAGAACTAAAAATATCTGATAATGTAAAATTTATGGGACAAAAAGCAAATGTTCAAACATATATAGTAAATGCTAGCGTTTTTGTATCATCATCAGATTATGAGGGAATGTCTAATTCAATGTTAGAAGCTATGGCAATAGGACTTCCTGTGGTATGTACAGATTGTCCGATAGGTGGTGCTAGAACGGTTATAAAAAATAATATTAATGGGATACTTACGCCTGTTGGTGATGATAAAAAATTTGCTGACGCGATAATAGATTTGCTTAGTAATCCTAAAAAAGCTGATAAGTTGGGGAAAAATGCAAGTTTATTGCGTGAAAAACTAAGTGCTGAAATAATAGCAAAAAAATGGGAAAAGTTGTTGAAAGACTAATATGTTAGAGGAAAATTAGATGAGAAATGGTTTAAAAAAGCAAATTATTTCAGGGTTATTTTGGAAGTTTGGAGAAAGAATTTTAGCACAGGGAGTATCATTTATTGTATCTTTAGTGTTGGCAAGAATGTTACTTCCAGAAGAATATGGGAGTGTTGCATTAGTTCTAGTATTTATAAATTTAGCTAATGTCTTTGTGTCAAATGGGTTGGGTGAAACATTAATTCAAAAGCCAAATGCAAAGCAAAGTGATTTTTCAACAATGTTTTTTTGCAGTTTATTGCTTTCAATACTTATATATATTTTTTTATTTTGTTCAGCACCCTTTATTGCAAGATTTTATAATAATGAACAACTTATATTGGTTCTTAGAGTATTGGGGTTACAAGTGCCGCTTTCATCAGTGAATACTATTCAGCAGGCATATGTATCTAAACATATGATGTTTCAAAAATTTTTTTATTCAACAGTTGGGGGGACTTTGATTTCGGGTTTTGCAGGGATTGTCTTGGCATATAATGGCGCTGGAATTTGGGCATTAGTTATTCAGTATATGACAAATACAATTATAAATACCTTCATTTTGTTTATTACAGTAAAATGGTATCCTACGTTTGAGTTTGATAAGGATTCTGCAAAAACGCTATTTTCATTTGGATGGAAATTAGTAGCTGCTCAATTTATGAATCAAGTATATGTAGAATTAAAAAATTTATTTATTGGTAAAATTTATACACCGGCAGATTTGGCATCTTATAATAAGGGTGAGCAATTTCCATCAGTATTAGTTATGAATATTAACAGTGCAATAAGTAGTGTACTTTTTCCTGCAATGTCTATAGCGAATCAGGAAAAGGGTAAATTAAAAGAATTAACAAGACAATCTATTATGATGAGTTCATATGTTGTGTTTCCAATTGTTACAGGATTGATAATAGTGGCTGAGCCAATGATTCGACTTCTTCTAACAGATAGATGGATTTCTTGTGTTCCTTTTTTACAAATTAGTTGCTTATTTTGGATGTTTCAGCCATCTCAGACAGCAAATGTACAAGCAATTAAGGCGGTTGGAAGAAGTGATATATGCTTAAAGTTAGAAATAATTAAAAAAGTTATAGGTGTTGTCCTTTTACTTATTGCGATACAGATTAGTCCATTAGCCGTTGCTATTATAAATGCAGTTTTTGCAGGAATTTCGGCATTGATAAATATTTTGCCGAATAAAAAATTAATTGGATATGGCGTTGGAGAGCAGATCAAAGATATTTTACCATCGTTAGTATTATCGATAATTATGTATGTTCTAGTTTCACCGATAGTAAGTATTGGATGTGCAGATATAATAACAATTTTTCTACAGATTTGTTTAGGAATAATTGTCTATGTTATAGGTTCGTATGTATTAAAGATAGAAGCTTTTTTGTATATTTTGAATTTAATTAAGAAGAAATAACGAAAAATTGTCAAACGTATATCAGAGATTAATTTTTTAAAAATATGATGGAGAGCAAGTTTGAAACAAAGAAGTAGAGACTATCCAAGAAAATGGAGCATAACAAATAAACCACCTAAAAAGCTGGTTTAGAAACTAAATATAAACGCAACACCTAATCAAGAAGCTGGTAAAGGTTCGTCTTTGATGACATAGCCTCGCTGCCTTAACAGATTAAGTGCCTGTGAAGTAGATAGTATTTTTTCTTTCTTAACAGGACGAGATTCAAGAAAACCTTCTGGAGTATAAGGCTTTAAATCTGTGAGTATGTGCCAGATAGCGGTCAGGATCATACGACAGATTGCAATGATGGCTTTCTTGTGACCACGGCGTGCTTTGATACGCTTATAGCGTATGGTGAATTCAGAATGTTTCTTAGATTTGATCAAAGCATTTGCAACTTGTACCAGAACTGGTTTAAAATAGGAACCAGCACGGGAAATCCTAGTCGATTTGATTTTTTGATTGCTTTGATCGTTACGAGGACAGCATCCAGCCCAGGAGACGAGGTGTTTTGCTGAGGGGAAAACAGACATATCACCGCCAATCTCTGAAAGCACTTGAATAGCAGTCAGTGGATTCTTATCAAATCCAGGAACAGTTCTTATTAAGTTTAAGGCAGTCTCATATTTATCACTGAGACGAAAGATTTCCTGTTCTATTTCTGAAATGTGTTTATTCAGTTCGTCGATGTGATTAAGGCATTGTCTAAGTTTAACAGCTTGTTCTTTAGAAATAGCACCATCAACAGCAGCTTGTATTTCTTCAATAGGAGTTTTACAACGACCATGAACAAAAGGTGCTACATCAAATTTTTCTCCAGGGTGTTGCAAAATCTGTTCTGTAATAGAACGTGATGATTTGCCAAATACATCAGAAAAGACATCATCAAGTTTGAAATTTGAAACAGTAAGACAATTTTGGGCACGATTCTTTTCACCGGTAATCATACAAGTGAGTTTATATCGGTATCTTACAAAATCTCGAAGTTCTCTGATGTCAGCAGGCGGGATGAAAGATGGTTTTACCATTCCGCACATGTAAAGGTCACAGATCCATTTAGCATCTTTGCGATCGGTTTTGTTTCCTTTCATCGGTTTAGTGTATTTTGGATGAGCTAGAGTAACCCAAAGATTGTGTTGCTCCAGGATATTAAAAACAGGTATCCAGTATTTGCCAGTAGATTCCATACAGACATCAGTGCAGTTGTATTTAGCGAGCCAGTCACACAGCTCATTCAACCCTTTCGTAAAGGAAGAAAAGCGAGCCTGCTTATACTCCGTACGATTGTTGGAATCAGTAATACCAATACAGGCAAAGATCCAGGTTTTGTGGACATCGAGTCCACAACAATTAAATTTTAAGATTTTAAACGACAATAAATAACCTCCTGAGATTTATAGTTATAAAACTGACAGTGACTGGTCATCCGGCGAGATCGAGTCGACTTCGGAAGAGATAAGTTTACGGGCTACTGTTATGCGCCACTCATTGATGCCTTAACGGATGACCGACAACATATAGCTATACGAGGTCGCCGCTATACAGCCCCGCCACTCACCTCCACGTGTTCTGTAGTGTGTCAGTCTTATAAAGAAATATTATCAGAGGAAACAATAATTGAAAACCAAAAGCGAAAGTCAGTCAACCGTTTCATGACGCATTGGTGCCTTTCGCAGAAAGGCGGAAAATAGCTATGAAAAGTCAAGTATAAATTAGCCAGAAATTCATTTTTTTGTTTCGGGTAAAAAGGGTAACTTTAACAAAGCTCCCTAAAAGCCCTTTTTCAAAATCTATCGATTATGGTATGCAGACCTCTTATTCGAGGTTAAATTCTACTTCGTCAGTGAGCATCTTCCAGATGACTCTGACAAGCTTGCCAGCACAGTGTCCAAGGGCATTGTAGTGGGTTCGGCCTTCAGCTCTCTTGGCATCATAATAAGCCTTGAAAGTAGCGTTGTTTTTAACAACATTGTGAGCTGCATTTATAAGGGCATAGCGTAATACTCTTGAACCACGCTTGGACATTCTGGTTCTCTGTGCCTGGAAATTACCAGACTGATGAACCGATGGATCCAGTCCGGCGAACGCAAGCAGTTTCTTTGGCTCTGAGAAACGGTGTATATCACCAATCTCACCAAGGATCATCCCGCCATTGATGAACCACCCAATTCCGGGAATGGTCATAATCACATAGTGCAGGCAGGTGACAAGATTTGCCATTTCAAGCTCTGTGTGAAACAATTGACTATCCAGTAACTCAATCTGTTCAATGGTGTGAGTTATCTGAATAGATAAAGAACTGTCATTGACACCGACAGACTTCTGTGCGAGAACTCTTAATTCTCTGGCTTTCTTCTTACCGAAATGGCCGTGGGAAGCAACTTCGAGAAGGTGAGCAAGATGGGTCATATGCATAGAAGCAATGGCAGTTGGTGTCGGAGCCTCTTTAAGGAGGGCATAGACAGAATTCTGATGCAGGCCAGATTTGAAGAAATACTGTAGTTCAGGGAAAACCTGATCCACATAAGAAGTCAGCTGTATTTTTAAACGGGTACGCTGTTTCACCAGTTTCTGACGGAATCTGCCGAGCTCTTTGAGTTCAATATAATCCAGATCATCCAGGGTCATGAATCGTAAGGAGTCCTGCATCATAAGGGTTTTAGCAATAACAAACGTGTCGACTTTATCAGTCTTAGTCTTGCGTACATTATTTTACGCATAGAAGAAGTCTGAATCGGGTTTAGAACACACACTTTAAAGTCCTTGCTGATAAGAAAACGAACAAGGCTGTCACCGTAGTGTGCCGTTGATTCAAGACCTATGATGATGCTGTTCTGGTCAAGTGGTGCCAGTTTAGAAAGCAGCAGATAGAAGCCATCATAGTCATTTGTGAATTTGAACGGCTCAATGAGTATCTCGCCGTCGGAAGAAATCGCAGCGGCGAAATGGTTAAGTTTGGCAATATCAATGCCGACGTAAATCATGAGGTTGTACCTCCCTTTCATAAAGTCTGATACCGTGGTATCCACCAACAATTATCATCGTAGACTTGATTGAAATAAGTATTCTGAGCAAACGCTCTGGCAACATCCAGCTAATAAACAATTCAGATAAAAGAGATGGCAATACACTCCTGTTGAGTAGTCAAAGCTACAGAAAAAAAATCAAAAGTCACAGTATCTGAATGTATTAAACCACGAAATAAAAAAAGAAAGGAAGTATGTTGTTTTTGCTTCTAATAACATTATACAAGTATTTAATGAAGGACGATAAAACAAAGGAAATCATGTATGTAGGAGATGTGGGAAAGCCTAATACTGCATTATCGATACATGCTCAAAATATGGCTCGTCTTTTTGGAAAAATGGGATATCATACGACATTTATTTGTGATGCTTATAAAGGCATGAATAAAATTTCAGACGAGACAGAGCTATTTAATTATTGTTATACATCAAAATTTATAACAATACCTAAGATTTCAGCTATTGAATGGTTAATAGATGAATTGACCGGTTGGAAATACAGAAAAATTTTAAAAGAAAAAATAAGAAGTAAAAAACCAGAATTCGTTTTAATGTATGGTTATGCAGGCGAATCATGGATGGTTAAATACTGCCATAAAAAAAAGATTCCTTTTATAGTTGAAAGAGTTGATTGGTTTGAAAAATCTGATAGAACAGGATTTATCGAAAGAGAACTTTTCCAAAGACAAGTTGATAAAACTATATTAAAAACAGACAAACATGTAGATGGTGTTATTTCAATTAGTAAATTTTTTGAAGAATACTATTATAAAATGAATGTTCCAACAATTTTTGTTCCACCTATTTTTGAATTCGGAAATAATGATATATTAAAGAATTATGAAAGAAGTTCGATGCTTCACTTAGTTTATGCTGGTAGTATAGGAGGAAATAAAGATTATATTTTTCCAGTGTTACAAGCTATGAAGCGTATAAACTCTAAAAAAATTTATATTCACATGGATCTCATAGGTCTGACATTAGGGCAGGTTGAAAATCTAACAGGAGAAGCTTGCTGGCAAAAATATGGTGTTGATATTCTTGGAAGAGTGCCGAATAGCATGGCAAAAAGAATAATTCAAAGTGCAGATTTTAGCTTTCTTCTAAGAGAAAACAAACAATATGCAAAAGCTGGATTTTCTACTAAATTTGCAGAAAGTATGTGTTTAGGAGTGCCTGTAATTTGTACAAAAGTCGGAGGCGCAGATTCGGTGATAACACATATGTATGATGGTATTTGTTTGGAAAATAATGATATATCAACAATAGAAAAAACATTGATATTTTTGATGAATAAATCGTCAGAAGAAATCATGGAAATGAAAAGCAATGCATACATCACTGCAAGTAGATTATTTAACATTGAAAGTTATATTGAGGGAATGGACGGATTTTTAAATAAAATTAAGGAGTTATATGAATACAATAAGAAAACTAGTAAAGATAATAATTGATAAGAATTTTCGTACAATGGTGCTAGGAAGACGAGGATTCTATAAAACAATGCCCGATGATATATATCTAAAAAGAGTATTTAAAAGTTCCACAGGTAGAACATTAGATTTAGAAAATCCAAAAACGTATAATGAAAAGCTTCAGTGGCTAAAAATAAATGAACGAAGACCTGAATTTACGATGATGGTTGATAAATACAAAGTTAGAAATTATATTAAACAGGTGTTGGGAGAGGAATATTTAATTCCATTATTAGGTGTATGGGATGAGCCAGATGCAATTGATTTTAATAGTTTGCCAGATCAATTTGTATTAAAGTGCAATCATAATTCTGGTAGAGGAATGTATATTTGCACGAATAAAAAAGAACTTGATGTTAGAAGTGTAAAGAAGAATTTAGAAAAAGGTTTAAAAGAAGAGTACTATTATGCAGGCAGAGAATGGCCATATAAAGATGTTCCGAAGAAAATAATTGCAGAAAAATATATGATTGATCCTGTTACAAAAGATTTGAGGGATTATAAGTTTTATTGCTTCAATGGCAAAGTGAAGTTTGTGATGATTAATTCTGATAGAAATTCTGATCAACCTACAAAAGCTGATTACTTTGATAGAAGTTTTAATTGGTTGGATTTTCGGTGGGGATATGAACATTCGCGTATTAAACCTGAAAAACCGCATGATTTCGAAAAAATGATAGAAATAGCTGAAAAATTATCTCAAAATATGAAGCATGTTAGAATTGATTTGTATTATTGTGCGAATAAGATTTACTTTGGAGAAATAACTTTTTTTGATGGTAGTGGATTTGACAAAATTGAACCAGTAGAATGGGATTACAGAATTGGAAGCTGGATAGAATTATAAGGAGAGTTAAATGGATACGAAGATACTAATTGGTGCAGATATCGTTCCTACAAAAAGCAATTATGTAGAGTTTATAGAAGGTAATGTAGAGACACTTGTAGGAAAAACAATGTGTGATTTATTGCACGAAATGGATTTCACAATATTTAACTTGGAAGTTCCTTTAACAGATGTAATCTCCCCGCTTCAAAAGTGTGGACCTAATTTACAAGCTTTAAGTAAAACGATTAATGGTATAAAAAAATTAAATCCTTATTTTTTTACATTAGCAAATAATCATATTTTAGATCAAAGTGTTCAAGGATTAAAAGCGACGATGGAAATCTTGAATAGAGAGAACATAAAATATGCGGGTGCAGGTAATGATTTAAAAGAAGCGTCTAAACCGTTTGTTTTTGAAAAAAATGGAATAAAAATAGGAATTTATTGTTGTGCTGAAAGAGAATTTTCTATTGCTACAGAAAATAAAGCAGGTGCTAACCCATTTGACCCATTATTTAGTTTGGATCATATTAGATTATTAAAAAAAGATGTTAATTATGTAATTGTACTTTATCATGGAGGGAAGGAACATTATAGATTTCCTTCTCCCAATTTGCAAAAAACATGCCGACGTATTGTTGATAGTGGAGCTGATTTGGTTGTTTGTCAACATTCACATTGTATAGGATGTTATGAAGATTGGGAAACTGGAAAAATTATTTATGGACAGGGAAATTTTCTATTTGATGATTCTGATTCGGAGTTTTGGAAAACCTCTTTGTTAATTGAGATTATCTTTAAAAGTAAAAATGATTTTTCGATTGAGTATATACCTATTGTAAAAGTGGGAAATGGAATTAGATTGGCTGAAAATGAAAAAAAGGTGGAAATAATTAACGGCTTTGAAGATAGAAGCAAGAGGATTATTGAATCAGCTTTTATAGAAACAGAGTATTCAAAATTTGCACAACAATACATCAATACATATTTAAGAACAGGGATGCCACATAACACTAGTTTGTTTAATAGAGTCTTTAACAAATTATCAAAAGGAACATGGTTTGAAAGAAGAATAACAAAAGAACAGAAACTGGCTTTATGTAATTATTTAGAATGCGAAGCTCATAGAGAACTTTTTCTTCAAGGATTAAAAGAGTCTTTGCGAAAATCTAGTTGATTAACAACAAGAAAAGGAATGGTATAGAGATGAGTAGTGCATGAGACGCTATACGTTTAAATTAGAAGAACAGTATTAGGAGGAAGATTTAAGATGGGAAAGTATTTTGGAACAGATGGCTTCCGTGGAGAAGCCGGTATTACATTAACAGCAGACCATGCCTATAAAGTGGGTCGCTTTCTGGGCTGGTATTATAACGCTCTCCGTGAGTGCAATGGTGATACCGACCCTGCTCGCATTGTCATTGGCAAAGACACTCGCCGCAGCTCTTACATGTTTGAGTACAGTCTGGTTGCTGGTTTGACTGCTTCTGGTGCAGATGCTTATCTACTCCACGTCACCACCACCCCGTCTGTGGCTTACATTGCTCGTGTGGATGACTTTGACTGTGGTGACACGGGGGTTAGACCCCAATGTGGTCAACCTAGCGTCAACTTAGGGGCATATTAGCGAATAGCCTCCAATGCAAACTACAAAATAAATCGGTTTATGATAGAAAACAGTTGCTGTTTTGTTGGAAACCAGAAGATTCATAAAAATTGCCGCACTTAAATAAGCCTATTGATGAATGCTGGTTCTATTTTAAAAAGAAACTTTTTTGTTTCGGAAATGTGAACGTCCCTTGGATTTCAATTTCTTCCTTGGAAATGACCTTCCGGGCAGGAGCTGTGATCTGCAACGTACAGCATCTGTATATAACTGTTCAATAATCGAAAGCTCAAACAGTCCGCAGAGTATTTTGGGAATAATACTTTTGATCCGTCCAATGATAAATGCACGATTGGCCTGATAACGGAACTTATTTGTGCTTTTGGCAGAAATCT
>ENA-OQLC01000031-OQLC01000031.1-human-gut-metagenome-genome-assembly--contig:-NODE-31-length-123772-cov-10.378576_pt1 | contig 123772 bp, 93 predicted proteins | sample MGYA00242653_ERZ504807 | MGnify/ENA primary metagenome ERZ504807 (study PRJEB26092, sample SAMD00036381) | human gut metagenome | host: Homo sapiens | study: EMG produced TPA metagenomics assembly of... | reverse complement strand
GGACGGGAAGGAGGAGGGAGCCTAGACGCCGAAAGCGGCGCATCCGCGTTGGCGAATCCGGCGCATCCGCGTTGGCGCGATTGGCGAAAAAACGTTGGTGAAAATGGTGAAAAATATATTGACGCTAACAACGGGCACCCTTCCCAACACGTTTCGGTAGAAGTGGACCGTGCAGCGCTGGTAGCGTGCCCCGGGGAACACCTCCTCGAGCGCACCGAGCATCCCCGCGCACTTGTCGCCGGTGACGAGCCGCACGCCGGAGAGCCCGCGCCCCCTGAGCCACGAGAAGAACTCGCGCCACGAGTCCGCCGACTCGGTGTAGCCCTCCGCGCAGCCGATGACCTCCCGGTCGCCGGTGGAGTTGACGCCGATGGCCACCAGAACGGCCACGTTCTCGTAGGACCCTCCCCAGCTGCGCTTGAGGTAGATGCCGTCGACGAAAACGTAAGGGTAATCGCCCTCGAGCGGCCTCTGGCGCCAGGCCTCGATGGACGCGAACGCCTTCTCGTTGAGGTTGGAGACGGTGCCGGAGGACACGGGCGCTCCCCAGAGGAGTTCGGAGACGTCCTCGATTCTCCTGGTCGAGACGCCCGCGAGGTACATCTCGACGATGGCCTCCTCGACCGAAGTCTCGCGCCTGCGGTAGCGCTCGATAACGGCCGTCTGGAAGGTCGCGCCGCGCAGCTTCGGCACGTTGAGCTCGACCTCTCCTGCCCCGGTGACGAGCTTTCTCGCGTAGTGGCCGCTGCGGTATGCCTCCCGGCCTGCCGTCCTCTCGTAGCGCCCGGCCCCTACGAGCTCGGACGCCTCCTCGTCGAGCAGCGCGTTGAGCGTCTCCTCGACGGTCTTCCTCACCAGATTCTTTATGTCCTTGCGCAGCGACTCCTCGTCGACTGTTACGATGTTCGCAGACACGGCCCGTGCCCCTTTCGTCGTTGATTTGTTGTTTAGCCGCTAGAAATCATATGACGGGGCGCGGGCCGTGTTCCGCTATGCGGTTGTCAATTTGCGAAAGAAATTATGCGTCACCGCTTGCGCTGCTTGCCCTTGGTCTCCTGGGGCTTGTCGGCCTGTTTTGCTTCGGCAGCGGCCTTTTCTGCCTTCATCTTCTTGCGTTTGGTCTCGATGCGGAGTTTTTTGTTGATGCGCGCCTTAAGGAAGGCGCCAAACTGCTCGGCATCGCCGCGAACAAAGGTGTCCTTGGGGATCGTCACGCCCTGGTCGGCGAACATGGCCACAAAGATGCGCTCGCCGTCGAGCACGTGGTCGAGCTTCTCAAACGGGAAGAACTGCGACTTGCCGCTCTTGCCCCAGACCATCAGGCCGTCCTCGTTGGCGGCGACGCGGCGGTAGCGGCCGCCCATGGACTCGTCTGCCTCGACGGCATCGATAAAGTCGCGCGCGAGCGTATGGTGCAGATTTTTGCTCCACCAGGCCAAAAAGGCGCCGAACACGATCAGCACGACGCCGAACTTGATCCAGCTGCCGCCGGCCACCAGCATGCCGATGCCGATGAGCACGGCAATCGCGGCGGCGACGTACAGGGAGCCACGGCGCCTGGGCGAGGCGACCAGGCGGGCGAAGTCGGTGACGAGGTCGTTTTCGTACTGATACTCGTTGAGGTACAGAATGCCGTCATCGGCCGCGGCCTGCGCCTCGAGCGCGACCTCGACCTGGTCGGCTGCTTCGGAGGGAATGAGGTTGCTCTCTGCGTCTGCCATGCTCTTTGGACTCCTATCGCGGCGGACTCGCCGTACGGGTTATTATGGAATGCAGTATGCCGTGCGACCGCATGGCCGCCGCGGCAACAAGACTCAGTATACCCGGGGGAGCACCCATGGAATCGTTGTACCGAAAGTATCGCCCGCTCACCTTCGACTCCGTGGTGGGCCAGCAGCATATCGTCTCGACGCTCGAGCACGCCATCACCGAGGGGCGCCTGTCCCACGCCTACCTGTTCTGCGGACCGCGCGGCACGGGCAAGACCACCATGGCGCGCATTCTGGCCAAGGCGCTGCTGTGCCGCAATGCCGAGGCGGCGCGCGCCGAGGGTGCAAGCGGCTGCATGCCCGACGGTACTTGCGAGGAGTGCGAGCTCATTGCCGAGGGCAACCACCCCGATGTCTACGAGCTCGATGCCGCAAGCCGTACCGGCGTGGACAACGTGCGCGAGGAGATCATCAACTCCGTCAACTTTGCCCCGGTGCGCGGCAAGTACAAGATCTATATCATCGACGAGGTCCACATGCTCACGACGGCGGCGTTCAACGCGCTGCTCAAGACGCTTGAGGAGCCGCCGGCACACGTGATCTTTGTGCTGTGCACCACCGACCCGCAAAAGATTCTGGAGACCATCCTCTCACGCTGCCAGCGTTTCGATTTCCATCGCATCGGCAACGAGGATATTGCGCATCGACTGTCCTACGTGTGCGAGCAGGAGGGATTCGATTACGACGACGAGGCGCTGGCCATCGTGGCGCGCCATGCAAAGGGCGGCATGCGCGACGCGTTGTCCACGCTGGAACAGCTGAGCGTTTTTGGCAACGGCGCTGTGCATGCGGACGATGCCCGCTCGCTTTTGGGCGAGGTTTCGGACCAGATTCTGGGCGAGTTTTCCCGCGCCATTGCCGATCGTGATGTTGCCGAGCTCTATGGACTGATCCGTGCGCAGGTCGAGGAAGGAAACGACCTGCTGGAGCTGACGCGCGACCTGGTAGCGCATGTGCGTGACGTGTACGTTGCCTGCGTTGCCGGTGCCCGTGCCGAGCTGTTTGAGGGCGGCTCCGAGCAGGCCGAGGCGCTTGCTGCCGAGGCCGCTGCCTTTGGCGAGCATCCTGCCGACCGCCTGGCCCGCGTGCTGACGGTGCTCGACGATGCCGCACTGGAGATGAGGGGCGCGAGCGACGTGCGCCTGGTGCTCGAGATTGCCTGTACGCGTCTGGCACGTCCCGAGGCTGATTTAACGATTGAGGCATTGGCCGAGCGCGTGGCACGCCTGGAGGCCATGGTTGCCAATGCCGCGGTGCCGGCGAGCGTGGCTGCTGCTCAGGCCGCCGCGCCTGCAGCATCCGTACCCGCTGCTGCCCAACAGCCGACGCTCATTTCGGGCGCTCGTGCTGCCGCTCCGGCGGCATCCGCTGCCCCCGCTGCTACGTCCGCGCGCCAGGGCGGTATGCCTTGGGACCGTGGTGCTGCTGTTCCGGCTGCTCAGCCTGCGCCGACTCCGACGCCTCAGCCCGTTGCGGCCCCCGCGCCTGCCACCGCTCCGGCACCTAAGCCCCAGTCCAACAACGCCGCCCAGGTTGCCGCCGCCGGTGCTGCCGAGACCTCCGCGGTCGAGGACGCCGGAGAGCTGCAGCGCAAATGGGCCGAGGTTGTCGAGCGTGTCAAGGCGCGTCAGGCTTCCTACGCAGGGCTTTTGCTCAACGCCCGCGCCACGGCCGACGACGGCTCCAAGCTCACGGTCTCGTTCCCCGCGGGTTCGACTTTTGCCATTAAGATGCTCGGTCGCGCCGATACGCAGTCGGTGGTCCTGCCGACGGTCTGCGCGGTCTTCGGTCGTCGTACCGTCGACTATGTCCTGGGTGGGGGTGGCACGCCGGCTCCTCAACATGAGGAGCATTCTCCATCTGCACGGGCTGCGGCATCTGCGGACCCGCAACCCGTGTCCTCGGCGGCCCCTGTATCCTCGAGCGCCAGCGCGCCGCAGCAGCAAGCGGCGCCGGTAGCGGCATCGACCCCGTCGGCGCCTAAGCCCGCGGCACCCAAACCGGCTGCTCCGACACCCGCGCCCAAGCCCGTCTCGCCCGCGCCCAAGTCGTCTGACCTGGGCAAAGCACCCTGGCTACGCTCCGACAACCCCGCCGGCGCTCCTGCCACGGGTAAGCTCCCGACCGAGCCCGCACCCCGTGCGCCCGAGCGCTCGGCTGCCCCGAAGGCTCAGCCTGTCGCGCAGTCCGCGCCGTGGGAATCCGAGCAGGTGCCCTACGACGACGCCATGGTCGGCGGCTTCGCTGGCGATGCGAGCGGGGACGATCTGCCTCCGTTCGACGTGCCGGGTGCGACGCCCGCGCCCAAGCCCGCTGCGGAGGCACCCGCGGCCCCCGCAAGCGACGACGCCCCCGCGGCTCCCTGGGAGTCCAACCCCGGTGCGGGCAGCCCCTTCGGCCATCAGGGCGCAGCCCCGAGCATCCCGCAGACCGAGGACGAGGCCAAAGACCTCATCCGCAGCGTCTTCGGTCAGGCCACCATCTTCAAGCCGGTGGAGTAGCTGCGCAGGCGGGTATACTGCTCAAGAAGAGAACCCTTTGAACGGAGCGAGCTTATGATGTGGGAATATGTCCGCCTTGAGGACGATACGCAGGTTTCGTATTCCGAAGTCCGGGAGGACAACACGGTGAAGGTTGTTGTGGAGCGCCCGCGCGATTGGGGTTTTGACACGGCGAAGTGTATCTTGCCGGCATTCAATTGGGTGTCACACGAGGGCTTTAGCGAAGCGAACCTCAAAGAACTCGATGATTTCGTGCGCAACAATGCCCCGCTCATCCTGCGTTTTGCCTACGAAGGCGGACGAGTCTATGCCTAGTCTCTTCCGACTCGGCCATATATCACTTTCTTTTGTCCGGGCGCATCTGTATTTCGGACATGTGTAGTGTGGTGCCGCGTATATCGCATTCGAGCAGACAAGCGCGTGACGGTCGGCCTAGGATGCTGAGGTCGATACGATACGTCGCATGGCCGTCCGTGTACTCGACTTGCTCGGCGTTGACGGTTGCTCCGATTGTAAATAAAGAGCCCAGTTCGGCATCGACAATCTTGGAGTCCTTTATCTTGACCTTGAACTCTTGGTAGAGGGACGGGCTGTTGTAGTAAATGGTTCGGGTTCCGTCGGTGCATTCATCGGTCGTCTCCCATTTGACGACGGGCTGGTCCGAGCTGGCTATCAGCAGTTCTGCTCCAAAAGCTATGGCATGGGTGATGACAACCAGCAATGCCCAGTCGACAAAGAGATAGAGAACCACATATGCAACGGGGTGTTTTGAGCGGATGTTTTGGAGCGCGTCGGGGGCATTCATGGGGCACCTCCAAATTGCAATCTATGACAATCAAATTATACCCTGCCGCCATGTGCTCCGCCTCGAGCAGCGGTTTGGCATTTAGCTATTTAGTGGCACACATGAAATGCCGGATTCGGCTCTACTAGATTGAGTATGCGATATTATGCAACCTTGCATAATTCGGCCTTGCATAATCTTTGCGCGTGGTTTGTATTGGAGGACATGTATATCGACTGAGGTAGCGTGTCCGCCCCGCTTGCTTGCCCCGCGCCGTGGTACGATTTTTGAGTTTGAAAGTCCCGTCGCGCTCCGGCTGCCCTTGCAGCTTGTCGCGCGGCCGCACGTAAAGGAGCCATCATGGCCGGTATGAACATGCAGCAAATGATGAAGCAGGCTCGCAAGATGCAGGAGCAGCTTGCCGCCGCGCAGGAAAACCTTAAGTCCCAGACCGTCGACGCCTCTGCCGGCGGCGGCATGGTCAAGGTGACCGTTAACGGCGAGATGGAGCTCGTCAACCTCACCATCGACCCCGATGCCCTCGATCCCGAGGACGTCGATATGCTGCAGGACATGATCATGGCTGCCGTCAACGAGGCCGTCCGCGGTGTCAACGAGCTTGCCAACAAGCAGATGGGCGCCATCACCGGCGGCCTCAACATCCCGGGCATGCCGTTCTAAGACACGCATATATATGAGTGCCAACCATAGTCTGCAAAAATTGCTCGATGAGCTGGGTCGTCTGCCGGGCATTGGTCCCAAGTCGGCCCAGCGCATCGCCTATTACCTGCTCGAGGCCGATGCCGAGGAGGCGCGCCGCCTGGCCGAGGCTATCCTGGAGGTTAAGCAGGAGGTTCACTTTTGCAGCCGCTGCTTTAACTACGCCACGGCCGACGAGTGCTCCATCTGCCAGGATTCGATGCGCGATACCACTCGCATTTGCGTGGTGGGCGAGCCGCGCGATGTCCAGGCGATTGAGCGCACGGGCAGCTACCACGGTCTCTACCACGTATTGGGCGGCGTGATCAGTCCCATGGACAAGATTGGTCCCGAGCAGTTGCACATTCGTGAGCTGCTGGCACGCTTGGGCCACGAGGACATCCACGAGGTCATCATCGCCACCAACCCCAATATCGAGGGCGAGACCACGGCGAGCTACCTGGCCCGCACTATCAAGCCGCTGGGCGTTGAGGTATCGCGTCTGGCGAGCGGCCTTCCCGTGGGCGGCGACCTGGAGTATGCCGACGAGCTTACGCTTGGGCGCGCCATCGAGGCCCGTCGCACGATTTAGGTGGCGAGCCTGCTCCTGCCGTATGTCTTCATCGCGACGCACGGGGTAGCCATAATTTCCCCGTGCGACTGTAAGTTTGTTGTGCAACAAAGATGCTTTGTATCCGCTTATCGCATGGATGCTTCCACTCGCATCCTTAATTTGCCCATTCGTTGCGCAACCTTTTGGGTTCGCTGATACACTCAAATATGGATTCGAATGAATGCGCCGCTCCCGAGCGGCGTGTTTTTGTTGGAGGAGAACGCATGCGGCCCGGTGGCACTCAGACAAAGCGCGGCGCCGCGGTGCGCATGCGACGCCGACTGGGCTTGGCGCCGCGGGCGTACGCACTGCTGTCTTGCTCGCTGGTGCTGGTCATAGCTGGCGTTTCTGCCTATGGCATGACCGTGCCGTCCATGATGCAGGCACATGCCGCACGCGAACCGCGCGTGGGGCATGAGGTCAAAAGTGACCTGGGCACCACGACTGGATATGCTTGGGCAAGTGTGGTCGCGCATATTGTGTTTGGCACTGACGACGCGGACGGCGCCGAGGCCCCGGACAACGAAGTCACGCTTGCCAATGGCAAAACCATCGTGCTCACCAACACCAAGATCATCGATCGGTTGTCCAACAATAGCGTGGCGGCAACGGTGAATAAGGTCGAGCAGCAGAAGGAGCAGGACGCCCAGCAGTCCGGAAAGCCCGGTAGCTCGGATACTTCTGGCTCCGGCTCGGATTCGTCGAGTTCGGGCGGCGGCTCTGGGTCGGGTTCCTCTGCCGGAGGGTCTGGAAACGGCGGCTCGACGGGCGGCAACACTGACAACGATGCAAACTCCGGTGGCCTTTCCGCTGCTGAGGAAGAGAGCATTCACCGTTGGCTTGTAACCAAGTACAACATGCTCGACGGCTATGTTTCTCGTGCCAATGACGTGGTTTCGACCTATAACTCTACGGGAGATCCCAGGCCGTGCGACAGCCTGGTCGGGGAGATGTTTGTCATTCGAGCTGAGTTCGGTCGTCAGACATTCTCGCCCCGGTCAAAGTGGTATCAGCAGTATGCCAATCTGTGGGGCTGTTACACCAACCTATGTCAATGGGTCGGCCATTACGGCGATGATGACGTCGCGCTCGGTAACTTCAACAATAACGTGGCGGCGCTTGCCCTATGATGACCGATCTTGCATCCACCACACCACAATCGCTCGGTCGCGATCCCATGGTCGGCTTGCGCCTGGCGCGTGTCGACGGGTTTGAGCCGGCCATTGCGCTCGGTCAGGACGAACTGCCTGCCTATCTGCGTCGTTTTACGATGCTGTTTGCCGACGATGCCACCATGCGCCGTGGCGGTATCGGCCGCGTGACGCGTGCCGTCAACGCCCAAGGCGAGGCCATGGCACTCAAACAGCTCATCTTGCCGACGCGCGATGAGTTTGACGACGATGCAACTCACGAGGCGCTGGTCGCCAAGTTCAAAGCGGCATTTCGCGAGGAATATGAATGCCATCGCGCCCTTTCGGGCCTTAAGGGCTTTCCCCGCCTCTATGGCTGGGGCGAGGTCGACGGTGTGCCTGCAATTGTCATGGAATGGGTCGAGGGCGAGACGCTTGCCCGCTTGCGTTCGCGACTCGCCGTGGACGATGCCGGACGCCTGTCGCCGCTTGTGGCGGCGCGTCTGGGTCGCGACCTGTTCGATCTGCTCTGCCGTATGAGCCTGGTGGGTGAGGGCTTTGTCCATCGCGATATCTCGCCCGCTAATATTATGGTGCGCACGGCGCGTCTACCGCTTGACCGGCAGCTTGCCGAGGGCACCTTTGACCTGTGCCTGATCGACTTTGGCTCGTCGCTGGCGCTTGAGCCTGCGTCGGCCGTGGCCGGTACCGGCGGCAAGGCGTCGTTTACGGAGCGCTATGCCACGCTGCGTCGCGCGACGGTTGCCTATGCCCCGCCCGAGATGCTTACCGACGATATTCCCGACCTGCGCGCCTTGCGTATGTCGCCGGAGATTGACGTCTATGCCGCGGCAAGCACGGTTTACGAGCTCATTGCCGGCGTCGCGCCATACGAAGCCGCGCCGAGCACTTCGGGCACCTCGGGTTCGCGCAAAAAGACGCGCGACATCGCGAGCCCCTACCGTCTCAAGATGGACACGCGGCCCGACTATCCCATTGGTGCCCATGCGCCCGGTTGTGATTTGACTCAGCTGCTTCGTCGTGAGCCCGATGTGGCGCTCGCCGCGGCCGAGCAGGCCCAGCAGCTAGGGCTTGAGCCGGATTCCGAAGAGCTACGCGATGCGCTGGCGTTTGTCGATGCCCAGCTGTTCGACGTGGTGATGGCCTGTCTGTCCAGCCATCAAAAAGATCGTCCCGAGCCGGCGGCGGTCGAGGCGGCGCTCTCGGCGTTTTGTGACCACTATGCGCAAAATGTCGGTCGTTCGCTCCGCGGCGAGCCGCTCACGCCGTGCCCCATGGATGCGTCTGGCCGTGCGGTTCGTCGCGCGCTGATGGTCGGCGCGACGGTCGTCTGTGGCGTGGTTTGGGCTGTGGTCGTGGTTTCGGCCGCGCTGCTGGCGTCGGGCGCTCGCGTGACGGCGACTTTGGGATCGCTCGTGTGGTCTGGGACGCTACCGGGTATTATTGCCGCACTGGCGTTGGCGCTGCCAGGCATAGCCGGCGTTACCGCGGGGGCACTTGCGCGCAATCGGCGCTCGGGGTTCCTGCAGGGTGTGCTTGCGCTTTCTGCCTGCGAGGTTCCAGTACTGGTTGTGGCTGCATGTAGCGTATTTTCCCAACGCGCCGTGATGGGCGGCCTTGTTGCCGCTCTGGTTGCAACCTATACGCTTACGTGGTTTTTGCTTGCGATGGGCTTTGCCTTTGAACTTCCCGTTTCGGCACCGCGACGCACAAAAGCCCAGATGGCGACTCCGCTTGCCGGTGGAGCCGCAGCTGCCCGTACTTTTGGCGGACCTGTCGAAGTATCGTCCGATTCTATTTCTACGACCAAGGAGGCCTAGGTCATGGCATCTCAAGTTGAGCTCACCCCATGCGGGGCCATGTTTGACATCTTTAAGCGCGCGGCGCATCTGAGCCATATCGAGCTGTGCGGCCTGGTGCTTTCGTCCCGTCCGCTCGCCGACGGCCGCAGCCCGCAGAGCCGAGCCGCCGATCGCTCTTGGGTTTCCCGCTTTATCGTTCGCGCGCCGGTCGGCACGCTTCAGCAGCGTTACTTTGCCGAATACGGTACCTCGGCTGCGCGTATTATGTCGCAACTGGCCCTGCGCCAGCGAAATCCCATGGACTCCACGGCTGTGATCAATATGGTGTGCGGTCCTGCAGGTGAACCGATGGTACGCGCGCTCGAAGAGTGCCATCAGGACACGAATCTCTATCGCAACGCGCTCGATCGCCTGTCCCAGGCGGCGGAACTCATGCCCGCCGAGCGCGCCGAGGCCGTGCTGGTGCTGTTTGTCGCCGTCGGTTGTTCGGCGGATGTGCGGTCCTCGGTGAACTATGCCATCGACTACGCGCACGCGACCTGTGGCGGAGGCACCTCCACGCCGCGTTCGCTTGGCATGTCGATGACCGCGGGCGAACGCGAACCCGCTCCGGCGCACCCCTTGGGCTTGCTGCGCGTACAAAACAGTTTTGTCGTGAGCGCCCCGCGCTGGATTCAGCCGAGTGAGCAGGGTGTTGAGATTGGTGCGCTGGCCACTGGTGAGGGCGATATTACCGACGTCGGCGACGATGTCTCGGCCCGCCATGCCCATATCTGGTGCGATGCTCAAAATATCTGGCACGTCGAGGACTTGTCGTCCACCAACGGAACCGTGGTGGTAAACGGGGCCACGCGCGTCTGCATTCAGGTCGAGCCCGGCCGTTCCGCCCAACTCAATCCCGGCGACGAGCTCAAGCTCGGCGAATCCACTACCTACGCCATCCTCTTCGGTGCCCTCTAGCCGGCAGATAGGGACGTTTCTTTTCTGCCGGCACTTGGGGACACTCCTCGGCGCGCCAGAGCCAGTCGCCCGGGGATGGAGGGGCCATTTTGGCCCTTGGCGGTCAGTCGGGGCGAAACTAGAAGATCTTTCCGATTCGCGGCTGTTCATGCTTGTAGAGCATCTAAAACAATAGGATGTTATTCTGGAATATGCCGGGTGCGTGAACTTGCCTGTCTTAGCCTTAATAAGGTATAGGGGAGTTTGGCTCAGGGGTTCCGTCTTGTTCTTCAGCGCAGTATTGTGGGACAGATTTGCTGAGATTGGCGCCTTACACCGCAGAGCGCACGGAAGGCTCTCGATTTGTGTTCTGGCCCCAGAATACAGGGCCTGATACTTACCAACTGTGGCATGGATGTAACATCTGTAGAAATCAACCCTTTTGTTGTCGACCTTTGTAAGAAAAACACTGCCATCAACTCTTTGGATGACGAAACTAGGGTGCTTGAGGGGAGCCTTTACTCCCCTCTGAGAGATGACTCATGTTTTTCGCTTGTCGTTGTGAATCCTCCGTTACTGCCGATTCCGGATGAGATTCCTTATCCCTTCGTTTGAGATGGAGGACAATCGGGTCTGGATAAAACACTTCGTATTCTTAAGGGTGGCGATACGCATTTAGAGAAAAACGGTAAATACTGCTAATAGGGGTGACGACGATGGTGCAGGGGCGACCCGCGATGCTCTCATCAATACGTCGGATACTTGGGAAATCAGGTCTAGATGCATGTATGATGATGCTGTGTGGCTATTCAATTAATCCGCGTTCCGAATGGGTGCAGGGTATAGCTGCGACATCGTATGCTTTTGACCCGGCGCGATACTCAGATATTTCTGAGGCGGTTGACGAAGTTTATACGCACTATGCCGCGCAAGGCGTTTCGGAAGTTTGCACATCTACGTTACGGGCTTAGGTTTCTTCAAGCGAGCAGGCCGGTTGCGTTATTTCGAGCGATTTTTCTAGTCTAGACGACAAAAGGCAAAGGATTTGATGGGTATAAAACGCGGACGTTTGTGGGCGGATGCTCAAATCTATTGTGGCAATCGGGCGGTTGAAAAAGATATTTCAACCGCCCGATTGCCAGGTTCGTCGGAGGAGATGTCCGATTCCGACTCTCTTGTAGGAAGAGCTTGAGATCGTATTGGCCCAAGGCAATCTTAAAGCAGTCTCATTGGCAAATCTTCGCTCCTGTTGTGTTGAGGTGTAAGGTATCAGTGATTGATGTTTTGTGGCGGGTAGATTGGGGCCTTCCTTGATTCGATGCGTTCTCTCGAGGTTCATCAGAGCAAAAGGGGCTTTCGTCTTCATTGCTATCACGGTGATTGGAACCGCTCTCTCCTATGCCATGCCATACGTGAACGGGAAATTCTTAGATTTTCTTCTCGGTAACCGCAGCGAAAGAGACGCCGTACTCTTCGCGCTCCTGGTTGCGTCAATAGGAGTTTTCTCCACCCTCTTTACTTATTTTGCAGGAACACTTTCCATTCGCATAACCACGAGACTTTCCTTTGATCTTCTCAGGGAGGCCGTCTTGCGTTTTGAAAGAGACGATTACTTGGTGAGTCGGACCATCGATCCAGCCTATACAACGCAACGGATTATTTCCGACTCCAGCGTGGTCTCATCCTTCGTTTTGGCGAATTTTATCAGTGCGCCGCTGTCCATTGTAGCCATTCCCATCGTATTGCTTATCATATGGTCAATTGATTCAACTCTCGCGGTGTTTTCCATCATTCTCCTCATCGTGTATTTCTGTGTAATTACTGGGTTGAGGAAACTTTTGTATAGGGTCACGTATGAGAAGAAAGAGGCGGACAGCGCCTTTTACGCCGCAATTGCATCGCAGCTTAATCAGATTCTCAACATTCAACTGACATCTTCGTACGGCAAGAGCGAACAAGCGCTCGACGCTGGGTTTAAGAGCTATTTTCCCAAAGTTTTGCGCTCCGGAAAGCTATCATATTCTCTGACATCGCTCGATGGTCTTTTCGCAGCGTTGTTTCAAGCGGTGATACTTGTTGTTTCCGGAGTACGAATCATTAACGGAACTATGTCAATAGGCGAGTACACTATCATCGGTACATACTTCGCGGTTCTCTTTAAGACTTTGAAAAGTATGATGTCATTGTTCAAATCCTATCAAGATGCCAAAGCATCATGGGATAGGACGGCTATCGCGACGAGAGAAAAGGAGAGATCGGGGTGGAATCGGACCGATTTAGCTAAACTCGATGAAATAAATGACATTTCGGTATCTGATTTGGAATTCTCGGTTGCCCTTCCAGACGGATCTGTCCGAGAGGTCCTCGGCGGGTTTTCTTTCAAGTTTTCCGGTCCTGGTACATATTGCATAGTTGGGGAAAACGGAAGAGGCAAGACGTCACTTCTTTACTTGATGCTCGGGCTATACTCATCGAAAGGCAAAGTAAAATACAACGGCGTGCCAATCGAAGAATGCGACTTGGATTACATACGTGCGAGAGAGATATCGTGCTGCCCACAGTCGTGCTTCGCGCCGGACGAAACGGTGAAAGAGCTGTTAGAGTATTTCGACACGCCCTTTTCTTCCTATCACCGGGGTGTAGATGGCCTACTTTCGCTGGAAAACAGCGTGAAGGAGTTGCTCGGGAAACGTTGCTCCGCGCTTTCGGGCGGTGAGCTGCGCCGAGTGTACTTATGGTCGGCGATTTCACGCAAGTCGTCAGTTTTGGTACTCGACGAGCCCACGACTGGGTTAGACGCTGTAAGCCGCGCCGAGCTTGCGGCCTATGTTAAGCGCAACAAGCAAAGCCAGCTGATCATCGTTGTCTCTCACGATGACGAGATGGTCGGCGCGGTAGAAGGGGTAGTGGATTTAGGCAGCATGTACCAGGGTAAATGATGACAAGTGTAGTGCTACCCAACTGGCAGAGATAACAAAAAGGCGATGCAGATGCACGTAGCATTCAGGCGGTTCGGACTCGGTGCCTTCACGCCATCGCAACGCTTTCAGATATAGTTCTCGTTCTCTTACTAAAGGAAACTTTAGTCTACGTCATCTTGTCGAGACAGAGGTGAAGCGAAGTGTTGTCGCGACGTATCTTATTCCAGGTGGCTCAGTATCAGCGTGAGAATCGCACCAAAGTGTACTTACGATTCTCGTGTCCCACGGACAACATGAGCTGAGCATTGAGGTTCCACCCTTTGCTGCAACTACACGGGGTTGGACGGCAATGAATATGCCGGGCCGCATACCACGCGCAGCGGGGGTCCATGTCCCAGTATGTTGCCTACAGCAGCCTCGATGTCCACGCACACATCATCTCTGCCTTCGCGTTCAATCCATTTGCCGGAGAGTGCGAGGGTTGCCAGGCCGTAGAATTCGAGCCGAACAAATGAAATGCGGTATCAGCGCATAGGATTAAACTGACGATTGCTTTGCACTGAGAATACGCTTGGAAAGCCGCTATGGGTGGCGGCCCGGGTTAAATAGAGAAGCCCGTCCGATCACTTTCATGTGGCGAACGGTCGGGCTTCTTATTCCACTTGCCAATGCTCGGCTCATATTGGAAGAAAGCTACGCTAATGTTTGCGTGACACTCCTATTTTCTCCGAAGAAAGAGTCGGATAATGAAGAATAGAATTAAAAAAGGTGCCAGATATAACGCAAGTATAAAGGCTAATCCAACGAGACCTTGCAATAATGGCATAACTCCTCCCAGACACGAGATTTTGGTATTTGTTCCCATCTTATTCTGAATTGGACCAAATAGTTCCTAGCCACAAAACTACTCGTCAACTGGATCGCACCAATCTGCTGGCAAAACACAGCTTGATTCTTTATCGACATAGCACCAATCCGCAACAGGGCACTCGGCGATGTCGTAAAAATTGCATATATCAACTCCAAGACAACAAGGCTCAACGGGAGGATGTTCATTTGAACCAACAGGATGGATATGCTTCATAACAGCTCCTCACCTTAATCCAATTAGAGACTACGTTTGATCAATGCCACAGTGATCTACAACGCAGATGCTGCCGCCATCCATGTCATAGTCGCAGTAATCGTATGCACCACAGCCATCTGCTTTATCATAAACAGTACAGATGTCAGTAATGCCCAAGAGGCAGTCAAAAGACATCGGCTTCACGCCTGCCTCGTCGCCACTTCCTGGATTAATCGGATGAATATGCTTCACGACTACCTCCCTTTGAGTGCAGAAAAACCTCAATATTGTGTATAACAAACCAAGATGTCTAGTTCACCATATTTCTAGAATGGTTTCGGCGAACGTAGCAATAAGCTTCGCAGACGGTAATCAGAAGAACGAACACCTCCACAATGGTGACAGCAATGCGCTGAACCGCTTATTCCGATACAGTAGCTTCTCGTTGATTTTTCTCCTGCGAAGATGAGTGGCGGGAAATAAGGTCAAAAGCCATCTCGTAGCACATTTTTCTATATTCACATGATGCAGGGTGTAGACTCTTGGGCAAGTAGCCGTGCTCGCCTGCAGCCTCCCAGCTACAGCCCCCACCACAGAAAGACCGAGCCCAACAGTCCGTACAGTCAATTCTTTTTTCGACACCCTGACTCCAGTTTTCAATATACCTAGTTTCGTCAATTCCGGTGACGATGTTGCCCATTTTGAATCGCATCATCCCGACAAACCTGTGACAGGGGTATACGTCCCCTTCGGGAGTCACGGAAATAAAACGCCTGCCAGCCCCGCATCCGACAAAGGCGATCCTGTTGCTCATAATCAAATCAACTGCAGTTTTCAATGTTCTAAACAAGGGCTTTTCCCCTTGATCAATCTGTTTGAGATATTGATCCGCCAAATCTATTAGGCCCGCCCTGATTTTGTTTAATGAGTGTTCGTCGAGTTTGATATTCTCATCGAATGAGCTCACGGGCGAGAAGTAAATCCTTCTGAAGCCCATCTCTTTAAACTGAAGATAGTCTTCAACAAGGTTACAGTTATTATTTGTTAAGGTCGCTCTTGCGCCGAAGGGGAACGACTCGGAAAAACGACGAACGTTTTTGTCGATATCGGAGAAAGAGCCGCCTCCCGTCTTGTACGGGCGCGATGCATCGTGCTTGCATCCTGTACCATCGAGACTAATCAGAACAGAAAACCCGTGCTCCTTGAAAGAATTCACAGCAGTGTCATTCAAAAGCGTTCCGTTGGTCGTAATAGAATAGGTAAAGTTTCTATTGGGGTATATTCTTTTTGAATAGTCGACCGTTTTCCATATCAGCGGCTCGTTAATCATGGGTTCCCCACCAAAAAAGACGATCGCAAGCGTTTCGTTTTCCGATGAACTTGCGACGAGGTAGTCGACCGCCTTGAAGGCTATCTCGTCTGTCATCAGCAGAGGAGACGTTCCATAATCTCCTTTACCGGCAAAACAGTAACTACAACCAAGGTTGCATGCATGTGAAACGTGGAGTTCGATGGATCTAAGTTTTCGAGGCGTGTCTTTTGTTAAGAAAGTCCGCTCAGACAATCGTTGATACTCATCAATGTCGTCTTCAAGTTCTGCTATGGTCGTTTGGTCGTAGCCTTTCGCAGCAAGTGACTTTGTTAGCAACTTCGAGTTGACCGTTCTTCCCGATGCTTCAAATATGCGAAGCGCATCTTCTGATGCTTGGTCAACCTGAAAGCAATTGCGAGTGACCTCATCGAAGCAGTAACGACGATCACTTACTGAGAAAAAATGCATACGTTCCTCAATTTCATGCTGGACTGGCACTAACCTTGTTTATTGTTGCGCAGCTATAAAAAACCACCAGCGGGGATTCGGTGTGCGGCCCAATCGGACTCCCAAAAGGTTCTATTTGAGACTGGCAAGCTTTGTGTTGTTGGCACTTCGACAGCGCTCTTTATTCCAACATGGAGCCTCGCAGTTTGAGTCGACTTGCCTCTGGAAGGTCCGATCTTAACTTGATTTAGGATGAAAACAGATTACAGGCGCGCTCCTCTAGAAAGAAAGGAAACCAATCGCCGCCTTTCACCAGGAAAGTTTTTATAGCCCACCTCGAGCAAAATGAAAGATGCGAGAGCGATTGGGGAACAACGCGAATCTCCCCTTTTGGGTGGGAGCGAGCCTTCAGCCACCGGCGAACGACTCGCCCTGGTCAGAATCTGGAAGTGGTGCCGGGCCGCTTGGGCCTCCCCGGTGACTTCGTGGGGCTTACCTGCCTGACGTCGAGGAGTACATCCGCAAGATTCGTTCCCTATGCCGTTTGCTCTCACGCCCGCCTTAGTTCCAAGTCGGGCGAGCCGCCGCGCTCATGCGACCCGTGGCGGCGACACGTCGACGCCGCGCTCGCTGAGCACATCTTCGGTCGCGGGCGAGCACGAGGTCGCGCCGGCGCATCCGCTGGGACTGCTGTGCGTGCAAAACGGCTACGTGGTGAGCGTCCCGCGCTGGATTCAGCCGAGTGAGGAAGGCGTTGAGATCGGCGCGCTGGCAACGGGGGAGGGCGGCATCACCGACGACGTCTCGGCCCGCCATGCCCATATCTGGTGCGATGCTCAAAATATCTGGCACGTCGAGGACTTGTCGTCCACCAACGGAACCATGGTGGTAAACGGCGCGACGAACGTCTGCATCCAGGTCGAGCCCGGCCGCTCCGCTCAGCTCAACCCCGGCGACGAGCTCAGACTTGGCGAATCCACCACCTACGCTATCCTCCTCGGCGTCGGCGCCCTCTAGTCGGCAGATGGGGACGTTCCTTTTATGCCGGCACTCCGGGACACTCCATGGCGCGCCAGGGCCAATCGCCCGGGGACGAAGCGTTCATTTTGGCCCTTGGCGGTCACCCGAGGTAAACCTTTACCGCCCACCTATATTTGTCGAAATTACACTTGGCGGCGGGGTACAATAAACCCGCATGCGGATTTCCGTTGCGGGTGCCTCCCATCGCCGGGGCGTGCCCGGGAGCATCCGGCATGCGGCCTTTGCGGCGCTCGGTCATGTGCAAGACGGGCAGCTGGGCCTGTGGAGTGCGTGCAGCCCTCCTCGCCTCGGCATGCCTTCTCTCCACGCCATGTACCTGCTGCTGAGCCTGCCTGCCAGATGATTGGAAGCAACAGCGAAAATCCCATCACGCCAATATCCCGGCGATCGCCGGGGCCTGTATACCTATATGAGAGGAGAGGGGTATATGGCGCGTAAGTTTAAGTCTATGGACGGCAACGAGGCGGCCGCATATGTTTCGTATGCGTACACCGAGGTAGCGGGAATCTATCCCATTACGCCGTCCAGCCCGATGGCCGACCATGTCGACCAGTGGGCGGCCCAGGGTCGCAAGAATATCTTCGGCACCCCGGTCAAGGTCGTCGAGATGGAGTCCGAGGCAGGTGCAGCCGGTACCGTTCACGGTTCGCTGGGCGCCGGTGCTCTGACCACCACCTACACGGCTTCTCAGGGTCTACTTCTGATGATCCCGAACATGTACAAGATCGCGGGCGAGCAGCTCCCGGGCGTCTTCCACGTCTCCGCGCGTTGCGTCGCTTCCCACGCCCTGAACATTTTTGGCGATCACTCCGACGTCATGGCCTGTCGTCAGACCGGCTTCGCCATGCTCGCCGAGGGCAACGTCCAGGAGGTCATGGACCTCTCGCCGGTGGCTCACCTTGCCGCCATCGAGGGTAAGACCCCGTTCCTTAACTTCTTCGACGGCTTCCGCACCAGCCACGAGATCCAGAAGGTCGCCATGTGGGACTACAAGGATCTGGCTGAGATGTGCGACATGGACGCCGTCCAGGCTTTCCGCGATCACGCGCTCAACCCTGAGCACCCGCACACCCGCGGCAGCCACGAGAACGGCGACATCTTCTTCCAGAACCGCGAGGCCTGCAACAAGGTCTACGACGAGCTCCCTGCCGTCGTCGAGGGCTACATGAAGAAGATCAACGAGAAGCTCGGCACCGATTACGGCCTGTTCAACTACTACGGCGCTCCCGACGCCGATCGTGTCGTCGTGTGCATGGGCTCCTTCTGCGACGTGCTCGAGGAAGTCATCGACTACCTCAACGCTCACGGCGAGAAGGTCGGCCTGGTCAAGGTTCGCCTGTTCCGTCCGTTCTCCATCAAGCACTTCGTCGACGTTCTCCCCGAGACCGTCCAGAAGATCGCCGTCATGGACCGCACCAAGGAGCCGGGTTCCATCGGCGAGCCGCTCTACCAGGACGTCGTCTCCGCTCTCTACGAGGCCGGCAAGACGGGCATCAAGGTCGTCGGCGGCCGTTACGGCCTGGGCAGCAAGGACACGCCTCCCGCGTCCGCGTTCGCTGTCTTCGAGGAGCTTAAGAAGGACGAGCCCAAGCGCGAGTTCACCATCGGCATTGTCGATGACGTGACCAACCTGAGCCTGCCCGAGGCCGAGGATGCGCCCAACACTGCAGCCCCCGGCACCATCGAGTGCAAGTTCTGGGGTCTGGGTGGCGACGGTACCGTCGGCGCCAACAAGAACTCGATCAAGATCATCGGCGACCACACCGACAAGTACGTTCAGGCCTACTTCCAGTACGACTCCAAGAAGACCGGCGGCGTCACCGTCTCGCACCTGCGCTTTGGTGATTCCCCGATCCGCTCGCCGTACTACGTGACCAAGGCCGACTTTGTCGCCTGCCACAACCCCAGCTACATCGTCAAGGGCTTCAAGATGGTCCGCGACGTCAAGCCGGGCGGCACCTTCCTGGTCAACTGCCAGTGGAGCGACGAGGAGTTCGCCGAGCACATGCCCGCCGTGGCCAAGCGCTACATCGCCAACAACAACGTCAACGTCTACCTGATCGACGCTATCGACCTGGCTGCCAAGGTCGGCATGGGCAAGCGCACCAACACGGTGCTCCAGTCCGCCTTCTTCGCGCTGGCCAAGGTCCTGCCCGCCGAGGACGCCCTGCAGTACATGAAGGACGCGGCTACCAAGTCCTACATGAAGAAGGGCCAGGCCATCGTCGACGCCAACCACAAGGCCATCGATGCCGGCGCTACCGCCTTCCGTAAGTTCGAGGTTCCGGCCGACTGGGCAACTGCCGAGGATGCCGCTCCCGTCGAGCTCTCCGAGGAGACCAAGTCCGCTATCGCCCAGCAGGTCAAGAACCTGCTCGAGCCCATCGATCGCATGGATGGCGACAGCCTGCCCGTTTCTGCCTTTGTCGATTGTGCCGACGGCCAGTTTGAGCTGGGCGCCTCCGCATACGAGAAACGCGGCGTCGCCGTGGTCGTTCCTCACTGGGACGAGACCAAGTGCATCCAGTGCAACCAGTGCGCCTATGTGTGCCCGCATGCCACCATCCGTCCGTTCGCGATGACCGAGGACGAGGCTGCCGCCGCGCCCGAGGCTACCCGCACGCTCGACGCCATGGGCCCCAAGGCCAAGGGCATGAAGTTCACCATGGCCGTGTCCCCGCTCGACTGCATGGGCTGCACCAACTGCGTCAAGGTCTGCCCCAAGGGCGCCCTCGAGATGGTTCCCACCGAGCAGGAGATGGACCAGCAGCCCGTTTGGGACTACATGGTCGAGAACGTCTCCGAGAAGAAGGAGCTCATCGCGGCCAACGTCAAGGGCAGCCAGTTTAAGCAGCCCTACCTGGAGTTCTCCGGCTCCTGCGCCGGCTGCGCCGAGACCGCCTATGCACGTCTGGTGACCCAGGTCGCCGGCGACCGCATGTTCATCTCCAACGCCACCGGCTGCTCCTCCATTTGGGGCAACCCCGCTGCCACCGCTCCTTACTGCAAGGACAAGGACGGTCACGGCCCGGCGTGGAACAACTCCCTGTTCGAGGACAATGCCGAGCACGGTCTGGGCATGGCCGTGGGCTATGAGGCCGTTCAGAAGAAGCTGATCGCTGCTACGCAGGAGATCATCGCCGCTGACGGTCCGTCCGACGAGCTCAAGGCCGCCGGTCAGGCTTGGATCGACTCCGTCAACGACGCCGAGGCCTCTAAGACCGCTGCCGCCGCCTACGTTGCCGAGCTCGAGAAGTGTGGCTGTGACGCTTCCAAGGCGATTCTCGCCGACAAGGCTTACCTCACCAAGAAGTCCTTCTGGATCTTCGGCGGCGACGGTTGGGCCTACGATATCGGCTTCGGTGGCCTGGACCACGTCCTGGCTTCCGGCCACAACGTCAACGTCTTCGTCTTCGACACCGAGGTCTACTCCAACACCGGCGGTCAGGCCTCCAAGGCCTCGAACCTGGGCCAGGTTGCTCAGTTCGCCGCTGCCGGTAAGGTGACCAAGAAGAAGTCTCTGGCCGAGATTGCCATGAGCTACGGCTATGTCTACGTGGCGCAGGTCGCCATGGGCGCCAACCCGGCTCAGACCCTCAAGGCCATCCACGAGGCCGAGGCCTACGACGGCCCGTCCCTCATCATCGGCTACAGCCCCTGCGAGATGCACTCCATCAAGAAGGGCGGCATGCAGAACTGCCAGGCCGAGATGAAGAAGGCTGTCGAGTGCGGTTACTGGAACCTCTTCCGCTTCAACCCCGAGGCTGCTGCCGGCAAGAAGTTCTCACTCGATTCCAAGGAGCCCGCGGGCGGTTATCAGGAGTTCCTGATGAACGAGGCCCGTTACGCTTCGCTGACGCGTTCCTTCCCCGAGCGCGCCGAGGAGCTCTTCAAGGAGAACGAGCAGGCCGCTATGGACCGCTATCAGCACCTGCTGAAGCTCAAGACGGTGTACAACGAGGCCTAGGTCTCCCACCGCAGGATCTGAGGGCTAACCTTCGCGGACGTCCTCGGACATGAAAGAACCCCCGCTGCGCACTACGTGCGGCGGGGGTTCCTTCGTCCTGCGGAATGTCCGCGAAGGTCAGCCCTCAGATCCTGCTACGACTACGTCCTCGGATTGTGTGGGCGGATGAAAGACGTAGTTGGTCGGGTATTCCGTCCCCTTCGCTGTTTCGCGGCTTTGCCGCGAAACCTCGCGCCGCTTCGGGTATAGAGGGGGAGTTGGTTGCCGCCGCCTTCTATCCCCTTGATGTTTCGCGCCTTTGGCGCGAAACATCGCAGCACTTTGGGCATAGAGAGGACTGGGTCGCGGACTCAGATGGCCTAGAGAGATATGGGTGCAAACGAGAAATCGTTGTTGGGGTCGTCCTTTTCCATAAACTCATCGAGGCAGAATGTCATATAGATTGGAACGTACAGGATCTTGCCCTCTTTGCCGAGGTTCTCGCGGCTTAGAACAACGGCCTCGGGAATTTTGTACTCGCCCACACTCATCAGACGGTCGAGGGCCGCATGCGCTCGAACCTTCTTGCCCGATTTGACCTCGATCGGGACAACGTGCCCGTGGGCGCCTTCGATCACAAAGTCAACTTCACCGACTTCGCGTGTCTGGTAGTACCATGCATCAGTTCCAAGGGCGACAAGCTCCTGCGCGACCACGTTCTCATAGAGACCGCCGAGGTTGGGGGTTTTCATATCAAGGTAGACAGCGCGTGCCGTGCTTCCGGGATATCGTGATGCGAGCATGCCTGCATCAGACTCGTATAGTTTAAAGGCGGTCGCCTTCTCTGTCCTCTTAAGAGGACTCCGGGCCTCCGTCACCTGGGGGACCATCAATCCAACGCCTGCGTTCACCAGCCATAGGAAATCCTGCTCGTATTTTTGAAGACGAGCTCCCTCGCCTAGAGACGAGACGATAAAGCGATGGGACTCCGCCTCAAGCTGAACGGGAATTTGCTCGAAAATGGAGCGAACGTTAAACGCTCGAGTCGATGCATATTTAGAGATATCGCTTTTGTACTGATCGACTAGCTGAATTTGAAGCTCACGCGTTCTCACGAGCGAATAACCCGAATCGATATAGTTCTGTACGACCTCCGGCATGCCGCCGCAAACGATATAAGCTCTAAAGTTTTTGAGCATCGCCTCATGAATATAGTTTTCGACGGGACGCCTCTCGACAAGGCAGTTGCGGATGTCTGCAAGCACATTCTCGCTGATGCTGTTTGCCCAACAAAACTCTTCAAAATCCATTGGCCGCATAACAATGTGCTCGACATACCCCACCGGGAAAGAAGAGATCCCCTTAAACTCAGTCCCAAGCATAGACCCCGAGAAGACATAGCTAAAGCGCCCGTCCTCGACCAACGCCTTCATGAGCGTGACGATCTGCGGATACTCCTGTATTTCATCGACAAAGATAAGCGTATCTCCCTCAACAAGCGGTGCGTCCGCAAGAAGGGCCACGCGGTTGATAAAGTCAACGGCGTTCTTAGCGCCAATAAGCACATCTCTTGCCTCGGCATCGAGCAGCAAATTGGCCTCAAAATACGATGCGTAGTTGTCTTTACCAAACGCGCGAATCGCATAGCTCTTGCCAATTTGACGCGCACCGGTAACAAGCAATGCCTTATGAGAGTTATTTTTCCAGTTCAAAAGCCTGTCAGTGACCTTACGGCGTAGCATAAACCCCTCAATGACAAAAATTGGCAAATAGAATTGCCTCTAATCATACAAAAATTGGCAGATAGGAATGACCCAAATCAAACAAAAATTGGCAGATAGCAAAGATTCGCTTAGGTCCCAGAGCCATCGAGCCGGCGCGGTGCCATGCAAAAAGACTGGGGACGCCGCTGGTGTTCTCGATTGCCTGGGCGCGCAGGAGCGAGAGGGCGTCGACGGCGTTCATGCAGTATCCGACGGTAAAGTTCCATACTGCGAACTCACAATCGCTTGCCGCAGGGTGAAGCGCGATTGGCTATCCCTTTTGTTGGATGAAAAGCCCCGTGTTATTGCAGGGGTGCATACTTGTCTTGCAAGTGCATAGAATCTCGTATAGTGCGAGTAAATAATTGCAGTGTCCGTTATGTGTTTAGCAAAGATATAGTTTGCATAATCCAGCCTAATCTCTGCTCTAATTAAATAAAGTCGCACGTAGATGACGTAAACATGTGTGAGCTGGGCTTCTTTACGCTGAGCGGGTAAAAACGACCGTTCACCGTTAAACTATTTTCAAAATGAATAAAATGAGCGATAAAGAGAATATAAACCTTAATAAACTCGCGTATTGCACGGACGCGGGTTATTAATGGGTTGTAGGCCTTTTACAGAAAGGATTCCAGCAATGTCTAAGCCTCTTGGCAAGCCCGATCGTATTGTCGTCGCCCTCGGCGGCAACGCCCTCGGCAACAACCCCGTCGAGCAGATCGAGGCCGTGAGCAACACCGCCCACGCCCTCCTCGGCCTCATCGAGCAGGGCAACGAGATCATCATCACCCACGGCAACGGCCCGCAGGTCGGCATGATCCAGAACGCCTTCGCCGCCGCCCACGACGCCATCGGCACCCCCGAGATGCCGCTGCCCGAGTGCGGCGCCATGTCCCAGGGCTACATCGGCTACCACCTGCAGCAGGGCATCGGCCGCGAGATGCACAAGCGCTACAAGCGCTGGCACGCCGCCACCGTCGTCACCCAGATCGAGTGCGACCCCGACGACCCCGCGTTCAAGAACCCGACCAAGCCGATCGGCCCCTTCTACACCGAGGAGCAGGCCAAGGAGTTCATGGCCGAGGACCCCTCCAAGGTCTTCGTCGAGGATTCCGGCCGCGGCTGGCGCCGCGTCGTCGCCTCCCCCGACCCCAAGAAGATCGTCGAGGCCGACTCCATCCTCAACCTGCTCGACAACGAGTTCATCGTCATCGCCTGCGGTGGCGGCGGCATCCCCGTCGTCCGCGACTACGAGAACAAGGGCTGCTACAAGGGCGTTCCCGCCGTCATCGACAAGGACCTGGGCGGCGAGCTGCTGGCCGAGGACTGCGACGCCGACGTCCTGTTCCTGCTGACCGCCGTCGAGCATGTCGCCATCAACTTTGGCAAGCCCAACCAGGAGGAGCTCGAGGACCTCACCGCCGACGAGGCCGAGCGCCTGGCCGACGAGGGTCAGTTCGGCAAGGGTTCCATGGAGCCCAAGGTCCGCGCTGCCATCAAGTTCGCCCGTTCCCGCAAGGGCCGCACCTGCATCATCGGCGCCCTGGACAAGGCCGCCGAGACCATGGCCGGTCTCTCCGGTACCCGCATCCACGAGTAGCCTCTACTCTGTTGCCTCTCTCGTGGGCGCCAGGCAAGACGCCCACAAACTAGCCTCTCTTCACGAGCCCCGCAGTCCGCTCCGACTGCGGGGCTTTTGCTATTCACCTAGTCATTGGGGACAAATCCGGCACTTGGGGACGGTCCTTTCCTGCCGGCAGCTTGGGACAGTCCTTAATAGTCATTGGGGACGTTCTTAAACGACTAGTCAAACAAGAACGTCCCCAACGACTACTCATTTAAGTCTGTCCCCAATGACTGCCCAATGGCTGGGAAGGCGCATCCCACACCGACGCATTGCCTTCGGGCCCTCTCCCCAGGCTCTCCATAGCTCAGCTGGACTCCCCGCAACCTGTTCCGAGTTGGCGGAACGAGCGCGACGTGGAGTGTCATTCTTTACCGCGTTAGACTAGACGCAGGGAAAGGAGGAGGACATGGATGCTCGCGTCAAGCAGCTTGTAAATATGATCGAGGACGCTCAGCCTGTCGCTGTCGCGGTACTTGCCAAGCGTCTCGAGGTAAGCGAGCGCGCCGTGAGAAACTATATCCATCGCGCAAACGACAGCCTTGCAGGGGTTGCACGCATCGTTGGCAGCAAGGGGCAGTATCGTATCGATGTTGCACGTGCAGATGAGCTTGCTCGCTTGCTAGACGGTGCGGCTCTGGCCCATCCGGGCATTCCTGATACGCGCGATGGCCGTGTGTCCTTCCTTCTTAACGACCTCCTCATGCGGTCCCAGTGGGTGACGATTGAGGAGTATGCGGATTTACTCTACGTTTCGGCGCGGACTCTGTCCAATGACATGCGTCTGGTAGAGCAGAAACTCGCCCAATTTGACTTAACGCTCGAAAAGCGCCCACGCTACGGAATCCGCGTTGCGGGCGGGGAGTCACAACGGCGCCTGTGCCTGGCCTCGCTGGTGAGGCCCGTGTTGCCCGACACCGACGATGCAAAGCTCGCCGAGCGCCTGCGGGCCATCGCCGCATGTGTGGACGATGCCCTGACGGCCTCGCCCGTCACGGTGAGCTCGCTGGCATCCCGCAATCTCATCATGCATCTTTACATTGCTCTTGGCCGCATCGAGCAGGGCTGCTATGTCCCAGCTGCAGAATCGGACGTTCAAAAACTGGAGGGAACGCGCGAATACGCCGCGGCTTTCCAGATTGCCGCAAACATCAAGGATGCCCTGGGCGTGAGCATGCCCCGAGAAGAGGTTGCCTTTATCGCAATCCATTTGCTCGGCAGGGGCACGGGCGTGCCCGAGAAGGGCTCTGCCGTTATCTCGGACGAGATGTGGGAGATTGCTTCCGAGATGGTACGTGCGGTCAACGATGAGTTTAGGTTTGACTTTAGCGGCGATCTTGAACTTCGCATGAACCTTGCTCGGCATATCGGCCCTCTGGGCTATCGCCTTGAATATCACATGCATATGGATAACCCCATGCTGCCCGATATCAAGACGAGGTTTCCGTTGGCCTATTCGATGGCAGCTGGCACCTCGCAGGTACTCGAGCGTCATTTTGGCAGCCAGCCCTCTGATGAAGAGCTCGGCTACATCGCCATGGCATTTGCTCTGGCCCTCGAGCAGCAAGCCGACCAGCCGCGTCGCAAGCGCATCCTGATCGTGTGCGCCTCGGGAGCGGGAAGCGCCCGCATGCTCGAGCACCAGTACCGCAAGCAGTTTGGCATGTATATCGATTCGATTGAGACATGCGATGTCGCCCGCGTGGGAACGTTCGATTTTTCGCACATCGACTACGTGTTCACAACGGTGCCGCTCAACGTCAAGTTGCCCGTGCCCGTCCGCGAGGCCGATTTCTTCTTGGAGACGAGCGATGTCAACGCTATCCGCAAGGTGCTGAGCGACGACACTGCGCAATCGGACTCCGTAAGCTCTTTCTTTAGCCGTGCCCTGTTCTTCAACCGCGTTGAGGCGCCGTCGAAGCAGGCCGTTCTCCGATATCTCTCCGAGCGCGCCGTCGAGAGCGGCCGTGTCGATGCCCAGTTTGCCCAAGAGGTCGCCGAGCGCGAGAGCGCGAGTGCCACCTCGTTTGGCAATGGGGTAGCCATGCCCCATGGGATGCATCCCTTGAGCGCCGAGGCCTTTGTTACCGTGGGCCTGCTCGAACATCCCATTCTTTGGGACGAATACGGCCATGAGGTCGATATCGTCTTTATGGTGTCGTTTGCCCGGTCGGGCGGCGATGAGGCGCGGATCTTGAGCTCACTGCTCGCCGAGATCTTTATGGACCGCCAGGGGGTCGAGCGCCTACGCGAGCGCCGGTCCTGGCATGAGCTGATGGCGCTTGTGCAAGCGCATACGGCTTAAGACTACTTTTGTCGATAACCCTGTCTGTCTACCTGCAATAAACCTCGAGGATTGCGGGCGGGAGATAGGCGTTTCGAATATTCAAGTACAAACCAAACATCACGGGAGAGGAGACCGTTATGGACGATCAGGGAACCGAGATGGTTTCGTTTCAGCTGGTCGCTGCAGCGGGAGAGGCACGCAGCCTTGCCTTCGAAGCCCTTGAAAAGGCAAAAGCGGGGGATTTTGACGCCGCCGCCAAACTCATGAAGCAGTCAAAGGATGCGGGAATCAAGGCTCACCACATCCAAACGCAGCTGCTTTCGACTGAGGCAGCGGGCGAGCATCTGTCGGTGGATGTGTTGCTGGTCCATGCTCAGGACCACCTCATGTGCTCCATGCTTGCTCAGGAGCTCGTGCAGGAGCTGATCTGCCTGTATGAGTGCACTGCAACCAAGAACGCCTAGCGGCGTGCGGTGACTATCCAACCAATCAATGCGAAGGGAATCCCTTATGAAGATCCTTCTTGTTTGCGCAGCTGGTCTGTCTACAAGCATTCTGATGAAGAAACTCGAGAAATATGCGGAGCAAAACGGCATCGAGCTCGATATCGATGCGGTGGGTATCGGCGAGTATCAGGAGACGTGCGCCAATTATGACGTGCTGCTCTTGGGGCCGCAGGTGTCCTACCAGCTCAACACCGTCAAGCAGGGGAGCGGTAAGCCGACCGCGGTCATCCCCGCACAGGACTACGGCATGGGCAACGCCGCCAACGTGCTGGCACTCGCCCAGTCGCTGTTGGGCTAGGAGGCGACCATGGAAAAGTTCATGACCCTGCTTCAGGAAAAACTGACCCCTATTGCCAATTTCTGCGGCACCGAGCGCCACTTTGCCTCCATGCAAAAGGGCTTTATGAGCGCGATCAGCTTCATCTTGGTATCTGCCGTCTTTATGATCCTCGCCAACCCGCCGGTCACGGCCGACCTGGTGGCGCAGGGTGGGTTCTGGTCCGTCTTTGGCCCTTGGCTCGATTTTGCGACGGCCAATAAGCTCACGCTGCTCATCCCCTTCAATATGACGATGGGCATACTGTCGGTGATCGTGACGTTCGCAATCGCCTATAACCTGGCGGGCACCTACAAGATGCCCAAGCTTAACGCCGGCATGACCTCGCTGGTGATGTTCCTGATCGCCGCGGCGCCGTCGTCCTACTACCAGCTTGCTGACGAGTCCGTGCTCCAGGCGGTCCCCTGCACCTATCTGGGTGCGCAGGGCCTGTTTACCGCCATCATCGTTGCCTTGGTCTCCGTCGAGGTCACGCGCTTCTGCCAGACCAAGGGCATCACCATCAAGATGCCCGATGGCGTGCCGCCGTTTTTGTCCGAAACCTTTGGCGCCATCGTACCTATGCTCGCCAACATCCTCATCTTCTTTGGCGGCAACCTGCTGATCCAGATGATCGATCCCGCGCTGTCCATCCCCTCGGTTATCGAGAAGCTGCTCGCTGCCCCGCTTTCCGTCGCAGTTGACTCTGTGCCCGGCGCACTGCTTATCTGCTTCATGACGCTGCTGTTTTGGTGCTTTGGCGTCCACGGCAACATGATCGTAATGCCCATCACCGCCCCGGTCTCGCTTGCCGCCTTTGCCGCCAACGCCTCGCTCTATGCTGCCGGGCAGCCGCTTGAGTTCCACCCGGTGCTCATGTCGTTGGCCATCAACCTCATCGGCGGCACGGGTAATACGTTCTCTTTTGTGGCGCTCTGCGCGTTTAGGGCAAAGTCGCAGCAGCTCAAGGCATTTGGCAGGGCATCGATCGTGCCGAGCTTCTTCCGTATCTCCGAGCCCGCGATCTTCGGCGCGCCCATCATCTTCAACCCGATCCTCATGATTCCGTTTGTGCTAGGCGGCATGATCTCGGCCCTGCTGTATTGGGGTGCGGTCTCACTGGGTCTTGTCTCTAACTTCTACATCTTGGTGAGCGGCACGTTCCCCATCTTCGTTCAGGGCTTTGTCCAGTGCCTCGACCCGCGCATCTGGGTGTTTACGATCGTTTTGATCGTGGTCATGGCTGTGGTCTGGTACCCGTTCTTTAAGGTGTACGATAACCAGCTCCTGGCTCAGGAGCAGGAGAACGCCGCGGCAGCTTCTGCCGAGGATGCTGAGTAGCATGAGTTACTTTGACAGAACGTCTGCCGCCGGTATGCCCGAGGGCTTTTTGTGGGGTGGTGCCCTCGCCGCCAACCAGGCCGAAGGGGGCTGGAACGAGGGCGGCCGCGGCATGTCGCACTCCGACCTGATCCCACAGGGTTCCGACCGCTGGGATGTAATGTTTGGCAGGCAAAAGCCCGTGGACGATCCGGACAGGCTGTATCCATGCCGCTGGGGCAACGACTTCTTCCATCATTGGCACGAGGATGTCGAGCTCTTTGCCGAGATGGGCTTTAAGTGCCTGCGTCTTTCAATTTGCTGGAGCCGTATTTTTCCCACAGGGATGGAGACCGAGCCCAACGGCGAGGGCTTGGAGTTTTACCGTCAGGTATTCGAGGCGCTGCGCGAGCATGGAATCGAGCCGCTTGTGACGCTGTCGCACTACGACTATCCGTTGGCTCTGGTCGAGCGCTATGGTGGCTGGCAAAGCCGAGAGATGATCGAGCGGTATGCGCACTACGTCGAGACCGTCGGACGCGCGTACCAGGGCCTCGTGCGTTATTGGCTTACGTTCAACGAGATCAACAGCGTGGCGCTGTCCTATCTCAACGCGGGTGTCACGCTCGAGGATGAGCGTGACCGTGCAGCCGTGACCGCGGCGTTCTCGCACCATATGTTTATGGCGAGCGCTCGCGCTGTCGAGATTCTGCACAAGATCGATCCCGCAAACAAGGTGGGTTGCATGGTCGCTGCCGGTGCGACCTATCCGTACCGTTGTGCGCCCGAGGACGTATGGCTTGCGTATGAGGAGGACCGCGGCCGCTACTTCTACACAGACGTGATGGCTGCGGGCGCCTATCCTGCTTGGAAGCTGCGTGCACTCGAGAAAGAGGGTGTTCACGTGCCCTTTGAGCCGGGCGATACGGAGTATCTGGCAGAGCATACGGTCGACTTCATCTCGTTCTCGTACTATTGCTCGCGCTTGGTGTGCGCCGATGATCAGGTGATCGCCGAGAAGGCGGAGGGCAACGTGTTCCCGACGTTGCGCAATCCGTACCTCAAGGATAAAGAGACTGCCTGGAAGTGGCAGATCGATGCGCTGGGTTTGCGCGTGACGCTTGCCGGCTACCACGATCGTTACCATCTTCCGCTCTTTATCGCCGAGAACGGTGTGGGCGGACTCGATGCGCTGGAAGACGGCAAAGTCCACGATGCGTATCATATTGATTACCTGCGAAGGCATATTCTTGCGCTGCGCGATGCAATTGTCGAGGACGGTGTTGACCTGATGGGATACACGCCGTGGGGCTGTATCGATTTGGTGTCGGCCTCGACGGGGCAGATGAAGAAGCGCTATGGCTTTGTTTATGTCGATGCCGATGATACGGGCAAAGGCACGTTCGATCGCTACCGAAAGGACAGCTTCTGCTGGTATCAAAAGGTCATTGCATCAAATGGCGAGGACTTGAGTTAACCCTTGCAAGCCTGCTGCCCCCGTGGCCCGTTTCGGCCGCGGGGGCTTTTGTTATTGAGGCGGCTGTTCATGAGGAGCATTGCAGGCTGCGGAAACCCGGCACTTGGGGACGTTCCTTTCCTGCCGGCAGCTTGGGACAGTCCTTAAAGGCCGCATCGATCAACTGCGGAAAGCACATCCCAGAATGAGCGTCCAACATGGGGTGCGGTTTCCCTTGAGGCCCTCAATCGGAAAATGCATCCCGGATTATTGTCGAAAAGCGGTCCCTAGTTTCCCAAACGGGCCGCTAACGGAAAGCGCACCCCGCTATTGGGCCCCAAAGCAGGATGCGCTTTCCGTGCTGGCAGTTCCAAGCAGTTCGGGATGGCCCTTTTCGTCTGCTCTCGGCCGGCGTCCGTAAGACTGTCCCCAACGACTACTCATTTAAGTCTGTCCCCAATGACTAGTAGTAGGCCCACATGGCTTCGACTTCGTTGAGGACCTCTACGACGCCCCAGCGGCGGGCGCTGCGGCTGGCCGAGTTGGGATCGAAGACTTCAATCTGGTCGGCGTCGTCAATACCGTAAAGCACAATGTAGTGGCCCACGTTGGTAAAGGTGCCCGGCCGAACGGCGGCGATGACGGGCGCTCCCGAACGCAGCACCTGAGTCATCGAGTCGCGATCGTTATGAAGCTCCGTTCCGTTAAGTCCCAACTGCCACGCACCGCTCGTCATAAACGACCATTCGGTTGCACCGGTGGGGGCGTAATTGCCTGCCTCGGAAAGCGCGCACATATTGACGGGGGTCATATCGGTGCGTCCCGTCTTAAAGATATAGACCATGGTGAGGCACGTAGGCCCGCAGGCATTTTGGCGGATGGTACCGCCGGCGTAAGGCAGCTCCGACCATGCAGGGTCGATCTGATAGATATGGGGCATCGTGCCGGCTTGCCATTGCGAGCGCGGGGTCGAAAAGGCGAAAGAATAACCGGGCGCGACGGGGGCCTTGAGCAGCTTGTCCTCGGCGGTGGGCTCGAGACCGGCCGAGCCGTGGGACATACAGGAGCTCATAAGCACAAAGACCAGACAGATGAGGATAGAGCACAGTGCGAGGCAAAGCCGACGAGCCGGCAGGGCGGGGGCATTCACGTACGATGTCGAGCGGTAGGGCTTGCCGTCGCGTCCGCCTTGGGGATGCGAAAAGAAGCGGTTGATATGGCTGCCGGGCTGACGTGCGCCGTTGCGGCGCAGTTGCGGAACCTCGGCTTGGCGCTGTCGAGTGCGCGCGCCCAAGCGGCTATCTTGCTGTGCGCTTGTGCCCGTGCTCGGACGGCCACTCTGCCGTGTTCTGTTTGTCTGCTGCCGAGACGAAGGCCTGGGTTGCTCTTGAGGGCGTTGCGGATTGCTGCTCGTGGCACTTCTGGGCGTCGGCGTGGTGCGGCCAGCAAGGCGAACGCTTTGTCGCCGTTGATCACCGTCGTTGTATCCGTATGCCATTCGTACCGCCTTGTCTCATGTATAACCTGTCTATCCTACAAAAAAGATGTGCAACAAATGGGTCCGCGCGTCAAAAGCTCGGTAAACGGTACGAAAGGCGCAAAACACACGGCCTCAAAAACATCTCTATATGCGTCCGATGAGCGTACGCCCGTCGGACGGGCGACAACAATGAGCGGCAAACCGTGCCGTTCGTCCCAAAAACGGTGCCGCTCGTTTTGCAGTTCTGCCTTCGGTCGAGCTGCGAGCGGCGCTGCTGCGCCAAGGCCGTATCTTAAAGCCATGGAATAAAAGCGCGCGGCAAAACGGACCGCGCAAGGGGTGACGCCAAGGGGCGTCAAAAAGGAAAGGAGGGGAACAATGGCGGACAAGAATGCAGAAGTTGCAGTCGAGGATAACGGCGGCATGAAGAAAACGCTTTCGCTCTGGAACTTCTTCACCATCGGTTTTGGTGCCATTATCGGTACCGGTTGGGTTCTGCAGGTCGGCGACTGGATGGTCGTGGGCGGCGGTCCCGTTCCCGCTATGATCGCATTCCTCTTGGGTGCAATCTTCCTCGTGCCCGTCGGAGCTGTTTTCGGTGAGCTCACGGCTGCTATCCCCATCTCGGGCGGCATCGTCGAGTATGTCGATCGTAGCTTTGGCCGTACGATGAGCTACATCACCGGCTGGCTCCTGGCCCTGGGCAACGGCATCCTGTGCCCGTGGGAGGCCATCGCCATCTCGACCCTCGTGTCCGAGATGTTCGGCAGCCTGCCCGGCCTTGAGTGGCTGCGCGCCGTCAAGCTCTACACCATCCTGGGCGCCGACGTTTACCTGTTCCCGACGCTAATCGCGCTCGGCTTTGCAACCTACGTCATCTTCCTCAACTTCCGCGGTGCCAGCTCGGCCGCCAAGCTGCAGGCCTTCCTGACCAAGGCCCTGCTCTGCGGCATGCTGCTCGCCATGGGCGTCTCGCTGTTCACCGGCTCGCCGGATAACGCCATGCCCGTGTTCTCCCAGGTCACCGGTGCTGGCGGCGGCAAGCCCGCTACCGAGGGCACCAGCCTGTTCGCAGGCATCGTTTCGGTCCTGGTTCTAACCCCGTTCTTCTACGCCGGCTTCGACACCATTCCTCAGCAGGCTGAGGAAGCAGCCGAGGGCCTCAACTGGAACAAGTTCGGTAAGATCATCTCCTTGGCTCTGCTGGCCGCCGGCGGCTTCTACATGGTCTGCATCTACTCGTTCGGCACCATCCTCGACTGGCATGAGTTTGTTAAGAGCCCGGTTCCCGCGCTTGCCTGCCTCAAGGGCATCAACATGCTCCTGTACCTGGCCATGCTCGTCATCGCCACGCTTGGACCCATGGGCCCGATGAACTCCTTCTACGGCGCCACGAGCCGCATCATGCTCGCCATGGGCCGCAAGGGTCAGCTGCCCGAGAAGTTCGCCGAGGTCGATCCCAAGTCCGGCGCTCCCAAGCTCGCCTGCGTCGTTCTGGGCGTCATCACCGTCGTCGGTCCGTTCCTGGGCAAGAACATGCTCATCCCTCTGACCAACGTGTCGGCCCTCGCCTTCATCTTCTCCTGCGGCATGGTCGCCCTCGCTTGCCTGCGTATGCGCTTCACCGAGCCCGACCTGCCTCGTCCCTACGAGGTGCCCGGCGGCAAGTTTGGCATCAGCCTCGCTATCGTTGCCTGCGGCACCATCATTGGCCTGCTCGTGATCCCGTTCTCTCCCGCCTCCCTCAACATGGTGGAGTGGAGCATCGTGATCGGCTGGCTGGCTGTTGGCCTGGCCCTCATGGCCTTCACCAATTCCCGCAAAAAATAACGCCTAGCCGGGGCGGATCGGGTGCGCGGGGCCCTCTCTCCCGCGCACCGAACCCGGCACCACTTGGGTAGTTTTGTGAGGCCTTAACCCAACGCGGCCTCGCCCACTATATGGATCCATAAGGAGGAACCATGTCCACTAAGTATGCAATCGTTGGCGGCAAGCTCATCGACGGTACCGGTGCCGAGCCGGTCGAGAACTCCCTCGTTCTCGTCGACGACAATGGCAAGATCGAGTACGCCGGTGTCATGCAGGACCTTCCCGAGGGCGTTGAGGTTATCGACGCCGCCGGCAAGACCGTCCTTCCCGGCCTGATCGACACCCACCTGCACTTCTCGGGCAACCTGACCGACGATGACACCGACTGGGTCATGCAGCCGCTCCTCGAGAAGCAGGCCGTCGCCGTCAAGCAGGCCTACGACTGCCTCACCCACGGTCTCACCACCGTCTGCGAGATCGGTCGCTTTGGTATCCAGATCCGCGACTGCATCGACAAGGGCGTCTTCAAGGGCCCGCGCGTTCTGGCAACCGGCCTTGGCTTCTGCCGCGTTGCCGGCCACGGCGACTCCCACCACTGCAGCCAGGAGCTCAACAAGGAATCGCACCCCTGGGGCGATCAGGTCGACGGTCCTTGGGATCTGCGTAAGGCCGTCCGTCGTCGCCTGCGCGAGAACCCCGATGCCATCAAGATCTGGGCTACCGGTGGCGGCATCTGGCGCTGGGACTCCGGCCGCGACCAGCACTACTGCTCCGAGGAGATCCAGGCCGTGGTCGAAGAGGCAAAGATGGTCGGCATCCCCGTGTGGAGCCACTGCTACAACAACCACGCCGCTGCCTACGATTCCGTTCGCTTTGGCTGCGAGCAGTTGATTCACGGCTTCGATATCGATGAGCGCACCATGGACCTCATGGCCGAGCAGGGCACCTTCTTCACCCCGACGATCGCCTTCCTGCCCACTTGGTACGCCACCTATCCGCCCGTCTACGTCCCCGAGCTGCACGACAAGTACGAGGGCACCCTGGTCGAGAAGGAGCTGCAGCGCAACTACGACTGCCTGCGCGAGGCCAAGAAGCGCGGCGTCGTCATGACGATCGGCTCCGACTCCTTCTCCTTCGTCACCCCGTACGGCACCTGCTCTATCGAGGAGATGTACGAGTTCGTCGACAAGATCGGCTTCACCCCGGTCGAGACCATCACCTGTGCCACCCTCAACGGTGCCAAGATGTGCCACATCGAGGACGAGACCGGTTCCATCGAGGCCGGCAAGTGCGCCGACCTGCTGGTCGTCAACGGTGACGTCGCCGCCGACATCCACGTGCTCAACACCGACAACATGGACGTCATCATGAAGGACGGCTGGATTGTCGAGGCCGGCACCTTCGGCGAGGCAAACAAGTACAGCGCCTAAGCTACCGTTCATCGATGGCTTGATGTAAAACACAGTAGTTGATTGCATAATGCAATGGAGAGGGTCGCTTGCGGCCCTCTTTATTGCTATGGGGTGCGTCAGTAAGAAGGAGATGACGGTGGATCTCAATAGGCTGATTCTGGGCAAGAGCTACAACTCTACCAAGGTCTTTCGTACCGCTCAGCATGTGGTTCAAGCCATCTTGCTCGGTATTGTCGTTCCGCTGCTTATCCTGCTGCTCATCTGGGATCTAACCGATAATCCCAATCCCGTTCCGGCCGTTGTCGTCATTGCCGGCTTGGTCATGCTGTGCTTCTTCTTCTCGTACGTCTTTGTCGTTCCCGACGACCTCACATCGAGCGCTACCGACCGCACGCTCGCCATCGCGTCGAAAATATTCGCCTACACGTCGCGCGGCCTTACGCCCGAAGCTGCCCTGGGCGCCTCTAAGATCATCCTGTCCGAAACCATCGCCTCTGCCATCTGCTTTACCGACGGCAAGCAGGTGTTGGCAAGCTGGGGCGAGGACTCGGCAAAATGCCCCGCGGGCACCCCGGTGGTGCTGCGGACCACGCTCAATGTGATCAACAGCGGTGAGCAAAGCGTGTTCTCGCGCGATGCCTCGACCGAGACAGGTGGCTACTTTCCGCGCCTGCGCGCCGGTATTGTCGCACCGCTTACCGTGCGCGGGCATTGCGTGGGCACGCTCGAGCTGTATTATCCCCGTCTGAGCAGCATCGATATGCGCCAGACGGCGCTTGCCTCGGGCTTTGCCGACCTCATTTCCACGCAGCTTGCGAGCTTTGAGCTCGAGCGTCAGGACGAGCTTACGGCCCGCGTGGAGCTGCGCGCCTTGCAATCGCAGGTCGATCCTCATTTTCTGTTTAACACCATCAGCACCATCGTGTCGCTCGTACGTACCGAGCCGGACAAGGCCAGGTCGCTGCTCATCGACTTTTCCAATTACTACCGTCAGACGCTTTCTGATTCCGATACCCTCACAACGCTCGAGCACGAGGTGGAACAGGGCACTCGCTATATCAATCTTATGCAGGCTCGTTATGGCGACGGCCGTCTGCGCGTCTCGGTCGATATCGACTTTGAGGTGCGCGATTGCATGGTGCCGCCGTTTATCTTGCAGCCGTTGCTCGAAAACTGCATCAAGCACGCGCAGCGCGAGACCGAGCCGCTTTCTATTCATGTTAGGGCTTTCGAGACCGATGACGGTTTGGAGATCATCGTCGAGGACGACGGCATCGGCATGAGCGAAGAGGTCTGCGCGCATCTGTTTGAGCAACATCGCCGAGAGGAGCCCGAGAGCATTACCGCCGACGGCTCCGTCAAGCGAGGTTGCGGCCTGGCGCTCTTCAACGTGCTTCAGCGCATCCATTTCTTTTACGGAGAAGATTCCGGCATGCGCGTGAAGTCCCAGGAGGGCGTGGGAACGCAGGTCATCGTCGAGCTGAACGGCGAGCCGCATGAGCCGGCGCCGTTGACGGCGTAGCACGCGGTTGGATTGAGAGAAAAAGAGGGGAAGCACATATGTCCGAAGGCTGGAACATCTTGGTGGTTGATGACGAGCCCCCAATTAGGGCTGAGCTACGCTATCTGTTGGAAAAGGATACGCGTGTGGGCCAGATTGCCGAGGCGGGCAATGTCACCGAAGCCGTGGAGTCGATTCTGTCGAACAAGCCCGACGTGTTGTTTTTAGACATTACCATGCCCGGTCGCTCGGGAATTGAGCTTGCCGAGACGCTGCAGAACCTAAAGACGCCGCCGGTCGTGGTGTTTGTGACGGCATTTGCCGAGTATGCGGCTGATGCCTATAACCTCGATGCCGTCGATTATGTCGTCAAGCCGGTTGAGGACGCACGCCTGTCAAAGGCACTCGACAAGATCGAGGCGGCCTTGGGTGTCCGTCGTGTTATCCACGCTCCGCGCCAGCCTTTGCGTCTGACGGTGGACCGCGGGGGCAAAAAGGTGTTCATTCCCGTCGCAGACGTCTGCTACTTTGAGGCGCGCGCCGATTTTTGCAACGCCATCTGCGCCGAGGGAACGTACCTGATCAATGAGTCGATCTCTTCGCTCGAGCGTCGCTTGGACTCCGAGGGCTTTATTCGCGTTCATCGCAGCTACCTGGTCAATTTGGAAGACGTGCACAATGTTGAGATTGGCTCCACGGGGCTGATGGAGCTCAGGCTCGACCGCGTGAGTTCGACGGTGCCCGTGTCCCGCCGTCGCGCTGCCGAGGTTAAAGCACACTTGGGGCTTGCGTAGACGGTCTGCGTGCTGTCGTTTACCATCGCAGGTTTGGCATGGGCGCGCGGTGGGCATAATGGGTGGCATCGAATGAAATCGAAAGGATCATTATGCCCGCGCTTATCACCCATCATCTGTTTGGCGAGGAAAGCATCGACCGTCTTCCGCAGGGCGTCATCACGTCCGATGAAGAGCGCATTGCCTTTATCTTGGGCAACCAAGGCCCCGACCCGTTTTTCTTTCACATTCTGACACCGCGTGTTTCCGACTGTACGCTGCTGGCGCAGGTCATGCATCGGTCGCGCATGTCTCGCCAGTTCGCGTGCCTGCGCGATGGCGTGTCGCATCTGCTGCCGCGCGACGCCAGCTTGGGTCGTGCCTTTGCGCTGGGCCTGCTGTCTCATTACGTGCTCGACCGCAACGCTCACCCCTTTGTCTATGAGCAACAGTTTGGCATCGTGGAGTCCGATTCAGAGCTTGAGGATTCGAGCAGTCAGGTCCATGCCGTGATCGAGAGCGACCTGGATGTACTGATGCTGCAGCTTAAACGCGATGGCGCTACGGTTGACGATTACCCGCCGGCGGGCGAGATCGTCACCACCGATCGCATCAATCGCGTGGCCGGCGTGCTGATGAGCTATGTTGCCGGACGCGTGTACGGCATTGACATTCCGGCGGGGGAGTACGGTGCTGCCGTTGCCAATATGCAGCGACTTTACCGCGCGATTGAGCCGGCCGGCTCCGTAAAGACGCGCGCGATCTCGCTGGTTGAGGGCTTGGTGCACGATTATTCGCTGCTCGACGGCCTTGCGCACCGCGTGACGACCGAGCTGCCCGAGCGTACCGGCAACCTGGGCCACTTGGCATGGAAGAACCCCTTTACCGATGAAGTCTCGACCGAGAGCTTCCCCGAGGTCTTTGACCGCGCGCTGCTCGATTACGAGTGCACGGTTGCCCGCTTTATCGAGACCGGCGATATGGAAGCCGTGACCAACCATGTCAATTACAGCGGTCGCGTGCTCGGCGCCGACGAGGAGTTCGACCGCGAGGAGTAGGGCCCATGCGTGCCCCTTTGCCGAATCCTTACCGGCGCTTCTGGACAATTGGGGTACGATGAACTAACTGCATATCGGGCGAATACGAAGGGTCCCTGTCCATGAAATACACCAAGCTCGAGCGTAACTGGGTCATGTACGATGTGGGAAACTCGGCCCTCGTGCTGCTCAATACCTCGGTGGTGCCCATCTACTTTAACGCCATCAATACCGGTGCTTCCTCGGCAGACCTGGTGGTCGCTTGGGGCAACGCTCAGACGATTGCCTCGCTGGTCATTGCCATGCTCATGCCCATTCTGGGCGCGCTTGCCGATTACGCCGGCAACAAGATCAAGTTCTTCTTGGGCTTCTTCCTCACGGGCCTGGTTCTTTGCCTGGCGCAGGCTATCCCAATGTCCGCCATGGCATTTTTGACTGTGTACGTGCTGTGCACCATCGGCCTCAACTCTTCTATGACGTTCTACGACGCTATGCTGCCCGACATTACCACCGACGAGCGCATGGACGTCGTGTCCAGCTCGGGCTATGCCTGGGGCTACATCGGTTCCACTGTGCCGTTCATCATCTGCCTGGCGCTTATCATGGGTGGTCCCGCTCTTGGTGTCCCCACCATGCTGGCAACGCGTCTGTCGTTTATCATCACTGGTGCCTGGTGGCTCATCTTTACCCTGCCGCTCATTCGCACCTATAAGCAGAAGTACGGTCGCGAGCGCGGTCCCGAGGACACTATCGGCCACATCGTGGGCGGCGTGTTCTCCGAGGTCGGACACACCATGCGCGAGATCGCCCACAACAAGACCGTGCTGGTCTACATGATCGCGTTCTTCTTCTATATCGACGGTGTACACACGGTCATTTCCATGGCAACCAGCTACGGATCGGCCTTGGGCATCGATTCGACCCAGTTGGTCCTGGCGCTGCTCGTCACGCAGTTCGTGGCCTTTCCGTCCGCCATCATCTACGGCAAGCTCGCCGGCCGCGTGGGCACGCTCAACATGATCTTGGTGGCAGTCGCCGCCTATATGGGCATTGTGCTGTTCGCCGCGTTCTTCCTAAAGACCGCCTTTGAGTTTTGGGTGCTTGCCATTATGGTCGGCCTGTTCCAGGGCGGCGTGCAGGCGCTCAGCCGCAGCTACTTTGGCCGCATTATTCCCAAGGAAAAGTCCAACGAGTACTACGGCTTCTTTGATATCTTTGGCCGCTATGCAAGTGTTATGGGCACCTTCCTGGTGTCGGTCGTCACCTCGCTGACCGGCAACCCGTCGCTGGGCGTCCTTTCCATTGGTGTGCTGCTGGTCGTTGGCTTTATGCTGCTGGTCCGCCTGTCCCGCATGACTCGGGCGGCAGAGCATGCCGCATAGGAGTGAGCGGCTATTGTGCCTGTCCACGGTACTCTTTTGGGGTTATCCGCAATAAACATTCTGACTTTCGAACAATGATTAGCCCAAGTGGGTATGATGGAGTCAGCTAGGTCGCGGGGCGTCGCCTGTGTTTGGCGGCGTCCCGTTTTTGTGTTGCAGGGAGGGTAAGGCATGAACGCCACGGTCGTGATTCCAACGTATTGGGCGGGCGATGACGCTCGCGCAAACGCCCCTGGCACCTATGACCATTCGACACGACTCAACGCCGACAATCCCGAACTCGACCGCTGCCTGGCCTCGCTTGAGCAGGTGCGCGACATCCCGCGCATCATCCTTTTGGTGGTCTGTCCCGTTTCTGCCACAGCCGATGTGTCGCTGCGCGTGCATGAGATTGTCGACGCGCATCCCACGCTCAAGGTCACCGTTGTCACCAACACCCAGGCCTCGCGCATCGCAGACCGGGTTGCTCAGATCGCGCCCAAGGGTTCGGGCGAGTGCGTGAGCCTGCGAGGTTACGGTGCCATCCGCAACATGGGGCTGGCCTGCGCTGCGGTGCTGGGGCATGACGCGGTTATCTTTTTGGATGACGATGAGGCTGTCATCGACGCCGACTTTATGAAGCGCGCGACCTATGCGTTGGGGCAGCAGACGCGTCAGGGCTTGCCGATCTTGGTCAAGAGCGGCTATTTCTACGATCGCGACGGCTCGCCGTTGGCTCCCACGGACAAGGCGGGCATCTGCCATCGTTGGTGGACCAAGCGCATCGAGTTCAACCGTTGGATGAAAAAGGCGCTCTCGGGCACCCGCATCTCGCGCTCCAACTACGTGTGCGGCGGCCTGATGGCCCTGCACGCCCGCGCCTTTACGCGTGTGGCCTTTGACCCGTTTATCACCCGCGGCGAGGACTTGGATTACCTCTTTAACATGCGCATGTTTGGCTACGACGTGTGGTTCGATAACGAGTGGACCGTGCGCCATCTGCCTCCGGAGTCCGAAAAGCGCTCACCGCGCTTTATGCAGGATGTATACCGTTGGTACTACGAACGGGCCAAGTTGACATTCGCCGCGCATCAAAAGGAGCTCATTCCCGTTACGGCAGCATCGCTCATGCCCTACCCGGGCCCGTGGATTTCGCGCGAGCTCGACGACCGCGTGCGCAAGACCGCTATGGTCCGCAGCGTGTTTACCCGCGAGCATGAGGGCTACCTGCGCATCTGGCGCCATGGTATCGACGAGGCAAAAGCCTATGCGCGCCAAAACGCTGCAAGCTACCTGCGTTTCCAGAGCTTTTGGCCCAAGATTATGGACGGGCTTTGGCGTGACGCACAACTGACCAGCATCCTGGAGGGGACTGAATGATCGACCGCCGCGCCCAGCGCGATAGTTCAATATCAATCTTTCGCATCATTGCCGTCGCCTGCGCCATTTGCGTGCTGGTGTACTTTATTTTCGCCTTGGTGACCGGTATCGAGCCGATCGCCACGGTGATTGCCTGCGCGCTGCTGTGCATCTTTCTGTGCATCTTTATCTTTTTGACGCTCAATCCCGATTCGGTGCGCTCCCAGTACACCGAGGAGACGCTCTCGGTGGCCTCGGCCATGCTCGAGGACATTAAGGGCGGTCTGACGCAGGAGTCGGCGCGTTTGGTGTGCCGGCGCATTTTGCCCGAGACGCGCGCCATGACGGTGGCCATCACCGACGAGGACAACGTGCTTGCCTGCGCGGGCGAGTTTGAGGAAAAACTGCTGCCCGATACTCCCATCCACACGCTTGCCACACGCTACGTTATCGAACATGGCATCGTGCAGTCGTTCAACCGTATGGTGGATGTCGTGGGCTCGGACGGCTCGCACAACCAAGTCCCCGCCGGCATTATCGCCCCCATCAAGGTGGGCGATCGTACCGTCGGTACGCTCAAGTTCTACTACAAGACCCCGCGCGCCGTCGACCGTACCCAGTACGCGCTTGCCTCGGGCTTTGCCGAGATCTTGTCCACACAGCTCGCCATCCACGAGCTCGAGGTGCAAAAGGAGCTCACGGCGCGCGCCGAGGTGCGTGCACTGCAGGCGCAGATTAACCCGCACTTCCTGTTCAACACGCTGAACACCATTGCATCGTTTACGCGCACCGACCCGCTGCGGGCCCGCGAACTGCTTCGTGAGTTCTCATCGTTCTATCGTGCCACGCTCGACAACTCGGGATCGCTTATTCCGGTCTCGCGCGAGGTCGCACAGACCAAGCGCTACCTTACCTTTGAGAAGGCCCGCTTTGGCGAGGACCGCGTGCTTGCGACGTTCGATGTGTCCGAGGACGTGGAAGATACGCTGGTGCCGGCGTTCGTGATCCAGCCGATTGTCGAGAACGCCGTGCGTCATGGTATGGGCGATGACGACGCCCTGAGGATCGACGTGACCGTTCACCAAGACGGCGAGGATGCAATCTTGATTGCTGTGGCCGATAATGGCGTGGGTATGGATGAGGGTACCGCCGCCAGACTGTTTGACGAGCGCTCTGCCCGTCCCGACGCCAGCTCTCCCCAGGGTGGCGGCGCCGGTGTGGCCATGCACAATATTTCGGAGCGCATCCATCGCTTTTTTGGGCCGCACTCCTATACGCGTGTCGAATCGGCGCCGGGCAAGGGCACCAAAGTGCTCCTTCATCTTGATTTGTCAGAGAGCATCTTTGACATTCAAGAGTAAAATAAAAAGCTACGGGCTCAACGTCATGCGACGGACGCCCGGCGTAGTTAGTTGACGAAAGGTTTTATCCCTATGCTGCGTGCGATGATTGTGGATGATGAGGCGCCGGCTCGCTCGGAGCTTCGCTTCCTGCTCGAGCAAACGGGCAAGATCGGCACGATCACGGAGGCGTCGAGCGTCCGCTCCGCCATCGAGATGCTTATGGAAAGTCGCGTGGATGTCGTGTTTCTCGATATCTCGATGCCCGGTGCCTCGGGCCTGCAACTTGCCGAGGCACTGCATAAGCTCAAAAATCCGCCGGCGATCGTATTTGTGACTGCGTATAGCGACCATGCGGTTGAGGCATTCGACGTCGATGCCGTCGATTATCTGATGAAGCCTGTCGAGGAAGCTCGCTTGGATCGCGCGATCGAGAAGGTTATGCAGCGCGCCAAGCCGGTCACGGACAGCAAGGTGACCATCGAGCGTATCCCGGTGGAAAAGGGCGGCCGCAAGGTGCTCATTCCCGTGGACGACATTCGCTTTATCATGGCCAAGGACGATTACTCCTGCATCTATACCGTCGATGATCGTTTTTTGTCGACGACCTCGCTGGCGCAGTTTGAGGCCAAGCTCTGCGACTTTGGCTTCTTCCGTGTTCACCGCCGCTATATCGTCAACTTGGCGTGCGTTACGGACGTCGAGACGGTGCCCTCGGGCGCCATCCAGCTGGGCATTACGGGCGTCGACGAACGCGTGCCGGTTTCGCGCCGCCGCGTCGTGCCGCTCAAGAAGGCCCTGAGTCTCTAGCACACTGGCCCCGCAGCCCTGTAGACCCATCGTCTGCGGAGCCGTGGGGCCTTTTTGTATGTATCTGCCGAATCGTTTTTTGCGGAAGGGATCCCATGAACAGTGCAAGCGCCAAGCGTATTGACATCATCTCGGACACCCACGGCTATCTTTCGCCTGCGCTCCTGGATGAGCTTGAAGGCGCAGACCTGATTATCCACGCTGGCGACCTCACGTCAGAGATGGACTACGAGCACCTATGCACCATCGCCCCCGTGCGGGCCGTACTGGGCAACAACGATTACTACCGCGACTACGGCCCCGACGTAGACCGTCTTGCGCTCTTTACTTACGAAGGCCTCAAATTCGCCGTAGCCCACTACCGCGAAGACCTTCCGGTGGGATCCGTAGACGTAGCCATCAACGGCCACACTCACGTAACCAAAGAAGCCCAAGTGGGCCGTTGCTTAGTCCTCAACCCGGGCAGCGCCAGCTACCCCAGAGGCACCCGAGGCCCCACCATGGCCAGAATGCTCGTAAAAGACGGCAAGATCATAAGTACCAAGTTTATTGACCTAGACTAACCGCAACAAAAACGGGGGATGCAGATGCGTCTCCCGTTTTTCTTTAAGCCAAAGGCCAAAGTTCAACAAGATCCATCAGACCAACCCCGCCGAGGAGCACGCGGGCTAGCCGCGCAGCGGCGCACGCCCGCAAAACTGGTTGAACAAAGTGACGGCAGGGAGGGCTTCCGGGGCTGAGGGCGGGGGTTAAGTTTGTCGCGAGTTCCGCACGCAAAGGAAAGCACTTAATGTGCTTTCCGTCTTGCGCAGGACTGTAGAGCAGCAAACTTAACCGCCCCGCCCGGCGGGCAAGCGCAGGGATACGACATCTGTCCAACAATTCGTGTGAAACACAATGAAAAACCGTTTGATGTGAGTTAATATAAACAACGTCTTGAATCTGACTCCTGCCACATGCATGACAGGGGTTAAACACAAAAAGGAGTCAATTATGGTTTCTGAGAAGGCTACCCTCGTTAATCCTCAGGGTCTGCACATGCGTCCGGCTGGTCTGTTCGCCTCCACCATGGGCAAGTACGCCTGTGACGTGACGGTCGTTACCCCCGAGAAGGAGGTCAACGGTAAGTCCCCGATGGCCCTCATGGCTGCTGGTATCCCCTGCGGTACCGAGGTCGAGGTCAAGTGCGACGGCGCCGACGAGGCCGAGGCTCTGGCTGCTGCCATCGAGCTCATCAAGAGCGGTCTTGGCGAGTAGAACTCAAACGGGTCGCATGTTGAACAACTAAGTTCATATTTGGGGGCGCAGTGACCTGTTGTAAGGTAGCTGCGCTCTTTTGTCATGGATATGGCAAAACGCTTTATCACATGACACGGAGAGAGGAATGGGAATGTATCAGGGAGTCAACGCTTCCGAGGGCATCGGTATCGGCACCGTCATGGTCGCCGTCGATCCCGACTTGACGTTTGAGCCGCACGAGGTTGCTGATTCGGCAGCAGAGAAGGAGCGCTATCAGTCCGCTCTTTCGGTCTTCTGCGAGAAGACCCAGGCTCAGGCCGACCATATGAAGGAGACGGTGGGCGAGGCCGAGGCCGAGATCATGAGCGGACACATTGTCCTGGCTCAGGACCCGGGCATGACCGACGCCATCAACGCCGCCATTGACGGCGGTACCTGCGCCGAGCAGGCGCTCATGGACACCTCGACCATGTTCGAGAACATGTTCCTGTCCATGGACGACGAGATGTTCCGTCTGCGCGCGGCCGACATCGCCGACATCCGCACCGGTATTCTGGCCGAGCTGCTGGGCAAGGAGGTCGTCGACCTCTCCGTCCTGCCCGAGAACACCGTCGTTGTCGTGCACGACCTCACGCCGTCCATGACCGCCACGATCGATAAGGCCCACGTTGCCGGTATCGTCACCGAGACCGGTGGCCGCACGTCGCACTCCGCGATTATTGCGCGCGCCCTCGAGATCCCGGCTGTCCTTTCGGTTTCCAATAGCTGCACCGCGCTGCGCAACGGTATGACCGTTGTCGTCGACGGTGGCAAGGGTATCGTTGAGGCCGATCCCGACGAGGAGACGCTCGCCGCCTACACCGCCAAGGCCGAGGCCTTCGCTGCCGAGAAGGCAGCCCTCGAGGCCTTCCGTGGCAAGCCGTCCGTGACTGCCGATGGCATCAAGAAGATCATCGCCTGCAACATCGGTAACCCCGATGACGTGCCCAACGCGCTCGATCACGATGCCGAGGCCATTGGTCTGTTCCGCTCCGAGTTCCTGTTCATGGACTCCGCTGAGCTTCCTTCCGAGGAGGAGCAGTTCAACGCCTACCGTAAGGTCGCCAGCGCGCTCAAGGGTGCTCCGGTCATCATCCGCACGCTCGATGTGGGTGGCGACAAGGAGATTCCGTATCTGCATATGGTCAAGGAAGACAACCCCTTCATGGGCTTCCGCGCCGTGCGTTACTGCCTGGCCAATCCCGACCAGTACAAGGTCCAGCTCCGCGCTCTGCTGCGCGCTAGCGCCTTCGGTGACGTCAAGATCATGATCCCGCTCGTCACCTGCGTCGAGGAGGTCTTGGCTGTCAAGGAGCTCGTCGAGCAGTGCAAGGCCGAGCTGACCGAAGAGGGTCGCAAGTTCAACGAGAACATCGAGGTCGGCATCATGGTCGAGACGCCCGCCGCTTCGCTGCTCGCTGACCGCCTGGCCGAGGTCGCCGACTTCTTCTCCATCGGCACCAACGACCTGATCGGGTATACCATGTGCGCCGACCGTGGCAACGACACCATCTCCAACCTGTACCAGGTGTACTATCCCGCCGTGCTCCGCTCGCTCAAGAACATTATTGAGAGCGGCGTGAAGGCCGGCATCATGGTCGGTATGTGCGGCGAGGCTGCTGCCGATCCGCTGCTCGAGCCGTTGCTGATCAGCTGGGGCCTGGAGGAGTTCTCGATGAGCGCTCCGTCGATCCTGCGAGCCCGCAAGACCATCAGCCAGTGGACCAAGGCCGAGTGCGACGAGCTCGCCGAGAAGGCTCTCGCTTGCAACACCGCCGCCGAGGTCAAGGCACTGCTCGAGTCCGCAGCTCGCTAATTTGGTATCAGAGGTAACCGCGTGGTTGGAATGGGCCGGCCACGCGGCCCTCACATATACAGGGGGTACTGTAAATGTTCTACACGCTAACCGCTAATCCGGCTGTCGACATGACGGTTTCGAGCTCTCCGCTCGAGCCCGACGAAAACGTCCGCACCGGCTCGGCCAGCTACACGGCCAACGGCAAGGGCCTCGACGTGTCCTTCGCCTTTAAGAAGATGGGCGTCGACACCGTCGCGCTCGGCTTCTTCGCCGGCTTCACGGGCAAGTTTATCGTCGAGGAGGTCATGAACCTGGGTTGCCTGTGCCGCCCGGTCTGGACCGACGGCATCACGCGTATTAACACCTACGTCAACGATGGCCAGCACGAGTACGGCATCCTTAACCCCGGCGCCCCGATTACGCCGGAGCATCAGAAGGAGCTCTACAACATCCTGGACACCGCGGGCGATCTTGAGTGCCTGATTGTCTCCGGCTCCGTGCCTCCCAAAGCTACGCCCGACTTCCTGGCCCAGGTTATGGAGCACGCTCAGGCTCGTGGCGCCGACGTCGTCCTGGACCTGTCCTCCGACAAGCTCAAGGAGCTCGCTCACAAGAAGCCGCTGCTCATTAAGCCGAACCATCACGAGATGAAGGCCATCTTCGGCGTGCCTGTCGACACCGACGACGAGGTCCGCGTTGCCATGAAGCTCGCACACGACGCCGGCGTTCAGAACGTGCTGCTCACCCGTGGTAGCCGCGGCGACGCTTACTTCTCCAACGGCGAGGACATCTGGTACGCCAAGCGTGAGTTCAACATCAAGCTGGTCTCTTCTGTCTGCGCCGGCGACTGCACCCTCGCTGCGTTCCTGCACAAGTGGTACAGGGATCGCGACAACGTCGAGGAGGCCATGAAGCTCGCTATGGCTACCGGCGCCAACGTTGCCGAGTCCGTCGGCATTGGTGACTTCGGTCACGTCGACGAGTACAGCAAGCGCGTTGCTGTCCGCAAGCTCGATCGTCAGTAATCGAAACGCGACATATTCGTGCGCATGCGGCGCCCCGGTTTCGGCCGGGGCGCCTTTTTTGTTCCGCCATGGGGGAGAGGTGTCCTGCCGTACTTCATCGCTTCCACACCGTTCACCGAGTTGTCCTAGCCTTTTACCGATGCGTGGAATATACTTTCATTAACACGTTGCTTCGTGAAAGGAACATTCATGATTTACACGCTCACTGCTAATCCCGCCATTGATTACAACATCGCCTGCGACGGCCTTACTGCCAATACCGTCACGCGTACCCGCAATGCCGTCTACACGCCCAACGGCAAAGGCCTCAACGTCTCGTTTACGCTTGACCACTATGGTGTCGACACCACGATCCTGGGTTTCTTCGCCGGCTTCTCGGGCGAGTTTATCGTTAAGGGCGCCGAGGCCCTGGGCGTGCCCGTCAAGCCCGTGTGGACCGACGGCATTACGCGCGTCAATGTGTTCCTCAACGCCGGCCCCGACACCGAGTACAACATGGTCAACGCCGGTGCCGCCATCAACGAGGCCAACGAGCAGGAGATGTTTGAGCTCATCGATTCGCTCGATGACATGACCTGCCTGGTCATCAGCGGCTCGCTGCCCCCCAACACTTCCGAGGGCTTCTTGGCCGAGGTCCTGCGCCGCGTCAACGCCAAGGGGGCCGAGTTCGTCCTCGACATCTCGAGCCATCAGCTGGCAGACCTCATTGCCATGGAGCCGCTGCTGATCAAGCCCAATGACGATGAGCTGCTCGACATCTTTGGCATTAAGGTGAGCGATGGCGACGACGAGTCCGTCAAGGGTGCGATGGCCGAGCTCCACGCCAAGGGAGCTAAGAACGTGCTGTTGACCCAGGGTGGCGCTGGCGCGTACTTCTCCAACGGAGAGCACATCTGGTTTGCCAACCGCACCTTTGAGGTCAAGCTGCTGTCGACGGTCTGCGCCGGCGACTCCTCACTTGCCGCCTTCCTGTCCGTGTGGCACGACGCTCCCGAGCGTGTTGAGGATGCCCTGCGCCTTTCGATGGCCACCGGCGCCAACGTGGTGGAGTGCCCCGGTCTGGGCGATTTTGCCAAGGTGGACGAATATAAGAAGCACATTGAGGTTCGCCAGGTCTGCTAGTTCCGGCACCTTGCCTGAATAGTTTGATTATTTCGCATCCGTCTTAGACTAGGACGGATGCGTTTTTGTTTATCGGACTTGCGTGTGCAGTGGAGGCTGTTTCTTGCTAGACTTCTTGCAGACGCAATCGATAGCCAATTTGATAGTCGCAGGAGGCCACAGGTATGTGCAATGTTTCGCTCAACGGTACGCAACCGTCCGATGCCTCCCTGCGTGTTCTGCGCGCGCTTGAGGTGGCTGGTCTTGAGGCTTGGTACGTGGGCGGTTGGGTACGCGACGCCCTGATGGGGTGCCCCAGCCACGATGTCGATATGTGCTGTAGCGGCCTGTGGCAGGAGTCCAAAGCGGCGCTCGAGGCCGCCGGCATCGCGGTCGTGGAGTCGGGTATTAAATTTGGCGGAATCACGGCTATTTCCGATGGCGAGCGTATCGAGGTCACCACGTACCGTCTGGATGGCTTTTACACCGATGGTCGCCATCCCCAGAGTGTGGAGCGTGCCGCCTCGCTCGAGGACGATCTGGCGCGCCGCGACTTTACCGTCAACGCCATGGCCTGGCATCCCGAGCGCGGGCTTGTCGACCGCTACGACGGCCAGGATGACTTGGAGCGCAAGCTGATTCGCGCTGTCGGCGATCCCAAGCGTCGTTTTAACGAGGACGCCCTGCGCATGTTGCGTGCGGTGCGCTTTGCCTGCCGCCTGGACTTTATGATTGAACCCGCGACCAAACAGGCTTTGGCCGAATGTGCGCCGTTGCTCGATGCCGTGGCGCGCGAGCGTGTGGGTATTGAGCTCGAGGGCATCCTTTCGACCGGTCATGGGGGAGACGCCATGCTGCGCTACCCCGAGCTCATCTGTGCCGCCGTGCCCGAGTTGGCAGCGGGTCGCGGGTTTGATCAGCGCAGTGTCTACCATGCGTTTAACGTCTACGAGCATATCGCCCGTGTGCTGACGGTGGCAGGGGAGCTCGCGCTGTGTGACGGCGTCGCGCCCTCGTCGAGCCTGATGTGGGCGGCGTTTTTGCACGATGTGTCCAAGCCTGAGTGCTTTACGGTCGATCACGCCGGCAGCGGACACTTCTACGGTCATCCAGAGCTCGGCGCCAAGAAGGCGCGCGTCATTATGGATCGCCTGGCGCTCTCTCACGACCTGGTGCGCGACGTGTGCCTGCTCATCAAATATCATGACAAGCCGCTTCGCCCCGAGCGCTCCTGCCTGCTCAATATGATGCGCGCGCTTTCGGGCGAGGGCGTCGACACGCCGCGTTTGATGGACGAGCTCATGGATCTTAAGCGTGCCGACACGCTCGGCAAGGCCCCGTCGTGCTTCTATTACGTTGAGACGATCGAGGAGATGCGCGCGATGGCGCACGAGCTGCTGAAGGCGGGGGAGCCCTATACGCTCAAGATGCTCGCCATCAACGGCGGCGACCTGATCCGTGCCGGAGTCAAGCCCGGGCCGGAACTGGGGCAGCTACTCAACTCCGCCCTCGACGCCGTGATCGAAGACAACATCCCCAACGAGCGCGAAGCTCTTTTGGTCCATCTCAACTTGAATTAGCTACCCAGTTTACCTGTGTGTTCCATAACCTGCCGACAATTTTTCGGCAATTTGGAATTTCTTCTTGCGCTGATGTTTTTTGTCCCGTAATATATTTCCTCGCAGCACGGCAGTGCAGATGTCATGTGGCCCGTTCGTCTAGCGGTTTAGGACGCCGCCCTCTCAAGGCGGAGATCACCAGTTCGAATCTGGTACGGGCTACCACGCTTCTGATACCCGGTCTTCCCATGGAAGGCCGGGTTTTTTTTCAAACAACCGTCTGCAATTCCCGTTTGAACCAGAGCTTTGCGTTCTGCTTATGGTCCTTGCGGGTACAATATCCAAGATATTTTGACTGTTAGAAGGAGTCTCATGACGGAGTCCTCTCAGCATACGTCTAAGCCCCAGGTTGAGGTTGAGGCCTCGGGCGGAGATGACAATAAGAGCGCACGCCGCGGCGCCATCTTTATCGGCGTCGTGCTGGTGGGTTATATCGTCTATCTGGTGGTAACCGGGCAGATGGGGCAGTTCTGGGCCGCTATGTCGAGCGTGCAGGCGTCATGGCTCTTTGTCGCGTGTCTTTGCATGTTCATGTATCTGTTCTTTGGCATTGTGGCCTATGCGATCGCCGTATGGCTCGACCCTAATTCACCCGTCGGCATTCGCGACCTGATTTCGGTCGAGGCGAGTGGCATCTTCTTTGGCAACCTCACACCTATGATGATGGGCTCGACTCCTGCTCAGATCTACCGCCTGACCAAGGCGGGCCAAAATGTCGGCGAGGCTGGCGCCACTCAGTTCACACGCTTTATCGTGTACCAGTTTGGCCTCGTTGCCTGGGGCGCTATCCTACTGCTTGCTCGCATGCCGTTTTTTGCCGAGCGCTATGGCGACATGACGCTGCTGTGCGTCTTTAGCTTTGGTGGGCACTGCTGCATCTTGCTGGGCATCTTCGCCGTCGCGCTCATGCCTAAGACCGTCACGCGCGTTGCCCATTGCATCATCAATTGGCTTGAGCGCATTGGTGTCTCGGCCACTAAGATCGAGGGATGGCGCACGTTTGTCGATGGCGAGATCTACTCCTTCTCCGAGAAGTTCAAGCTTTCAGCCGGACATTTTTCTTCCATGCTGCTCACCGTGTTTATCACCATGCTGCAGCTCGCGTTTTTCTATCTGGTGCCGTATTTCCTGATGCTTGCCTTCGGCCACCACGAGGTCGACTTTTTCTCGGTCATGGCCGCGAGCGCCTTTGTCCAGCTGCTGAGCTCTGCGGTCCCCTTGCCTGGTGGAACTGGTGGCGCTGAGGGCGGCTTTGCATTGTTCTTGGGTCATTTCTTTGGGTCGGCTTCGACCGCCGGCTATCTGCTGTGGCGCCTCATTACGTTCATTGCGCCGACCATTTTGGCTGCGCCGCTGCTGGGACTTAAGAGCGCCCACAACGAGAGCATCCATGCGCGCTGGGATCGCGTGATGCGCAAGCTCGGCCGCACGCCTCAGACGCCCTCTGCGCCCACTAAGACGCACCTCACGAATGCTGTTACCCTTGATCCCAAGAAGCATGCTCAGAAGGCTTCTGGGACCGCCAAGCCGGCTCATAAAGCCTATGTGCGCCAGACAGGCGACGGTATTCGCGTATCTCCGTCGGCACTCAATAAGAAGAAGCACCCTAAGTCGCAGTAGGGCAGTCGTGCGTTCTTCATGATGCGAGGCATATTCGTGCTTTATGAGGGATAATCCTCTTACGTAGATTATCTCTCATCTGTTGATGAATGCTCGCATATCGAAGGGACACGCCCATGGCAACCAGCAAACAGCGTCTTGACCGACGCATCGTTCGCAGCCGCAATGCCATCCTTTCCGCTTTCGAGCGCCTGCTCATGGAAAAGCCGCTGGCAGACATTACGGTGAGTGCCATCGCGCGCGAGGCCAATGTCGACCGCAAAACCTTCTACGTGCACTTTGGCACGGTTGACGGCCTGCTCGATGCCATTGCCGTCGATGTGGTGAATATGATTGTCGACTCGGTCGAGAAAACGCTTGCTTCAATGGACGGTGACACCAACGAGCGCGCCCTGGGCGCGGCGGCGACCTTCTTCAAAACCGTTAACGAGGCACTGTGCAACAACTTGGTGCTCAATCGTCAGCTGATCGAGAATATTCCGCTCGATGATTTTATGGCTCGTCTTCGTGCGCCGCTCGAGCGCGAGATTGCCGAGCGCGATCTGCTGCCCCAAGGTCTCAAGGATGAGATGTTCGACTACTATCTGGCGTTTTTGCTGTCGGGTATTATCGGAATCTATCGCACGTGGGCGCTGTCTGACGGCTCGGTTCCTATCGAGCGCGTCTCGGAGGTTGCCAACGACCTGACTCTCAATGGCCTGTCGAGTCTGGAATCTCGCTTGGATTAGGCCTAGTTGGGCTCGTCGGCGTGGAAATTCCTGTTCACGAGGTTCTCCGGCGCCTTGGAGACCTCGCCGGCGTAGGAGCTGTAGCCTGAGGATCCTTAAATGAAAGTCCAGTTTATCCTTCCCACTCCAATTGGGAATCCTCCGATGCGCCTTCGCACGCTCGCATGACCTCGATACCATGCGAGCGCGCGAAGGCGACGAGCTCTGCGTTTCGGGCGTTTATGGTGCCGAAGGCGGCGGGGCACACGATAAGGCGCGCGCAGTGGACGAGGAGCTCTTTGGCGCGGGCTATGGTTTTATCCCCGATCGGCTCGAAGGCGCGCTCGGCCACGCATTCCGTCGCCAGGTCGCGCGCGAGCTCGCAGTCGATGTCCCCTTCGTGCAGAACGCCCGCGTAGAACGCCTTGCCCTGCCGAATGAGCTGGCGAAACACAGCCGACCCCGTACCTGCGCCGGCGATGACGAACGTGTGCGCATCGCCGTGTGGGCGCCCAATTTCCACGCTGCCGAAGCGCTCGTTGAAGGTGCCATGTTGAAGGCCGTAGAGCTTGCCAATCGTCTCGCGCGTGAATATGTCCTCGGGTGCGCCGGCGCGGAAGACCCGGCCGTCCTTCACGCAAATCACCTTGTCGGCGCTTTTCTGCGCGAGCTCGAGTTCGTGGATGGACATGATGACGGCCACATTCCGCGATTTCGCAAGGTGGCGAAGTATTCGCAGCAGGTCGATCTGGTAGCGGATATCGAGATACGACGTGGGTTCGTCAAGAACGAGCACACGCGGATCCTGCGCGATGGCGCGTGCGAGCATGACGCGCTGGCGTTGCCCGTCGCTTATCTGCATGAAGTCGCGCTCGGCGAGCTCTTCCACATGTGCGGTTTTCATGGCCTCATCGACCCGACTATGGTCGTCGGGCGAGAGTGTGCCCATTCGCCCGGTGTAGGGATGCCTTCCCGCCTCTACGATATCGCGGCAGGTGAGGAGCTCGGTCCGGGGGCGATCCGTCAGCATAACGGCAAGGTTCCTTGCGAACTCCGCCGTCTTCCATCGGGAAATCTCCCGCCCGTCGAGCTCGACCGCGCCGGCAAGCGGTGCAAGATGGCGTGTGATGGTTTTCAAGATGGTCGACTTGCCCGAGCCGTTCGGCCCGATGAGCGCCACGACGTCGCCCGCGCGAACCTCCAGATCGACGCCTTCGACTACGACCTTCTTGTCGTAGCCCGCCGACAGGTCGCTTATGCGGAAAAGCGGCGCTCCGCCAGCCTGCGTTTCGACCGGGGTTTCGAGGTTCGACTCCGCTCGGAGGAGGCGCTCCGCGCGCAGTTCCGCACGAGCCGAAAGTGCCTTCTGGCGCTTTCGTGTGAGCTCAGGACTGTCTAAGCATGGAATGTCCCCTCCGAGCGTTTTGGGCCGCGGCACGAATTCCCCCATCTACCTCACCCGCTTCTTCAACATGAGCGCGATAACCACCGGTGCGCCGAAGATGGCGGTGACAGCGCTGATGGAAAGTTCGACGGGAGAGAACAGTGTGCGCGCGATCAAATCGCAGCCCGCGCAGAAGATGGCGCCTCCCAAGAAGCACGCAGGAATCACGCGGATGGGCTTCGACGACTTCAGCGACGACTTCACGAGATGCGGAACCGCGATGCCTACGAACGACACCGGACCAGCGAACGCGGTCACGCAGGCGGAGAGCATGCTCGCTAGAAGGACGAGCACCACGCGGAAGCGTGCGACGTTCACGCCGACGCTTTTCGCGTAGGCTTCTCCCAGCTGGAAGGCGGAAAGGGGTTTCGATATCGCGAATACGCATGCGCTCACGGTGATCACCACGACCGCGATGACTGCGACGTCGTCCCAGCTCGAACCCGAGAAGCTACCCAAAGACCAGTTGTGCAGGTTCACGATGGACTGGTCGTCGGCGAAGGCGATGAGGAAGTTCGTCGCCGCCGAGCAGATGTATCCCACCATGACGCCCGCTACGATGAGCATGGCCATGGAACTTATGCGCCGTGCGATGAGGAGCACGAAGCCGATGGTGATAAGCGAGCCCAGAAACGCTGCGGCCACCATGGCCGGCGAGGACATGGCCTGGTTCGCGCCCAGAAGTACGATCATCGTAAGCGCGACGACGAACTTTGCGCCCGAGGAGACGCCCAAGATGAACGGGTCGGCGATGGGGTTGTTGAAAAACGTCTGCAGCAGGAACCCGGAGAGCGAAAGTGCCCCGCCGAGAAGCACGGCTGAAAGCACGCGCGGCAGGCGAATCTCCCAGATGATCTGGCTTTCCATGGAATTGGCCGCGCCGCCCGAAAGGATGCCGGGGATGTGGTCTGCGGGCACGAGCACGCTTCCGATGCACAGGTTGGCCCCGACGAGCACGATGAGGGCAACAGCGAGCAGCGCCGTCACGACGCGACACCGCGCGGCGCGCCCCGATTCGTCGTATGCCATGGAAAGTCGGCTTCTCATGGTGCTAGCCGAGCTTCCTCAGATAATGGAAGTCGCTCGCGTCATCGCCGGTGAACGCCCCGTGCAGCTCGTCGATAATGTCGGCGGTGGAAGTCATCTGCTGGTACATGTCGGCGCTTGTGACCCAGACGTTGCCGTTCTTCACGGCTTTGAACTGCGACAATAGCGCGTTTTTGCCTACGAAGTCGTTCAAGGTGGCAACCGATTCGTCGATGGTGCCGTTGTAGACGATGATGTCGGCATCCTTTGCCGTCGCGTAGAAGCGCTCCATTTCGAGCGTTACTGACGAACCTGACGTCGACGCCGTCTGCGCGTCATCGAGCGCGTAGCTGCCGCCTGCAAGCTCGATCATCTGCGCCACGTAGTCGCCCGCCCGCCGCGTGACGGCGGCCCCGTTCGAGTTAATGTAGAAATATGCCACGGTTTTACCTGACGATACGAGCCCCGACGTTTGCTCGACGCGGGCCTTCTGTTCGTTGAACAGGTGCGCGGCCTCGTCTTCCTTGTCGAACAGGACGCCGAAAAGCTTAATCCACTCGATGCGCCCGAGTGCTTCGGGCTCACTCGACGACTGTTCGGTGAGCACGACGAGCCCGAGCTTCTGCAGCTTTTCCTTCACATCGGGCGTGTGGTTGATCATGGTGTTCTCGATGGCGAGCGTGCAGCCCGAGGCCGATATTCGCTCGTAGTCGGGCGCGCTGTACTTGCCGCCGTAGGCGATCGCCCCACTTTCGAGCGCGCTTTTGAAGCCCGCGACCGAGCAATCGTCGGCTTTCGTGCCCGACATGAGGATATTGTCGTTCGCATCGAGCGCGTCGACCAGGCACATCGTCGCCGACGACACGAGGTACACCTTGTCGGCGGGGCGCCTTATGACCGCGATGTCGGAGCTCAACCCATCAGGTACCTTCGCATCTTGCGGCACCACGAGGAAGCGCTCCCCGTTTGAAACGCAGATAAGCCGCAGGCCGCCTTCGAACTCGTCGACAGTGAAGTGCTCGGCGTATTCAAGCTGAAGCGCCCCCGTCGGCTCCCAGCCGCAGCCCAAATCGGCGTTGTGGAAGTCGGCCGCGGCGCTTGAAGCCGTTCCCGCAGGGGAGCCGCCGCTTGCATCGTCGCCCGATTTCTCCTTCATGGTGGATGAGTCGAAGTGGAGCGTGTAGTCGATGGTATGCGGCGTCGACATTGCGACGGTCTCGGCCGACACGGCGATGTCCTCGTCGAGCGTGACGGGTATCTCGAATGTGGAGTTGCCGCCGTCGTTTACGGGCGCGTAGTCCACGCCGTAGACGGTCATCTTGTCGTAGTTCGAACTCGACCAGGTGATGGTCGCGGTGTAGGTGTCGCCATCCTTCACAATTGTGGTGGGTGAGGCGATGCTTGCGCGCCCTGACCCGCCGGAAAGCGAGACGCTCACAGTGTATTCCTGAGAGCCCGCCGTGCCACCGGTCGCGTTCGGGCTCGCACTGCACCCCGCGAAGGGAAGCGCGAGCAGGGCGACGAGAACGCAGGCGATCGCGCGCGCCGCGATGCTGCGGCGCTTCCTGCTTTCCCCCTTGGGAAGAATCGACCGCATGGCGTTACTTCAGCGCGTCGGCGCGCAGATCGACGCCGGCGGATTCGAACACGAGCGTGCGGTCGTACCACTGCCCTTTTCTAATGCTCCACGCGGCGCAGGCGGTGTCCTCGTCGAGCGCTTCAACGGGCACGTCGTAGGTGTACTTGCCTTCCGCGTTTTCCACATAGGGGATGAAGTCGGCCTCGCTCGCGGCGGCAGCCTCGTCGCCCGTGCCCATGAAGAGCTTGCCGTAGCCCGTGCCGGAAAGTGTCATCACGCAGTGCATGGAGCCGTTTTCCACGATGAGCTGGGCGTCCACAATCCTGAACATGTTCGAGCTGGAATCTACGGTGATCGGATAGGTGCCGTCGGCCACCTTGTCGGCGGTGATGGGGGCAGCGCTTGCGCCCTCGGGCGCATCGGCCGCCTGTTCGGTCTTTTCCTGGGAATCGGCATCGCTTGCCTTTGCGCTGTCGATTGAATTTCCGCCGCAGCCGGCGAGCGAGAACGCGAAAAGCGCCGCCGACAGGGCGAAGGCGAGGGTTTTCTTCAACATAGAGGGTTCCTTTCAATCGCTTCGACCGCCCGCGCCGTGCGGTGGGCGGGCGGGATGCGAATGCAACGGGCATGCGCCGTCAGTCGGGGAAGGCGCATGCCCGTTGCACGGGGACGCGACCGGCGCCCCCGTGCGCGGCGAGTTTACAGCTTGGCGATGGCGTCGTCCACGTGCGAGACGTAGATGTCATCGACCGCGGCGTTCTGTCCCAGACCCTGGAGCAGGCACGTCACTTCGAAGCCGGCAGCCACGAACTTCGCAGCCCAGCTGTCGGGGTCGGTCTCGTCTGCCATGTCGTTATTCGCGTGGTCGCCCGCGACCACCATGAACGGCGCGAGCACGGCCTTCTTGTACCCTGCGGCGCTCGCGGCGGCGATAACATCCTCGCAGGTCGGTTCAGCCTCGACGGTGCCGACGAAGAACTGCGTCAAGCCCTCGTTCTTGAACACTTCCTGCATCTTGGCATAGTCGGCGTTGGAATCGGCTTCGGTGCCGTGGCCCATGAGGCACAGCGCCGTCTTGCCGTCGTCGAAGGACGCCATGTTCTCCTTAATGGCTGCGGCCACCTTCTTGTAGTCGTCGTCGGAGGTGAGCAGCGGGTCCCCGAGCGAGATCTTGTCGAACTTGTCGGCGTACTTGTCGAGCTCGTCTTTCACGTCGGCGTATTCCAGGCCAGCCATGAGATGCGTCGGCTGCACGACGATTTCCTTCACGCCGTCTTCCACGCAGCGGTCGAGCGCCTCGGTCATGTTGTCGATCGTGATGCCGTCGCGCTTCTTCAGCTTGTCGATGATGATCTGAGCGGTGAAGGCGCGGCGGATGTCGTAGTCCTGCCAGTACTTCTCGCGGATAGCGTCTTCGATGGCGCCGATGGTGATGTGGCGCGAGTCGTTGTAGCTCGTGCCGAAGCTCGTGACGAGGATGACCGGCTTCACGGCCTTCTCCTTTTCGCTCGATTTCTCGGAACTCGCGGAGGTGCTGGAGCAGCCCGCGAGCGTGATTCCGGCGAGCGCGACGGCTCCGGTTGCTGCGGCGCCCATGAAGCTGCGGCGTGACATCTGGTCGGACATGGTTTTTCCTTTCCTCGGTTTGCCGGTCCCCCGGCGACAGTTGCTTGTCGGCACAAGCGAAAGAAAAGCGCACCCCTCGGGGTTCACAAGGAGCTAACGCCACGGCGATGCCGTGAGGAAAAGGCGAAGCAGTCTGGCTTGGGGCGCGAGGCGGTTCGCCCGCGCGTCCTATACAGTAATGTCCCTTGCCCAGGATTCCCACCTGGTTCCCTCCGCAAGCCAGCGCGGGCTGTGCGGGCGCCGCGCCGGTCATTTCCTTTTATCCGATTGTCATATGCTCGTTGCCGAAACTGTTACTATCATAGTGGGCACTTGCGGGCGTGTAAAGCCAGGGCGGGCGGCATTGCGCCTCCTGCCTGCGTATTTGCGCCGCCCTTCGCGCAGCGGGCGCCGTGTTTTGCCCGCTGCGCGAAGGGCGGCGCAAACAGTTGCGACGAGAAACGGGAAGGGAAGGCTCGGATGATTCATATCGTTGGCGCAGGTTCGGGCGCCGCCGACCTTATCACGCTGCGCGGGGCGCGTCTTCTGCGCGCGGCCGACGTGGTCGTTTGGGCGGGGAGCCTTGTGAACCCCGAGCTGCTCGCCGAGTGTAAGGAATCCTGCGTTGTCTACGACAGCGCGCACATGACCTTGGAGGAAGTGCTCGACGTGATGTGCGCGGCGGATGCACGGGGCGAGGAAGTGGTGCGCCTGCACACGGGCGACCCGTGCCTGTACGGCGCCATCCAGGAGCAGATGGACGCGCTCGACGCGCGCGGCGTGGACTACGAGGTGGTGCCCGGCGTGTCGAGCTTTTGCGGTGCCGCGGCGGCGCTTCGCCAGGAATACACGCTGCCGGGAATCAGCCAGTCGGTCGTGATCACGCGGCTTTCCGGACGCACCCCCATGCCCGCGGGAGAGGGCATGCGCACCATGGCGGAAAGCGGCTCGACTATGGTTATCTTCCTGAGCTCGGGTATGCTCGCCGAGCTTTCCGCCGAGCTTTTGGCCGCGGGCCGCAGCTCCGACGAGCCGGCGGCGCTCGTGTACAAGGCGACCTGGCCTGAGGAGCGCGTGGTGCGATGCACAGTGGGCACGCTCGCCGACGCGGGCGCGCGAGAGGGCATCGACCGCACGGCGCTCGTGGTGGTGGGCCGCGTTCTCGGAGCTCGCGGCGGGCTTGCGCACGACGGCGCGCAAGCGGAGTCGTACGAGCGCAGCAAGCTTTACGACCCTTCGTTTGCCACGGGGTATCGGAAGGCGAGCAGCTAGCGTGGCCTTCGAGCACTACATATATACCGGGACGACCCGCCTTCGCTGCGGCTTTACCACGGGGAGCTGCGCCACGCTCGCGGCGAAGGCGGCCTGCGAGATGCTCTTGTCACGAAAGCCCGTCGGCTGCGTGTCGATCGTCACCCCCGGCGGGCTGCCCATCGAGACGGACGTGGTCGACGCATGTATCGGCGAGGGGTGCGCCCAGTGCGCCGTGCGAAAGGACGCAGGCGACGATGCCGATGTGACCGACGGCGTGCTCGTGTACGCGCGCGTGGAACATGCGGGGTCGGGCACGGGCGCGGCGGGCAGCAAGGGCGTGCCCGCGCGCGAATCGGAAGTTTCCGTCGATGGCGGCGTGGGCGTGGGGCGCGTGACGTTGCCCGGGCTCGAGCAGCCGGTGGGGGCGGCCGCCATCAACGCGACGCCGCGCGCGATGATCACTTCGGCGGTGCGCGAGGTGTGCGCCGCGCACGGCTTTTCTGGAAATATTGCTGTGACGATTTCAGTGCCCGAGGGTGTTGCCCTTGCCGAAAAGACCTTCAATCCACACCTGGGGATAGAGGACGGAATCTCCATCCTGGGCACGACGGGCATCGTCGAGCCGCGCAGCCTCGCTGCCTTGCGCGACAGCATCGAGCTCGAGATCCGGCAGCATGCGGCTATGGGGCGGCGCGGAGTCGTGCTCACGCCCGGCAACTACGGCGAGCAGTTCATCTCGGGGCATTTCCACCTAAACGGTGCGCCGATGGTCTTCATCTCCAACTTCGTGGGCGATGCGATTGATTGCTGCGTTCGCGAGGGATTTACCAACGTCCTTCTTGTGGGACACATCGGCAAGCTGGTGAAGGTCGCGGGCGGCATCATGGACACCCATTCGCGTACCGCCGACTGCCGCGCTGAGATTCTGGCCGCCCACGCGGCCTTGGCCGGCGCGGACGCGAAGACCGTGCGCGAGATCATGTCGTCGGTCACGACCACGGCGGCGCTCGAGGCAATCGAGGCCGCCGGCGTGGGGGACGCTGCGCGCGCCTCGCTCGCTGCGGCAACCGAGGACAGGTTGCGCCGCCGCGCGGCGGGCGCATGCGATATCGCCGCGGTCGTGTTCGACGCCGAGCGCCGCGAGCTTTTCCGCACGTCGGGCGCCGATGCAGTTATCGGGGAATTGGGGGCGACGTATGAGTAAAGGCGTGCTGTACGGGGTGGGCACGGGGCCTGGCGACCCCGAGCTGCTCACGATCAAGGCCGTCCGCACAATCGAATCGTGTCCGGTCATCGCCGCACCGCAGACGGCGGACGGGGCCATGGTCGCGCTCGACATCGTGCGCGGCGCCGTCGACCTTACAGGCAAGACGGTGATCCCCGTGCGATTCTCGATGACGCGCGACGCCGTGCGCCGCGCGGCCGAGCATGTCTCGCTTGTTCGCGAGCTTGTCGCGCACCTGGATGCGGTCCGCGACGTCGCGCTGCTGAACCTGGGGGACCCGAGCATCTACGCCACCTTCCAGCGCATAGCGCCCGACGTGCGTGCCCGCGGGTTCGAGGCGCGCGCTATTCCTGGCGTGCCGAGCTTCTGCGCGGTCGCCGCGGCGCTCGAGCGCGACCTCACGCCCGAGATGTCGTCGCCTCTGCACATCGTGCCCGGCGGCTACGATGACGTGCGCCGCGCAATCGGCTGGCCGGGGACGAAGGTGGTCATGAAGGCGCGGCGCTCGCTTGCGGACACGAAGCGCTTCCTTTGCGAGGAGGGCGTCTTCGACGGTGCCGAGCTCGTAGAGGACTGTGGGCTTCCGGGCGAGCGCGTGTACCGCTCGCTCGACGATGTGCCCGATCGGGGCAGCTACTTCTCGACGATGGTGGTGCGCTAGATGAGGGTTTCCTGCATAGCGTTCACCGAGAGGGGGTATGCGTTTGCGGAGCGCACCGCACGCGCGCTTTCCGATTGCGCGCAGACAGGTGAAGATGACCCTGGCTGGGACGTTTCCGTTTCGCGCGGGTTCGGCGAGGGGAAGGCCGACCTGCGCGCATGGACGGCGCACGCGTGGGAAGCGTCGGACGCGCTTCTATTCGTGGGCGCGGCGGGCATCGCCGTGCGGGCGATCGCGCCGCATGTCGCCTCGAAGACACACGATCCCGCGGTTGTGGCGATCGACGAAGCGGGGCGCTTTGCCGTCCCGCTTTTGTCGGGGCATTTGGGCGGTGCGAACGAGCTTGCGCAAACTGTGGCACGCGCGGTAGGCGCCATCCCCGTCATCACCACGGCGACCGACGTCCGCGGCGTGTGGGCGGTGGATGAGTGGGCGCGCTGTGCGGGGCTCGCCGTTTCGAATCCCGAGGCCATCAAGCGAGTATCGGCGCGGCTGCTTTCTGGCGGGCGCGTGGCGCTCTATGCCGACATACCGATTTCGGGACAGCCGCCTGAGGGGGTTGACATTGCGTCCGACCGCGCTCGGGCCGATATCGTCGTGTCGCCGTTCGCTGGCGCGAATGCAGGTGCGTCCGTTCGCGCGGCGGAGACAACGGGCGAGGTTGTGCCCGCCGGTGAGACGGGGAAGCCGGCGGGCGTGCGGGCGCAGGCGCCTGCGCCCGAGCCGCTTCGCCTTGTCGTGCCCTGCATCGTTGCGGGCATAGGTTGCCGTCGCGGTGCGTGCGCCGAAGCGATCGGGGAGGCGTTTCTTCTCGCGTGCGGGCAGGCGGGTATCTCGCCTTCTGCCGTGCGCGAGGCGGCGACGATCGACGTGAAGGCGCACGAGGAGGGTCTGCTCGCCTTCTGCCGCGCTCGCAATATCCCGCTTGCGACGTATTCCGCAGAGGAGTTGTCGCAGGTCGAAGGCAGCGTTTCGCCTTCTGATTTCGTGCGCGCGACGGTGGGGGTCGACAACGTCTGCGAGCGCGCGGCGCTCGCAGACGGGGGCAAACTTATCTTCCCGAAGCTCGCTCACGGCGGCGTGACCGTCGCGTTTTCCAAGGTAACTATCGAACTTTCGTTTAAGGAGCGGTGATGGGAAAGCTCTTCGTGGTGGGGATCGGCCCGGGCGGCCCCGGCGGCATGACGATTGCGGCTCGGCGCGCGCTCGAGGCGGCCGACATCGTTGTGGGGTACACGAAGTACGTGGAGCTCGCGCTCGCCGCCGTGCCCGACGCGGCGCATCTCGCGACGCCGATGATGCACGAGGTCGAACGGTGCCGCCTGGCGCTTTCGCGCGCGCAGAGCGGAGAAGCCGTGGCGCTCGTGTGCAGCGGTGACGCGGGCGTATATGGCATGGCGAGCCCCGTGCTGGAGCTTGCGGAGGACTACCCCGATGTAGACGTGGAAGTTATCGCCGGGGCCACCGCGGCTCAGAGCGGGTCGGCGGTGCTCGGTGCCCCGCTTGCCCACGACTTTGCGGTCGTGTCGCTCTCCGACCTGCTCACGCCGTGGGAGGTCATCGAGCGCAGGCTCGCCGCCGTGGCGAGCGCCGACTTCTGCATCTGTTTGTACAACCCGCGCAGCAGAAAGCGCGCCGACAGGCTCTCGCGCGCGGCGAAGATTATGCTCGAATGGAAGGCCCCCGACACGCTCTGCGGCTGGGTACGCAACATCGGGCGCGAGGGGCAGCAGTCGGGCATGTGCAGGCTCTCCGAGCTGGGGGAGCTCGACGCCGACATGTTCACCACCGTGTTCGTCGGCAACGCGGACACGAAGCGCGTAGGCGGCCGTATGGTCACGCCGCGCGGGTATCGGGAGATTCCATGCGAAAGGTAACGATCATCGGGGCGGGGCCCGGAAACCCCGACTTGCTCTCGCGCGCGGCGCTCGACGCGATTGACATCGCCGACGTGGTCATCGGCGCTCATCGCGCGCTTGTCGGCATCGACGTGTCTCCCGACGTGGTGAGATGCGAGCTCGTGAAGACGGCGGACATCGTCGCCGCGCTCACCGATGCGGCGTCGTGGCAGCGCGCCGTGGTCGTGATGACGGGCGATGTGGGGCTGTTCAGCGGCGCGCGCCGCCTGGTGGAGGCGCTCTCCGGCGACGCGCAGGTGGACGTGCGCGTCATTCCCGGCATAAGCTCAGCGTCGTATCTCGCCGCGCGCCTTGCGCGTCCATGGCAGGATTGGCGCTTCGCGAGCGCTCACGGCGTGGCGTGCGACATCGTGGCCGAGGCCGAGCGCGCAGGTGAGCTCTTCCTCGCCACGTCGGGCGGGGAAGACCCCTCGCGGCTTTCGGGCGAGCTTGTGCAGGCGGGCTTCGGGGACGCGCGCGTGACCGTGGCCGAGCGTCTGTCGTACCCCGACGAGCGCATCACCTGCGCGACCGCAAGTGAAATTGCGGGTCAGACGTTCGACGACTTGAACGTGATGCTTATCGAGCCCGCAGGCGGCGCCGGGTCGCCTGCGGGCTCTGGCGCAGTCTCCGAGGCGCCGGCCGGCGCGTCATCGCCCGCGGCGGCTTCTTCCGCGGCGGACTCTGCGGGCGCATCTCGCGCCGCGAGCTCCCGCTGGCCGTACGCTTCCTCGGGCATTCCCGACGAGCTCTTTATCCGCGGCGACGTTCCCATGACCAAGCAGGAGGTGCGCGCCGTCGCGCTCGCGAAGCTGCGCCTTACCGCGACCGACACCGTGTGGGACGTCGGCGCCGGCACGGGGAGCGTGTCGATCGAGGCGGCGCTCGTCGCGCGAGCGGGGTCGGTATGGGCGGTCGAGCGCAACGCGGCCGGCGTGCGGCTCATTCGAGAGAACGCGGATGCATTCAGGTGCGGCAACGTGCATGCGGTCCCCGGCGTCGCCCCCGAAGCGCTCACGAAACTGCCCGTCCCCGACGCCGTGTTCGTCGGCGGGAGCGCGGGCGAGCTTCCCTCCATCGTGGAGGCGGCGCTCGAGAAGAACTCGCAGGTTCGCCTGTGCGTGCCATGCGTCACCGTTGAGACGCTCACCGAGGCGTGCGCGCTCCTCTCGGGTTCGCGCTTTAAGGGGTTCGAGGCGTGCCAGGTGTCGGCCGCCCGCGCCGAGGCTGTAGACTCGCACCATCTTATGAAGGCGCAAAACCCCGTGTTCCTCGTCAGCGCACGTGGTGCAGGTGGGGAAGGCGGAGCCCGGTGAGCACGTCCATCCCGCGCTTCATGGTCGCTGCGCCCTCGAGCGGGAGCGGTAAGACGGTCGTAACGTGCGCGCTCCTGCGCGCGCTCGCGCGCCGCGGCCTTGCATGCGCGGCCTTCAAATGCGGCCCCGACTACATTGACCCGCTCTTTCATCGCCGCGTCGTGGGTGCGTGCTCGGGCAACTTAGACGGTTTCTTCACCGACGCCCCGACGCTGCGCGCCCTGCTCGCACGCGGCGCCGCGGGCGCGGATGTCGCGGTGCTCGAGGGGGTCATGGGCTTCTACGACGGCATGGCGCCCGGCGTGGCCGACGCGAGCAGCTACCAGGTTGCGCGCGACACGGAAACGCCGGTCGTTTTAGTGGTGAACGGGCGCGGGGCGTCTTTATCGCTCGCCGCCGTAATCCGCGGCATCGCCGAGTTCCTGCCTTCTGCGAACGTGCGCGGCGTCGTGCTGAACAAGACGAGCGCCGCTGCCTGCGCCTACGCGGCGCCTGCGATCGAGAAGCACACGGGCGTCGCGGTTTTGGGGAATATCCCCGCCGACGAGGCGTTCTCGCTCGAAAGCCGGCATTTGGGGCTTGTGACCGCCGACGAGGTCGAGCAGCTCTCCGCGCGCATCGACAAGATGGCCGAGCTGGTGGAAAAGAGCGTCGACGTCGACCGCTTGCTCGAAATAGCGGCGACGGCACCCGATATCCGCGAGGAACCTTACCGGTTGGAACCGATCGCGGGAGCGCGGCCCATCGTCGCCGTCGCACGTGACGAGGCGTTCTCGTTCTACTACGAGGAGAACCTGCGCACGCTCGAGGACTTGGGATGCGAGCTGGCCTTTTTCAGCCCTCTGTGTGATAGCGAATTGCCCCGGGGGACAAGCGCCCTCTATCTGGGGGGCGGCTACCCGGAACTCCATGCGCGGCAGCTCTCCGAGAACGCGCCGATGCGCGAGGCGGTGCGGCGCGCGGTGGGATCCGGCATGCCGACGGTCGCCGAATGCGGTGGGTTTCTGTACCTGCAGCGCGAAATCGCCGATAGCGAGGGGCGGCGCTGGCCTGTTGCGGGCGCCCTTGAGGGCGCAAGCGAGAACGGGGGAAGGCTGTCCCATTTCGGGTACGTGGAGCTTACTTCCCAACGCGACGGGCTCTACGGGCCGCGCGGCACATGCATCCGCGCGCACGAGTTCCACTACTGGCAGTCCACCTGCCCGGGCGGCGACTTCTGGGCGCAGAAGCCCCGGCGCGACAAGGGCTGGCCGTGCATGACGACCACCCCGTTCCTGGTGGCGGGCTTCCCGCATGTGTACTATCCTGCTAACCCCGACGTTGCGCGCGCGTTCGCGTCTGCCGCAGCGTCGTTCGCAGAGAGGAGACGGCATGGCTGAAGCAACCGAAACCGCGCTTGCCTGCATCCGCGAGGAAGTCGAGCGCGCGTTCTCGTCGGCGCCGGGCGCCGTGCTCGAAGCTGCGCTCTCCCGGATCGCGCCCGCAGACGAGTGCGCCCGCGCCGCCGCGTACGCCGCGTGGGACTCCATCGCGCACCCCTTGGGTGGATTGGGCGACTTTGAAGACGCCGTCGCGTGTATCGCCGCAGCTCAGGGGAGCGCCGAGGTGGCCGAGTTCCCCCGTGCGCTCGCGGTATTCTTCTCCGACAACGGGGTCGTTGCCGAAGGCGTGTCGCAAAGCGGGCAAGACGTGACGCGAGCCGTCGCGCGCAACATGTGCGAGAGGGCCACGAGCGCCTGCCGCATGGCGGCGTTCGCGAGTGCCGAGGTCGTGCCCATCGACGTGGGTATGGCCCGGGGCATAGAAGACGCGCGCATGGTGCGCGCGAACGTGCGGCGGGGGAGCGGCAACATCGCGCACGGCCCCGCTATGTCTCGTGATGGGGCCGTGCGCGCGATCGAGGTCGGAATCGCCGTTGCGTGCGGGCTTGCCCGCGCCGGCGTGCGCCTTCTCGCCGCGGGCGAGATGGGCATCGGCAACACGACCACCTCGGCGGCGGTGGCCGCAGTGCTCATCCGGGCGGACGCGCGGAGCCTCGTCGGGCGCGGCGCGGGGCTCTCGGACGCCTCGCTCGCGCGCAAGCGCGACGTGGTCGAGCGTGCTATCGACGCGAACTCGCCCGATCCCGCCGACCCGATCGACGTGCTCTCGAAGGTGGGCGGCTTCGACATCGCGGCGATGTGCGGCTTCTACCTGGGGGCCGCGGCCTCGAAGGCGCCGGCGCTCCTCGACGGGGTCATATCCTGCACGGCGGCCCTGTGCGCGGCGCGCCTGTGCCCCAACGCCTTGGGCTACCTCGTGGGCACCCACGCATCAAGCGAACCCGCAAGCCAGAAGCTCCTTCGCGAGCTCGGCATAAAGGCACCCCTCGACGCAGACATGCACTTGGGCGAGGGCGCGGGCGCCATGGCGTATCTGCCCCTTCTGGATTCGGCGCTGCGCGTGTACCGGGATGGGAAGACGTTCACGGCGACTGGCATGGCTGCTTACGAGCATTTCGAGGCCGGGAAATGACGGTGACGCTCGTTATCGGCGCCGCCGCGAGCGGCAAGAGCGCCTACGCCGAATCCCTGTGCCTCGGGCACGACGGCCCTCGCGTGTACCTGGCAACGATGGAGCCCTTCGGGGAAGAGGGCGCCCGCCGCATCGCGCGCCATCGGGCGCTGCGTGAGGGCAAGGCGTTTTCCACCCTCGAGCGCACGCGTGACGTGGGCGCCGCAGCGCCCGGGCTTCCGCGCGGCTGCACGCTTCTTTTGGAGGACGTGGGCAACCTGGTTGCGAACGAGCTCTTCGCGGAAGGCGGCTTGTCCCCACGAGACCCCGACGCTGCGGCGCGCGAGGTGCTCGGAGGCATCGAGCGTCTCGCTCAGGCCGCTGCGTATACGGTGGTGGTCACCGTCGACGTGTTCGCCGATGGGATGCGCTACGATGAGGGGACCGAGGCATGGAGGCGCGCGCTCGCGCGCGTGAACGCGGGCGTGGCGGCGCTGGCCGACCGCGCAGTCGAAGTGGTATGCGGGATTCCCGTCTGGATGAAAGGCGAAGGACCTACAAGGTGAAGATAGTAGAGGCAATCGGCGCGGCGTTCGGAACGTTCTCGCGCATCCCCGTTCCGAAATCGGCCTGGACCGATTTCGGGTCAACCCATGCGCTTGCCGCGTTTCCCCTGGTGGGCCTTGCGGAAGGCTTCCTCATGACGGCATGGGGGCACGTGGCGAACCTGCTCGGCGTGCCCGCGACCATCGTCGCGGCCGTGCTCGTGGCGCTGCCTGTGGCGGTGACGGGAGGCATCCACCTAGACGGGCTCTGCGACACCTCCGATGCGCTTGCAAGTTGGGCGCCGCGCGAGCGAAAGCTCGAGATCATGCACGACCCGCGGGCGGGCGCCTTCGGGGTCATCGGTGTTGTTGTGTACCTTATTCTGCAGTTTTCCCTGTTCACCGCGCTGCCGCTTACGGCGGGGGCGTTCCTCGCGCTTCTGTGCTCGCTCGTGTTCTCCCGCTCGCTTTCGGGGCTCGCCGTTGAATGCTGGCCTGCCGCGCGGGCGGACGGCATGGCCGCGGGGCTCTCGCCTGCGAAGAAGCGCGCGGCGATCGTCGTGCCGCTTTGCGCTTTCGCTGCGGCTTCGGCTGCAGGGATGGTCGCGTGCGCTCAGGCCGTCGGCGCCCTTATGGCGGTGGCGGGGCTTTTGGCGCTCGCGTGGTACCGCCATGGTGCCCTTTCCCGCTTCGGCGGGGTGACGGGGGATTTGGCCGGATGGTTTCTGCAATGGGCCGAGCTCGCGATGCTTGCCATGCTGGTGGCGGGGGGCATGCTCCTATGATGCTCGTGGTAGGTGGCGCGCATTCGGGGAAGAGGACCTTCGTGCGCGAAAAGCTCGGGTTCGCGGCTGACGATTTCGTCGACGCGGCGCAGCTTGCGGAGGGCGGCGTTCCCGCTGCTTTTGCCGGCCGCGTCGCATACCGTGCTGAGGAACTCGTATGCGCGCTCGACGCTGACCGGGCGCTCGAGCGGCTGATCGGCTTCGACGTAGTGATTCTGCCCTTGGTCGGCTCGGGGGTCGTCCCCATGCGTGCGGAAGACGCCCAATGGCGCGAGCGCGCGGGACGCCTGGGATGCGCGCTCGCTGCGCGCGCCGACGTCGTCGTGCGCATGACGTGCGGGATACCCCAGGTCATCAAAGGAAACCTTGACGATGCGCCTCGAGGGTCGCAGGGCGTGGGCGCGCCTTTGGAAGTCGTTTTCGTGCGCCATGGTGCCACGGCGGGCACGGAAGATCATCGCTACAGCGGGGCGGGCACCGACGAGCCCCTGTCGAGCGCGGGCGAGCGCGCTTTGCGCGACCTCGCGTGCGATCGTGACGTGTTCCGTGTTATCACGAGCGGCATGGCCCGCACCGACCAGACGGCGCGCATCCTCTTCCCGAACGCGGAGCTTATGGCGTGCCCCGGTCTGCGCGAGATGGATTTCGGCGACTTCGAGGGGCGAAGCGCCGCCGAGCTTAAAGAGGATGCGCGCTACCGCGCCTGGGTAGACTCCTGGTGCGAGACGCGCTGCCCGCATGGCGAGGGCAAGAGCGATTTCACCCGCCGCGTCGTCGCGGCGTTTCGGGAGGCGTGCAAATCGGAGCGTGCCCAGGGGAGTGGGCGCGCCGTCTTCGTCGTTCACGCGGGTACCGTGAAAGCGCTGCTCTCCGAGCTTGCTGTCTCGAAAATGGGATACTTCGACGTGCATACCGAGCCGGGCGGCGCATGGGCCGCCACCTGGGATGGGCGCTGCCTTCGCGACGTTCGCCCCGCTTCGGGGGGCGATGTCCGGTGATGACGATTCTTGCCGTCGCCGTCGGGTTCGCGGCCGACCTTGCCTTCGGCGACCCGCGCTGGCTTCCCCATCCCGTCGTCGCCATGGGGCGCGCGATCACGTGGGCCGAAGGCCGCCTGCGGGGCGCATTCCCGCAAACGTCCGCGGGCACGCGCGCCGCAGGGCTTGTGCTCGCCGTGGCGCTTCCGCTTGCGTGTGGGCTTTTGACCTGGGGAATCCTGCATCTTTGCGGCATGGTTCACCCCGGCTTGCGCTTCGTGGCCGAGGCATGGGCGAGCTATCAGATTCTCGCGGCATGCGAGCTGCGCCGCCAGAGCCTGGCCGTGGCCCGCGCGTTCTCGAAGGGCGGCCTTGTCGCGGCGCGCGAAGCCGTCGGTCTCATCGTGGGACGCGACACGTCTGTTCTCGACGAGCAGGGCGTCGCGCGCGCCGCCGTGGAAACGGTGGCGGAGAACGCGAGCGACGGCGTCATCGCGCCGCTTTTCTACCTTATGATCGGGGGTGCGCCCTTGGGCATGGCGTACAAGGCGGTGAACACGCTCGACAGCATGGTGGGCTACAAAAACGAGCGCTACATCGACTTCGGCTGCGCCTCGGCGCGCTTCGACGATGCGGTGAACTGGATTCCCTCGCGCTTATCGGCCCTGCTCATGATCGCCGTGTGCCCGATCGTCGGGCTCGACGCGCGCGGGGCGGCGCGCATCTGGTGCCGCGACAGGCGTCGCCATGCGAGCCTCAACTCGGCGCAGACCGAGTCGGCGTGCGCGGGCGCGCTCGGGCTGCGCCTGGCAGGACCCGCGGTGTATTTCGGCAAGCTCGTTGAGAAACCGACGATAGGCGATGCGTCCCGCGAAATCGAGTGGGGCGACATCGCCCGGGCGACAAGGCTCATGCTCGCCGCGTCCGTATGCGCGCTCGTCGTCTTCGGCGCCGCGCGCGCGGCGGTCGTGCTCGCCGTGGGGGCGATGGCATGAGGGAAGACCACGCCGCGCCCTGGGCTGCCGGGGGAATCCTGCGCGCCCGTACGCATGGGGGTAGCACGCAATCGCTCGGCATCGCTTGCGAAGGGGGCGCCTCCGACCTCATTGACTTCTCGGTGAACGTGAATCCGGCAGGCCCCTCGCCGCGCGCCGTCGCCGCAGCTTGCAAGGCGCTTTCTCGAATCGACGCCTACCCCGATAGGGAAAGCCTCGCCCTCGTTCGCGCCCTAGCGCGCGCCCAGGGCATTCCCGAAGATACTATCGTCTGCGGCGCGGGCGCGTCCGACATCATCTGGCGGCTCGCCGCGGCGGTGCGCCCGAAACGCATCGTCGTGTGCGCGCCGACGTTCTCTGAATATGCGGAGGCGGCATCGTACTACGGCGCATGCGTGCAGGAGTTCCCGCTCTCCGAGGCGGACGACTTCGACGTGCCCGCCTCCTTCGCCCGCGCGATCGAGGGGCCGGGAGACGTGGCGTACCTCTGCAATCCGAACAACCCGACGGGGCGCCTCGTCGACCCCAGCGTGATCGATGCCGCGGCTTGCCGCTGCGAGCAGGTGGGCGCGCTGCTCGTCGTGGACGAGTGCTTCCTCGGATTTGCGCCCGACGCCCGCGAAAGGAGCGTGGCCGCACGCGCCGCGTGTTCGCGCCATGTGGCCGTGCTCTCCGCATTCACCAAGCTCTATGGAATGGCGGGGTTGCGGTTGGGATATCTTATCAGCGGAAACGCCCAACTCATCGAGGGGATTCGCCGGGCGGGGCAGGCGTGGCCCGTCTCCTCGGTCGCCGAGGCCGCGGGCATCGCCGCCCTGGAAGACGTCGAATACGTCTCGCGCACGCGCGATGTATTGGCGGGAGAGCGAGCGTGGCTTTCTCACGAGCTCTCCTCGCTCGGGCTTTCCGTCGTGCCGTCGGATGCGAACTTCCTTTTAGTCCGCACGCCGGCGAAAGACATCCCCGAGCGCCTGTATAAACAGGGGGTTTTGGTCCGCACGTGCGACTCGTTTTCGGTACTGTCCCGTTTCTGGTGCCGCGTCGCGGTGCGCACGCGCAAGGAGAACGCCCGGCTTGCGATGGCGTTCAGTCGCGCGCTTCGGGCGGAAGGCGCATCGGGCGAAGGCGAACCCGACGAACGGGGCGGCGCTTCTTGCAGCGGCGCTATGGCGGGCGCGGATGGCCGAGGCTCGGCGAAGGAGGTCGATACCCGTGGGTAGGGCGAAGCCCATCATGATCCAGGGCACCATGTCGAACGTGGGGAAGAGCCTGCTTGCGGCGGGGCTGTGCCGTGTGCTTTCGCAGGACGGCCTGCGCGTGACTCCCTTCAAGAGCCAGAACATGGCGCTCAACAGCGGAGTCACGGCCGACGGGCTCGAGATGGGGCGCGCCCAGATCATGCAGGCCGAGGCGTGCGGCATCGCGCCCGACGTGCGCATGAACCCCATCCTGCTCAAGCCCGAAAGCGACCACCGAAGCCAGCTCATCGTGGCCGGCAAGGCGCAGGGAGCCTTCGCTGCGAGGGACTACTTCGCGCGAAAGAAGTCGCTCATGCCGCAGATTTTGGAGGCGTTCGATTCGCTCGCGGAGGAAAACGACGTCATCGTCATCGAGGGCGCCGGGAGCCCCGCTGAAATCAACCTTGCCGAAAACGACATCGTCAACATGGGGCTCGCGCGCGCCGTGTCCTCCCCTGTGCTGCTCGCGGGCGACATCGACCCAGGCGGGGTGTTTGCCCAGCTCTACGGCACGGTCGCGCTCTTTGCGCCCGAGGATCGCGCGCTTTTGCGGGGACTTGTGGTGAACAAGTTCCGCGGCGATGTGGAAATCCTGCGCCCGGGTTTGGCCCCGCTCGAGAAGATGTGCGGGGTTCCCGTCGTGGGGGTCGTGCCGTATCTTACGCTCGACCTGGACGACGAGGACTCGCTCGCGCCGCGCCTATCCGCCCGCGAGGCGCGCGGCGTCATCGACGTCGCCGTCGTGCGCCTTCCGCATCTGTCGAACTTCACCGACTTCGACCCGCTTTCGCGCGTGCCCGGCGTGGGCGTGCGCTACGTTTCCTCGACGACCGATCTGGGCCGACCCGACCTGGTGGTGCTCCCCGGCTCGAAGACCACGCTCGACGACGCGCGCTGGCTTGCGGCTAGCGGCATCGGAGCCTGTGTACGCGCGCTTTCGGGCGCGGGCACGCCGGTGCTCGGCATATGCGGAGGCTACCAGCTTTTGGGAGACGAGCTTTCCGACCCGCACGGCAGGGAAGGCGCTGGCACCGCGCGCGGGCTCGGGCTCATCCCTGCAAGTACGGTGTTCAAGGAGGAAAAGCGCCTTGCCCAGTCGGAGCTTCGCATCACGGGCGCCCAAGGCACGTTCTCGGTGTGGAACGGCATGACGGCGCGCGGGTACGAGATTCACGACGGCGAAACGACCGTCTCCTGCGCCCCTGCGGGCACGATTGGCGGCAAACCAGAAGGCGCGGCCTGCGGAAACGTGTTCGGAACCTATCTCCACGGCCTGTTCGACGAACCGGGGCTGGCGCTCGCCCTCGCGCGCTCGCTCGCGCGCATGCGCGGCCTGCCCGAGAGCGTCGTGGGTGCTGCGGGCGCGGCGTCCGCGGCCGATCACCGTGCGCGCGAGTTCGACCGCCTGGCCGACGTCGTGCGCGGGGCGCTCGACATGGAGTATGTCTACCGCATTATCGAGGAGGGCGTATGATCCACGTGTATCATGGCGACGGCAAAGGTAAGACCACGGCGGCGATGGGCCTCGCCCTTCGCATGCTCGCCGCAGGCCGCCGCGTCGTCGTCGTGCAGTTCCTGAAAGACGGCGAAAGCGGGGAGGCGCGCCTGCTCGCCGAGCATTTCGGCGTGCCCGTGTTCGCGGGGAAGGTGTCGGACAAGTTTACCTGGTCGATGACGTCGGAAGAACTTGCCGCGACGTGCGAGCTGCACGATGGGAACCTCGCTTCCGCGCTCGCCGAGCTCGAGGGCGCTCAGGAGGGGCTGCTCGTGCTCGACGAGGCGCTTGACGCGCTTTCGAAGGGGCTTGTCGACGAGGCGCTCGTGGACCGCGCGCTCGATATGTCCGCGCGCGGCGTCGAAGTAGCGCTCACCGGGCGCGCGCCTTCCCGCAAGATCGTGGAGAAGGCCGACTACATAACCGAGATGCGGTGCGAGAAACACCCCTACGCTCAGGGGATATGTGCAAGGGAAGGAGTGGAGTACTAGATGGATTCCAAGGAGATGGCGCCCTGCGACATCGAGCGGCGCAGCTTCGAGATCATCACCGAAGAGCTCGGCGGCCGCACGTTCCCGTCGCTCGAAGAGCCCGTCGTGAAGCGCGTCATCCACACCACTGCCGACTTCTCGTACGCCGATTCCCTCGTGTTCACCCATGACGCCGCGCACTGTGCGCTCGACGCACTGCGCGCAGGGGCCACGGTGCTCACCGACACGAACATGGCGCTCGCAGGCATAAGCAAGCCCGCGCTCGCGAAGCTCGGCTGTAAGGCCGTGTGCTACATGGCCGACCCTGATGTCGCCGCGGCTGCGCGCGCCGCGGGCACGACTCGCGCCGTAGCGAGCATGGACAAAGCTTGCGGCATCGAGGGTCCGCTCATCGTGGCCGTCGGCAACGCTCCCACAGCACTTCTGCGCCTCGCCGAGCTCATGGACGCGGGGAAGATCGCGCCCGCACTCGTCGTTGGGGTGCCGGTCGGGTTTGTGAACGTGGTCGAGGCGAAAGAGGAGCTACTCGCGCGACGCGTGCCGGCCATCGTCGCGAGGGGTCGCAAGGGCGGCTCGACCGTGGCGGCCGCCATTATGAATGCGCTGCTCTACCAGATCACGCGCCCAGGCGGCCCGAAGTGACGGCGCCCGCATCCGCGCCGGCGCTGCGCATCTTCGCCGGCACCACCGAGGGCCGCCTTCTGTGCGAATGGGCGAGCGAGGCGGGCATCCCCGCCCGTGCCTACGCGGCAACCGAGTACGGAGGCGAGCTTTTGGGCGAGCTTCCGGGCATCGAGGTGCATGCGAGCAGGCTCGACGAGGCCGACATGGAGCGCGAGCTTTCCGGCGCGCGCATCGTCGTCGACGCCACGCACCCCTTCGCTACGCTCGCAAGCGGCAACATCCGGGCCGCTTCGCTCGCCGTGGGTGCACGATGCCTGCGCCTTGCGCGCCCGGTCGAGGCGCTGCCCACAGGCGTCGTGTCGGTCGCGTCGATCGCCTGCGCGTCTCGCTTTCTCTCCGAGAACCCGGGTCGCGCGCTTCTCACGACGGGGAGCAAGGAGCTTGCTCCCTACACGCGCGTCGCCGATTTCGCGGAGCGCTTTTTCGTACGTGTGCTCCCGCTGCCCGGTGCTATAACGAAGTGCATCGACGCGGGGTTTTCGCCGTCGCACGTCATCGGCATGCAGGGGCCCTTCACCCGCGAGCTCAACGAGGCGATGCTTCGACAGGTGGGCGCCCAGTGGCTTGTGACCAAGGACTCGGGAACCGTAGGCGGCACGGCCGAGAAGCTTGCCGCCGCGCGCGACGTGGGAGCGCGCTGCATCGTGGTCACCCGTCCCGCCGAGGGAGGCGGGGCCCTTTCGCTTCGGGAAGTGGAAGACGCGCTCTTACGGGAGTTCGCGCGCTAGGCGCTCGCCGCGCCTGCGCGGCCTCCCGCCCGCGAGGAGGAGCGCCTCGAGCAAGCTCGACCCGTACAAGCCTGTCTTCCGCCAATAGCTCGAGGACGACGCCCGGAACTGGCGCAAGCGGTCCTTCAATAAGTTGCGGTGAAATAGTGTCTGTTTTTGCTGCTAGATAGCATATTCGGTTCCTAATTCAGCGCAACTTTTTGGTGGTGACTTACTGGTAGCGTAGGCACTCCACCGGGTTGAGCTTTGCCGCGCGGCGAGCGGGGTAGAAGCCAAAGATTACGCCGATGCCGACGGAGACGGCGAAGGCCAGCAGCACCGTGGCGATTGAAAAACTCGGTGTGATTTGCCCGCTGGCTCCGAGCTCGCCAAGAATCCCGGATCCGGAGGCAAACATCGCGAGGCCCCAGGCCAGCAGATAGCCTATCAGGACACCCAGTAGGCCACCGGTGACGCACAGCGCCGAAGACTCGGCCAAAAACTGCGCGGTGATATCGCGACGACTGGCGCCCAGAGCGCGGCGGATGCCGATCTCTCGAATGCGCTCAGTCACGTTGGTGAGCATCATATTCATAATGCCGATACCGCCGACAAGCAGCGAAATGCTGGCGACAGCACCCATGATGAGCGAGAACGCGCCCATAAAGGAGTTGAGTGCATCGATGGCGCTTTTCATGGATGTCGCCGATACACTGTCGTACTCATCCTCCTCCTCGATGCCCTTCATCGCGCGCACCTTGGACTCGATGGTCTTACAAAGCTCATCCATGTCCGTGCCCTCGGCGGCAAGTGCCGTCACGCTGGGGAATGAAGGATTCTCGTCGCCAAACAGCCCGGCGATGGTTTCGCGTGGCATATACAGCGTGAGCGAGCCCATGGAGTCGCTGCCGCCATCAATCACGCCTACAATCTGCACCTCGCCGTTGGACACCTTGATGGTTTTCCCCAGAGCATCCTGTTCGTTGCCGTAAAGCTGATCGGCGCCGCCGCGGCTGATGAGCGCCACGCGCGAGCCTGATTGGGACTCGGCCTGGGAATAGGTGCGCCCCGCAACGAGCTTGCTGGCCCCCACGGCGTCGAGCATGTCGCTATCGACGCCCTGTGCCATGACGGTATAGCTTTTATCGCCGGTCTTGTACTCGGTATACGCGCTGTCGACAATGCCGATCTGCTCTATCTGCGGCACCAGTTTTTGAAGCTTCTCGATGTCCGACTCGGTGAGTTCTTGTGTCGAATAGATTTGCACCATGCGTGCCGCATTGAGGCCCAGACTGTTGACCAGGCTGTTTTGGATGCCGCCGATGAGCGAAGTCATGGCGATAACCGAGGCGATGCCGATGACAATGCCCAGGATGGTGAGCAGGCTGCGCCCCTTGTTGGCCTCGAGCGAGTGAAGGGCTTCCTGGATGAGATCGCGGGCGCTCATGCCATCACTCCTTTCGGCGGGTTGGCGGAGGCGGAAATCATGGGCAGGCTATCTATGGCGCTGCGCAGGGTCCGCGGTGCATGTGGAATATACGCGCCGTCGTGAATGCGGCCGTCGCGGATGGTTACGGCACGGTCGGCCTCGGCGGCGATGCCGGGGTCGTGTGTGATAAGAACGATGGTTTTGCCGCGCTTTTGGAGCTTATGGAAGGTCTCCATCACAAGCGCTCCAGTGGCGGAGTCCAGGTTTCCCGTCGGCTCATCGGCCAGGATAATGGGCGGGTCATTGACAAGGGCGCGCGCGATTGCGACGCGCTGCATCTGGCCGCCCGAGAGCTCGGATATGCGGTGGTCCCAGTGGTCGACCGGTAGCGTGACGGCCTGCAGCGCGTGCACGGCGCGCATTTCGCGCTGGCTACGGGGCACATTGGTGTAGGCCAGCGGCAGCATGACGTTTTCGATAACCGACAGGCGCGGCAGCAGGTTGAAGCTCTGAAAGACAAAGCCAATGCTCAGGGCGCGAACTTCGGTGAGCTCGTCATCATCGAGCTCGGCCACGTTGAGCCCTTGCAGGTAGTAGTCGCCCGCCGTCGGCTTATCCAGGCAGCCTAGGATGTTCATGAGCGTTGATTTGCCCGAGCCCGAGGGGCCAGTGATAGCGACGAATTCGCCGGGATTTACCGCCATGCTCACGTTGTGCAGGATGTGGGCGCAACCTGCCTCGCTCTCAAAGATGCGGTGCACGTTGCGGATGTCGATAACGGGACGCATTACATGCCCTCGTCGTCAGACATACTGCCCGAATCCGCGCTGTAGCCGCCGTCAGCCGTTGCGTCCGCTCCGGTATCCATGACGAGGGTGTCGCCATCGCGCAGCTTGGTAACCGGCACGTTGGGGTTGATCTCGTTGCCCTGGTCGTCGCGCTTGACCTGTGTCTTGCCGACTACGGCTTCGTTGTCGTTTTGCGTCACGACGGTCACCTTCACGCGACGGGTTTGCTTGCCCTCGTCATCAGTCGCCACGTTGACGTAATAGTGTTCGCCGTCTTCGGTCATGAGCGCCATCGTCGGCACCATCACCACGTCGTCGAGCTGCTCGGTCACCACCGATACCTCGGCCGTCATGCCTGGCTTCAGGCGCGCGTCGGGCGCCTCGATGAGAATGTCGACGTTAAAGGTTACGCTGCCGCCGCCACCGTTGGCGGCGTCGGAGTTTGCCACCGACGCGATAGCCGTGACGGTTCCCTGGCTCACGATATCGGGAAACGCGGGATACGTGACGTTGGCGCTCTGCCCAACGGCGATCTTGGCGATGTCCTTTTCGCCCACCTGCACGGTTACCTTCATCTTGGATAGGTCGGCGATCTGCATGCACTGCTTGCCGCCGCTCGTATCGCTTTCGCCCATGATCATGCCGCCTGTTACCGTGGCGCCCACCTTGGCGTTGAGCTCCACGATGCTACCCGAGCTCGGGGCCGTGACCGTGCGACTGGCGGCCTTGGCGTTCGCCTGGTCTAGGTTTGCCTGGGCCGAAGCGAGGCTGCGCTGCGCGGCCGATACGGCGTTCGTGTCCGCTGATGCGGCGGTGATGCCAGCCGCTGCGGAAGCTCCATCGACGTCCGTCGTTGGGGTGGCCTGCGCGGCGGCTGCGGCTTTCTGCGCGTTGGCGAGGTCTTCTTGAGCGGCTGCAACTGCACGCTGCGCCTCGGCAACGTTGCGATCGAGCTCGTCGTTTTTAATGGTCATAAGCACGTCGCCCTCGTTGACGGATTGGCCTGCCTGCACGTTGATCGAATCGACCGTGCCGTCGACAGAAGGGGAGACCACTGAGGACGAAATGGGTTTGAGCTGGCCTTTCGCCTCGACCGTTGTGGTAAACGTGCCCTCGGTCACCATGTCGGTCACAGGCCCGCTGGCGCCCTGCGGCTGCGCATTGATAACCAGGGTTGCGACAATGGCAATGAGTGCGATGGCACCCACGACGCCGGCGGCAATACCGCGTCGAATCAGCTTTTTGCGCCGACGCTCGGCACGCTTTGCCTTGAGCTTTGCATAGGCTTCTTCATCGGAAATCTCGGCGGTATCGTTCGTGCGTCCGCTCTGCTTTTCGGCATGTACGTTTGTAATCAAAGGAATCGTTTCGGTGGCACCTTCGGGCGTGTACTCGGCATCATCCTGGCCTGGGGTGATGGTGGGGACATTCGGCATAGCGTCTCCTTTATAGAAAGTTCCTCAATAAGTATATGCGCCCGTCGCGTAAGGCGGGCGCATATGGCGGATTCTTTCGGAACTGTTAGATTGGTCGCAGCGGCTCCACGTTGTGGGAATGCGCGCTTTGCACTACGAGTGGACAACCACGCACAGGCCGACTTTGATGCAGTCGTGAAGTGCCTTTGCATCGGCCAGGCGCAGGTTGATGCAACCGTGGCTGCCGCACCACTTGTACGACTCGGCATTATCGAAGCTCTTGTCGTTTTGCCAGGTGGCGTCGTGGAATCCGACCATATTGCCCTCGAACGGCATCCAATAGCTGACCGGGCTCTCGTATTTGGGCTTGCCGGTCTCGGGGTCCTTGGCACCGATAAGCTTGCTGGCGCCATTGTTGCTGTTGATCTGCCATACGCCCTCGGGGGTGGCGTCCTCTCCCGGCTTGCCAGAAATAAAGTTGGCCTCCCAAACGATATTACCGTTCTCGTCATAGTAGCGCGCGTGCTGTTCGGACAGATCGACGTCGATATACGCCTTCCAGTCGGGCTCTCCCTTTGCGGTAAAGGTGTCGGCCTTCTGGGAGTACTTGATCTCGATTTCGCCGGTCTGCTTGTTGTTGATGGCGTCCTCGACCTGCTTGGCGAGCGAGCTACTGTCAATGGACCAACCAAAGTCACCGCCTTCGACGGCACACTGCTTGCCATCGGCGCGCGTCCACCAGCGAGTGGAGCCTACGGTATTAAAGCCGTTGGCGAGCTCGGCTGCCCAGCTGCTGATCTGCGACGTATCGAGCGTGGGGTTGGCCGGATCGGCAAAGCTGATCCACTGCAACACGGAGCTGCCATCAACCTTGCCGGCATCCTCGCCGTTGAGCTTGAGGGTCACGTTGACGCCCAAGAAGTTGTTGGCGGCATCGCATGCGGCCTGAATCTGATCATCGGTCAGCGTTCCATTGAGCGGCTCATAGGCATCGTTGCCGAGCTTGGAAAGGTCTACGGTCTCGGACAGCGAGGCAAGCTCGAGCTCGGCATACTTAATGACATGCTCGCGGTCGAGTTTTTCGTTGGAGCGCGCCTTCTCGACAGTAAACTTGCCGGCCTGCTCGTCATAGGAGCTATTGGCCTCGAACGTGCCCGAACGCCCCTCGTTAAACTCGTCGATGGCGGCGCCCAGATCCTTCTCAAACTTCTTTTGGTCAAAAGTGTCGGAGAGCATGGACAGGTCGACGTCTTGATCAAGATCGACTTCGTTGGAGGTAGCGGTTGTTTTGGTCTTTCCGCTTAAGGATTCCACAAGGCGGACCGGCCATACAAAGGCTTCGTTGTGGCTGATGATCTCTTTTGCGGCAGCTTCGCCGTCGACGATGGGCTCATCGGACTCGGGCTGATACGTCCAGCTAAAGTCATCGCCTGTCACGGTGAGCTTATAGTGCTTCCATGCCGAGTTGACCTTGGTGGCGGCAGACGAAGCGTTGGAGAACGAGACGTCGACGCCGGCGATGGTGGTGTTGGGGTAGGCTAGCTGGGAAAACGCTACGACGCCTACGATATAGACAATGACGATAAGACCCAGGACGACAAAGAGCGTCGTCTTTTTGCCCGACTTATTGTTCTCGGCGGGTTTGCGTGCGGGGCCGCGATCGCCTCGAGCGTGCGTGGGGGGCTGCTTGGGCGCATTGCCATTTGCCTGGCGCTGCTGATGCTGCTGGCGCTGCTGGTTCGGGCGTTGCGAAGCGTTTGCCGCACCACGCTGCTGACCGTGGCTCGGCGCGATAGGACGCGGCGACTGAACGCCGCCGGTGTGCCTGCTCGGCTGCTGCGGATCGGGAATCAGTTGAGTTCGATCGTTTTGCGACATCGTATGCATATCCTTCGAATTTCGCCTTGCGGCTCATCGTGTTTTTACTGGGCTTGCATTATAGCGATTACCTAGTTGATTGTGGTATGGAAACGGTGGCATTCAAAAGAGGTGGGACATTTGTCCCACCTTCGAGCCGTTCTTTGTCGCTATCCGCACACACCGCATTTTGCACAGGCCGAAAGTGCGGCCGGAGCCTGCGCGATGCCGCCCTTTGCCGTCTCGCGCAGCGTGGCCGGCAACGCGTGGCCCACCGAGAGCATGACGTGTGCCATCTGGTCAAACGGCACCAGGCTCTTAATGCCGGCGAGGGCGAGTTGTGCGGAGCTAAAGGCGGCTGCCACGCCGATGGCGTTGCGGTTTTGGCAGGGCACCTCCACGAGGCCACCGACGGGGTCACAAACGAGGCCCAGCAGATTACTCAGCGCGATGGAACTGGCGTCGAGCGCCTGCTCGGGTGTGCCGCCGAGCATCTGCACCAGCGCGGCGGCTGCCATGGCGGCGGCGCTTCCCACCTCGGCCTGACAGCCGCCCTCGGCGCCGGCAACGCAGGCGCTCGTGGTGAGGTTGAGGCCGATGGCGGCGGCGCAATAAAGGGCATCCATGACCTGCTCGTTGTCCAGCTGCAGATGGTCTGCGAGCGCCAGCACGCAGCCGGGCACGACACCCGCGGAGCCTGCCGTGGGAGCGGCGACGATCACTCCCATCGTGGCGGAGCGCTCGAGCACGGCCATGGCGCGGGCCACGGCGTCGGTTTGGACGGCGCCCATCAGGCTTATACTCAGATCGTTTCGGCTGGTGGCATCGACAAGCTTTGCCTCGCCGCCGATGAGGCCGCCGAGCGAGCGCTGTGGATTGGAAATGGGGGCTGTGGTCTCTTCGCGCATGACGTCGAGCACGCGGCGCATGGCGGCGACGGCGTGGGCCTCGCCGGTCAGACGCGCCTCGCGCACGGCCATAACGGCGCCGATGCTGAGCCCCAGTTCCTCGCACGCATCGAGCAGCTGCTCGCCGTCGTCGAAGATTTCCTTGGCCGAGACGCCGGGGGAGAGCGACGAAGCAGAACCGGGGAGCTCGATAAAGGTCGCGTAATCGACATTGTCGAGCTTACGCAGCATCGGGACAACAGTGTCGTCGGGCGCGCCGTCGGTCTCAAAGACGGAGTAGGCCTGGCCGCCCACTTCGGTGCGGTAGGTGCGACAGAAGGCGATGTTCACATGGGCGTAGGCGAGCAGGTTGGTGAGCGCGGCGAGCACGCCGGGGACGTCCTTGTGCGCAACGAAGAGCGTTGAGTACATGCCCGAGATGTCAACGCCGACGCCGTTAATGCGGCTGATGCGCATCTTGCCGCCGCCCAAGCTCTCGCCGCGGACCTGCGCCGTGGCGCCCGTGGCGTCGACCATATCGATGTCGACGGTGTTGGGGTGGATGGAGGCGTCGTCGCCCTTGATGTCAAAGTGATATTCGAGGCCCTGCTCACGTGCGAGGTCAAAGGCCTGCTTGATGTTCTCGTCATCGGTGTCGAGGCCCAGAATGCCCGCGACGAGAGCGCGGTCGGTGCCGTGGCCGCGGTAGGTGTGGGCGAAGGAGTTCCACAGGCCAAAGGTGACTTTGGTGATGCGGCCTTCCGGCAGGCTGGCGGCAACTTGTGCGCAGCGCAGGGCGCCGGCGGTGTGCGATGAGCTGGGGCCGACCATGACGGGGCCCAAGATCTCGAATGCCGAGGTCGTAGCTAGTGTTTGCGGCTTGCCTGCCATGGGTGCTCCTTCTCTATCCCTTCGTCCCGAGGGCGGGGCATAAGGTCGCCTGCTCGGACAGTCCTGCTCGCACGGAGAGCACATTAAGTGCTCTCCGGCTCGTGCGGAACTCGCGACCGACCTTATGCCCCGCCCTCGGGACTAAGGATACATGGTAGAGGCGCGTGTGCTCCAAAATTCATTGGCTGGTGACCTATTCCATGTCCCGCAGTGGCTCATCTTCACCACCGGTTAAATAAAAAAGAAGTACCGGTTGGGACCGGTACTTCTTTTGAAAGTGCATATGTTGTTGTGACCTTAGCGGTTCTTAATTACAGGCCGCAGGCTGCTTTGAGTTCTTCGACTCGGTCGGTTTTTTCCCAGGTGAAGTCGGCGTCTTCTCGGCCGAAGTGACCGTAGGCTGCCGTCTTTTCGTAGATGGGGCGACGCAGGTCCAGGTCTCGGATGATTGCGCCCGGGCGCAGGTCGAAGGTCTTCTCTACGGCCTCGACGATCTTGTCCTCGGCAACATGTGCGGTACCGAAGGTGTCGACCATGATTGAGAGGGGCTTGGAAACGCCGATAGCGTAGGCAAGCTCGACTTCGCAGCGGTCGGCCAGACCGGCGGCGACCACGTTCTTGGCGACCCAGCGCGCGGCATACGCGGCGGAGCGGTCGACCTTGGTGCAGTCCTTGCCGCTAAAGGCACCGCCGCCGTGACGGCCGTAGCCACCGTAAGTGTCGACGATGATCTTGCGGCCGGTGAGGCCCGTGTCGCCCATGGGGCCGCCCACGACAAAGCGACCGGTGGGGTTCACGTAGATGTCCGCGTTGTCCCACGGCATGTTCTCGGCGGCCATGACCGGGGTGATGACGTGTTCGATGAGGTCGGCCTTGATCTTGCCCATGTCCTCAATCTCGGCGGCGTGCTGCGTGGAGATGACGATGGTCGTGACCTCCACGGGCTTGCCTTCCTCGTAGCGCACCGTGACCTGGGTCTTGCCGTCGGGGCGCAGATAGGCGAGGGTACCGTCGTGACGCACGGCGGCCAGGCGCTCGGCCAGGCGGCTTGCCAGGTAGTGCGGCATGGGCATGAGGGTCTTGGTCTCGTTGGAGGCATAACCGAACATCATGCCCTGGTCGCCGGCGCCGATCAGGTCGATCGGGTCGGTGGTAGCGCCGGTCTGGGTCTCGAAGGACTCGTCAACGCCCTGGGCGATATCGGGCGACTGCTCGTGGATGAGGCTCATAACGCCGCAGGTGTCGCAGTCAAAACCGAACTTGGCGCGGTTGTAGCCAATGCGGCGGATGACGCCGCGGGCGATTTCCTGTACGTCGACGTAGGCCTGGGTGCGAATCTCGCCGGCGACGATGACCGTGCCGGTGGTCACGAGGGTCTCGCAGGCGCAGCGGACGTTCTCCACGTTGGCGGGCACACCGTTGGGCGCAATATAGCCCTGCTCCTGCAGCTCTATTTCTTTGGCGAGGATTGCGTCGAGGACGGCGTCACTGATCTGATCAGCGATCTTATCGGGATGACCTTCGGTCACCGACTCCGACGTAAAAACAAAGGACCCGTGTTGGGGTGGGATGGAACGAAGTTCTTCTGACATGATTGTCCTTTCAAAAACGTGTCCCAGCGACCGTTACCATTCCGCCGGGCTCTCTATGCAAGGGCACATCATAGCGCGTAAATCAAACATTCACACCCTTTCCGCACCTACTCATTGGGGACAGACTTAAATGACCAGCCAATAGGAACACTCTTACGGCACCTGGGGACGTTCCTTATGTGTCGGCACTTGGGGACGGTCCTTTTCTGCCGGCAGTTTAGGAACGTCCCCAAGTGACGGCAGTTTGGGACACTCCTGTTCAGTTAGCTTCGAAGAACGTCCCCAACGAATGGTCATTTAAGTCTGTCCCCAATGACTGGTCGGTGCCCTTTGTGCGGAGGTTGCTTTGATGCTTTATACTGGTGCAGTTAGACATCCATCCTGCAATCGAGGAGATTTCCATGGCATCAGACGTTCGCGTCCGCTTTGCACCCTCACCGACGGGCAAGCTGCACATCGGCGGCGCCCGCACCGCTATCTATAACTGGGCTTTCGCCCGCGCAAACGGCGGTACGTTCATCCTGCGCATCGACGACACCGACCCCACCCGTTCCACCGACGAGAACACGCAGATCATTCTGCGCGCCATGCGTTGGCTGGGTCTGGACTGGGACGAGGGCCCCGAGGTGGGCGGCGACTTTGGCCCCTATGCCCAGACCGAGCGTCTGGACCTTTACAAGCAGGCCGCCCAGCAGCTCTGGGATGAGGGCAAGGCCTATCCCTGCTTCTGCACCAAGGAGCAGCTCGAGGCCGATCGCAAGGCCGCTCAGGAGCGCAAGGACCCCTTCCAGGGCTATCAGCGTCGTTGCCGCGATCTTGATCCCGAGGAGGCACGCCGCCGCATCGAGGCCGGCGAGCCCTACGTCCTGCGCATCAAGGTGCCCGAGGACCGCGGCGACGTCGTCATCCACGACGCCGTCCATGGCGAGGTGACCTTCGACGCCAAGGAGCTCGACGACTTTGTCATCTTCCGCTCCGACGGAACGCCCACGTACAACTTCGCGACCGTCGTCGATGACGCCATGATGAAGATCACCCACGTCATCCGCGGTGACGATCACCTGTCCAACACCCCGCGCCAGGTCATGGTCTACGAGGCCCTCGGCGCGCCCGTGCCTACGTTCGCCCACATCTCTATGATCCTGGGCGCCGACGGCAAGAAGCTCTCCAAGCGCCACGGCGCCACCTCGGTGGAGGAGTACCGCGATGCCGGCTACCTGCCCGACGCGTTCGTCAACTACCTGGCGCTGCTCGGCTGGTCGCTCGACGGCGAGACCACGATCATCCCGCGCGATGTTCTGGCCAGCAAGTTCTCGCTCGACCGCATTTCCAAGAACCCGGCGACCTTCGACCCTAAGAAGCTCGACTGGGTCAATGCCGAGTACATCAACGGCATGTCTGACGCCCAGTTTGCCGACGAGATCATGGTCCCCGAGCTGCACGAGGCGGGTCTCATCGAGGGTAACGTCGAGTACGGCGAGGACTGGATCGACGCGCTTGCCGCCATCGTTAAGCCGCGCACCAAGATGCCGGCCGACGCCGTGACCGTTGCCGCTCCCATCTTTGCCACGGCCGAGACGCTCGAGTATGACGAGAAGTCTGTCAACAAGGGCCTGGCCAAGGAGGGCATGGGTGCCATTCTGGATGCCGCCAAGGCCGCGCTTGAGGGTGTTACCGAGTGGACGGCCGAGGCCATCGATGCCGCGCTTGAGCCGCTGCCCGAGCAGATGGACCTCAAGAAGCGCGTGGTGTTCCAGGCCGTGCGCGTCGCCGTCTGCGGCAACATGGTGAGCCCTCCGCTGGGCGAGACCATGGCGCTCGTCGGCCGCGACGACTGCCTGGCGCGCATCGACCGCGCCCGCACGATGGCGCTGTAATCGCTGCGCAAACGTATGTATCCGAGCCCCGCTCACCGCGAGTGGGGCTCTTGTTTCTGTAGACGTATGGGATAGGAGGTGCTGGCGCCATGGCCGAGCAACTGTCGCTGTTTGGTTCGCCCGAACCGGAGCAAGCTCCCATGAAGCATGCCCGCACGGCCGAGCAGGCCAAACCTGAGCCTGCGCCAGAGCCCATTGCCGCCTACGCGAGCGTGGTCCTGGACATTCCCACCCGTGCGCTGTCCGAGCCGTTTGCCTACGGCATTCCGCAGTCACTCGCCAACGATGCCCAGATCGGCTCCACCGTCCTAGTCCATTTTGGCAACCGTGCGGCCGCGGGCTATATCGTCGACATCGCGCCCAAGCTTGCCAACCTACAAGGTAACGACGCCCTCGACCCCGCGCGCATCAAGCCTATCGAGGCTATCCTCAGCAAGCCGCTCTTTACCGCTGAGGCTGCACGCATTGCGCGCTGGATGAGTCGCGAGTACGTCGCAACTCTTTCCGAGTGCCTGCGCCTATTCTTGCCTCCGGGTGGAAGTCCGCGCGTGGTCAAGGGCGATGACGGCGTGTGGACCGTTGAGCGCCCCGCCGTCAAGCCTATCCAAAACCGCTGGGTGATGCTTACGCCCGATGGCTTTGACTATACGCCGCCCAAGACTGCCGTTCGCCAACGCCAGCTCATCGAGGCGCTTCAGTGCGGCCCCGTCACGACGCGCGATCTCAACCTGCTCTACAACAACATGTCGGCGACCATCAAGGCGCTCGAAAAACGCGGCGTCGTGGTGGTGGAGGAGCGCCGCGCCTGGCGTGGCTGCAGCGAGCAGACCACGTTGTCCTCGGCAAGCGGCAAGGCGCCGGTCGCGCTCACGAACGGCCAGCAGCAGGCGCTCGCGCAGATTGAGCGTGCTCGCCTGGACGCACACGGCGATGTGGTCCTTGTCGACGGCGTCACCGGATCCGGTAAAACCGAGGTCTACCTCTCCGCTATCGAGCGCGTGCTCGCGGCCGGGCGCTCAGCGTGCGTGCTTGTGCCCGAGATCTCGCTGACGGCTCAAACCGTCGGCCGCTTCCGTTCGCGCTTTGGCGAGACGGTCGCGGTCTTCCATTCCCGTCTTTCGGCCGGTGAGCGCCTGGACCAGTGGGATATGGTCGCAAGTGGCGCCGCCCGTGTTGTCGTCGGCGCGCGTTCGGCACTCTTTTGCCCGCTCAGCGACCTGGGCCTCATCATCATCGACGAGGAGCACGAGACCAGCTACAAACAGGGCTCCAGTCCGCGCTACCATGCGCGCGAGGTGGCGGCCGAGATGGCGCGCCGCTATCGCTGCCCACTCGTGCTGGGCTCGGCTACGCCTTCTGCCGAAGCGCTCGACCGCTGCCACCGCGGCACGTACGGCGGCGTCACGTGGACGCGCGTCGAGATGCCCGAACGCCCGGGTCACGCGGTCCTGCCTACGGTCCGCATTGCCGACCTACGTCGCGAGTTCTCGCACGGTAGCCGCTCAATGTTCTCAAAACCGCTGATGGAAGGCCTGGAGCGCGTTGTGGAGCGGCGAGAAAAGGCTGTGCTGTTGCATAACCGCCGCGGCTTTGCGCCGTTTTTGATGTGTCGCGAGTGCGGTTGCGTCCCCACTTGCAACCACTGCTCCACGGCGCTTACGTACCACGAGCGCACGCACACGCTGCAGTGTCACACCTGTGGTTCGTCCTGGCGCGTGCAGCCGTATCCCGCACCCACGAGTCGTTGCCCCAAATGCGGCAGCCGCTACCTGGCAAAAATGGGCCTGGGCACGCAGCAGATTGAGGACGCGCTGCACCAAATGCTGCCCGAGGACGTCGCCATCATTCGCATGGACGCTGATTCCACGCGTGGCAAGGACGCGCATAAAAAGTTGCTCGAGCAGTTCGATGCCGCCGATTGCGCGGTGCTGCTGGGCACCCAGATGATTGCCAAGGGCCTCGACTTTCCCGAGGTCACGCTTGTGGGTGTAGTCAATGCCGACTTTGCGTTAAAGCTGCCCGATTTTAGAGCGGGGGAGCGCGCCTACGATTTGCTGGAGCAGGTCGCGGGCCGTGCCGGACGCGGCGATCGCCCTGGCGAGGTCGTCATCCAGACCTATCTGCCCGAGGACCCAGTCATCCGCGCCGTCGCCGAGCACGACCGTTCGATCTTTACCGACTACGACCTGGACCAGCGCCGCGACGCACTGTATCCGCCGTTCGTTCGTCTGGTCAACATTTTGGTGTGGTCGGCTAGCCGCGGCGATGCGCAGGATTATATCGGGCGCATCGCAAAGCTGCTCAAGCGCCGATGGCATGCCGCCGCTCCCGACTTTTTGCGGTCGGGCAGCGCGGTGCCGCAGGTGCTGGGTCCGGCTTCGTGTGTAATCGAGAGAGCAAAGGACCGTTATCGCTTCCACCTGCTTGTGAAGTCGCCCGTGGGGTACCATGTCTCTGATGATATCGATGCCTGCCTCAAAGAGGTGGGTTCCGTGCGTGGCGTGAGCGTGAGTGTTGACGTCGACGCCTATGATTTGATGTAACAACCCGAAAGGATGGCCATGGAAGCCAACGGAATCGTACTGTCGCCCGACCCTCGTCTGCGCCAGGAGTGCGCTGTCATCGAGGAAATCACCCCAGCGATCGAGGCGCTTGCCGAGAAGATGAAGAAGATGATGTTCGAGAACGGCGGCTGCGGCCTGGCTGCTCCGCAGATCGGCGAGCTCATCCAACTCGTCACCATCGACTGCGATTACAGCGACAAGAACGACTATGACCCGTACGTGCTCATCAACCCTGTCATTGTTGAGCAGAGCGACCATCTGGTGCCGTTTAGCGAGGGCTGCCTGTCCATTCCCGGCATTAGCTGCGAGATCGAGCGTCCCGACCATGTCGTCGTCGAGGCGTATGACCTGGATGCCAACCTGATTCGCTACGAGGCCTCGGGCGATCTGTTCTGCGTGTGCCTGCAGCACGAGATCGATCACCTGCACGGCAACACCATGTTCGAGCGACTCAAGCCCATGCAGAGGCTCAAGGCAGTCAAGGAGTACCAGGACGCCCTGGCCCGCGGCGCTCGACCGGGCGAGACGGAGTAGGTTTGTCCGTCCCCGGGGCTCCCGCCTATATCATCCCGTGCTCAAACATTCTCGCTGCGCTGCGAAACTGCGCGCGGGACGATATAGGCGGGCGCCCCGGGGACTACGTTGACGCTGCCTGTCTCGCTCGGGTGCCATCGGGCCAGGGAGGGGCGTCATCTCTGATAATTGCTTTGTTGGGAGGGCTGCTTTTATGCGGCTCTTTCTTTGTTTTTGGGTATATTTGTTCTTGTTGAATTGTTATTGCGGATGGGCTTGGTAATTGGCTTTCCGCTGTTATTTGTAGCCGTCTCGGCTTTGGTTGAGGGGAGACGTCCTTTATGCGTATTGTGTTTATGGGTACGCCTGATTTTGCTGTGCCTTCGCTGACTTCGCTTGTTGAGGCTGGGAATGAGATTGCGCTTGCCATTACTCGTCCTGATGCTGTTCGTGGGCGTGGTAAGAAGCTTGAGCCGTCTCCTGTTAAGGTCAAGGCGCTCGAGCTTGGCCTGCCGGTTGTTGAGGCTAATCGTATGACGCCTGAGGTAGTTGATACTCTCCAGGCTGCGCGGGCTGATATTTTCTGTGTGGCCGCGTACGGTTGCATTTTGCCTGATGAAGTGCTGCATATGGCGCCGCTTGGTATTGTGAATGTTCATGCGTCCTTGTTGCCTCGTTGGCGTGGGGCTGCTCCCATTCAGCGTGCTATTCTTGCTGGTGATGAGGTTGCTGGCGTTTCCATTATGCGCATTGGGCATGGCGTGGATACTGGTGCTTATTGTGCTCAGGCTTCCACGTCGGTTGACGGTAAGCATGCTGAGGCGCTGACCATGGAGCTTGGTGAGCTTGGCGGCAAACTGCTTGCCGATACGCTTCCTTCTCTTGCCGATGGCACCGCTGTGTGGACCGAGCAGGATGAGTCGCTCGTCACGCATGCTGCCAAGATTTCCAAGCAGGAGATGCGTCTGGATCCGCAGATGGGGGCGCTCGATTGTGTGCGTCACGTGCTGGCTTCGTCCGACACTGCACCCGCTCGCTGCGTGATTGCCGGCAAGTCGGTTCGCGTGCTCGATGCTGCGCCAAGCGATGTGTCGCTTGGCGAGGGCGCTGTTGCCGTTAAGAGCAAGCGTGTTTACCTGGGCCTGTCGGATGGCTCGGTTGAACTGCTCGAGGTTAAGCCTGACGGCAAGCGTGCTATGGCTGCTTCTGCCTGGGCTGCCGGTCTGCAGGGTGCCAATCTGACGTGGGGTGTTTTGTCATGAGCAAGCTTTCCCCCGCGCGCAAGCTTGCGCTCGACGTGCTGATGGAGGCCGACCGTCGCGGCATGTATGCGCGTGACGTGCTCTCTGCCCGTGCTACGGCCAAGGCCATTGACCAGCGCGATTCCGCGTTTGCGGCTCGCTTGGCGCTGGGTGTTGCCGCGACGCAGGGCATTTTGGACGAACTGCTTGACCAGTTTCTCGATAAGCCCAAAAAAGTCGCGCCGCGTGTTCGCATGGCGCTTCGCATCTCGGCCTTTGAGATGCTCTACCTGCATACGCCTGGCCGCGTTGCGGTGAGTCAGGGCGTTGAGCTGGTGCGCAGCGGAGCTAAGTCTGCCGCCGGTTTGGCCAATGCCGTGCTGCATAAGGTCGCGGACAACGTCGAGGACTTTGCCACTGCGGCGGATGCCGATGAGTCCGAGCGCCGATTGGTTCGTCTGTCGCGCCTGTTGGGTCTGCCGCGTTGGCTGTGCGCTCGTATTATGGCTTCGTTTGACACACCGGAGGGCGCGCTTAGCTTTGCCGGTAATCTGGCCCCCGCTCCGCTGGCCCTGCATGAGAACGCCTTTGCGACCAAGCCCGATCCGTATATCTCGCAGTTTGTTGCGCCTGTGTTCCCGGGTTGCCATGCGCCGGTCGATGCACAGGCCACAGTTGCGTCGGGTGTGTTTGAACGCGCGGCGGCCGTGGCCTCGGACCTTAACGCTCAGCTCATCGCTACTGCGGCTACTCGTCCCGGGCGCTGCCTAGAGATTGGCGCCGGTCGTGGTACCAAGACGTATGTGATGATGTGCCAGGCTAAGCGTGCCGGCTACGACCGTCAGCACACTGCACTCGATTTGCACGATCGCAAGTGTGATCAGAATCTTGCGCGCCTGCATAAGGCTGGTATCAAGGGCGTTCGTACCGTCTCGGGTGATGCGTGCGAGCTCGATACGGTCCTCACGTCGTTCGATGCGATGCTTGGTAAACCCGTTCTGTTCGATACGGTGTTTATCGATGCCCCGTGCTCGGGTACCGGCACCATGCGCCGTCATCCTGAGATTCCGTGGCGCTTGACCGAAAAGGACGTGACGGTTGAGCTTCCTAAACTGCAGCTGACGATGCTCAAGGAAGCCGCCGCGCGCGTTGCTGCCGGCGGTGAGCTTATCTATGCCACCTGCTCGGTTTTTGCTGAGGAGAACACTCAGGTCGTGGATGCCTTCCTGGCCTCTCCCGAGGGCGTAGGCTTTAGCGTGGCGCCGCTCTCCGAAGCCCAAATTCTGCAGCTACCCGATTTTGAACAAGCCAAGAAGCTCGTCTCCGTACGTCAAAACGACCGTGGACTTTTCCAAAGCGTCCCCGTAAACGCCGACTCCTACGACGGCCACTTCTGCGTCCGCCTAGTCCACAAGTAACTACTAAGTTGCGGTGAAATAGGGATTGAATAGCGGCTTCTACCCGCCAAACAGTCCTTATTTCACCGCAACTCAGGATTTTTCTGGAACTGGGATTAATAAATCGGGTATGAAAGTAAGCGGTTGGGTTTGGTAAGTTTCTGGATGCATGAACCGCTCGCAGATTTAATATTGAGGGGTTAAAATGAACGATCTTAATAGTGACAAGATTGACAATCCTGAAGATAATACTCAGGAAAATGAAGAGGTTGAGAATTCTTCGATTAAAAAGCGGGTAATTATTGGTGCCGGTATTGTTGCTTTGCTCATTGCTGGTTGTGTCGGTGGTTATGCTGGTTACAATTACAAACAAGCATGTAGTGAACATAATCAGCAGGTTGAAGTTTTGTATTCAAAGGCTAGCGATAGTGTTGCTGCCTTTAAGGCTGATCCTGGGTTACTAACTTTTGAGCAACGTCTTGATACCATTAAAAATGCTCAAAATAATAAAGAGATTTTGAATAAAGAAATCTCTAATGACAGTTTTAAGTATGCGGATGGCACTTCCCCTGATTGGACGAAGTTGCTCAATAAATACGATTCCATTATTTAAGACTGTCGTAATGCTCAAAATGATGAGTGGAATACTTCTGTAACTGACCATGTTAATTTTGATGTAAATTCTACTGAAGATACTGACTCTCTCCAGCAGCATATTAATAGCCTCAATGGTCTTCTTAATGATATTTCTAATAAAGATAATCAGAAGCTTATTTTTGAAGATGCCAAAAAGGATTCTAATCTGTTCATTGATCAAATCAATGAACAGATTAGTCGTTATCAAACTCGTATTGATGATGTAAATAAGGCAAAAGCAGAAGCTGAGGCGAAGACTCAAGAGGAAGTGGCGCAGACTCAGCAGCAGGCTTCTCAGCAAAACAATTATTCCAACAATTCTTATAGCGGTAATAATTATTCTGGTGGAAGCGGCTATTCGGGAGGCTCCTCTAACGGCGGCGGCAAAGTAGTCATTAAAACTATGGATGTTTATGACGAAAATGGCAATTACGTGGGGTCTACTCATTGGTATAGCGATGGTACCTGTGACGATCCCTATTCTGCTGGTATGGGCGGATTTTAAAATATGCTAATTATTAAAAATTAATACGCTACCTATAGCGTAAAGAAGCGGCCTCGCGATCGGGCTTGATCGCGGGGCCGCTTGTCACTAGTGGTTATGCGGGCAGTTGGCGCAGCAGCCACTGGTGGCGCTGGTGCTGGAGCCGCCACTGCGCTGGTCGGTGTTGTAGAAACCGCTGCCGTCGAACTTAATGCCGCTGGCCGAAAACGTCTTGGATGCCGGGGCACCGCAGCTAGGGCATACGACCTCGGGCGTCTCGGACATGGGGTGCTCAACCTCAAACACGTTGCCGCAGCTCGTGCACTTGTAATCGTAGCGCGCCATAATACTTCCTTTTCAGCACAAAGCGGGCAGATCGCTCTGCCCGCAAAAATTCAAACAGCTGTAACTGTACCCTATATCGAGGGTTTTATCACGCTTCGCCCCAGAATCTATGGGTGCTGCGCAGGAGCTTCGCAGTTTTCTCCTCGGCTGCCGCAACGTCGGCCTCGTCAGCCTGCCAAGTCCAGTTGCCCGTGGCCACGCCCGGTACGTTCATACGCGCGTCGTCGCCCAGCCCCAGCACGTCCTGCAGCGGCATCATCACGAGCGGAGCATCGCTTGCCAGGGCATCGCCCATGAGCTCGCTTGCCAATGCAATGCCGCTCGGCTCGTCGCCACCTGCAAAGGAGCGCGTGCACCAGCCGGCAAGCGTCGAGGTGTCGTGCGTCGAGGTATACAGGATCTTGCCCGGTGTGGGATGAATTCCGCAGCGAACGTCGTAGTCGCTAAACTCCAGCACATCCATGCCGGGGAAGCCGCAGGTCGAAGCCATCGCGCGTACGCCAGGTGTTAGATAGCCCAGATCCTCGGCAATAAAGTTGAGCGGACCCAGCTCGTCGTAGGCGGTCTGGAACAGGTCCTTGCCCGGTCCCGCAAGCCAGCGGCCGTCGGCACAGGCCTTGCCGGCAGGGATGCTAAAGTAGCTGTGGAAGCCCAGGAAGTGGTCCAGGCGCACACGGTCGTAGAGCGAAAACGCACGACGCAAGCGATCCATCCACCAGCTATAGCCGTTTCCCTTCATGTGATCCCAGCGGAAGGTGGGGTTTCCCCACACTTGCCCCTCGGGCGCAAAGTTGTCGGGCGGCGCGCCCGAAATCTCAATCGCCTTACCGGTATCGGACAGCCAGAAGTTTTCGGGCTCGCTCCACGCATCGGCCGAATCGTCCGAGACATACATCGGGATATCGCCGATGACCTCGATGCCCTTCTTGTGTGCATAGTTCATGAGCTCGCACCAGGCAAGGTCAAAGCGATACTGCATGTACGCCTGCAGCTCTGCCTCGTCGTGGAAGCGCTCGTCATCGATCAGGTGCTCGTTGTAGCGCGCGACATCCGCCGGCCAATCGTGGCGCGACAGTCCCTCAAAGTGCTTCTTTACCGCCATGTAGACGCAGTACTTCTCGAGCCAGTCGGCGTTGCGATGTTTAAACGCCGTGTACAGCGGGTCGGCATCCTCGCCGCCGCGGGCCTTCCAGGTGACGAAGTCGGCAGCCAGCTCCTCGTGGCTCTCGGGCAGCAGGTCGATATTGCCTGCAAAGGCCGAAGGACCGGCGTAGGGGGAGCGGAAGAAGTCCGTTGGATTGACGGGCAGGACCTGCCAGTAGCGCATGCCCATGGCGGCCAGATGGTCGATAAAGCGACGCGTGGGCGCACCGATCGTGCCAGGCTTGCCGTCATCGGTCGGCACCGAGGTGATGTGGCACACGACGCCCGCGCCATGATCGAGCGGCTCCTGCAGGCGCTTCTCGGCATGGTGATAGATGATCGAAGAGCCCAGCGGGTACAAGTCGAGCGTGACTGTGCCGTTGTGGATTTCGCACTCGTGTCCGCTGATCACGTCGCTAGCACATTCGCCGAGCGCCGGGATCGTCACGCAGTGCGAATTGCGCAGGCTGCGGTTGATGATAACCGTCGCGGCCTCGCCGTCTTTGCCCGTGCGGGTGTAGGCCAAGACGTCGTCGTTGAGCGCAAAGGCCTTGATCTCGCCATCGACCATAAACGGTAACGCGCGGCGAATGGCAGATGCGTTCTTAACGATGGCTAGCGTATCGAAGTCGTGGAGTTGGTCCTTGGTCGGCAGGGTGCGGCGGTTGCCCGGATCGGTGAGGCCCTCCAAGCCGTACTCGTCGCCATAATAGATCGAGGGCACGCCTGGGAAGGTCATCTGCATGAGCGTCGCCAACCAAAAGCGGCTCTTGGCCAGGCCCATCGAGTTCTCGTCCAGGCGCCATTTGCTGCGCTCGCTCTCGGGCAGCTGCGACTCGTCGGGGCCACCGCCGAGCACCGAGATAATGCGCGGGCGGTCGTGGCTCGAAAGCAGATTGAGCGCGCAGGCCAGTGCCTCGCGCGGGTAGTTCTCGCGCAGGGTCTCGATGTCCTCAGCAGCTTGATAGGCATTCTTGTAGCCCATCAAAAAGCCGATGACCATGTCGCGGAAGGGGTAGTCCATGGCAGAGTCGAGCTCAGAGCCCTGCAGATAGCGGCGCAGGTGGCCATAGCTGATCTTGTTGGAGGCGTCCTCCCAGACTTCGCCGAGCAGCAGCGCATCGGGTTTCTCGGCGAGCACGGCCTTTTTGATCTCGGCCAGGAAGTCATCGGAAAGCTCATCGGCCACGTCCAGACGCCAGCCATGGGCGCCGGCGCGCAGCCATTTTCGGATCACGCCGTCCTTGCCCAGGAGCCGCTCGCGCACCAGTTTGGAGCTCTCATTGATGGCGGGCATGTTGCCCACGCCCCACCAGCAGTCATACGAGCCGTCCTCATGGAAGTAAAACGCATCGCGCCACGGTGAATCCTCGCTCTGCCAGGCGCCCACGCCGGGATAGTTGCCGTAGCGGTTGAAATAGATCGAATCGTCGCCCGTGTGGTTGAAGACGCCGTCCAGGATGATGGAGATGCCCAGCTTCTCGGCTGCCTGGCTCAGCTCGGTAAAGTCCTGCTCGGTGCCCAGGATCGGGTCGATCTTGGTGTAGTCGGCCGTGTCGTAGCGGTGGTTGCTCGCGGCCTCAAAGATGGGGTTGAGGTAGATGGCCGTAAAGCCTAGCTCAGCAATGCGGGGCAGGTCATTTTGGATACCCTTGAGCGAGCCGCCGTAAAAATCCCAGGTCTTGATGGAGCCGTCTTCGGCACGCTCGTACTCGGGCGGTTCGTTCCAGTCCTCGACCATGCGGCGCTGGATTCCTTTGCGCGGTTTTTCAACTTCGGCAAGCGTGCGCTCGCGCCAGTTTTCGTCGCGGGCATAGCGATCGGGGAAGATCTGGTAGACCATGCCGCGCTCGTACCACTCGGGACGCACTTCGCGGTGCTTGTAAACGGTAATCTGGAAGGACGGAACCTCGGCGTAGTCGTAGGTCACACCCTCGCCACCGGTGCGACCCTGCGGTGCACCCAGGCGTACCTCGGGCTGGCCTTCGATATTGCAGATAAAGCTGTACCAGATAAGACAGGGCTCAGTGCACTCAAGCTCTACGGTAAATATGCCGTCGCCCTCGTGCGTCATGGGATACAGAGACTCACCGATTTCATCGACCCAGGTGCGCAGGGTGAGCGTTGCCTGGTTGGGGTCGGCATCCTCCAAAATCACCGATAGCGAAACGGAAGTTCCAGTGGTCACAGCGCCAAACGGAGTACGAAACTGCGGCAGACGGCTGTTGTGAATCAATCTCATAATACGGTCCAGTTCAATAGAATCACGGCCTGCGGGCCATGGGCTTTATGCACCGGATGTAAGTATATCTTTTGTACACAGGCTGTATAAACAACATCCGTTTACCATCGGCGAACGGTTGTCCTAGAAAATCGTTTTACCATTCAAATTATCGCGATATTCAAATGTGCCTATACCGATACTATTTGTAGCCAAACAAAAGTAACCCGGTTTACTACGACGAATTGAATGATCTCAACCAGGGTCATTTTGGTGATATTAAAACCGCAGGTAGAGGCGTTGCCAATTTCGTAGATTACCCGTCGTGGTCGGCTGGAGCCATTTTGTCGTAGTAAACCGGCCCTCTTTTTAATACAGAAGTTCAACCAAAAAGAGGGCGCCTGGTTGGGACGCCCTCTTTTGCTTTAAGGATTAAGTTTTAATCGTCCGGATTAGTGGCGCTTGCGGGTGGCCGTTGCCTTACGGACGGAGGTCTTCTTGGTCGGGGCCTTTTCCTCGGCCGGAACAGCGGGGGAGACCGGAGCCTCCTTGGCGGGTTCGGTCTTTGCCGTAGCCTTCGGAGTGGTCTTGTCCTCGGTGGCCTTCGGAGCTGGCTTGGCCTTTACCTCGGCCTTAGCTTCTGCCTTGGGGGCAGCAGCCTTGGTCGTGGTCTTTTTGGTCGTCGTCGTGGTGCGCTTGCGCGTGGTGGTCTTGGCGGCCGGCTTTGCCTCGACAGCTGCCTCGGCCTTGGACACGGCGTGCGTCTCCTCGACTTTGGCGGCCGGCTTTGCGGCTGCCTTGGTCGTGGCTGCTTTCGGGGTCGTCTTCGCGGCGGCCTTCGTCGTAGCAGCCTTGGTCGTCGTCGACTTCGTAGCCGTGGTCTTCTTGGCTGTCGTTGCCTTCTTGGTGGTCGCGGTCTTGGACGCGGCCGTCTTCTTGGCGGCAGACTTGGCCGGAGCCTTTGCCACAGGCTTAGCCTCGGCGGTGGCGGTCTCGGCCTTTACCTCGGGGGTTGCCTCGGCCTCGGCGGCCTTCTTAGCAGCGGCGGTCGTGCGCTTGCGCGTGGTCGTTGCCTTGGCGGTAGTCGTCTTTGCTGCGGCGGTCTTGGTGGCAGCGGCCTTGGTTGTCGTAGCCTTCTTGGCCGTCGTCTTGCGCGTCGTGGTCTTCTTGGCGGTAGGCTTCGCAGCTGGCTTAGCCTCAGCCTCGGGAGCTGCCTCAACCTTCACCTCAGGTTTAGCCTCAACCGGCTTCTCCTCGGCCTTGGGCTCCTCAACAGCAGCGGGTGCCTCAACAACCGGCTCGGCCTCAGCCACAACCTCGGGCTCGGCCTCAGCAGTAACCGGCTCCTCGACAGCCGCAGCAGCCTCCACAGCCGCCGGGCGCTCAATCTCCGGATGCATAAAGAAGTACAGGTCCAGATACTTGTCGGCCGAGCGCGTCCAGCTAAAGTCCTGGCTCATGGCCTGCGTGACCAGCTTGTTCCATGCCTCACGGTTATCCCAGAACAGGCGCGCCGCGCGGAAGACCGCGTCGCCCATCTCGTCGCCATTAAAGTTGCTAAACGAGAAGCCCGTGCCCTCGCCGGTGAACTCGTTATACGGGATCACGGTGTCCTTCAAGCCACCGGTCTCGCGCACGATGGGTAGGGTGCCGTAGCGCATGGCGATGATCTGCGACAGACCGCAAGGCTCAAACTTCGAAGGCATCAGGAACATATCGGCGGCGGCGTACATGCGCTGCGACAGCGCCGGGTCAAATTCGATGCGTGCGGCCATGGTGCCGGGGTACTTGTCCTGGAAGTAGCGCAGGCCGTCCTCGTAGTCGCGGTCGCCGGTGCCCAGCACCGCCACCTGCACGCCGCCGGACAGGATGCGGTCGAGCGCGTACATGACCAGGTCCATGCCCTTCTGGCGCGTCAGGCGCGTGACCATCACCATAAGCGGGCGGTCGTCGCGAACCTCGAGGCCCAGCTCCTCCTGCAGCTTGGCCTTGCACACGGCCTTGCCGGAACGGTCGTCAACCGTGTAGTTGGCGGCAATGCGCTTGTCGGTTGCCGGGTCAAAGGCCGCCACGTCAATGCCGTTGAGGATGCCCTGCAGCGCATAGGAGCGCTCGCGCAGCACGCCGTCCAGGCCCTCGCCAAACTCGGGCGTCTGGATCTCGCCCGCATAGGTGGGGCTCACCGTGGTGATGGCATCGGCATAGTGCAGCGCGCCCAGCATGTAGTTGATACTGCAGGCGTCGCAACGCAACTGCGTAGCTGCCGCCGGAATATGCGCCACACCTAGGATGTCCTCCATCACGGTGTCGCTAAACTGGCCCTGGAACGCTACGTTGTGGATCGAGAACACGGTCTTGACGCGGTCGTACAGCGGCAGGCCCTGGTAGAACTCGCGCAAGAACACGGGCGCCAGCGCCGTCTGCCAGTCGTTGCAGTGCAGGATGTCGCACTCAAAACCGGCCGGCAGGTGCTGCAGGCTTTCGGTGATGGCCTTGGAGAAGAACGCAAAGCGTTCGCCGTCGTCAAAGAAGCCGTACGGATAGTCGCGCGCAAAGTAGCGCTCGTTGTCCACGAACATATAGGTGACGCCGTCGCGCTCGAGCTTCTCCAGCCCGCAGTACTCATTGCGCCAGCCCAGGCTCACGTAAAAGTCGGCAAAGTGCTCCATTTGCGCCTTGTATTCGTCCTTGATGGTGGCGTACTTGGGCACCATCACGATGACCTCGGCGCCGGCGCGCACGAGTGCCGCAGGCAGCGAGCCCGCTACGTCGCCCAGGCCACCGGTCTTAACAAACGGTGCGCACTCGGCCGAGGCAAACACGATCTGCATCTTTTTGCTGGAATCTGCCATATTGTCTCCCATATTCCAATTCGAGAATAGCCGCCTGGCGCTAACCGGGCGGCTATTCTACATGTTACGAGCGATGTTGCGGTGTCAACGTTAACGTACGATGGTGGTGTCGGAAGTTAACGGAGCCTTTCCCAGCACCAGGATGTTCTCGGGCGTGCCGCGAAGCTCGGTGTTGGTGGGAACCACGTTGTTCTTGTCCAGGATGGCGTTCTCAACGCGGGCGCCGCTCTTGATGATGCAGCTCTGGTTGATGATCGAGTTGGTCACCGAAGCGCCTTCCTCGACCACAACGCCGCGAGACAGGATCGAGTTGCGCACGGTGCCCTTGATGATGCAGCCGGCCGAGATGATCGAGTTGCATGCGTGGCTGCCGGTCGCATAGCGCGAAGGCGGCACGTCGTGGGCCTTGGTCAGGATCGGGCGCTCGGGATCGAAGAGCTGGTCGGCCACGGTCTGGTCGAGCAGGTCCATGCTGCGACGATACAGCGACTTCTCGCTAAACACGCCCACGACCTCGCCCTTGTATTCGTAGCTGCACACGTCGATGTTGCCAAAGTCGCCCTGGAGTGCCTCGAGCAGGTCAAGATAGTCGGCGGCCTGGTAGTGGTCGATGATCTCGAGCAGCGTCTCGCGGTTGACGATGCAGCAGTCCATAGAGGCGTTGTCGCCGTACACGACACCGGCGCTCACGCCCGTCAGGCGGCCGTTCTCGTTGATTTCGAGTTTGGTCTCGTCGTCGACGTTGCGCGTGGCCTTGCAGTACACCACGGTCATCTGGGCACCGGAGTTCTCGTGCGCGTCGATAATGGTGTTGAGGTCCATGTTAAAGATGATGTTGGTGCCCATCATCACGACATAGGGCTTGTCCGAGCGCTGGAACAGCGTCTTGTTGGAGATGATGTCGCGCAGCAGGAAGCGCATGCCGCCCTTGGTGGTGCCATACGCGTTGCCGGGCACCATGAACAGGCCGCCCTTCTTGCGGTCCAGGCCCCAGTCCTTGCCCGAGCCCACGTGGTCGATCAGCGAGCGGTAGTTGCCCGGCATGACGACGCCGACAGTCTTGATGCCGGCATTCATCATGTTGGACAGTGGGAAGTCGATCAGGCGGTAGCGGCCCAAAAACGGAACGGACGCGATGGGGCGGTCCTTGAGCAGAACGCTGCCGTAGGTCGAAGAGTAGTTAGCGGTGATATAACCGATGGCCTTGCGATTGATCATCGGATCATTCCCCCTTCCCGATAACGACGTCATTTCCAACGACGGCCGTATCCTTGGTGGTATCGACAGAGCCGAGCTTCACGCCCTCTTCGACCGTGGAGTTCTCGCCCAAAATAGCGCGGCAGATGTGCGCGCCGCTCTTAACGTGCGCACCCGGCAGCAGCACGGAGTCCTCGACCACGGCGCGCTCATCGATGATGACATCGGTCGAAAGGATCGAGTGGCGAGCGGTGCCGTAGATCTTGCAGCCGTTGGAGACCAGGCAGTCGTCCAGGCGGCCGTCCGGGCCAATGTAGTGCGGCGGACGCGTGGTGATGTTGGACATGATGGGGAAGTGCTTGTCGAACAGATCGAACTCGGGGTTGTTGCCTAGCAGGTCCATCGAGGTCTCGTGGAAGCTGGCGATGGTGCCGACGTCCTTCCAAAAGCCGTGGAACTCGTAGCTGTACAGGCGCTTGCCCTCGCCGAGCAGCTTGGGGATGATGTCCTTGCCAAAGTCGTGGCTCGAGCGCTGGTCCAGAGCGTCCTCCTCGAGCGCCTCGATCAGCACGTCTGCCGAGAAGATGTAGATACCCATGGACGCAAGGTTCGAATCGGGCTTATCGGGCTTCTCAGTGAACTTGGTGATGCGGCCGTCCTCGGGGTCGGTGGTCAGGATGCCAAAGCGGCTGGCCTCCTCCCACGGCACGGGCATAACGCTTACCGTGAGGTCGGCGTTATTCTCAATGTGCGTCTTGAGCATCTTGCGGTAGTCCATGCGATACAGGTGATCGCCCGAAAGAATCAGGACGTACTTGGGGTCGTTGGCCTTGATGTAGTCGAGGTTCTGCGTAATGGCGTCGGCAGTGCCCGCATACCAGGCGCCGCCGGTCTGCGTCTCGTACGGCGGCAGGATCGACACGCCGCCGTCGCGGCTGTCCAGATCCCACGCCTCGCCGGAGCCCACATAGGCATGCAGCAGGTAGGGGCGATACTGCGTCAGAACGCCCACCGTGTCGATGCCCGAGTTGGAGCAGTTGGAGAGCGAAAAGTCGATAATGCGGAACTTGCCACCAAAGCTAACCGCCGGCTTAGCGATCTTTTGGGTGAGTGCCCCCAATCGGCTGCCCTGTCCTCCTGCGAGGAGCATCGCGATGCATTCTTTCTTACTCATCGATTTCTCCTTCTGTCATCGATGTTCCTAAACCCATTAGCGACGGGCGCGGCGCAACGTCACGCCCGTCGAGTAATGCCGTGCTGGCATAGGGGAGCTCGCGCGCCTTTACGCGTGCCAGATCTCGTCGCGGTACTCGCGAATGGTGCGGTCGCTCGAGAACCAGCCGCTCGAGGCGGTGTTGAGCAGTGCCTTGCGGTTCCAGGTCTCCTGGTCGCCATAGCTGCCGGTGAGCTTCTCCCACGCATCCACGTAGCTGCGGAAGTCTGCCATGACCAGGTCGGGGTCGTTGTTGTTCATGAGCTCGTTGTAGATGCTCTCAAAGTTGCCCGAGAGGCCGGCAAACGTGTTGTCCTTGAGCTCGTCCATCACGCGGCCCAGACGCTCGCGGTCGCCGTTGAGGGTATCCCACGCAAAGTAGCTGTTGGATGCCCAGAGCTGCTCGACCTCGGGAGCGGTCAGGCCAAAGATAGCCTCGTTCTCGCGACCGGCCAGATCGGCGATCTCGATGTTGGCGCCGTCGAGGGTGCCCAGCGTAATGGCGCCGTTCATCATGAGCTTCATGTTGGACGTGCCCGAGGCCTCCTTGCCGGCCGTGGAGATCTGCTCCGAGATCTCGGCGGCGGGGTAGATGAGCTGGGCGTTGCTCACGCGGAAGTTGGGGATAAAGCAGACCTTCATGACCTCGTTGACGCGCGGGTCATTGTTGATGACGTCGGCCACGGAGTTAATGAGACGGATGGTCTCCTTGGCAAAGGTGTAGCTCGAGGCAGCCTTGCCGCTAAAGATGAAGGTCGTCGGCGTCACGTGGAAGTTGGGATCGGCGATGCGACGGTTGTAGATGTCCATCACCTTCATGATGTTCATGAGCTGGCGCTTGTAGGCGTGGAAGCGCTTAACCTGAACATCGAAGACGGTGTTGGGGTCAATGACCAGACCGGTCTCGGCCTTAACGTAGGCGGCCAGGCGCTCCTTGTTGGCGCGTTTGGAGGCACCCACGGCCTTAAGGAACTCGGTATCGTTCTGGAACTCTTTGAGTTTCTCCAGCTCAAAGGCGTTCTTCAGCCAGCCGTCACCAATGGCCTCGGTCACGAGCTTGGCGTAGGTGGGGTTGGCCTCGGCAAAGAAGCGACGGTGCGAGATGCCGTTGGTCTTGTTGTTGAACTTCTCGGGCGTCAGGGCATAGAAGTCCTTGAGCACGATGTTCTTGATGATGTCGGAGTGGATCTTTGCCACGCCGTTGACGCTATGGCTGCAGATCACGGACAGGTTGGCCATGCGAATCTCGCCGTCCCACAGGATGGCGGTCTGGCGCAGACGCTCCTGCCAGCCCTCCTGCGTGGTGTCGAACGACTCGTGCCAACGACGGCTGATCTCGTCGATGATCTGATACACGCGGGGGAGGAGCTTGGAGAACGTGCCGATGGGCCACTTCTCCAGAGCCTCGGGCAGGATGGTGTGGTTGGTGTAGCTCACGACCTGCGTCACGATGTTCCAGGCGTCGTCCCACTCGAGCTTCTTCTCGTCGATGAGGATGCGCATGAGCTCGGGGCCGCACATGGCGGGGTGCGTGTCGTTGGTGTGGATGGCCACAAACTGCGGCAGCAGCTCCCAGTTCTCGCCGTGCTCTTTCTCAAAGGTGTCGAGCAGGCTGTAGATGCCGGCCGAAACAAACAGGTACTCCTGCTTCAGGCGCAGCAGACGGCCGTGCTCGCCGGCGTCGTTGGGGTAGAGGATGGCGCTGATGGCCTCGGCCTCGGCGCGCTCGGCATCGGCCAGGGCGTAGTCGCCGCGGTTGAAGGCCTCAAGGTCAAAGTGCTCCTCGACCGGCTCGGCGGCCCAGACGCGCAGCTTGTTGACAGTCTCGCCGGCATAGCCCACGACGGGGATGTCGTAGGGGACGGCCAGGATGTCCTGCGTGTCCACCGTGCGGTAGAACGTGCGGCCGTTCTCCTCAAAGCCCTCGACGCGGCCACCAAACTTGATGGTCACGGCCTTGTCCTGACGACGGACCTCCCAGGGATAGCCGTGGGTAAGCCACTCGTCGGTGGCCTCGACCTGGCTGCCGTTGACGATTTCCTGCTTAAACAGGCCGTAGCGGTAGCGCATGCCGTTTCCGTAGCCGGCAATGCCCTCGGCTGCCATGGAATCCAGGAAGCATGCGGCCAGACGGCCCAGTCCACCGTTGCCCAGCGCCGGATCGGGCTCCTGGTTCTCGATGACGGACAGGTCAAAGCCCATGTCGTCGAGCGCCTCGGCGACCATGTCGCGTACGCCAAAGTTGAGCAGGTAGTTGTCGAGCAGGCGGCCGATCAAAAACTCGATCGAGAAGTAGTACACGCGCTTCTTGCCCTCGGCGGTCACACGGGCATCGCTCTTGGTGGCAACGGTGCGTGCCTTCTCGGCCACGAGCTTGGCCAGGGCGTTAAAGCGGTCAAGGTCGCTGGCGGCCTCGACGCTCTTGCCGCTGATGCTCATGACGGCATCGCGATAGAGCTCGGTAAACTCCTGCTTGTTGTCGAAGATCTTATTCATACGTTCCTTTCCCCCGGGGATGTTTCTCCCGGAACGGTTATGACTTGTATCCTACGCCTCGGCGAGGCGGGTAATTACAGCTGTAACGGCTTTGTTACGCTTTCTTGGCAGGAGCCTTAACAGCAGCTGTCTTAGCCTTGGGAGCAGCCTTTTTGGTGATTGACTTCTTGGCCGTGGTGGACTTGGCCGAAGCCTTGGCGGCAGACTTGGCAGTCTTTGCTTTGGCAGGAGCCTTCTTGGCGGCTGCAGGCTTGGGCTTTACCGAGGACGAACGCTTGCGCGTCGCCTTCTTGGGCTCCTCAACCACGGGCGGCTTATAGCTGCTGGGGCCGCGGCGCTTAAGCACCACGCCAGCCAGGCCGGGCACCTTGATCTCGATGGAATCCATCTGCCCGTTCCAGGGATAGGGCTCGCTCGAGCAGGTGTAGGGTTCCTCGCCGGCATAGCCGCTGCCGCCAAACTCGGGACGGTCGGAATCGAAGATGACCTCCCAGTCACCCTCGCGCGGCACGCCCACACGGAAGCTCTCGTAGCTCGCCGGGTCAAAGTTGATCAGGATCACCAGGTCGTCGTCAATGTCCTCGCCCTGGCGCACAAAGCTCACGATGGACTGCTTGGAGTTGTCCGCGTCGATCCAGGTAAAGCCGTCGTCGGTGTAGCCGCGCTCGTACAGGGCGGGCTCGGCGGTGTATAGGTGGTTGAGCGCCTTAATAAACGCCTGATGATGCTTATGAGTCTCGTACTCCTCGGTCAGGAACCACTGGATGGACTCGTAGTAGCGCCACTCAATAAACTGACCGATCTCGTTGCCCATAAAGTTGAGCTTGGCGCCGGGGTGCGTCATCTGGTAGAAGGCCAGCGTGCGCAGGCCGGCAAACTGGCGCCACCAGTCGCCCGGCATACGGCCGATGAGCGAGCACTTGCCGTGCACGACCTCGTCGTGGCTCAGCGGACAGATAAAGTTCTCGGTAAAGGCGTACATGATGGAGAACGTCAGCAGGCCGTGGTTGCCGGGGCGCCACGGAAAATCGGTCTGCATGTAGTGCAGGGTGTCGTTCATCCAGCCCATGTCCCACTTGTAGTGGAAGCCCAGGCCGCCGTCCTGCGGCGGATAAGTCACGAGCGGCCATGCGGTGGACTCCTCGGCCATCATCATCACGTCGGGGTAGTGTGCCTCAACGGCGCAGTTGACCTGACGGATAAACGCGCTGGCGTCCAGGTCCTCCTCGGTACCGTACTTGTTGAACTTCTTTTGGCCCGGATCGTCGATGCCAAAGTTGAGGTACAGCATGCTGGACACGCCGTCCATGCGAATGCCGTCCACGTGGAAGTTCTCGAGCCAGTACAGCACGTTGGAGACCAGGAAGGAACGGACCTCGCCGCGGGCGAAGTCAAATTTATGCGTGCCCCAGTTGGGGTGAATCTCGTGCTCAAACAGCATGTGACCGTTAAAGGTGGCAAGGCCGTGGGAGTCGGCGCAAAAACCGCCGGGTACCCAGTCCATGATCACGCCAATGCCTGCCTCGTGGCATGCATCGATAAAGTGCATGAGCTGCTGCGGGTTGCCGTAGCGCGATGTGGCAGCGTAGTAGCCGGTCGTCTGGTAGCCCCAGGAGCCGTCGAAGGGATGCTCCATAAGCGGCATGACCTCGATATGCGTGTAGCCCATGTCGCGGACGTAGTCCACGAGCTCCACCGACAGGTCATCGTAGGTGTAGAACTCGCCGCGCTGCGCGGGGAAGGGGTCCATGGGGCCGGGGTAGTTGCCGTACTCGTCGGGCTCGCCCTGCGGCGCGTCGCCGTGGCGCTTCCACGAGCCAATATGCACCTCGTAGATGTTAAGGGGCTGAGACATGTGGTTATGGCTGGCACGGCGCTTGAGCCATGCGGCGTCGTTCCACTGGTAGCCGTCGAGGGTCCACAGCACGCTCGCCGTTCCCGGAGGGCACTCGGCCTTAAAGGCGTATGGATCGGCCTTGTAGAGCTTTTCGCCCTCGTTGGTCTCGATGAGATACTTATAGAGCTGGCCCTGCTCGGCGCCAGGAATAAAGCCTTCCCAAATAGCACTCGTATGCATGGGCACCAGCGGGTTCGCTTGCTCATCCCAGTCGTTAAATTCGCCAATGACATGGACACTCTTTACGTCGGGCGCCCAAACGCAAAAACGCCAGCCGCGCGTACGGTTCTGCGTATCGGGGTGCGCGCCCATCTTTTCCCAGCTGCGCTCCCACGTACCGATGCCAAACAGATAGACATCGTCCTTGGTGAGCTCCGGCGCGTGCGGGGCGGCTTTACGGGTAGCAGGCTTTTTGGTTGCTGGCTTTAGCTTTGTATCGCTCACGTTTGATCCCATCATGACGCGGCAGCGTGTTGCCTTGGTGACTAGATGCGAAAGGTCCAAGGCTGCACGAATCGAAGGGACGGCGATAGTTCTATGATTCGTTCCACCTCGCGTGCTCGGTGGAACTTTCGGCAAAAACTACGATAACACCTGTACGTTACTTATATGGACGAAAGTGTTTTTGCGGTGGCGTTTAATCGGTAAGCGCCATGTTTATACCACTGGCAGAATTGCGATGGTAAAACTCTTGACAGTTTTACCAATTAGGGTTTCAAGATAGTTGGTTTGACGTTTGGTAAAACGTTTTTAGCAGGTTGTTTACCATTTGACATTGAAAGGCTCGTTTATGGACCGCATCGCTGCCCCAAGTGTTGCTTTTATTTTCGATTGCGACGGCACGCTGGTTAATAGCACCCCCGTTTGGGCCTATGCCCAGCCCGAGTTATTGCACCGCCACGGGGTTGACGTGACGGTCGACGATTTTGCCCAGTTTGAGCATTTGTCGCTCGAAGACGAGTGCCAGGCCTACCACGACACCTGGGGCATTGGCACAAATGGCGAGGAACTGTATCGCGAGCTGAGCGACATCCTGATCGATGGCTACTCCAAGGTGCCGCCGCGCGAGGGACTCTTGGCATTTTTGGAGCAGACGAAGGCCGCTGGCATCGCCATGTGCGTGGCCACGTCCACGCCGGCCGAGTTGGTGCAATCCGCCCTTGCTGGCGCCGGGCTCGATGCCTACATGGAGTTTGTGACCACCACGGGCGAGGCGGGGCGTTCCAAGCAGTTCCCCGACGTATACGAGCTGGCGCTGCGTCGTCTGGAGGAGCGCCATGGACACAAGTTCGAGCGCGCCTGGGTGTTTGAGGACGCCGTCTTTGGCCTTAAGAGCTCTGGCACCGCAGGCTTTAAGCGCGTGGGCATCTATGACCCGCACGGCCGTATGGAGCGCCACGAGGTTCGCGACAACTGCGAGATCTTTATCGATAGCTATGAGGACCTGGACCTGGCCCGCGTGCTTTCGTTTGAGGGATAGGCGAGAGCTGTGGCTTGCAAGGTATTGGTGGTCTGCGGCTCGCCCGTGGTGGCGAGCACGGATCTGCTACGTCAGCTAGCGGGGGAGTGCGACCACGTTGTCGCCGTGGACCGCGGGCTCGACGCGCTGCTGGGCGCGGGGTTAGGCTGCGACGTGTATGTGGGGGATGCCGACACGGTGAGCGACGCGGGTCGCGCGTTGGTCGATGCCGCTACCGACTTTGAAGTTGAGCGCCATGACCCGTACAAGGACTATACCGATCTGGCGCTGGCGCTCGATTCCGTTCGCCGTCGCTGGCCGGGTGCCGAAGTGGTTGTGACCTGCTCCACCGGTGGACGCCCGGATATGTCCCTGTCTGTGTTAGGGCTACTGGCAGGCTATGCGGACGCACCCGTCTGGATCGAAGAAGACGAAGTGACGGCCAGAATCCTGCACCAGGACGAGACCTGGACCATCGAAAACGCCGAGGGCAAAACCTTCTCCATCATCGCCATCGCTCCCAACACCAAGGTAAGCGAACACGGCCTAGAGTGGGAACTAGATCACAGCCCCCTAGGCTTGTTAGCCGACACGGGCATTAGCAACGTCGTCAGGTCAACAGCCACGATCCAGGTCCACACCGGCACCGCCATCGCGTACCTCTACAAGTAAGGGCCATAACATCAGGGTTTTATCGGGACGGTGCAGAAATAATCGCCTAGCAAGTGTTTAACCGTCCCATCAGGGTTTTATCGGGACGGCGGGCAGAAATAATCGCTCGAAGAGTGATTATTTCTGCCCCGTCCCAGGAAAACCCGTAAATAAGATCAACAACCCCCAAAAACCCCTTGCATCCCCGCAAACATTCCCCTATAGTATCGCCATGTCACGGGGGCGTAGCTCAGCTGGGAGAGCGCTTGACTGGCAGTCAAGAGGTCAGGGGTTCGATTCCCCTCGTCTCCACCATCGTGAAGGTATAGCCTCCGGGAATCCGGAGGCTTTTTTCATATGCAGCCTCCGCGCAAATCAAATTGACGCCACACCAACATCCACACCCAAAAAAGTTGCGCAATTTATTTCCCACTTCTGTACATAGTTTGTTAACCCAACATAATTCCATTTTGCATTTCACGTCGTCAGCTTTGCAGCTCGGGCGGTGCGTGCCAACAGCTACACCCGCATAAACGTGCGTTAATGTGAACAAGTTTGCAAAATTACCCCCTTAATCACTGCAAATGAACGATATGTTGTCGCGTGCGGCCTAAATAGGTTTCTAGCCGCCTTGTGCTAAGATATCTATCGTTACATGGGTTCAACTGTGCCCACGGCTCCAGCAAGCCGCAAAGCGCAGGGTCGATCAGCATCCGGCCGTAACGGCGGTGCCAGAAAAACCACGAGCTCCAATAGCGTCGTCATGCGTATCGCATCGAATGTGTTTGTCTTTGTCTAAGTGCTAGCTGTTCTTTCGATTTGATTTTTCATGATTAATCGAAGCAGTCCTATAGCTGTTTGCGTGCGGTCCAGTTTTGTTCCCGCTTGACTGGATCGCACGCAGCCAGCTGGAGACGTGGTTATTTTTGCGATACACGTCCGCGTCTCTAGCCACTGCACTCATACATACCGTTCACGGTGGGGCAGAGCCACGTGCTTGTCTAACTGGGCTCAGGGTTTGAATATGGAGCGCCTTCGCGCACAAGCGCCCTGGCGAAGCCATAACCAAACCCCGTGGGCCACACGTAAGACAGCAAGGGGGTGGTGCTCGTGTGGTATGTGATTCAGGTCATTAACGGTCGCGAAGACGCAATGCGCGAGCGCATTGAGCGCATGGTGCCGGCTGGCGCCATGCAGGAGCTCTTTTATCCCCAATTTCAAACCGAGATCAAGGTGCACGGCGAATGGGTCAGTACGACCAAGCCTCTCTTTCCTGGTTATCTTATTTGCGATACGGCAGATCCCCGTACCGTGCAACAGTATCTGCTACGCATGGACGACTTTGCCCGGGTGCTTTCCCAGGACGGTCAGTTTGTGCCGCTGGCAAAAGAAGAGGTCCAGCTTATTGGCGGCTTTACGCGTAGGGGAGACCGCGTAGTGCCCATGAGCGAGGCCCTAAAAGACGGTGACCAGGTCGTTGTAACGGCAGGTCCGCTGCTGGGTCACGAAGGCCTTATCAAAACCATTAATAGACGCAAGAGCACTGCTTATTTGGAGCTCGACCTGTGCGGCCGGCGCGTAACCACTCGCGTTGGCCTTGCCGTGCTTTCGGCCGAGCAGCGCACAATGCGAAACCTTAAAAAGGCGATCGCCTAGCTGCAGGCGACTGTTTAACGGAACAGGGAGGATCCCCGGGGGCGGGGACGTAGACACCGGGACAAATAGGGAAGAGAAGAACTTATTTTGAACACTGAATCCAAGAGCGCAAAGCAAAAGGGAAAGTTGAGTGCCTTCGAGCCGTATGCGTTGATGGCATATGACATTGCGGCAACTTTTATTGCTGTGTTTGTTGCATCGTGGGGAACGCAGCATTGGGCGACGATCAGCGGAGCAGCCGGCGCATGCCCGGCTATTCTTGTGCTTGCGCTTGTTAACGTTGTTGTCTTTTGGTTCTTTCATATGTATAGCAGCTTGTGGCGCTATGCGAGCATTTCCGAAGCTGGACGTATTGTTGCTGCTGTAACGGTAGGCTCAGTCATTGGCGACGTTATCTTTAACGTGTTATTTGGCAAGGGCATGACCCTTCGTGAGGACGTTATGGCATGGGCTGTCATCCTCATTATTTGCGGTGGCGGCCGCTTTGCCATTCGCGCCATTTATGGCAGCCAGCTCTGGCGCTTTAAAAGCAACTCCGATGCGCATCTCCCGCGTACGCTCATCGTAGGAGCAGGTGAGACCGGCTCTCTTTCCATCAAACGTATGCTCAACGGAGACCCTGATATGATCGGTGATCCGGTTGCCGTTGTTGACGATGATCCCAATAAGCAAAACCAGCGTATTCATGACGTTAAGGTCTGCGGTACTTGCGCCGATATCCCAACTATTGCACACGATTGTGAAGCAGAACAGATTGTCGTGGCAATTCCGAGTGCCACGCATGAAGAGCGTCAGCGTATCTTTGACCTGTGCATGAAGACAGGTCTTAGGGTCCTCACACTTCCCAATGTCCGCGATATTCCGCAGGATGGTGTAGGCAGGGTTGCCCTTCGTGAGGTCGAGATCAGTGACTTGCTTTCTCGCGAGGAGAAGTCGCTTGACCTTAACCAGATGGGCTACGTTACCGGTAAGCGCATTTTGGTCACGGGCGGCGGCGGATCTATTGGCTCAGAGCTTGTACGTCAGCTGCTTCCGGCAAAGCCTGCGCAAATCGTATTGTTCGACATTTACGAGAACACTACCTACGAGCTGTATCACGACATCATCAAGACCGCTCATGATCAGGGCACTGATATTCAAGTCTATATCGGCTCCATTACGCATCTTCCAGCGATTACCAAGGTCTTTGAGAAGTACCATCCTCAAGTTGTTTTCCATGCAGCAGCCCACAAGCACGTTCCTCTTATGGAACACAATGCCCGCGAGGCAATCGAGAATAACGTTTTTGGCACGCTCAATGTTGTACGCCTTGCCGATAAGTACCAGTGCAGCCACTATGTGCAGATTTCTACCGATAAGGCCGTTAATCCCACAAACGTAATGGGCGCCACCAAGCGTATGGACGAGATGATCGTTCAGTATTACGCGGCAAACAGTAAGACCATCTTTACGGCTGTTCGCTTTGGCAATGTTCTGGGTAGTCATGGATCGGTCATCCCGCTGTTTAAGCGCCAGCTTCGTGAGGGTGGCCCTATCACCATTACGCACAAGGACATCACGCGTTACTTCATGACCATCCCGGAGGCTAGCAAGCTTGTCATTACTGCCGGCGCTTTGGCGCATGGCGGTGAGATTTTTGTATTGGACATGGGCGAGCCGGTCAAGATCTACGACCTTGCCATCAACCTAATTACGCTGAGCGGTCTTAAGCCTGGCAAAGATATCCAGATCAAAGAGGTCGGCCTGCGTCCTGGCGAAAAGATGTACGAGGAGCTCCTTATGGACAACGAGCAGCTCCTGCCTACCGAGCATTCCGAGATCCGCATTTCCACAGCCGAGGCCGACAAGATGGAAGAGATCAAAGATAAGCTCGAGAAGCTTCATGACTGCCTTGACAAGGATAACGACACGGTTAAGTCCGTTCTCGCCGAGGTTGTACCTACGTATCATCCGCAGTTTAACGATTAGGTGTCTATGACTGAAATTAAGACAATAGAGCAGGCCATGAACGCTGCTAACCTATCGCCTTCTGATGCGCCTGCTGTGTTTGCACTTACTTCCACTCCTGAATCAATTGCGAATGAGTTTGATCTTGATGGCAAACTTGGCTATCGATTCGTTAAACGTGTGTTTGATATTGTTTCAAGCGGTCTAGGGCTTATCGTGCTCAGTCCTGTTATTGCAGGCACCGCGCTTGCCGTAAAGCTCACGAGCCCGGGCCCTATCATTTTCAAACAGAAGCGTGTTGGAAAAGATAAGAAGCTTTTCGACATCTATAAATTTCGAACGATGCGTATTGATACCCCAGATTTGCCTAGTCATATGATCAATGCGAGTGACTGGTTGACCCCCGTGGGTCCTGCTTTGCGTAAGCTAAGCTTGGATGAGCTACCGCAGCTTTGGAATATCTTTAAGGGTGACATGTCAGTTATTGGTCCTCGTCCTGCATTGTGGAGCCAGTTTGATCTCGTAGCCGCGCGCGATACCTATGGCGCCAATAATATACGGCCAGGTCTCACTGGTTGGGCGCAGATCAACGGGCGTGACGAGCTGACTATCGAGGCAAAGTCAGTTCTCGACGGCGAGTATACGCGCCGACGAAGCGTTATCTTCGACTTGAAATGCTTCTTTGGCACATTTTCGAAACTATCTGGTTCCGAAGTCGTGGAAGGCAAGATCGCTAAACCTGAAGCCAATCTTGTCGATTCCACTTCGCCAGCACAGAAGGACTAACAATGAAAATTTGCGTTATCACAGCTGCCACCTGGTCCATCTCTAAGTTTCGTATCGACATGATTGATGAGTTTGTTCGTCGAGGTTCAGAGGTCGTGGTATTTGGTGACGAACCGCATGAGGAATGGGATCCTTATTTTAAGAAACACGGTGTTTCATACCGCACCTATCCGATCTCGCGAAACGGGATGAACCCAGTATCCGACCTTGCGACTAAAGCTGCACTTAAGAAGCTTCTCGCCGAGGAAAAACCCGATAAGGTGTGGACATACCAAGCCAAGCCGAATATTTACGGTTGCATGGCTGCACACGAGCTCGGCATAGAAGATGTTTACGTAATGATGGGTGGCCTCGGCTCCGTCTTTCGTGCGAAGGACGCAAAGTCGAGAGTTGTCCGCGCTATTGTCTCCGCTGAGTACCGTCATGCTATGCGTAATGCCAAGGTCGTTTTCTTTCAGAACATGGAAGACGTTGAGGTTTTCGAGGAGCTTCGGATCCTTAGCCGCGAGAAGGCTGTGCTTACTCGCGGATCTGGCGTGAATACCTCAGAGTATTCCCTAGCTCCCTTGCCCTCGAGAATGTCATTTCTCTTCGTCGGCCGACTTGTTCGCGGTAAGGGTGTCCTTGACTATCTCGAGGCTTCTCGCATGGTGAAAAAGGTACATCCGGAAGTCGGGTTTAACTTGGTCGGGCCATTTGATACCAACCCTACTGCTCTTAAGATTGATGATATTCAACCATATATCGATGAAGGAACCGTCGTATTTCACGGTAAGCAAGTTTATGTACGTCCGTTTCAGGAAGCATCGTCCGTATTCGTCTTGCCTTCCTACTATGGCGAGGGCACGCCGAAGTCTGCACTCGAGGCCATGTCGACCGGTAGGCCTCTTATCGTCGCTGACGCCGTAGGTTGCCGTGAGGTTGTGAAAGACGGTGTCAACGGATTCCTTGTTCCGCCGCAGGATCCCGAAGCAATTGCGAAGGCGATGATGGATCTCATCGAGGAACCCGGCTTGAAGGAAAAGATGGGTCTAGAGAGCCGGCGAATGGCAGAGGAAATCTTCGATGTTCGCAAAGTAAATGAGGTAATTTGTGACGCGATGGGGTTAGAAAATGCGTAATCCCAAAAAATATTTGCGTGCTGCTATACGTGTTGCAACAACGAACTTGCGCCTTGGTTTTGGAAAACTTCTACACGGTTCTAATCTGAAATTCAATCCAGTTACATGTCTTGCCCTATCTGACGGTATCGAACTCTCTGCACGATCAATGGTCGATTTTGGCAGCAGACTTCGCACTAGAGGGCGTTGTTCATTCAATGTGCAGGGAACTGGAAAACTATCATTTGGTAACGGTGTATTTCTAAATTCAGGATGCCAGTTCAATTGCCGCTCTTCAATTACTGTTGGCGATAACAGTGAGTTTGGTCCCAACGTGTTTGTTTACGATCATGATCATATCTTCCGGGGGGGGGTTCCAGTTGACGGGGAATTCGCTTGTGGTGATGTCAAAATTGGCTCCAATTGCTGGATCGGGGCTGGAACCATCATTCTTAGGGGTTCCAATATCGGCAACAGCTGCGTCGTTGCCGCTGGCAGCGTGGTCAAGGGCGATATCCCCGATGGATCTGTCTACGTGCAGAAGCGCCAAACGACCTTGCTTAAAATTAAGTAGGCTGTTATGAGGCGTGTTCTTCAGTACATAGGTAGCCTAGACAGAGGTGGTGCGCAGAGCGCGATTTTGAATCTCTATAAGGAGATTGATCGCAATGAGTGGCAGTTTGACTTTGTAACTCACGACAAGACTTCTGGGGATCTCGAGTCTCTTGTCTGCTCATATGGTGGTCGGGTCTTTCATCTCCCTTCTTTGGAGTCTGCAGGCCTTTTCAAGTTCGTCTCAAATTGGAGCTCTTTTTTCTCCGATCATTATGAGTGGCGTGTGCTTCATTCGCATATGAGGTCCACTGCGTCTCTCGTGCTGCCTGTTGCTAAAAAAGCCGGGTTGGCAACCATTGTCCATAGTCATAGCACCAGAAACGATGGTGGAATAAAGGCCGTTGTTAAGGCAGCACTTCAATATCCAATACGCTTTGAGTCTGACTTTTTTGTTGGATGTTCAAGTGAGGCGGGTAGGTGGCTTTTCGGCGAACGTGCTTTCAATAGCGACCAGTATCTATACTTGCCGAATGCTATCGATATTGATAGATATGCATTTGACGAGAGTAAACGTTCAAGACTACGTGGACAGCTTGGGTTGGATGGCAAGTTAGTCTTTGGCCATGTCGGAAGGCTTCACGAATCGAAGAACCATGGCTTCTTGATTGATGTGTTTAAGGGGCTAAAGAAGAAGTATCCCAACTCTGTTTTGCTACTGGTGGGTGACGGCCCTCTTCGCAGCCAAATCGAATCCGCAATCGAGTCTGAGGGCTTAACTGATTCGATCGTTCTTCTAGGAAATCGTTCTGACGTACCCGAACTACTTCAAGCGATGGACGCTTTTGTCTTTCCATCGAAATGGGAAGGTCTTCCGGTTTCGGTTGTGGAGGCTCTTGCTTCGGGATTGCCTTGCTATATCTCTGATACGTTGACACATGATGTGGATATATGCAATGCGGTCACTCGCTTGCCTATTGATGACCCGAAACTGTGGGCTGATTCCATAACGATCCCATTCAGGATTGATGCAAAGCGCGATATCGAAGCGGCTGGTTTTGATATCCACGATTCTGCGCATAAGCTCGTTGATTTATATGAAAAGGCGGAACGTTTAGCTAACGAAAGGAAATGCCGTTGACGAAGTACATCATGCGGCTTGACGATGCATGCCCGCATTGGGATGCCGAAAAATGGAATCGTGTCGAATTTATCCTTGATAATTATGGGATTAAGCCTCTCGTTGGTTTGATCCCCATGGTCGAAGATCCTGTTCTCGTTGCATATCCTGAAGACGATACGTATTGGAATCGTGTTGAAGGATGGCGCAAAAAAGGTTGGGAGCTCGCCTTGCATGGGTGCACACACGTGTACGCTACGGAAGATGGCGGCTTGAATCCTGTTAACAGGCGCTCGGAGTTCGCTGGTCTGCCCCTGGAGGTTCAACGCGAAAAGATATCACGCGGTGTTTCTGAGCTTGCGGAGCGCGGCATTCATCCGCGAGTTTTCTTTGCGCCCTCTCATACTTTTGATTTGAACACGCTTGAGGCATTGCGAATTGAGAGCAATATCCGCGTCGTTTCTGATACCGTCGCTTTTGCCCCTTACTCTAAGTATGGGTTTACTTTTGTTCCGCAGCAGTCTGGCAGGGTCAGGTCTTTAAAGATGCCAGTGGTAACTTTCTGCTACCACCCTAATATCATGTGTGAATCTGACTTTAATCAGCTTGAGTCATTTCTCAGCAAGAATTACAACAAATTCGTCCCGTTCCCAACGAGCCAGGTGAAGAATGGATCAAGCGTTTTGGATTTCATTGCTCGCAAGCTTTACTTTGCTAGAAGAGCATAGGTAGAACCTGATGAAGATTCTTTTTTATATAAATCAAATCTATGAGGGCGGCGCAGAGCGTGTGATTACGCAGCTCGCATCATCCTTTGCCGATACTGGGCATGAGTCCATCCTCGTGACTTCATTTGAACATCCAGATGAGTATTACTTCTCGAGCAAGGTTCGTAGGTTTTCTCTTGAAGGAAAACAGCTTGAACAGTCACGGATTAAAAGAAATGTTTCTCGTATTCAAAAGCTTCGGAAAATTATAAAAGAAGAAGCACCCGATATAGTCCTATCGTTCATGCAGGAACCGAACTTTCGCGCACTTATCTCATCATTTAGGCTTCCGTGCAAAAATATTGTTTCGGTGCGTAATGACCCGAAAAGAGAGTATGCGGGAAAGGTTGGCTCATTCGTTGGCAAGGTTCTCATGCCTCTCCTGACGGACGGCTGTGTTTTCCAAACCAAGCAGGCATCTGAGTGGTTCCCAGAGCGCCTTCGCGAAAAGTCCTGCGTGATTCCCAACGAGGTCGCCCATGTCTTTTTTGAGACTAAGCGATCAGGCGAGGAAAACTATTGGGTCGCTATTGGTAGGCTCACTTCGCAAAAAAATTATCCGATGATGATTAAAGCTTTTGCGGAGGTTATTAAAAGCCATCCTGAGCAAAAGTTAAAGATATACGGTGCTGGCCCACAGCATAAAGAACTTGAGAATCTAATTTTTCGTCTTGGCCTTTCTTCAAGTGTTTCGCTTGAAGGCCAAACCCATGATGTCCCATCTGTGCTCTCTGACGCAATTGGGTTTCTTATGACCTCGGATTATGAGGGGATGCCCAATGCCCTCATGGAGGCTATGGCCATGGGGTTGCCTTGCATAGCCACAGATTGTCCTTGCGGCGGACCTGCTGAACTTATTGTTGACGGCGAGAATGGATTTCTTATCGCAACTGGCGATGAAGCCGCTCTTTATGGACGCGTGAATTCAATTGTTGAGAATCATTCGTTGCGTGAGTCTGTCGGCGCAGAAGCTGCGAATAGTATGGGTAGATTTCTTCCTGAAGAGACGTTTTCTCGATGGGAAGCATATTTTAATCGCATCTATGGGGGCGATGCTTAGTGTGGGAACTACTTATCGTCCTTTATGCGCTCGCTTCCTTTTTGACGCTTTGGCATGAGTGTTACTCATTGTTTATATCCGAGAGGTTCTCTGTCGCCTCCTTCTGCAAGCTTTGGTTCATCGTTGTGCAGTTTTGTCTTCCGTGCTACCTGATGTTAAGGTACTTTTTGTTCGGCGTTCCCGCTAAGTCAAGTTACGCATCTATTAGCTATCACGACTCCGCCTTGACTTCCGCTTATGTTGTGTTCTTGTTCTCGCTCATTGCCTATTGTGTTCTTGTTGCAACTACTAAAACGAATGGCTCGGCGTCCTTTGCTGCTTCCCCTAATCGGGGTGACGTTGGCGAAGGCTACACGATGAAACGTCTTCGTATAGCTGCTTTTCTCTGTCTTTCGGTTGGCGCCTTATGCTTGTACCTCTGGTCGAGTGCCTATGGCTCAATTTTCGATCTTATCGAGGTTGGTAATGCAGTGCGTGGCGGCTGGAATACCATCCACAATTCTTTTGCTATGTTCAAGCACCCATCTAGGCTCGTTCTCGTTTCTTCTTATATTTACTTCGCGTTACTTTATTCGAAACGGTCAAAATTCTTTTCCATTGACTCAATTCTGCTAATCGCATCGGTATTTCTTTCGATGCTGTTCCTCTTCGCGAATGACGGGCGACTTTCCATGGCCTTCTACTTCATGGGGTTTTTCCTGGTTGTTCTCTACACGAAATTGTTTATACAGAAGAAAGTATTTGACTTGAGAGCTGGGCTTCTTGCCGTCGTAATTTGCGTACTTTTAATTGCCGTTATGCTCAATATGGACTCAGTGACTTACTTTATTCGTCATGGTCAATTCCTGACCGCCGGAGATAAAGACGGTACTTCAATTATCGAAGAGATTCTTTTCGATCCCGCAAGCGATCTTACTGTAGTGAGTAACTTCCTCAATGGCAGGCTTACCTTTATGCTTGTACACGATTTTGTTTACGGGATCTTCGCTTGGCTTCCCCAATCGCTCAGTCCTTCGTGGGCTCTTCGACTTTGGACCGTCAATACGCAAGCCGTTAGCCCTATGTTTACGACTGGCGAGATTCCATGCGGTCTCTTAGCGCAGAGCGTATATGACTTAGGCATTGTCGGCATTATCGTTATTCCATATTTGTATGGGCTGATTCTTCATTTTACCGACAAGAAAATCCTCCCAAACATCAGAAATCCCTTTGTTATGGGCCTTTTCGCCTATTTATTCACTGACCTTCTCAGAGTTGTTTCTTACGCAATGCTCTATGACATCGTTCTCGACTTGTTCCCACTCGCCATAGCGCTCATCATCTATTTCTTCTCTGGCTTTCTAGTTGGCCGCAGGAAAGAGATCTCTCCGTTATCCGGGGCAGGGAAAGGCGTTCGAGATGAGTGAGCGTTTGGAATCAGTCATTGCTATTTTTTGCTAGGAAAAGGATGTTTATGGATAAGCTGGCCAAAGTGTTTCACAATCCCTGGTCTCTATACGTCTTTGCATCGGGGTTTGGCTTAACTGATTGGATTCCCGACGAACCACATCTTAAGGCAATGTATAGGGGAACCGTTGGAGCAAAGCTTGACCTGGAAAATCCCAAAACGTTTAACGAGAAGCTCCAGTGGCTCAAGATTCATGACCGCAATCCTCTCTACAATATCCTTGTCGATAAGTATAGGGTGAAACCTTGGGTCGCCCAGCGCATCGGCGAGGAACATGTCACCAAGACCTACGCGATGTGGGAGAATGTTGAGGATATCGACATCACGGATCTTCCCGACCGGTTCGTCCTCAAGACAAATCACGATAGCGGAGGCGTTGCTATCTGCAGTGATCGAAGCACCTTCGATCTCGATGCTGCGAAGAGGAAATTGGCGAAGCACCTTAAGACCAATTACTTCTGGCGTACCCGAGAGTGGCCATATAAGGATGTCAAACCATGCGTTTTTGCCGAGGAGTATCTTGATCCTGCTGAGGGCAAGAACGATCTGACTGACTACAAGATTATGTGCTTTGATGGAAAGGCCTGCTGCGAGTTCACTTGCACGGATCGATCCGAGGGTGATTTGCGCGTTGATTTCTTCGACCCCGAATGGAACCATCTGCCGTTTACTAGACATTATCCCAACGCGGACATTCCTCCGAAAGCACCCGCAAGTTTGAAAAAGATGGTTTCTGACGCTGAGATGCTATCAAAGGAGATTCCGTTCGTCCGGGCCGACTTTTATGAGGTTGCCGGTCAGTATTACTTCGGAGAGCTGACGTTCTTCCCTGGCGGTGGTTTTGAGGAGTTCGACCCTTCCTTGTGGGATGAAAAGCTCGGCTCCTGGATTCAACTCCCGAATTGTATCGGGGGGGGGTGCTTCCAAAGTGAATCGACGATACTGTGGGTCCACGGCATTGTGAAACGTGATAACTCTCCGGCAGACTATAAAGTCAGCTGTTTTAATGGCGTGCCAAAGCTCATCGAAGTTCATCGCGGGCGTTTTTCCGACCATACGTGCGACTATTTCACGCCTAGCTGGGATTCCCTGCCTGATTTCGAATGGGACGACATCCCCAAGTCCAATTATAAGATTCCTGCCCCTTCCAGACTCCATGAGATGCTCGATTACAGCTCAGTTCTCACCGAAGGTTTCCCAGAAATGCGCGCTGATTGGTATTTGGCGGGGGATAGGCTCATCTTCGGCGAGCTTACGCTTTTCAGCGATGGCGGTTTCGGTGCTATAGATGATGCCGACGACTCTCTACTTGGTTCCTTTATTGATCTTGACTTAGCTTTTGGGAAAAAATGATTGAAGGAAGATGACTGACGAATTAACTCAAAAGGCTTCTTCGGCTACCAAATGGTCCCTTGTGACCGAGGTGGTCGTTAAGCTAATATCACCGCTTACCCAGATCGCTCTTGCGCATATTCTTGCGCCAGAGGCTTTCGGTGTTGTGGCAACCGTTACCATGGTAACGAGCTTCGCAGACATGCTTTCAGATGCGGGATTTCAGAAGTACCTCGTCCAGCACGAGTTCAGGAACAAGGCCCATCTCTTCCGAAGTGCTAACGTCGCCTTTTTGACGAATTTGTTCGTCTCCTTAGCACTCTGGTCTCTTGTAGGTATTTTCAACGAGCCACTTGCCGCCCTTGTGGGCAACGATGGCCTTGGAATCGTCCTCATCGTCGCTTGTGCTTCTCTTCCCTTTACCGCCTTGAGCAGCATCCAGCTTGCGCTGTTTCACAGGGCCTTCGCCTTTAAGGAGCTTTTTGTCGTGAGGGTCGCCGTGGCCCTCGTCCCTCTCTTTGTTACTGTACCCTTAGCGCTCCTCGGTTTCGACTTCTGGTCGCTTGTGATCGGCACTATTATCGGCAACTTGGTGAATGCTCTAGTCCTGACCCTTAAGTCGGATTGGAGGCCGTCTCTCGTTTACTCATTTGCCGAACTGAAGGAAATGCTATCTTTCAGTTCATGGACGCTTCTCGAGCAGTTTTCCATTTGGCTTACATCCTGGATGGGAACTTTCATCGTAGGCTCCCTGTTAACTCCGTACTACCTTGGTCTTTACAAGACATCAATCTCGATGGTCAATACCGGAATGGGTATCATCACGAGTGCGACAACTCCCGTGCTATTTGCCGAATTATCTCGAAGGCAGAGTGACGATGAATCGTTTCAGCTCGCCTTTTTCCGCATGCAGGAAAAGGTCGCCTTGTTCGTTGTGCCTCTGGGTTTCGGGATTTTTCTTTACCGTGACTTCGTGACTACCCTCGTGCTTGGACCGCAGTGGTCTGAGGGTTCTTTGATGTTCGGTCTATGGGCCTTAAGCAGTGCTGTAGTGATTCCGATCGGCTATTATGCGAGCGAGGTCTTCAGAGCAAAGGGCAGACCAAAGCTATCCTTTGCCTCACAGGTTTTCTATCTCCTAGTCATGGTTCCAGTAACTTACTATGCCGCATCCCTCGACTTTAGTGAGTTTGCGCTTTATAGCTCTCTTTTGCGTCTGGTCGCCATCGGAATCGACGTTTTCATCCTCAAAGCCTTTATTAAATTTCCTGTTGGCAAAATGATTGCTCGTCTGCTTCCGATTTTTGCTTGCTCCGTCGTGATGTTCACCTCTGGCTGGGTTCTTGATAGCATCTGTCTCCCGACCATTGCTGGGATAATCGTGTGTGTGATTGTTTACGCACTGTGCTGCGAGGTTTTCCCGTCGACTCGCAAACAACTTAATTCGCTTCATTTGAGATTTCTCTAATAGATTGTCTGTGAAACTTATGTTTGGAAAACAAAAACGGGGGGGGGTGCCCCGATTGGCTGCGCTATGGAGAAGACGCTTCACCTATGACTGACCACGCCCTCAGATTTCTATGGGTGTTTCGAGCCGCGCAGAACTCTTCCAACCCTTTTTGGAGATTGCTGCTGCAGAGAATGCGCGGGAAATATGGGCTCGAGATATCCCGTTCAACCGATATCGGACCCGGTCTTTACTTGGGCCACGCGTTTAATATTACGGTGAACCCGGCTGCCATTATCGGATCGAATTGCAATCTACATAAGGGCGTGACTATTGGCCAGGAGAACCGAGGGAAACGCAAAGGCGCCCCGGTAATAGGGAATTGCGTCTGGATAGGCGTCAACGCGACCTTGGTCGGCAGAATCTCGGTGGGAAACGATGTCCTTATTGCCCCTGGGGCGTATGTGAACTGCGACGTTCCTAGCCACTCGATTGTGCTAGGTAATCCCTGTCGCGTGATTCCTCGAGATAACGCAACGGGTGGATATATTAACCGCAAGGTGCAAATTTAGAACTATAACCTACCTAATGAAAGAGAGTATTTATGACAACTAGAAAAGTGCTCGTCACCGGGGCTGCCGGCTTCATCGGCGCGTTCCTCGTCAAGAAGCTGCTCGAGGAGACCGATGACGTTATTGTCGGCCTCGACAACCTCAACAGCTACTACGACCCCGGCATCAAGGACGCGCGCCTTCGCATGCTGGCCGAGGCCGATACGGACGGCCGCTTTACCTTCGTGCGCGGCAACCTGTGCGACGCCGCCCTCATCGAGCGCCTATTCGCCCAGAACGGCTTCGACGTCGTTGTGAACCTCGCCGCACAGGCGGGCGTCCGCTACTCCATCGAGAACCCGCGCGCCTACCTCGAGAGTAACCTCGTCGGCTTCTTCAACGTGCTCGAGTCCTGCCGCCACCACCCCGTAAAGCACCTGGTTTACGCCAGCTCCAGCTCGGTCTACGGCGGCAACAAGAAGGTGCCGTTCTCCGAGGAGGACCGCGTCGACTCGCCGGTGTCGCTCTACGCCGCCACCAAGAAGTCTAACGAGCTCATGGCCGCCGCCTACTCCAAGCTTTACTCCATCCCGGCCACCGGCCTGCGCTTTTTCACAGTGTACGGCCCCATGGGCAGGCCCGACATGGCCTACTTCGGCTTCACCGAGAAGCTGCGCCGCGGCGACACAATCAAGATATTCAACATGGGCGACTGCCGCCGCGACTTCACCTACGTCGACGACATCGTCGAGGGCGTGAGGCGCGTCATGGACGCCGCGCCCGAGGTGAAGATGGGCGAGGACGGGCTGCCCCTCGCCTCGCACCGCGTCTACAACATCGGCAACTCGCACCCCGAGAACCTTCTCGACTTCGTCGACACGCTGCAGCGCGTGCTGGTGGAGGAGGGCGTGCTGCCCGCCGACTACGACTTCGAGGCCCACAAGCAGCTCGTGCCGATGCAGCCCGGCGACGTTCCCGTCACCTACGCGGACACCACGGCGCTCCAGCGCGACCTCGGCTACAAGCCCGCGACGCCGCTCGAGGATGGCCTGAGGGCCTTCGCCAAGTGGTATAAGCGCTACTACAACATTTAGGAAATCATGGCCCTGTAACAGGGGCCATTTTTCATACGAATTATTGCTCTTTGACAATTGGAGAATAACATGAAGATCGCTGTCGCCGGTACCGGCTACGTCGGCCTGTCCCTCGCCGTCCTGCTCTCGCAGCACAATGAGGTGCATGCCCTCGACATCGTGCCCGAGAAGGTTGAGAAGATCAACAATTACGAGTCGCCCATCCAGGATGACGAGATCGAGCGCTTCCTTGCGGAGGCCAAGGCGGGGGAGCGCGAGCTCGACCTGCACGCCACCGTGGACGTGGCCGAGGCCTATGCGGGCGCCGACTACGCCGTCATCGCCACGCCCACCAACTACGACTCGGACAGGAACTTCTTTGATACTTCCTCCGTCGAGGCCGCCATCGCCGCCGTTCGCTCGGTGAACCCGGACGCCTGGATCGTCATCAAGTCGACCATCCCCGTCGGCTACACCGCGGGCCTGCGCGAGAGGCTGGGCGACAGCAAGATCTTCTTCAGCCCGGAGTTCCTGCGCGAGAGCAAGGCGCTCTACGACAACCTGCACCCCAGCCGCATCGTAGTGGGCGCGCCCAAGGAGGACGCCGACGCCGTCGCGGCTGCCGAGCGCTTCGCACGCCTGCTTGCCCAAGGGGCGGATCCCGCCGAGCTGGAGCGTGTGAACGCTGACGGAACTATCGGCATCCCGGAACTCGTGCTGGGCACCACCGAGGCCGAGGCGGTGAAGCTCTTTGCCAACACCTACCTGGCGCTGCGCGTGGCCTACTTCAACGAGCTCGACACCTACTGCGAGGTCCGCGGCCTCAACACCCGCGACGTCATCGACGGCGTGTGCCTGGAGCCGCGCATCGGCAGCCACTACAACAACCCCAGCTTCGGCTACGGCGGCTACTGCCTGCCCAAGGACACCAAGCAGCTGCTGGCCAACTACAAGGACGTGCCCCAGAACCTGATCGAGGCCATCGTGGACGCCAACCGCACCCGCAAGGACTTCGTGGCCGACGAGGTGCTGCAGATGGTCTGGGACCGCGTGTACGAGGGCAAGCCGAAGCCGGTCGTGGGCGTCTACCGCTTGACGATGAAGTCCAACTCCGACAACTTCCGCGCGAGCTCCATCCAGGGCGTCATGAAGCGCGTGAAGGCCAAGGGCGTGCCCGT
>ENA-OQLC01000028-OQLC01000028.1-human-gut-metagenome-genome-assembly--contig:-NODE-28-length-136386-cov-13.116214_pt1 | contig 136386 bp, 109 predicted proteins | sample MGYA00242653_ERZ504807 | MGnify/ENA primary metagenome ERZ504807 (study PRJEB26092, sample SAMD00036381) | human gut metagenome | host: Homo sapiens | study: EMG produced TPA metagenomics assembly... | reverse complement strand
TCCGGTTCTCAAGGTGCACGCCTGGCGGCTGATCCGGTCCGACCGGGCCGCGCGGCAAGGAGATATATTGCCAGACCGGAGGGGCCCCGGGGGCGGGAATCTGGGCGTACACATTTCCTACACATCTTGTGATCCGACTAACGTTTGCCAGCCGTTAACTACCGCTCGCCGAGCATCTCTTTATATAAGGCAGTCTCATGATTAAAGCGGATACGTCCCCCTAGCTAAAGCACAGCCAGCATCGAGCAACTCATCGCGTTCTTCCACCGAGAACCCCTCGGCGTAGACGCGCACCACTGGTTCGGTCCCGCTAGGACGGACCAGCAGCCACGTGTCATCCTCGAATTCCAAACGCAAGCCATCCATATGACTAACGTTTTGCGGCACCTTGCCACAAATCGACTTGGGGTTTACGCCCGGCAGCAGGGTTCGTAACGTTTCGGCATCTTCGGCCTCAAGGCGCAAATCCCGTCGACCGTAACTCGTCTTACCAAAACTGTCCTCGAGTTGGTCGACCAGAACGCCCAAAGGCGCGTCCGTCTTAGCCATAAGCTCACACAGAATCAGACAGGCGAGGACTCCATCGCGCTCGGGCATATGCGCGGCGATGCCGATACCACCGGCTTCTTCACCGCCTATGAGGACGCCGCCCTTCTTCATCTCCGCCGCTATATATTTGAAACCGACTGGTTTGACGGTCACGCGGCAGCCAAGCGCCTCGGCAATGCGACGCACGAGCGTCGAGCATGAAAGATTGACGACGACGCGCCCCTCCAAATTACGAAATTGGACCAAGTCGCCCAAAACGAGCGCCATGATCTGATGCGGATGTATATATCTGCCGCGCTCGTCAACCGCACCGATACGGTCGGCGTCGCCGTCGGTCACCAGGCCGGCGCAAGCTCCGTCATCGATAACCGTGCGCTCGCAAGCGTCCACCCAAGGCTCAACGGGGTCGGGGCAGATATCTTCTTGGTCAGACGCCTGCCCGGCGTGAATCTCGTGCACCTCAACGCCAAGCTCGCGCAGCAAGTCGGCTAGATAGCCCTGGGCTGCGCCGCCCATGGGATCGACAACCACGCGCAGGTGCGCGGCGCGGATGGCTTCGGCATCGACAAACGATGCCACCGCCTGCATATAGTCAGGAATAATATCCGCGGTGCGATATTGCCCCTCGATCCCCATTGGCTCGGGAGCCATGGTCTCTTCGAGCTCTTCGATGACATCCTGGTTGGCGGTCGAGCCGTCACCCATGCGAATCTTGAGGCACAGATAACCCTGCGGATGATGGGACCCCGTCACCATGAGCGCGCCGCACGCCTCACCGTCATAAGCCGCCGCCCACGTAAGGGCAGGGGTCGGAACAGGTCGCGAAGCGAGCACGGCGTCCAGCCCGTGCGCTGCTAGCACGCCCGCCGCAAGCTCAGCGAACTCGCTCGCCAGGGGCCGGGTGTCGAACCCTATATATACCGTTTTGCCTGGATTGGTCTTTTGCCACAACTCGCCGACGGCATCGGCGATACGGGCAACGTTATCGGCAGTGAAGTCCTCATCGACGCGAGCGCGCCAACCGTCAGTTCCAAAATGAATTATCGCGCACACGCGCAGACACCTCACAGTGTTTGGATCATGGTACGCATGGGGTATACCCGCAACATGCACTCGGCAACCCGCCGGCACCAGCATTCACCATTTGGGCAAATGCTGCCGAGGACATGCAGGCAATAAAAAAACCGCCCCGTATGGAGCGGTTTTACCCTTTATATATCGAGCGCCTCGGCCATCGCTGCCGTAGTGATTGCCGTGGTTCCACAACAACTGCCCACCATTGCGGCGCCGGCATGTCTCCATTCGATGCATGCGCGCGCGAAAGCTTCGGGGCTCTCGTGCCATACGGGGCCATCCTGAGTCTGGACCGGATCGCCCACGTTGGGACGCACCGTGACGGGAGTAGTCGCCGATGCAACCATCCTGGGCACCGCCGCGTTCGCGGCCGCAAGCGAACAGCAATTAACACCAACCGAGTTTGCGCCGTGTTTTTCGGCGTACAAAACGGCTGCCTCGATGTTGAGGCCATCGCCCAGCAGGTCGCCTTTATCGTCAACGACAAAACTCACCAGAACAGGCATGCCGTCGGCGGCATCTCGGGCGCCGGCAAGCATGGGCTGCAGATTACGGATAGACGTCACCGTCTCGATCAGCAGACCGTCAACGCCGGCATTGAGCAAGGCGTGCGCCTGTTCGCGCGCAATGCCGCGGATTTCACGATACTCGACAGAGTCCTCGGCAAACCACTCAATACCGATCGGGCCCATCGAGCCCAGCAGTAGCTGAGGGTGCGCCTGGCGGGCATCGTCGACGGCCCCGCGATTGACCTCCGCCACGGACGGCGCAATCTGGTCGTGCTTGAGGGCATAGCTCGATGCCTGAAAGGTATTGGTAATGAGCACCTGCGCGCCGGCGGCGACATACAAGCGATGGATACGAGAAACGGTCTGCGGCTCTGCCAGATTCCAAAACGCCGGTGGAATGTCGGCGGCATCGTACTCACTCAACAAAACACTGCCCATGGGGCCCTGCGCCAACAAGGTCTCGCTCGACAAGCGGCGCGTAAGTTCCTCGGCACCAAAGCGGTTGTAATAACTCGTATCCATATATATCCTGCTATTCCTCGACGCTGATTCCCTGCTTTTCGAGATAGGCGAGCCAGCGGCTCATCGTGTCCTCGGATAGCGCATGCTCCATCATGCAGGCCTCGGAATCGGCTCGCTCAAATTCGACACCGAGCTCCTGAACCAAAAACGTGCGGATGAGGCGATGACGGTACCAGATAGCCGTGCCAACCTCGCGACCGCGATCGGTCAGGATTACCTTGCCGTAGTGCGATTGCTCGACAAGCTCGGATGCCTTGAGCGCCGAAACCGCTTTATTGACCGATGCCTTGGAGACGCCAAGGCGCTGCGCGATGTCGACCGATCGCACGCCGTTGGTTTCCCCCTCTTCGCTTTCAATGCGAACCATGCACTCCAAGTAGTCTTCGTTCGCCACCGTCAGATGTAGTTCGCGCGAGCTATTTGTCGTATCCATGATCTTCCGTCCCTTCTGCATTCAATGGCTGATTCTACCCCATCCAAGCGTCGTGGTATGCCGTGGCATACCGTGCTAGAGTTCTTGTTGCACACGACGACCAAGATTGGAGCGGTCTTTATGGAAAACACCACCACGAGCCCCGATGTCCTCGAGCGCTTTTTGCGCTACGTCCAGATCAACACGCAGTCCGAGGATGCAAACTGCGACCAGGTACCCTCGAGCGCCGTTCAGTTTGACCTTGCCAACGTGCTGGCCGAAGAGCTGCACGAGCTTGGTGCGGAAGATGCCCACGTGACCGAGCACGCCTATGTCTGCGCGCATATCCCCGCAAGTGCGGGCGCTGAGGACAAGCCCGCCCTGGGCCTGATCGCCCATCTCGACACCACCGAAGTTGCACCGGGCGCCGGCGTGAAGCCGCACATCGTACACTACGAAGGCGGCGACCTGGTCTGCGGCACGGTTGACGGTAAGCCCGTTGCCATGAGTACCGCCAAGCTTCCTGCCCTGAACGACCTCGCAGGTGAGGACCTGGTCTGCAGCGATGGCACCACACTGCTGGGCGCGGACGACAAGGCAGGCGTCGCCGAGATCATGTCGCTTGTCGCGCGTATCGCTCAGGACCCTTCTCTGCCCCATCCCACACTCGGCATTTGCTTCTGCCCTGACGAGGAGATCGGCCACGGAGCCGAGCTGTTGGATATCGATGCCTTTGGCTGCAAGTACGCCTACACGGTCGACGGCGGCCCCATCGGCGAGCTGGAGTGGGAGTGCTTTAACGCCGCCGAGGCGACCGTCCGCTTTGAGGGCCAGTCCATCCACCCGGGCGACGCCAAGGGCCGTATGGTCAACGCAGGCAATCTGTTCTGCGACTTCAACGCGTTGCTCCCCTACGCGCAGCGCCCGGAGTATACGGAAGGCTACGAGGGCTTTTATCACCTTGAGGGTGTATCTGCAACCGTCGATCACGCCACAGCGCGCTATATCGTCCGCGACCATGACGCCGCCAAGTTCCAGCAGAAACTCGACCTTATTGATGCCGCCGCCTCGATGCTCAACCAGCGTCTGGGTGAGGAGCGTGTGACGGTCGAGATTAAGCAGCAGTATCGAAATATGGCCGAGATCGTTCGTGACTATCCCGAGCTTATTGATGTTGCCAAGGAAGCCTACCTTGCCTGCGGTGTTGAGCCCCAAGTGCTGCCGATTCGCGGCGGCACCGACGGCGCGCAGCTGTCGTTCCGCGGTCTGCCCTGCCCCAACCTTTCCACCGGCGGCTATTGCTACCACGGCGTCAACGAGTTCGTCCCGGTCAGTTCGCTCGTCAAGATGACCGACGTGCTCCAGGAGCTCGTCGCCCGCTTTGCATAGGGAACTCGAACAATCTAGGTAAGCAAAACCGCCCCGTCCTCAAAACCGAGAACGGGGCGGTTTTTGGTGCAAGGGGAGTAGTCAGCACCGCAGGTTGAGCCAACGTCAGCGAGCGACGTCCAAGGCGAACAAGTTGGCATGAAAAAGGCAGGGCATTGACCTTCTGGTCATGCCCTGCCTTTTGAATGACAAATTGTCGCCTTGGGCGGCGCGCAGCGTCGAGCCGTTACGGCGTTTGGTAAAACGCCGTAACTTAGTAGTTGGCCTCGTAGCCGTTGCCGTCGCCGGTGGGCTCTTCGTAGTAGTCCGAATCGCTCGAATCGCTTGAGTCATCGGAATCGTCAGAGCTGACCGATGAGGTTGCGGTACCGTTTGCGTAGTCGTCAGACGTGTTGTTGTTCAGGTCGCCGATCGTAGAGCTGGAACCGTCGGAAAGACCCATGGTGTTGGGACCCTTGGGATCCTTGCCGGCATCGACGCGCTCCATCATTTCCTTGAGCTCGTCCTCGTAGACAAAGACGTAGCTCACACCGTCGATCATGGTGCTGTCGTCGGCGTACGAGGGCAGGTTGGCCGAGTAGATACCGTCGACATCCATACCGCGCATGGCGTTGACCGTAGCCACGATATCCTGAACGCTCATATCGGTTACGAGCATATCGGACAGCGAATTAACCAGGCCAAAAATCTTCGTGGCATCGAAGTTATTGAGAATCTGGTTGGCAAGGGCGCCAAGCACCTGACGCTGGTGGCGCATGCGCGTGTAATCGCCGTCGGCATAGGTGTAGCGGCAGCGGGCATAGGTAAGGGCGGTGGCACCGTCCATATGCTGCTGGCCAGCGGTAATCTTAATATCCAGGTGCTCGGGGTCGTCAACATCATCGGTTGCGTTAATGTCGATACCGCCAACCGAATCAATCAGCGCCTGCATACCGTCGAAGCTGACCTCGGCATAGTGGGAAATCTGAACACCGCACAGCTCGTTGACCGCCTCGACCATGGCCTCGGCGCCGCCAACGGTATGGCAGGCGTTGATCTTCATGGTCTCGCCCTTGTACTCGACCTTGGTGTCGCGCGGAACGGAAATGAGCGTCGCCTGCTTTTGCGTGGGGTCGATGCGTGCCAGGATAATCGAGTCGGCACGATACGTATCCTCGCCCGGACGGCCGTCGGTGCCAAGAAGCAGCACGTAGAACGGATCCTTTGCCTCATCGGTGTCAACCAGAACCCGACGCAGATTGTCGGTAATGACATTAGAATCGCCGAGCTTGCCCATAATGGTGGCAAACCACAGGCCGGCAGCGGTAGTGGCACTCAGCAGCACACCAAGCACGACAATGAGCGCGACGTGACGAATCGTGTGGCTACGACGACGTTGACGAGCGCGCTCGGAATAGCGAGCCACGTTATCGCGACTGTAGATCTTGGCCTGCGCACCAGTTGAGGGTCTTCGGGCGGTGGTATCCGCGAGGGGCTTTTTATTAAACATAGGCAACCTGTATTAGTAGATGACGGGATCGGGGACGGAAGCATGCTCGACATGCGCGCCGAGCGCCTGCAGCTTTTCGACAAACTGCTCGTAGCCGCGCTTGATGTGATGGATGGCCGAAACCTCGGTCGTCCCGTCGGCGATCAAGCCCGCTACGACGAGGGCCGCTCCGCCACGCAGATCGGGCGAGGTAACCTGTGCACCCGAGAAGCCCTTAACGCCATGAATCATGGCATGATGGCTCTCGATACGAATGTCGGCACCCATGCGCACCAGCTCAGAGGCAAACATAAAGCGATTCTCGAAGATGTTCTCGGTAATAACGGAACTGCCGTCGGCAAGGGCGGAGAGCACCATAATCTGCGCCTGCATGTCCGTCGGGAAGCCGGGGAACGGAAGCGTCTGGATGTCGACCGGCTTGATACGCTCGGCACGGTTTACATGGACGCCATCCTCGACGCGCTCGCAGTCGATACCCATGAGCTCCATCTTCTTGAGCACCATGCCCAAGTGAATGGGGCAAAAGCCCGTGACATCGACACCACGATCGTCGGCCATCAACGCACCGGCAACGATAAAGGTACCGGCCTCGATGCGGTCGCCCACTACGCGATGGGTAACAGGATGCAGTTCTTCCACGCCCTCGATGGTCACGACGGGCGTACCCGCGCCGACAATCTTGGCGCCCATCTCGTTGAGCATGTTGGCGATATCGACGATCTCGGGCTCGCGGGCGGCATTGTCGATAACCGTGGTGCCCTGCGCGCGCACGGATGCCATGATGAGGTTCTCGGTCGCACCGACGCTGGCGAACTCGAGCGTGACGGTGGTACCGCGCAGACCTTGGGGCGCATTAGCGTTGATGTAGCCGTGGGCGGTATCGAACTCTACGCCCAGGGCCTCGAGACCAAGAATGTGCATATCGATCTTGCGAGCACCCAGGTTGCAGCCGCCCGGCATGGCGATCTTGGCGCGATGGAAGCGGCCCAGCAGGGGTCCCATCACGGCGGTGGAAGCACGCATCTTGGCGACGAGCTCGTAGGGGGCCTCCCAAGAATCGACCTGAGAGGTATCAATCTCGAGCGTGTGCTCGTCGAGAACATCGATCGTAGCGCCCATGCCTTTGAGCACCTTGCCCATCACGTGGACATCGGAAATATCGGGCACGTTCTGCAGCGTCGTCTTGCCCGGCGCCAGAAGCGTTGCCGCCATGAGTTTGAGTGCGGAGTTCTTGGCGCCCGAAACGGGCACGGAGCCTCCGATGGCGTGGCCACCCTCAACGCGGATAATATCCAAGGTCTACCCTTTCAAAAAGCATGCCCGGGATGGCTGAGCCATCCCGGGCATGATGTGTTCGCAAATGGTCGAACGCTAAATCGTTTGACTATTGGGCAAGCTTGAGCTTACACCATGCGATTTCATTATAGAGGTAGGCGCGGCGTGCATCATCCTCCGACAAATTACCCAGCTTCTCTTCAAAACCTTGAATATCAGCTTTAAGCTTGTCGGCATCGACGGTCGCCAAATCGCAAGCGCGCTCGGCGAGAACGGTCACGACATCGTCCGCAACCTGGGCATAGCCGCCGGCCACGGCAAACGTGTGGTCGACAGTGCCCATGGCCTTATCGGAAACGCGAACGTAACCGCGGTCGATCGTGCAGATCTCGCTGGAGTGAGCAGGCAGGACGCCAAACTCGCCATCCGTGGACGGAATCGACACAAACGCAGCGTCGCCCTCATAGGCGCAGCTCACGGGGCACACGATGCGGATACGCATAACCTACTTCTCCCCCATCTTGCGGGCGCGCTCGCGCACGTCCTCAATCGTGGAAGCATAGCGGAAAGCCTGCTCGGGCAGGTCATCGGCCTTGCCGTCGACAATCTCGGCGAAAGAGCGGACGGTATCCTCGACGCGGACGTAGACACCGGGGTTGCCGGTGAACTTCTCGGCGACGTGGAAGGACTGCGAGAGGAACTGCTGAATCTTACGGGCACGGTTGACCGTAAGGCGCTGCTCCTCGGACAGCTCGTCCATACCCAGAATGGCGATGATGTCCTGAAGGTCGGAGTACTCCTGCAGGAGCTCCTGGACCTTGACGGCGACACGGTAGTGCTCCTCGCCGACGATCGAGGGATCGAGAGCGTCGGAGGAAGATGCGAGCGGGTCGATAGCCGGGAACAGGCCGAGCGACGAAATGCTACGCGAAAGAACCGTGGTGGCGTCGAGGTGCGTAAACGTCGTGGCAGGCGCCGGGTCGGTCAGGTCGTCTGCGGGGACGTAGACAGCCTGGACGGAGGTAATGGAGCCCGTCTTGGTCGAGGTAATGCGCTCCTGGAGGTCGCCCATCTCGGTTGCCAGCGTGGGCTGGTAACCAACGGCGGACGGCATACGGCCCAGCAGTGCGGAAACCTCGGAACCTGCCTGGGAGAAGCGGAAGATGTTGTCGATGAACAGCAGAACGTCCTGGCCGCGATCACGGAAATACTCAGCGGTGGTAAGGCCGGCCAGACCGATGCGCAGACGCGCTCCGGGCGGCTCGTTCATCTGACCATAGACCAAGCAGGTCTTGTCGATAACGCCAGACTCGCTCATCTCGAGGAACAGGTCGGTGCCCTCGCGGGTACGCTCGCCGACGCCGGTGAACACCGAGGTGCCACCGTGCTCTTGGGCGAGGTTGTTGATGAGCTCCTGAATCAAAACGGTCTTGCCGACGCCGGCGCCGCCGAACAGGCCTGTCTTGCCGCCACGGATGTAGGGCTCGAGCAGGTCGACGGCCTTAATGCCGGTCTCGAAGATCTCGGTCTTGGTGGTGAGCTCGTCGAAACGGGGCGCTGCATGGTGGATGGGGTAGAACTCCTCCACCTCGGGCATGGGCTTGCCGTCGACGGGCTTGCCCATGACGTTCCAAATACGGCCGAGCGTCTTGGGGCCGACCGGCATCTTCATGGGCTCACCGGTATCGGTGGCGATGAGACCGCGCTGCAGGCCGTCGGTCGAGGACATGGCGACCGTGCGGACAACGCCGCCCGGAAGCTGGCTCTCGACCTCGAGGATCGTGCTCAGGTGACCGATCGGGGTCTCGGCCTCGACCGTGAGCGCGTTGTAGATCGGGGGCACCGCGCCGTCAAACTTGACGTCGACGACAGGGCCGATGATTCGCACGATGCGACCATCACCGGCAGTCGTCTTCTTGGTGGCTTCCTCGACCGCAAGCTTTACGGTGTTATTAGCCATTACTGTTCCTCCAATGCTGAGGCTCCGCCGACGATCTCGTTAATCTCGGTCGTGATCGAAGCCTGGCGCACGCGACTATACGTGCGGGTAAGGGTCGAGATGATCGCGGTGGCGTTTTCCGTCGCGGAGTGCATGGCCTTGCGGCGTGCACCCTGCTCGGCAGCCGCCGAATCGATCAGGGCCTGGTAGATGACCGTCAGGATATAAGACGGCACAAGCTTGCCGAGAACATGCTCGGGAGAGGGCACGAACTCGAACGTGGACGAGATGCGCTTAGGGGCGTCGGTCTCGTTCTTACGCGGACCGTGGGCCATAGCGATCATCTCGGGGTCGAGCGGCAACAGATGCTCGACGCGAAGCTCCTGATCCACGCGGTTCTTGGCGTGGTGGTAGACAAGCTCGACACGGTCAAGCTCACCGGCACGATACGCATCGCAGATATGAGAGGAGATCATGCGGGCCTGATTGAAATCGGGCTCAGAGGAGTTGCCCTCAAAGTGCATGACGACGTTTGCGCGGTCACGGAAATACGTGGCCGGTTTGCGCCCACACGCGATGATCTCGCACTCGATGCCGTCGTTCGCCCAAGAAGCGGCGAGCTTTTCGGCCGTGCGCTCCACCGTCGTATTGAAACCGCCGGCAAGGCCGCGGTCCGAGGCAATAACGACAATCAGGCCATGCTTGACGTTCTCATGCTTCTGCAGCATGGGATCGGTGCCCGAACAGGAAGCGTCGCCGGCGACCGTCAACATGACGTCGGTCAGCGCCTCCTTATAGGGCTCGGCCTGCTTGGAGCGATCGAGGGCACGACGGATCTTGGCCGTAGAGACCATCTCCATCGTGCGCGTGATCTGCTTGGTCGTGGTAACCGAGGAGATTCGCTTCTTAATGTCGCGAAGGTTGGCCATGGGGCTTAGTTCTCCTCTGATCCAGAAACATCCGAATGGTGCTTGGCCATGAACTGCTGCTTGAAGTCGCCGATGACGCGCAAGAGCTCAGCCTTGGTGTCATCATCGATCTTCTTGGCGCGAACCTTGTCGAGCAGCGAGCCAAAGCCATTGTCCATGTACTCGATGAGCTCGGCACGGAAAGGCAGCACGTCGGCGATCTCCAGGTCATCCAGGAAGCCCTCGTTGCCAGCGAACAGCGTAACGATCTGCTCGCCAACCTCAAACGGCTTGTAGCGCGGCTGCTTCAGGAGCTCGGTCATGCGGGCACCATGGGTCAGCTGCTTCTGAGTAGCCTCGTCGAGGTCGGAGCCGAACTGCGTAAAGCCGGCGAGCTCCTGGTACGAAGCGAGGTCCAGACGGAGGTTACCGGCGACCTGCTTCATAGCCTTGGTCTGCGCGTCGCCACCAACGCGGGACACGGAAATGCCCACGTCGACTGCCGGGCGCTGACCCTGGAAGAAGAGCTCGGACTGCAGATAGATCTGACCATCGGTAATGGAAATGACGTTGGTCGGAATGTAGGCCGAGACGTCGCCGTCCTGGGTCTCGATGATCGGCAGTGCCGTCATGGAGCCGCAGCCGTTCTTCTTGGACATCTTGACGGCACGTTCGAGCAGACGAGAGTGCAGGTAGAAGATGTCGCCAGGATAGGCCTCGCGTCCGGGCGGACGATGCAGCGTCAGCGACATCTGACGGTAGGCCACGGCCTGCTTGGACAGGTCGTCGTAGATGACGAGCACGTGGCCGCCGGGGTTGGTCTCGCTGGCGGGCTTGCCGTCCTCGCCGTTGTACATGAAGAACTCGCCGATAGCGGCACCGGCCATAGGCGCGATGTACTGCATAGGGGCGGAATCGGCAGCGGTGGCCGAAACGATGATGGTGTAGTCGAGCGCGCCGTGCTGAGCGAGGGTCTCGCGGATGTTGGCAACCGTGGAGGCCTTCTGGCCGATGGCGACATAGATGCAGACCATGCCCTTGCCGCGCTGATTGAGGATAGCGTCGATGGCGATGGCGGTCTTACCGGTCTTACGGTCGCCAATGATGAGCTCACGCTGACCGCGGCCAATAGGCACCATGGAGTCGATAGCGAGCAGACCGGTCTGAACCGGCTCGCACACCGGAGTACGATCGATGACGCCGGGGGCCTTGAACTCGATGGGACGACGGTGCGTGGCGACAATGTCACCCAAACCGTCGATGGGCTGGCCGAGCGGATTGACGACGCGGCCGAGCATGGCGCGGCTCACAGGGATATCCATAATGCGGCCAGTGGTGCGGCACTCGTCGCCTTCCTTGATGGAGTCGACGGCACCAAACAGAACGGCGCCGACCTCGTCACGGTCAAGGTTCTGGGCAAGGCCGAAGACGGTCTCACCGGTATCGGAGCTCTTGAACTCCAGAAGCTCGCCTGCCATGGCGCTCTTGAGGCCGGAGACGCGCGCGATGCCGTCGCCTACCTCGTCGACCGTTGAAACCTCATGCGTATCGACCGTCGCGGAGAGGCTCGTGAGCTGCTCCTGCAGTTTCTTGGCGATATCCTGGGCATTGAGGGTTTCGGACATTAGGCTTCACCTCCGTACGAATTAGCAGAGTTTGCGAGGGTCTCCTGCGCGATGCGCAGCTGCGTCTTGACGGAAATGTCACGACGCTCGCCGCGGGCCTCGAGCACCAGGCCGCCCACGATAGACGGGTCGACCTGCTCGATAAGGAATACCTTGCGGCCGAAGTCCTGCTCGCATTTCTTAGTGATGGTTTGACGCAGCTCGTCGTCGAGCGGGATCGCCGTGGTGACGGTCACGCCCACTACATCCTCGTCTTCCTCGGCAACATACTTAAAGGCAGCTGCCACCTTGGGAAGAAGGTCGAGCTGGTCGCGCTTGGACATGGTGTCGAGCACGGCGATGATCTCGGGGCTGGCAGAAGCCAGGCGCTCGATCATCTCGAGGTCCTCGAACACATGGTTCTCGGCCTTAGCGGCTTCCAGAAGGGAGCGCGCGTAGGTCTCGAGCACCTTGTCCTGATAGCGGCTAGTCGGCATTCAGGCTACCTGCTTCCTGGATGTAGCGCTCGATGAGCTTCTTCTGCTCGGCCTCGTCATCGAGTGCCTCGCCCACGATCTTGGTGGCGACGGCAACGGACAGGTCGGCGATGGAGCTCGCGGCACCGGCGTAGATGGACTTGCGCTCGTCCTCGACGGTCGTATGGGCCTTGGCGATGATCTCCTCGGCCTCCTTGTGAGCAGCCTCGATGATACGGGCGCGCTCGGACTCGGCGTCCTTACGGGCCTCGAGAACGATGTCGGCAGCCTGACGACGGGCGTCGGTGACGATCGAGTCGGACTCAGCGCGCTTGGCGATAGCCTCCTGCTTGGTCTTCTCGGCCTCGTCGAGGCTCTCCTCGATCTTCTTGCCGCGCTCCTCCATGGTCTTCATGATGCCCGGCAGGGCGACCTTGGCCAGCACGATCCAGATAATCAGGAAGGCGATAAGCGCCGGGATGAACTCCGCCATCTTAGGGATGAGGATGTCCGCACCGGCAGCGCCGTCCTCAGCGAACGCGGAAACCGGCATGAGCAGCGCGGCCGCGGACGCGGAGAGTGCGATCGCGCTCTTCTGGGATGAAAGATTCATACTTGACGCTCCGTGCTATTTAACGATCAGCGCGACAACGAAGCCGATCAGAGCCAGAGCCTCGCCGAAGGCGGAGCCCATGATGAAGACGGTGAACACGCGGCCCTGGACCTCAGGCTGACGGGCCATAGCACCCGTAGCACCCAGAGCAGACAGGCCGATAGCAAGACCAGCGCCGATAACACCGAGACCGTAACCGATAACTCCCACGATTCCTCCTTTGTCGTGCGTGTCTTATTTCACGCAGGATAACCTTTTTATAACTGCCGGGCTCCATGGGTACGGGCACCGGCGGTTTAACGAATTGCCTTACCTTTAAGGCACGAACGGAAGACTACTCCTCCTCCGCGACCTCCTCTGCCTCAGAGACATACACGGCGGTAAGGACCGTGAAGACGTAAGCCTGGATAGCGCCGACCACAAGCTCGATCGCATAGATCAGGATGAGGATGGCAAGCCAGGCCAGCGAAGGCAGGGCGCCGACGGCGTGCGCCGCGGAAACCTGCTGAAGCAGCGGCTGCATGAACATGCTCGCCATGATGGCGAACGAGCCCATGACCACGTGTCCTGCGAACATGTTGCAGAACAGACGGACGGCGAGCGTGATGAGGCGCAGGAAGGTCGAGAAAAGCTCGACGACCCACACGAGCACGTTCATCGGGAAGCTCACGCCCTGCGGGGCGAGGCTCTTGATGTAGCCGATCACGCCGTGAGCCTTGCATCCGTAGTAGATGAAGTACACGAAGGCGAAAATGGCGAGTGCGGCGGTGGAGCCGATTGCGCCGGTGCCGGGCTTCATTCCCGGGATCAGGCCGATCATGTTATTGATCAGGATGAACAGGAAAAGCGAGCACAGGAACGGGAAGTGCTTCTTCCAGTTCTCACCCACGACACCCTTGCCGATATCGTTCTCGACGTACTCGATGATGTACTCGAAACCGTTGACGAAGAAGCCCTTGGGAACCAGGGTCTGCTTCTTCTTGAACACGGCCAGGACGATCAGGAGCACGATCGTGGAGACGATCAGCCAAAACGAGTACTGCGTGATGCCGCAGCTCAGATCGCCCACGACAGGGGTGGAGCTGAACTCGCTGACCAGATGATTAATCTCATCAGGCAGCTTTTCAAAAATTTCCACGACTTACCTTTCGACCTCATGAGGATCTCGCAGCGCCTTGGCGACGCGAACCGCGCAGGCGGCCATAAAGGCCACGAAGCCGATCGCCTCGCCCAGGAGGAACATGCGAAATGCCTCTCCGAACAACACAAACACAACCAAGGTAAAGACGAGCAGGGCGATTGCCGAGACCGCCAGACTCACCATACCCTTGAGCATGTCCGCATTCTGTTTATCGTCAAGAACCGGCTTGAGCGTAAAGACAAAGGGAAGGAAGGCAATTGCGCCCGCGATGGCGCCTGCAACGATAGCGAGCAGATCGGCTATCTGAAACACTGGCGTCCTCACTTTCCTCTTTAACGCCTCACAGAACAGTTCCCGCCAAACATTGGTGAATATTGTACGAGCCAATCGCTAAAGTACAACCGAAAAAGCATCGGTTAATACGCACCTGTTCGTTTTCTTAAGACCTTCTTTATGCCGCAGGTACGGTAATACGTTTTTCTCGAACCCTGCAGGGCAAAACGTCCGTTAACAGGAGTGCGCGCGGTCGCCTTTTGTTCGTCCGCGCGCACCGTTTCTTCGTATTTGCAGCCACGGCCGTTTAGCCCAGCGACTAGAGCGTGCCGTAGATGCGGTCGCCGGCGTCGCCCAGGCCGGGAACGATGTAGGCGGCCTCGTTGAGATGGTCATCGATGGCGCACGTATAAATATGTACGTCAGGATCCTTCTCGGTCAGCGACTTGAGGCCCTCGGGCGCGGCGACGATGCACAGCATGCGGATGTCCTTGACACCGCGCTCGCGCAGGTAGCTGATAGCCATCTCGGCCGAACCGCCCGTGGCGAGCATGGGGTCGACAACCAGGCAGATACGCTGGTCGATATCCTTGGGCATCTTGCAGTAATACTCATGCGGCTCGTGGGTGACCTCGTCGCGCTCCATGCCGATGTGGCCCACGCGAGCGGAGGGCACCAGGTCGAGGATGCCGTCGACCATGCCAAGGCCCGCACGCAGGATGGGCACGATGGCGAGTTTCTTGCCGGCAAGCTGTTTGAACGTGGCGGTAGTGATGGGGGTCTCGACCTCGACGTCTTCCATAGGCAGGTCGCGCATGGCCTCGTAGCCGTCAAAGAGCGCAAGCTCGCGCACGAGCTGGCGGAACTGGTTGGTGCCGGTGTTTTTATCGCGCAGGATCGACAGCTTGTGCTGAACGAGCGGGTGATCGACAAGCGTCACACGGGACGCATCATAGGTGACGGTCATGGGTTGATTGCCCCTTTCGTTGCGGCCGCAAAACGGCCTTGCTGACAAGGCGCGCAGCAATGTTGCCGCCGCACGCCATGCATTAGTTTAGCGGTTTGTTGTATCGAGCAGCCCATCGCAGCCCTACTGTGCGGTACTGAGCGAGCGCCTGACTGCATCACACCAGCCCGCAAGGTTTTGTTCGCGGCGCTCGGCGGACATGTGGGGAAGGAAGGTCCTAACGATCTGGGCATTTTGCTCCAGCTCTTCCAGGTCTTCCCAATAGCCGACGGCAAGACCCGCCAAGTACGCGGCACCGATTGCCGTGGTCTCCACCGTCTCGCATTGCAGCACGGGGATATCCAGCAGGTCGGCCTGGAATTGCATGATGAACTCGTTGCGCGAGGCACCGCCATCGACAGACAGGCGCTCGATCGAAAGCCCCACGTCCTGCTCCATGGCGCGCAGCACGTCGTAGCTCTGATATGCCATGGATTCGCAGGCGGCACGTACGATGGTCGCACGGCTCGAGGCGCCGGTCAGACCGCACACGATACCGCGGGCATGCGGGTCCCACCAGGGAGCGCCCAGACCCGCAAAGGCGGGAACGAAGTAGCAGCCCTCGTTGTCGCTAATCGAAGCGGCGAGTTGTGCCGACTCGCTCACGCTCGAGATGATGCCCATGTTGTTGCGAAGCCAGTTCATGGTGGAACCGGCAGCAAAGATGGAGCCCTCGAGCGCATAGCTGATCTTCCCGTTCGCAGCGATACCGATGGTGGAGACCAGACCGTTCTTGGATTCGACGATCTCGTCGCCGGTGTTCATGAGCATAAAGCAGCCCGTGCCATAGGTGTTTTTGGTCTGGCCGGGATGGAAGCAGCAGTGACCGAACAGCGACGCCTGCTGGTCGCCCGCCACACCCATGATGGGCGGCATGTTGGTCATGATGTCGCTCGCGACGCGGCCGTAGTCACCCGAGCTCCAGCGAACCTCGGGCATCATGGAACGTGGAACGTCAAAGAGCGCCAGCAGGTCGTCGTCCCAATCGAGCGTATGGATATTAAAGAGCGCCGTGCGGCTGGCATTGGTGTAGTCGGTGGCAAAGACCTGACTGCCGGTGAGGTTGTAGATGAGCCAGGTGTCGATGGTGCCGAACATGAGGTCGCCCGCCGCCGCGCTCTCACGCGCACCGTCGACGTTGTCGAGGATCCACTGCACCTTGGAAGCCGAGAAATACGGATCGAGCGTGAGTCCCGTGCGGGAGCGCACCAGCTCTTCTGCGCCCCGCTCGACCAGCTCGTCGATCAGAGGTGCGGTGCGACGGCATTGCCACACGATGGCGTTATAGATGGGTTGGCCGCTTATGCGGTCCCACACCACCGTGGTCTCGCGCTGGTTGGAGATACCGATGGCGGCGATGCGGTCAGAATGGATGCCGCTCTTAAACTGGACCTCCATCATCACGCCGATCTGGCTGGCAAGCACCTCCATGGGGTCTTGCTCTATCCAACCGGGACGCGGGAAGCTGGTTTTGACGCTACGACGTGCCTGCGCGACGATGCAGCCGTACTCGTCGACGATGGTCGCAAGTACCGAGGTGGTGCCGCAGTCGAGCGCCATGATGTAGGAACCGCCAAAGTTAAACGAGGCATCTTCCATGCCCAGGCTGCCCAGATTCAACGACATCGCTTACACCTTTCTATTGCATCGGGTCGGACAGGACCCGTTCGATCTCTGATGCGGGAAGTGCGCCTTGGCGCAGGATCTGGAGCCCGCCGTGCTGGAACGACACGATGGTCGAGGCGTCGCGACACGGGGTCTCGCCGGCGTCGACGGCAACATCGACCCCCTCCAGGATGCGACCTTCGACGGCGGCAAAGCTTGCCGGCGAAGGCGCGCCGTGTGTGTTGGCGCTCGTGCAGGCAAGGGGACTGCCGCAGGCGCGGATGAGCGCTTGGACCACGGGAGAGGCCGAAGCGCGCAGGGCCACGGTGTCGTCGGCAGCACGCATAAAGGTCGGCACGCAGGGAGCCGCCTTGACCACGATAGTCAGGGCTCCCGGCCAGCATCGTCGCGCGAGCACGCGGGCATCTTCCGGGATATCCACGCCATAGCGGTCGAGTGCCTCGACGCCATCGACCAGCCAGGCGACCGTTTGGGTGAGTTCACGTTGCTTGAGAGTGAAGATACGGCGGTAGCCGGTACCGAGCGCAGGGACCGCGGCGCCATTGACGGCAGCCTGCGGATCGCGCGGCCACGATGGGAATTCGCCTGTATCTTGGGGCACGGCGTCCGAGAAGGCGTTGACTGCCACGGCAACGCCATAGACGGTCTCGGTCGGAATCAGCGCCAGGCCGCCGCGGCCGAGCACCTCGGCCGTACGCTCGACGGCAAGCCGATGCGGCTCACGCGCTCCCTCGAATACCCGATAGACCGTCTGCATGTGTATGCCAGCCCCTTACGCTCTGGTGCAAGTTTGTTTACTGAGGGGCATTCTCGCACGAAACGTTCAACCTATTTGCCCAGAGCGCATGTTGGTTTGGTGAGCGGCTCTTGTAGTCGGTGAAAGTGAGGGGGTTAATTGAAGATTTTTAGCGCGCAAGCGTAACGGTACGATCGGGAAACTCGATGCTTGCAACCAGTTTTCCGCCGAGGCTCTCTGCGTACCTGCTCAGCGTGTCAAGCCTCATCGAACCCAATTCCCCACGCTCGAGCTCGGATACGCGTTTTTGAGAAACGCCCATCGATTGGGCGACCGACGCCTGTGTTAGATCTTTTAGCCTGCGAATCTGAGCAAGCTTATAGGCTTCGATACGATCGCGAGTCCTCTCCTGCTCGGCGGTAATGGAGTCGCGTGTTATCCCGCGAGATTCCATATACTCATGCAGTTCCATCTCGATCGAGCCTCCTTACGTGGCGACGGTATATTTGCTCGGCCTTTGGAATGTTGATCGCATACCAGCCGTTCCATTTTGCCCTTGACGATCCCGCTCGCGACTTATCACCCGCCAATAGCAATACCGCCTGGCGCTTGGGGTCAAAGGCGAAGAGGATGCGAATCACCTGCCCACCACACGACGTCACTCTCAGCTCCTTTAAATGATGAAGCTTCGAGCCCTTTACGCGGTCAACCAGCGGACGACCAAGGCTGGGACCTTCCTTCTCGAGCACCAAAAGGTCTGCATAAATCTGCTTCAGCGTAGCTTCATCCTGCTCATCAAGCCAAGGTTCAATGTAATCAAGCACGATACGGTACCGATGCAGCTGATTTGACATACCTTTCTCCTTCTATAGTAGAAGTTTTACGGTATATTGCAAGGACAAACTTGCGCAAATGTCTATTAATTCAGCTTAAATACGCTGTTTGGGCTCGGTGACGATGGCTCGGACGATGCGGGGGCGATCGGTAAGGTCATGGACGATACGCACGTCCGAAAGGCCTGCCTGGCGACAGAGCTCGGCCGCGGCATCGAGGGTACCCTCGTAGAGCTCGCAGGCAAACAGGCCGCCGGCGCGCAGCATGTAAGGCGCCGCGTTGAGCAGGCGGCGGAAGATATCGAGGCCGTCGGCGCCGCCCTCGAGCGCCAGGTCGGGCTCAAAGTCCTTGACCTCGTGCGGCAGCGAGCGCATGACGTCGGTCGGGATGTAAGGTGGGTTGGAGACGAGCACATCAAAGGTGCCCCACTCTTCGCGGGGAATGGAACTCACCAGGTTGGTGAGGCTAAAGGCAACCTCATCTGCCGTGAGGCCGAGGGTGTCGCGGTTTTTGGTGGCCAGATCGATGGCGCGCGACTCGATATCGGTGGCGGTGCAGGTAACGTGGCCGCGGCGCTCCCAGGCAAGGGAGAGCGAAATGCAGCCCGTGCCGCAGCCGACCTCGAGAACGCGGGCAGTGCAGGGCTCGGCTGGGGCAGATACGTTGGCCTCGGCGGCATCTTGCGCGGGAGTCGCCTGTTGGTCGTTGTCCTCAATGGCGATGCCGTATTCGTCGAGCTCGGGCTCGGGGGTTTCCATGGCCTCTGCTTCTGCCGCTTCGGCTTCTGCTGCCTGCGCGGCGGCTTCCTCGGCCTCGCGGTCGGCCAGTTCCTCGGCATAGGCGCGGCTACCGAGCACGTCGCTACCCAGCGCAGCCTCATCGGCGGCCGTCAGGTTGGCGGCACGGCGCTCGGCGGCCGCGCGTTCGTCAGCCAGCGCCGCCTCGGCTTTGCGGGCCTGCTCGACCTCATCGTTCCAAGGCAGCTCCACGCGCTGGCGGGCAGCGGCCTCGGGGCTCAGCACCTCGGCATCCAGATAGTTCAGAACTTCTTCGACGAGCATCTCGGTCTCGGGGCGCGGGATGAGCACACCGGGGGCGCACGCGACGTCGATCATGCGAAACTGCGTGCTGCCGGTGATGTACTGCAGCGGCTCGCCTTTGGCGCGACGAACGACGGCCGCGTGCATGGTCTCGAGCTGGGCCGCGTTAAGCGTCTCGTCCATGCGCATATACAAGTCGATGCGCGCCAGGCCCGTGGCCGCGCACAGCAGCCACTCGGCAGAAAGACGGGGGTGCTCCTCGCCGCGCTCGGCCAGGTACTCCTTGGTCCACTCGAGACAACGCTTGATGGTCCAAATCTCGTTTGCCATGGGGCCCTCCCCTCTTAAGCGCCGGACGGCGCGCGAATGTCGGAGCAGATTGTAAGCGAGGCCAACGCTTGGCAAGGGGCGATTGAAGGCGATTATCGAGAATCAGCCCAGAATTTTGCTTGGAACCCATCTGAAGTGCCCATTCGTCGACGTCTAAATCTGCATCCGTCAAGCTTTTGGCAAGGTTGCCCCAAAACTGACCAATATCTAACCAAGAACTTGCCAAATCACTTGACGTGCGACGCATCAAAAAATGCACTGCGACTTCTTGAACGATTTTTTGAGCATTATTTTCAATAGCAGATAAACGCCGCTAATTTCTTTGAGCAGGTAGCCGGCTTCATGGCCATCAAAGCCGATTGAATAACATCTCAAAGCAATGTGCCCAACCTAGTCATTTAAGAACGTCCCCAATGACTACCTCTAAGGCGCCGCAGGTTGAGCATACCGCATCCGGAGCAAGGCAGCGCCGCAGGTAGAGGACGGACAGCGAGCGCGTCGCATTTGAGACAAGGTGACGTGAAACGAAAGGGCGCTGACCTTCTGGTCGCGCCCTTGAAGTTGAACGTCAGATTGTCCAAATGCGGCCCGCGCAGCGTCGGCCGGTCCGCCGTTCGGTAGAACGGCGGAACCTACTACACGGCCTGTGCCAGCTTCTCGGCTCGCTCGGCGGCAGCGAGCGCCTCGATCACGGTGCCGAGCTGGTCACCCAGAAGGACGCCGTTGTAGGTGGAGTTGAAACCGATGCGGTGATCGGTCACGCGGTCCTGGGGCTGGTTGTAGGTACGGATCTTCTCGGAACGGTTGCCGTGGCCGATCTGGCTCTGGCGCTCGGCACCGAGCTCGGCCTGCTGCTTCTCGAGTTCCATCTCGTACAGACGGGCGCGCAGCATCTGCATGCAGACCTCGCGGTTCTGGATCTGGGAACGCTGCTCCTGCGACTGCACCACGGTGTTGGTGGGCAGGTGGGTGATGCGCACGGCGGAGTAGGTGGTGTTAACGCACTGACCGCCAGGGCCGGAGGCGCAGTAGGTGTCGATGCGCAGGTCGGACTGGTTGATCTGGACGTCGATTTCCTCGGCCTCGGGAAGCACGGCGACGGTAGCCGTTGAAGTCTGGATGCGGCCCTGGGACTCGGTCTTGGGGACGCGCTGGACACGGTGCACGCCGGACTCGTACTTCATAACGGAGTAGACGCGGTCGCCCTCGACCTTGAACTCAATGGACTTGAAGCCGCCGGCCTCGCTGGGGCTGGAATCGAGCACGGTAGTCTTCCAGCCACGCGACTCGCAAAAGCGCTGATACATCTTGTACAGGTCGCCGGCAAAGATGGCCGCCTCGTCGCCACCGGCGGCGGAGCGAATCTCGACGATGGTGTTCTTGTCGTCGTTGGGGTCGCTCGGGATGAGCATGTACTTGATGTCTTCCTCGAGCTGGGGAAGCTTGGCCTCGTTTTCGGAGATGTCCATCTGGAGCATCTCCTTCTCATCGGCATCGGTGGTATCGTGCAGCATTTCCTTGGCAGCCTCGATGTCATCGAGCGCGCCGATGTACTCGCGCGAGGCGGCAATGAGGTCGGACTGGTGCGCGTACTCCTTGTTGAGACGCGTGAACTCCTTGATATCGGAGGCGACGGCCGGGTCGGAAAGCTTCTTCTCGAGCTCCTCGTAGGCCTTGATGATCTTTTCGAGCTTGTCGCGCATGGCGGGACTCCTTTATATGCGTGAAGGTGAAAATCGGCAGAGTTGATGGGGCGCGGGGCGCCGCTGCGGGGGTAAGCCCGGCTAGAACATGTCGATCTTCAGATACATGCGCATCCCTTCGCGTATGGGGTACATAATTGCGGTCTAACCCATACATGATAGCGTGCGCAGGCAAACCTGCATATAACCCGCACGGAATGATTGGTGCAAACAAACCTGACCCCATTGCACCAAGGGCTTGCTTTTTGGCTAGAGCGTATGGAGCAGGGCGATGAGGAAGCGCACGCCCTGGAGGTAGGCGCGGCGGGTGATGCGCTCGTTGGTGCCGTGGACGCCGCGGTCGCACTCGTCATCGTCGACCACAAAGGCCGAGAAGCGAATGCACTCGGAGCAAATGCGCTGGTAGTTGGCAGCGTCGGTCGCGCCGATCACGGTCGAGGGGACAATCGCCAACGGCTCGAATGATCCGTTTTCCTCCGTCCCCTTTGGATCACGGAAATAGCGGGCGGCGATGGCGCGAACGGCCTCGAGTCCCGGTCCACCAACGCGCGGGGACGGCGAAGGCTCGGAGCTGCCGGGGCCAAGTTCGACCTCCACACGTCCGGCAAGGCCCGCCGCGGCAACCGCCTCGCGGCAGCGCGCCACAACGTCGGCCACGCTCGTGCCCTCGAGCATGCGGAAGTTAATGTTGGCCCACATATCCTGCGGCATTACGTTGGCGCCGGTGCTGCCACCCTCGATCTGCGTGGGCGCGCAGGTGGTCGTCACCAGCGGATAGAGCTTCTTGCTGGCGAGGCACTCGCGCACGATGGTGTCCTTGTTGGAGGCAATCTCGTCGGCCGTGTAAAGCCCCAGCTCGACGAGCTGTGCGGCAAGCAGGTCCGTGACGCGCGTCGGCCATTCGATATCGCAGATTGCGGTGATGGCACGGCTCAGCACCTCGAGCGATGTGCCGCCGTAGGGGTTGGACGAATGCCCGCCCTCACTCTTCGTCTTGAGCACAATATCGGCGTAGCCCTTCTCGGCAAGGTCGGCATGCATAAGCCGGCCCTCGCCCGCGCCGTACTCGGCAGCTGGAACGATGCGGTAGTCACCCTCGTCGATCAGGTACTCAAGCTCAATGCCGCGCTCCTCGAGCGCGCGGCCGATGGCGCCTGCGCCGTACTGCGTAGTCTCCTCGTCCTGGCCAAAGGCCAGGAGCAGCGTGCGCTCGTGCTGCCAACCGTGTGCCAGCGCATACTCGACGGCCTCGAGAATGCCTGCGACCTGGTCCTTCATGTCGATCGCGCCGCGGCCCCAGATGTAGGTGTCGTCCACGTACCCGCTAAAGGGGGCGTGCGTCCAGTCGGCCTCGGTACCCGGCACCACGGGAACCACATCCATGTGGCCCATGAGCATAACGGGCTTAAGAGCTGGATCGCTGCCGGCAAGCGCCACCAGCAGCGAATGGTCAATAAGCTCGACCTCGCCCGCCGCAAATACGTGCGGCCAGGCCTGCTGCATATAGGCGCGCAGGTCGTCGAACGGCTGCCAGTCCACTGCCTCGGTATCCATGCTCGAAATGGTCGGAAACGACAGCACGCGGCCCAGGCGCTCGCATGCGCCGGCCTCGTCTATACCGGCAAAATCATCCTCATGCGCAAAGAAGCGCCAAACCTCGGCCATGACATCCTTTCGATTGTGATGACGAGGGCCGCCCCACCGGAGCGGCCCTGCCACGTAAGCGTTTGCGGTCGGCTATTTGTCCTCGAGATAACGCGAGAGGAACTCGCGGGTACGCTGGTGTTTGGGGTTGCCAAAGAGCTCCGCCGGCGCGGCATCCTCGAGCACCACGCCCTTGTCCATAAAGACCACACGGTCGGACACCGTGCGGGCAAAGGCCATCTCGTGCGTAACGACGACCATGGTCATGCCGTCGGCGGCGAGCTTGCGCATGACCTCGAGCACCTCTCCCACGATCTCGGGGTCGAGTGCCGAAGTCGGCTCGTCGAACAGCATGATCTGCGGATTCATGCACAGGGAGCGGGCGATGGCCACGCGCTGCTTTTGGCCACCGGACAGGCGACCCACAGCGGCGTGCGCGAACTTTTCGAGCCCCACGCTCGTCAGATGCTCCATCGCAATTTTTTCAGCCTCGGCCTTGCTCATCTTTTTGAGCGTGACGGGCGCGAGCGTGCAGTTGTCGAGCACGTCCATGTTGTTGAACAGGTTAAAGCCCTGAAACACCATGCCGATGTCCTCGCGCAGCTTATTGATATTGCAGCGCTCGGCCGTAAGGTCCTGACCGTGGAACCAGATGTGGCCCGCGTCCGGGGTCTCGAGCAGGTTGAGGCAGCGCAGGAAGGTCGACTTGCCCGAGCCCGAGGCGCCGATAATGGTGACGACCTCGCCGGGGTTAACGGACAGGTCGATGCCCTTGAGCACCTCGAGCGAGCCGAAGCTCTTGCGCAGGCCCTCGACGCGGATGAGCGGCTCATTGGTCTGTGCGGCGGCCGCAACGCCGGTAATGGCGGTATCTGCCATGATGATTCTCCTCGTCTTAAGCCTAGTTGGAGCTGGGCAGCGTGACCGGAGCCTCGGCGCCGAGCTTTTTGCCAAAGGCCTCGAGCAGGCGGCTCGCCACGAGCGTCAGGATCAGGTAGACCACGAGCGCCACGCAGTAGACCTCCATCTGGCGGTAGTACACGCCGGCGACGGTGGTGGTGGCGTACATGAGGTCGAACACGCCGATGACCGAGAGCACCGACGAGTCCTTGATGTTGATGATGAGCTCGTTGGTGAGCGCCGGGATCGCGTTTTTAATGCCCTGGGGGAACACGACTTTGCGCATGGCTTGCCACTGCGACAGGCCCAGCGAGCGTGCTGCCTCGGCCTGGCCGGGATCGATGGACTCGATGCCGCCGCGCAGGACCTCCATCATGTAGGCGGTGGAGTTGAGCGAGATGGTAACGAGGCCGGCGGTGAAGGTGCTCCAAATCTGGTTGGCCTGAGCGGTCTCGAAGCCCATGCCGCGCAAAACGGTGAAGCCCGCGTAATAGATGAGCAGACCCTGGACCATCATGGGCGTGCCGCGCACGATGGTGGAGTAGACGGTCGCAAAGCCGCGGCCGATACTCTTAAAGAAGCGCACCAGGTCGTTGTCCACGCGATCGAAGGTCTGAATGCGCAGGAACACAAAAAGCAGCGCCAGGAAAAAGGCAATGACGGTGCCGAAGGTGGCAAGCGCGATGGTGATCTCGATACCGCGAATGAAGAAGTCCCCGCTCTTGTAGGTCATGTAGACCAGGCTCGACAAAAAGTCGCTGGGGTTGGAGTCCGAGACAATACTCACCTGTACCAGGTCGATAAACGACATGACGCAGCGGTCGATAAAGAAAACTGCCGCGATGGCGACCACGACGTAGCTGCCCAGGCGTGCGTCACGACGGCAACGCTCGGATGCGAACGGCGACTTTACGCGATAGTCGCTCCAGTGCATAAGCTTGGTGGCCAGCGCCGCCGCCGACACGACGAACCACGCCCAAAGGATCGCCCAGAGGCAGTCTTGGAACACGCCCGTAGGCGCCAAGAAGCTCAGCGACGTGGGGTTGCGTTGGCTAAACGCCAGGCCGAGCGCCGCGATAACGCTCGTGCCCAGGTATACATAACGGTGGTCGGCCTTGATAAAGGAGGCCAGGCGATTGATGGTTTTCATGCTGCCTCCCTATGCCGGCTGACGGTCGAGGCACGCGTCCCACATTTGGTCGCGCTCCTCTTGGCTAATGCCCTTGAGTGTCTTGTCGATGAGCTTAAGCAGCTTGTCCGAGCCCTTGCGGCAGCCGACGTTTGTCGTGACCTCCTGCTTAAAGCCCTCGCCCTCGGCAAAATGAATGGGGACAATGCCCGGATTTTGGGCCATATAGCCCTTCTCGTTCTCGGTGTTATAGGTCACGGCGTCGCACGTGCCCTGCAGCAGGTTCGAAAACACCGTGGGGACGGAGTCGACCGGGTTCTTGTGGACAACGCCCGGGATCTCGTCGATGACGGTATCGAGCATGGTGTCCTTTTGGCCGAGCACCGTGGCACCACTGAAGTCGCTGAGCTTGGTGGCGTTCTGGTAGGGCGAGCCCTCTTTTACGAACAGGCCAAAGTAGCCAATGAAGTACGGGTCGGAAAAACCGACGGACTCTTCGCGCTCGGGCGTAGCGCTCATGCCGGCGATGATGAGGTCGATCTGGCCGTTGTTGAGCGAATCGATAAGGCCCGAGAAGCTCTGCTTGACGGCAACGGGCTCGCCACCGAGGGCCTTGCAGACGATCTTGGCGATCTGCACGTCGTAGCCATCGGCATAGGCGCCCTGCACGTTGTCGATGGGGATGGTGAACTCGCTGGCCTCGGAAACCTGCCAGTTGTACGGGGCGTAGGCCGCCTCCATGCCAATGCGGATCTTGTCCTTGCCGATCACGGAATCGGACAGGTCGTCGCGACCGCCGCCCGTCGTGGGCTGAACCACCTTGAGCGTGGACGGGCGCTGACAGCCGGCGAGCGCGCCGGCGACGACGGAAGCGCTCGCAGCGAGAGCGCTACCCAAAAAGATGCGACGGCTGCATACCGGCTGGGCCTGCATGCCGCGCTGTTGCCGAGGTTGCATCTGGTGCCTTCCCTATTTTGCCTTACTGACAATAAGACAGGATATACGCCCGCAACCAGCAGCGCGGCATGTGCGCGAAAAATTAATAGACACGCGAGGACGATTGGCGCAAAGCAGCCTGCCCCCCATGCACCGCTTGGCATAAAAAAGGCAAGGCATAGACCTTCTGGTCGTGCCTTGCCTTTTGAATGACAAATTGTCGCTCTGGGTGGCGCGCAGCGTCGACCGGTCCGCCGTTCGTTAGAACGGCGGAACCCCTAGAGCAGGGTAACGCTAAAGGAGCGCTTGTCGGTGGCGCCGGGAGCCAAGGTAATGGTGTTGACCTTGTGCTCAAAGACGTCGTCCTCGGTGTCCATGGTGGTGTGACCGGTCCAGGGCTCGAGCGCCACAAACGGGGCGTCGTTGGCAGCGGACCACACGCCGATGTACTTAAAGCCCTCAAAGTCGATCTTGACGCCGTGGCCCGACTTGCGGCCGCGCAGCGTGAGCGTGGAACCCGGGGTATCGGTGAACATGATGGCATCGTTATCGAAGCTGCGGTGCGTGATGGGCAGCACGTCAGAGTTATCGGGCGCCTTGTAGCTACCCTCAAACGTCATGAGGCCATCGGGCGTGATGATGGGAGCCTCGTTGGTCCAAGCCTCGGTAAACGCCAGCTCGTAATCCTCGAATGCCTCGTCCTCGGCACCGGGGGCGGGCACGTTAAATGCAGGGTGGCCGCCCACCGAGAACGGCAGGTCCACGTCGCCGGTGTTCGTAACGGCAAAGGTCTGGGTAAGCGTGGCGTCGCCGGTCAGGGCATAGGTCATGTTGAGCTTAAAGTGGAACGGGAAGGCCTTGAGCGACTCGGGCGTGTCGGTAATCTCGTAGGTGACAGACGAGCCGTTATCCGAAACCTCGACCAGCTTGTGCTCGACAATGCGAGCGAGGCCGTGGCGCGGCATCTCGCAGGTGCCGGCCGCAGACGTTGCCGTGTTGTTGCGCAGCGAACCCACGATGGGGAACAGAATCGGCGCATGCTTGCCCCAAAAGGCCGGGTCGCCCTGCCACAGATACTCGTTGCCGTTGAGGGCAAGGCTCGTGAGCTGGGCGCCCATGGAATCGATGACAGCGGTAAGGCCGCCGCGCTTGATGGTAGTGACGGTGGACATGCTACTTCCTCCAAAAGTAAACAACAGTGTCGAGGGCTATTGTCCCACTCTTGGCGGCGGGACGGGACGGCAGGCGCAGTTATTGAGCAATCGCGTAAAGGTCGAACCCGCCCTGCGGCGTGGTGTCGACCGTATCGGGCGCCTGCGAGTTAAAGCTCACGGGAACCATGCGCTTTGAGGCACGGAAGCGCGTGCCGTCGGTGGCGACGGGCGGTTCATCGACGGTGAGCTCGTAGTCACCGGGCTTGAGTTCGATGCCGTCGCCAGCGGAGTTGACATATTGATACTCGTCAATCGCCCGCCCCTTGAGCGTGCGGCCCACGATATGGACGAGCATCTGGCTGTCGCCGCGCGCGGTATCCCACGTCGCACCGTCCTTGACCTCGACCGACACATGCACCGAGCGCGTACGGCTGAGCGATTGCTCGACAGACATCTCGACCTTGGCGGCGTCTTTGCGCTGTTGCTCCACGTGGCTCCAGACATTTCCGATCGCCGAACAAGCGATGACGCCGGCCATGAAGGCGATGAGGATGGGGCCGAGCGGTGAGCGGCGGGCCGCGTCTTCCTCGCGAGCCAGGTTGGGGCGATGCGTGGGGGCGGGCGCCTGGGCACCCTGCGCGGGCACGTCGAGTATGCTGAAGGATGCCGTGCTGCCGGGGTCGATGGTGTGGCGCGGCTGCGGGGTCTTGGCCGGCGAGATGGACATATCGGCTGGCTCACCCAGCGTGGCCGTGGCATCGGCCTTGGCCTCGTCGGCCTCGGCCTGGGCCCAGGCCTGCTCGAAGGTCAGGGGCGCGGCGGGGTCGGAGTCCTGGTCAGCGGCAGCGGATTCGGCCGTGGTGTCGGCATTAGAACCCGCATCGGGCCCGTCGCCCGACTCGTCACTTGGCAAAGGCTCATCCCACCCCTCATCTGGAGCCTCGCCCTCGCTATACCACCATTCAAAGCTATCGATATCCATACGGGGCGCCCCTTAGGCCTCGCAAATAAACACTTGCTAGCCTTATACCCCCATATGACACGGCAGCTCGCATGGAATGCAACAAAGGGACTATCCCTTTGTCACATTTTGCGTTTAGCCGTGGGCGATCTTGTTTCTCAGCAAGAAATCGGCCGCCCCTACGATTCTGATGCCGTCGATGTCTGTTGGATGCTCACCATCCCTGACAATCAAGATCTTCTCGTACGAATCAGGGATTTTTCCCAGCGTGTTTAGTTTGAGCGGTCGCAGCTCACGCTCTCTTGTCGCCTCGGCATCGATCCGTTCGGTAACCTGGATATATTTACGGTCCGATCCCTCGCCGATTGCGACAAAGTCGATTTCCCCCGCGCGCAGATGGCCGCAAAACACTTCGTATCCTTCAAAGACAAGCTGGTTGTAGATAACGTTCTCGAGCATCCTTCCGCTATCGCTGCCTCTATATCCGTCAAGATAGCTGCGGATTCCCGTATCGGCTATGTAATATTTACCGCCTGTCTTGAGAAGCTCCCGCCCCTTGACGTCATACCTTTTTACCTTGGTAAACAGGTACGTCTCTTCCAGAGCGTCAATATACGCCGACACCGTCGATGCGTTGGTCTTACCGCCCGCCGATTCGTTGAGCGTCCCTACGATTTTATTGACCGAGGTTTGATTGGAGATGTTGTCTGCCAGATACGCACAGAGCCGCTCGAGAACGTCGCGCTTGGTGATAGCTCCGCGACCTCTACGCGTCGCGCGCAATAGGATATCGCGCGCGACAATCGTCTGATAGAGGCTGCGGATGTAGTCACGGCACGCCTCGCGTCTCGGCTCGTCATGAGCCAGAAACGGCATGCCGCCGTAGGTTATGTACTGCTCAAGCACGGTATTTGAATTAAGGCGATTGCCCGTCTTGGAAACGAGCTCAACCCGCTCACCGAGCCCTTCGGCGACGACCGCATCAATCGAGCGAAAATCAAGATACTCGCCAAACGTGAGGGGCTGCATCTTGACCTCGATATATCTACCCGAGATAAGCGTTGCAAGCTCGCTCGATAGCATAAAGGCATTGGAGCCCGTGACATAGATGTCGCACGGCAAATCCACTCGGAGCGAGTTGACCGCCTTTTCCCAACCCTCGACATTCTGGAGCTCGTCAAAGAACAGATAGGGGCGATCGACACCGTCAACGCGCTCCCGAACCATGCGATAAAACGTCAGATAATCTGTAACCCCCGCGTACTCTAGAGATTCCATCTTAAAGGTCAGCAAACGCTCTGCCGGCACCCCCTGCTGCGCCAGGTGCTCCCTCATCATGTCCAATAACGTGGATTTGCCGCAACGGCGTATACCCGTCACGATTTTGATGAGGTCGGTATCCTGAAAAGCAATGAGTCGATCAAGATAGCGGCTTCGGCGAACGATGTTCATAGAGTCTCCCTAGCGCTCGACCAGGCGTGAAACCTTATAAACTTGCATTTTTTGCAAGTTTATAAGATGTTACCTTAGAAACTTGCAGATTTTGCAAGTTTCTAAGAAATGGGCGTGGATGTGACAAAGGGACTGTCCCCTTGTCACATCTGAAGGGCGACGGGGATTTGGATGCAGCAGAAGTCCTCTTGGTGGGACTCGTCGTAGCTCGTGGTATCGAGGTAGCAAAAGTCGAAAGCGTTGCCAACGGGCTGGAGCGCGTGCTTGTCCATGCAGGCCACGACGGCGCGGATGCCCTCGGGTTCGTACGGCATGCCCCAGCGGCTCATGCACAGGTATGTGCCCTCGGGCAGCACTTCTATGCCGATCTCTGCCAGCTCGGCAGCATCGCTCGGCAGCAGTTCCTCGGCACCGCGCGGCAGCACGGCAAAGGAGCCGGCGCCGGCGATGGGGTCGTCGGAATGCAGCGCCTCGCGACGCAGCATGGCGCCCCAACCGCGCATGGGGCGCGTGCCCGTCAACGTACGCATGCGCAGGATTGCCCGCATGAGCGTAGGGTGAAGCATCGAGCGGCCGCGCTCGATATCGCCCGGAAACTCCTCAAAGACCACGTAGCGACGCTCGAATTGCTTGAGCTCCGGCTTGCCCTCGCGCTCGCGCCAATAGACCGCCTCGTCGTAAAAACTCAGCCGCTCCTGCACGCTCGCACGCTCGGCTTTGAGCCCGGCAATCTGCTCGTCGAGCGCCTGCACCCGCGAGCGCAGGTGGTCTGTCATCTCTCCAATGTCGAACGTCGAGGTCAGGCGATCGATCTCGTCGAGCTCCAATCCCAGGTCGCGAAGCATGCAGATCAGACGCATGAGCGGGATCTGCGTAGGCGAATAGAAACGGTAGCCCTTTTCGTTCACCACGGCGGGCTTAAACAAGCCGATCTTGTCGTAGTAGATGAGCGTTTGGCGCGAAACGTTAAACAAGCTCGCCATCTCGCTAATCGCATACATGCCCGTCTGCATAGATCCTCCCGACACACCAAAGCCCGCCGCAGGGGCAGCGGGCTTAAACACTATTCGTATCCTACCCTAAAGACGCCTATGACCAGCGCTTATAGTTTGCACATGGCACGCCGACGGCCTCGAGCGCCTTGGCGGCGATGTGATGCACCGCGTCATCGAGCGTGGCGGGGCCGTTGTAAAACGTGAGCATAGGCGGCATGAGCATGATGCCGGGCACGCGCGCCAGGCGCGCCATGTTATCGACGTGAATGGCGCTGAAGGGCGTCTCGCGCACCATGAGCACCAGGCGGCGCTGCTCTTTCATCTGCACGTCGGCCGCACGCAGCAACAGGTTTTCGCTGTAGCCGCTCGCAATGCCGGCGAGCGTCTTCATGGAGCAAGGGGCCACAATCATGCCGTCGACCGGATAGGTGCCGCTTGCGATGGCAGCGCCGATGTTCTTGTTGTCGTAGACCACATCGGCATGCGTGGCATACTCGTCGAGCGTCATGCCGAGCTCCTGCTCGATGGTGATCTCTCCCCCGCGCGTGACGACAAGCGCCGACTCGGCACCAGCCTGACGCAGGCATTTGAGGCACTCGAGGCCCAGTGCGGCGCCGCTGGCGCCAGACACGCCAACGACAATGCGACGGGGACGGACAGAAGACTCAGGCATGACGGCTCCTTAACTACTTGGTAGGGCTACTTACTAGAAAGCAATCTCCTTGGCCCACTTGTCTGTGTCGATCTCCATGAACTGCGAGCGAATGAAGTTCTTCTTGAGGTCGAACGGGACCGTGCAGTCGAAGATGGCCTTGCAGGCGATGCCATGCTCGCGGATCGTGGGGTCGAACGCGGGATCGTTGGACGGGTCGAGCACGTGGCAGTGGCAGCCGGGGATGGTGATGAGGTCCACGTCGGCCTGGAAGCGCGTGGTCATGGCCCACATCACGTCGCTCATATCGAAGATATCGACATCCTCGTCAACAAGGATGACGTGCTTGAGCTCGGAGAATGCCGAGAAGGCGAGCATGGCGGCGTTGCGCTGACGGCCCTCGTCATTTTTGCTCGACTTCTTAAACTGCATGATGGCAACGAACTTGCCGCCGCCGCAGGGGGCAGCGTGGACGTTGAGCAGGCGGCCCGGGATAGCGGTCTCGACCATCTTGTAGATGGAAGCCTCGGTGGGGATACCGGCCATGGACACGTGCTCGTGCGAAGGGCCGATGCAGCTCTCCATGATGGGATTGACGCGCGTGGTGACGGCGGTGATCTTGATCACCGGGCAGACCTTGGCGCCGCCGGTGTAGCCGGGGAACTCGGGCATGGCGTAGCCGTGGCCGTTGACGTCCTCGTTGATGGTCTCGTCGTGCATGAGGTAGCCCTCGAGCACGTACTCGGCATTGGCAATGCACTTCTGCGGAACGGTGACGCAGTCGGCAAGCTCGACGGCGTGGCCGCGCAGGGCGCCGGCGATCTGCAGCTCGTTGAAGCCGAGCGGCGTGGTGGGCGCCTCGAAGCCACAGCACATGTACACGGCGGGGTCCAGGCCGATGGAGATGGAGATGGGCATGTCCTCGCCGCGCTGGCAGTACTCGTCAAAGAACGCGCCAAGGTGACGGCTGCCCGGAGTGATCCACATGGCGAGCTTGTCCTTGTCGACGCAGGAGAAGCGGTGGATGGTCACGTCGGACTGGGAGCCGTCGGGGCTCGTGCCGTAGGCGAGGCCCATGGTGATGTAGGGGCCACCGTCGACGGGTGTGTTGGTGGGAGCGGGAACGATCTTGCGCAGGTCAAAGCCCTCGTCGGTCGCCTTGTACACGACCTCCTGGCAGTCGACGTGCGCGCCCTCGGCGATCTGCTTAGGCGCAATCAAGCTCTCGAAGCGCTTGCCGATCTCGAGGCCCAGGTGCTCCTCGTCAAGGTCGAGCAGGGCGGCAACGCGCTTGCGGCTGGCAAGCATGCCGATGCAGACCTTGGCATCGTCAAAGCCCTTGACGTTGTTGAAGACCATCGCCGGACCCTCTTTGGTCGGACGCATAACGGTACCGCCGGCACCGACGTGGCGATAGACGCCCGAGACCTCGGCGTCCGGGTCGACCTGGGTGTCGGTCTCGAGCAGCTGGCCCGGCATCTCACGCAAAAAGTCGAGCGCGGAGCGCAGGTCGTGGATCTGGGAAGCATCGGTAGTGGACATAGCGTGCTCCTTTCGGGAGAGTGCCCGGCGACGGGAGTGCCGCCGGGCTGGGTAACGTAGTGGGGCCGCAGCGCTTATAGATGGAGCGCTTGGCAACTCGCGGTTCAAGCACTCGGATGTTTGCAGCCCAAGCGCTCGGCCGCTTACATCAGGCCAAAGAGATGGAACCAGGCGGCCTCGACCAGCACGACGATAAAGACGACCGCGGTGAGGGGAATGCCCATGCGCATGGCCTCTTTGGAGGTGTAGCCGCCGGCGTCCTTGCCCTCGCCGATAAGGATCGGCAGGTTATGGAACGGCAGGATGTAGTGGATGTTGATGGACGTGAAGACGATGAGCGCCACGGCGAGCGGGCTCACGCTGGAGCCGGCCGCGAAGCTGATGAACGCCGGCACGCACACGCCGAGTACGGCCATGACCGAGCCCATGAACATGTGGATGATCATGGAGAGCGCAGCGACAAGCAGGGCGAACAGGAAGATGTTCTCGGGCACGGAGCTGGGAAGCACGACGTCGGCGATCCAGGCGTTCATACCGGTGGCACCGCCCACGGAGCCCACGGCCATGGCGGCCGTCAGGAACATGAGGGACTTGATGTCGACAGCATTCCAGCTGGCGGGGGTGAGGACCTCGCCGATGACGGGCATGGCGAGGCAGACGCCGATGGCCAGGGTGACCCAGCCGATGTAATCGCCCGAGACGGTGAGCCACAGCGCGATGGCGATGATAAGCCACACGATGGTGCGGATCTCCTTGACGGAGAGCTTGCCGAGCGCAGCCTGCTTGGCCACGATCTGCTCGCGATCGTAGACGAGCTCCTTGCTGGGCTTAAAGAGGAAGAGGCCCAGGAACAGGGTGCACAGCAGCGCGACCAGCATGGGCACGCTCATGCACAGGAACCAGTCGACGAAGGACGGGCTCATGCCGCCGGCCTCGGCGCTGTACTGCGCAACGAGCGGGTTGAGCGTGGAGTCGCCCGTCAGGAAGAACATGGAGCCCGGGGCGGCAGCGGCAAACACGAGGAAGCCGAGCTTGCCGCGGTCGTCGTCACCGTAGCCGGCGGACTCGGCGATGACCGAGACGACGGCGAGGATGAGGAAGGCGCGGGGGAACGGATGCGGGATCAGCAGCGACAGCACAAAGGTGAGCGCGAAGATCGAGATGATGAGCGACTTGGCGTCGCGCACGAACTTGAGCATGAACGCATAGGCGATGCGCTCGCCCAGGCCCGACTCCTTGACTGCACTGGCGATGAGGTAGGCGCCGATGACGAGCCACATGGTGGCTTTGGTCCACGAGCTAAACGTGGAGGCGACCGTCGCCGAGATGCTCGCGGCGCCCGTGTCGTCCACGCACACCTTAAACAGAACGAGCAGCGCGCAGTAGAGCAGGCCCACAAAGCCCGGCTGTGCCACGCCACATGCCCAGAACACCACCGTGGCGAGCGTCAGTGCCAGACAGGTCTGACCGCCGACCGTAAGCTCGACCGTCGAGCTCAGCTCCGCCAAAGGAAGAAACTTCACTAGCAAAAAGACAACGATACCCAGCACAAAGCCAATTTCGCGCTTGGTGATCTTAAATGCCTTCTTTTCCGCTTCCATCTCCCCGCCTTTCTTGTTGGGGGCGCTCCGGATTCGCGGTCACGTTGCCGCTTAAAAAGGGGCGCCCGTTATCGGACACCCCTTACGTTGCGCTGTGTTGCGGCAATACAGTCAAGCGGATTTTTTTGGATGAGGAGCGATTCCCTGGACAAAAAGCGTCACAACATTCGACGCTTTTCCTCGTTTTCGAGATTTTCATCAAATGTTGTGACGGTTTGGATGTGGCAAAGGGACTGTCTTTTTTCACATAGCGAGGGCTGCGCGGATGGAGGGGACCTCCAGAGCCTCGCGGAGCCAGGGGGCCAGCTGCTCGGGGCGACCCCGCAGGTAGCCGTCGAGCTCGGACGGGGCCACGCGACGCACCTCCGAGATCTCCTCTTGGTTGATATGCAGCTCGCCCGGCTCAACATGGGCTGCGAACACCTCGCACCATTCGCACTCGCAGCGGCCGTCGCCGTGGTCCTCGCGGTACACCACGTGTCCGAGGTGCTTGAGCTGATCGGGCTCGCGCGTGATGCCAAGTTCTTCGTTGATGCGACGTGCCGTGGCGGCCGCGACGTCTTCCCCGGGGAGCGGATGGCCGGCACAGCCATCGGCCAGCACCCCGCCCCACAGTCGCTTGAGCGGGCTGCGACGACAGAGCAGCAGGTGTGCGTCTTCGCCCCGGCCCTCAACTAGAAGCGTCAGAAATGCCTGATGCAGGATGCCCTCGCCGGCATGTGCCTCGATGCGATCGACAGGGCCAAGCGCCTCGCCGGTCGCGGCATCGACCGCCACGACCTCGGCGCCTGCACCGCCCTCATCCCAGCCGGCGCGCAGGATGCGCGCGGCGGCCTCCTCGAGCGCGGCGATGAGCTCCTTGGTATTGTCGAGCACGCGCTGCAGGTCGTCCCCGCTCGCCTGCTCCACATGAAATCCCGTGCTTGCAACGACCGGCGCGCCAAAGCGCGTGGCCAGCGCCGCCGCGATATCGTGCGCCGGGATCTCATCTCGATGGCACGGAACGGCCAGGATGCTCACCGTCGCCGTACGGCCGGGCTCGGGGCGCGGAATGGCCTGCGCCGTAGCGCCCAGGTGCGCGAACTCCGGCGAGCAGGCGTACACCGCCATGCCTCGCGGCGTCACCGTCAGCTGGGCCTCGAGCGCAAACTTGCCCTCGCCCACTGCAACCTTTGTCGTGTGCATACCCATGGGATCTCCTGTCGCCCGCGATGTACCTGAGACCATCTTCGCCTGTATTGCGACTATACAGGCAAGCGCAGCCTGCGACAAAGGGGGCAGGCACCTGACACATTCTGTTAGAGTTGCAGGGATTGAATCCCGCTTATTCATGCGACATTGGAGTGACAACCTTGACCGCCGCAACCACGCCTAAAAGTAAGTCAACCGCCGCCGCGCTCTCCCCCGCGCGCACCAAGCTCTGCCTGGCGCTGCTCGTGCTGTTGGGATTCTCGCTCGGCTGCTCCGAGTTCGTGGTCATCGGTATCGAAAGCGACTTGGCAACGGAACTCGGCATATCGCTTGCCACCGCGGGTCAGCTCATCAGCGTGTTCGCGCTGGTCTACGCTATCGCCACGCCGGTGCTCGCGCTCAGCACGGGGCGGTTCCGCCGCTACCAGCTGCTCGTGTGCTACAGCATTGTCTTTGTGCTCGGCAACCTGGTCATGGCGTTGGCGCCCAACTTCCAGGTACTGTTTATCTCGCGCATTGTCCTGGGCTCTGTCTCGGGCGCACTGCTCGCCGTGGGCGTGACGTACATCCCCGAGCTGCTGTCCCCGCAGCAAACTTCGCTTGCCATCTCGGTGGTATATGGTGCGTTTTCCGTGGCAATGGTCTTTGTCACTTCGATTGGCAAGTTCGTGGCCGACACGCTCGACTGGCACGTGGCCATGTACGGCACGCTGACCTTTGCCGTTCTGATCTGCGGAGCGCTCGTGGCGTTTATGCCGCGCGCTGGGCAAACCGACGAGCCTGCCACCTTTCGCGAGCAGGCGGGTCTGCTGCGCGAGCCGAGCATCATCACCGGCATGCTCATCTTTTTGTTTGGCGTAGGCTCGGTCTACGTTTTCTACGGCTACGTGACGCCTTATCTTGAGCAGGTGCTGGGTATGGGCACCGTTCAGGCGAGCACCACGCTTATGGCCTACGGCGTGTTCTGTCTGATCTCGAACATCCTGGGCGGATGGATCGATGCACGCTTTGGCATGAAGGCGCTGCTTGTGACGTTTGTGCTGCAGGCTGCGGCGCTACTCGGGCTGTTTGCTGTGGGCGGCACCATGCCGCTCGCACTTGTCTTTGTCTTTAGCTTGGCGCTGCTCATGTACCTGTTCTCGGTATCGTGCATCACGCACTTTATGGACGTAGCACGCAGCCGCCATCCCAAGTCGATGGTTCTCGCAAGTTCGGTTGAGCCCATGGCGTTTAACGTCGGCATCTCGTTTGGCACCGCAGTGGGCGGCGCCGTGGTAAGCAGCGTTGGCATTGCATATGTAGGCGCAGTGGGCGCCGCGTTCTCGCTTGTGGCCTGGGTGCTTACGCTGGTGACGATTAAGCTGGCTCGTTGGGAGCGCAAGCGGGCGAGGGCGTAAACGTAAGCGTAGGCGTAGGCGTAGGCGTAGGCGTAGGCGTAGATGCGATACTCGAGCTCGATGATGACGATCGAAAGGAAACCGCATATGCAACGCGTACTGTTTATCTGTCATGGCAACATCTGCCGCTCATCGCAATCGCAAACAACGCGGGAAGCCTGCCGCTGCTTATCTGCGCCATCCTGATCACGCTGCTTGCCATCTGCGTGTACCGCACCATGACGGTGGCCATCGTGGCTGACATCACGCCGCACCCGCTGCGCACCAAGGCCGACTCCGTGCAGAAGATCGTGGGCTACGCCGACACGGGCGTCATGCTGGTTGCCATCTCGGTCATGGTCCCCAACGTGGAGCGCCCCGACTACCTGCCGCCCTTCCTGCTGCAGGCCGCCTTTGTGCTGGTGTCTGCCGTGGTGTACGACCTTCTGGTCAAGGAGCCGGCGCTGGTGCAGAAGATGCACCAGAAGAGTCTCGAGATGGGCATCCGCGAGGACGAGGTCGAGAAGGACGACCCCTCGGAGGCCGGTGGCAAGGAGCGCGTGGCCGAGTAGGGCGGGTGCCGGCGCCCTTGCTGCCGGCGGTCGCGGCTCCGGACAGCGTACATAAAGATGAGCCAGACCCACGAATCCGCCCGATTTGGGGGGTCTTTCTCGGTACGCTAAATCCATGAGGGTATAAAATGGGACGCTCTGCTCGAATGCACGAAGGAAGGAGTGGTGATGCCTGGTCGCGAGAAGCGCATCTTGTCGCTTGACGGCCTGCGAGGGCTCGGGGCGCTGATGGTGTTCCTGTATCACGTCGACATCATGGTCAAGCCGTTTGGCGCGGGGGGTCCGAGCCTCTTCCCTGGCACCGCGTCGGTTATGGTGTTCTTTATCCTGTCCGGCATAGTGCTGTCTCTTGTTCCCTTTAAGCGCATGGGGAGCGGCGGGTACGACTGGCTTGGCTACTACCCAAGGAGGGTCGTCCGCCTCTGCGTGCCGCTGTTTGCGGCGATTGCGCTGGCCCTTCCTATGGGCTACGTGGCCTGGCGCCTGGGGTCCGCGTCGCGCTCCGCGCTTGCCGTCGCCTACGACGCGGGCCTTCCCACTGCGGTTCATGACATCCTCATGCAGTTCGACGTGCTGTTCAACGTGTCCGATGGCGCCAACAACCTCTTTGGCGCGCAGCTTGTCCGCGTTGACTCTCCCGTCTGGTCCATGAGCTGGGAGCTCTGGTTTAGCCTGACGCTTCCGCTGGCCATCTGGTGCATATCAAGGATTCGCCGGACGGGTCTGGCGGTTGTTGCGACCTTTATTGCGGTGCTTGTCTCGCACTGGACGGGCTACTTTCCGCTGCGCTTTTGCCTGATGTTCTGGCTTGGCGTCATGGTGGCCCGGCGATTCGACAAAATCAAGGCCGTCAAGCTTTCAATGCTGGCCGAGCTGGCGCTGCTTGTGGCCTCCGTTGGTGTTATCGAGCTCTCGCTCGCGTGGCATCCCGGTGGGGTCCTCGAGGCGTTGAAGTCCACCGCCATGAACGCGGCCTGCCTGGTGGTGGTTGTCGTCGCGATCGCCGACGGGTTCACGCGCCGTGCGCTCTCTGCGGCCCCCATGGTCTTTTTGGGAAAGGTGTCGTACAGCCTCTACCTTACCCACGCCATGGTCATCGGTGCGCTCGTTGCCCTGCTGCCCAGGCTCGGGATTGTCGACCCGCTCGCGATTGCCGCGGTCTCGCTGCCCGCAAGCATGCTCGTCTCCGTTGTGTTCTGGCGCATAATCGAAGTTCCCAGCATGAACCTGTCGCGCTCGCTGGCATCGTCAGAGCCTAGGGACGCCGTTCGATAATGCGTCGTACTTGGCTTCGTTTGGAGAGAGCTGGTCATGAATAGCCCAAAGCCCGTCCATCGCGTTCTCTTTGTCTGCCACGGCAACATCTGCCGCTCGACGATGGCCGAGTCGGTGTTTACCGAGCTGGTGCACCGCGCTGGGCGCGCGGGCGAGTTTGTCATCGATTCCGCCGCGACTTCGACCGAGGAGATCGGCAACCCGCCACACCACGGCACCGTTGCCAAGCTGCGCGAAGTCGCGATTCCCGTCGTCGCGCATCGCGCACGTCAGGTGCGTCGCGCGGAGTATGGCGACTGGAATCACATTGTCTATATGGATGCTGAAAACGCGCGTGGCCTGCGTCGCATCTTTGGCGACGACCCCGACGGCAAGATTACGCGCTTGCTCGATTGGACCGAGCGCCCCGGCGACGTGGCCGATCCCTGGTACACCGGCAACTTCGATGCCACCTACCGCGATGTGCTCGCCGGTTGCACCGCTATGCTCGAGCAGCTGTAGGCAAGCGAGCTCGCGGGCCACGCCTTCGGCGCGAAACGAGCGTGGATAATCTCCTACATGAAGAAATGAGCGTGGAAAATCTCCCACTTTGAGCGTTCAAGGGCGCCCCAAACGAGAGAAAATCCACGCTCATTATCTCGTTGGGAAATTATCCACGCTCGGTTACTCGTCGACGATCTCGGCGAGCCAGACGTTCAACGTATCGACCTCGGGGCAGCAGAACCTTGCCGTACCGGGCTCGTTGCCGGGCACCGTTCCGCCATAGCGCAGGATATCGATATAGGGAAAGCCCACATGGCAGGCCATGGCGCACATCTTGCTGCGATCTCGGTCAAAGTCAAAGACATCGCCCGGCTTGTGACCATGATGGCAGCGGCACGTCCCCAGCTGGTCCACGCAGCTTATGCGGATACGCGGACGCTTGCCGCGCGGCGCGCCGAGCGGCTTGTCCCCGCCCGCAGGCTTGGCACCGCCCTCGCCAGCGCTACTCATGATCAATCACATCCAGACAGGCCTCGATGGGAAGGCCGGCCGACTTGTCCTCTTGGTCGGCATTGCGCTCGATAAGCTCGGCCACCACACGCATGGCATCGGACGTCGCGCGCTGCAGACTCCAGCCCGCCATAACGCGGCCGACGAGCACCGCCGAGAACGTGTCACCCGTACCCGGGAAATAGACCGGAATGAGCTCAAAGGGAATCGTGAAGTACTCCCCCGCCACATGGTCGTAACCGACAACCGCGTTTGTGCCATTGACCACGGCGCTCGTAATGACCACCGACTTGGCACCCAGCTCGCGCACGGCGTCCACAAGGGCGCGGGCCTCATCGGGTGCAATTTGCTCGGCGATAGGCCTATCGGCAAGCAGACAGGCCTCGGTGTAGTTGGGCACCGCGTAGTCTGCGCACTCCAGCAGGTGCCGCATAAGGCCAATCGTGGACTCGGGCACACCGGCATAGAGCTTGCCGTTGTCGCCCATGATGGGATCGACGAACACCTTGGTGCCCTTTTGCGCACGGCGGTGGCAAAAGTCCGAGATGATACGCGTCTCTTCCTCGGTCACGATAAAGCCGGTCGAGATGGCGTCGAACTCAAAGCCGAGCTCCTCCCAGATAGCGAGGCTTTGGCGCACGTACTCAGTGGTGTCGTGGATGTAGAACTTGGGGTAGTTGAGCGTGTCGGAAACGAGCGCCGTCGGCAGGTTATGGATACGGTAGCCCATGTGCGACAGCACCGGCAGCATGGCGGAAAGCGCGACCTTCCCGTAGCCGCACATATCGTTAATCAGCAGCAGCTGAGTATTCTTCATGAGGGTCTCCCTTGCTTCGGGCGCGGCGCGGCAGCGCCACAGTGCGACTAAGTGTAGCGCAGGGGACGTTGTGAGCGGAGGCGAGCAGTGCGAAGTGCAAATTGTTGCGGATAGGTTTCGGGAAAGAGGAAGTTAGTCGTTGGGGACGTTCTTAAATGACTAGTCAAACAAGAACGTCCCCAACGACTACTTTTCCTCCGTCCCCAAGGGATCACATGCACCGAAGCGGACCGTGGCGGAATCACATGTTGAGGACGGACAGCGAAAACGCTCCTAAGCGAGCAAGGTGGCGTGAAAGAAGAGGGCATAGGCCTTGTGGCCATGTCCGATGATTGAACGCCAGATTGCCGCTTAGGAGCGTTTGCAGCGTCGAGCGGTTACGGCGTTTGGTAAAACGCCGTAACTTAATAAGTTTGGTACCTTGACATTTATTTCTTGCACTCCTAAATTAGTTAGGCACAAAACAATTGCACTACCTAACTAAAGAAAGGAGCGACACCATGTGCGATGACCACATCGGCCTCTGCCCCCACACGCCGGGCGGCGACCCCCATGAACCCGCAGATGCGCCCGCGGCACAGTCCCAATCAGACGCGCTCGCCAAGCACATCCTAAACGGGCTGGGCTTCTGCGGCCACTTTCTGCACTTTCACGGCGGCGGCGCCTCGGGAAAGGCCCCCATCGTCTGCTTGCTCGCCAAGCAGCCAAACGGCGAGATGTCACAGCAGGAACTAGGCCTGCACTTTGATCTTAAGCCCGGTTCGCTTTCCGAGATTCTCTCCAAGATCGAATGCGCCGGCCTTATCGAGCGCAGCCGCAATCCCAAAGACCGGCGGCAGCTCACCATTCGCCTGACCGAAGCGGGATGGGAAAAGGCCCACGTAGAGCAGGCGGCCCGCATTCGCTTTAGAGAGCAGGCCTTTAGCGCGCTCACCCATGACGAGCGCGAGGACCTCGCCGAAATGCTCGATAAAATCCGCGTAACCTGGGAGGAACTGGATGATTAAAACCCTCATGGGAAGCATCCGCGACTATATGAAAGTCACCGTTGCCACGCCGCTGCTCGTGCTTGGCGAGGTGCTCTGCGAGATGCTGATTCCATTTATCACCGCCAACCTGATCGACGCTATCAAAGACGGCGCCACCGTAGCCGAGATGCTTCCCACCGCAGGCTTTTTGGTGCTCATCGCGCTGACGTCGCTTGCTTTTGGCGCCGCGGCCGGCGTCACCTGCAGCCATGCGAGCTGCGGGTTCGCCAAGAACCTGCGTCACGACCTGTTCTACAAGATCCAGACGTTCAGCTTTGCCAACATCGATGAGTTCTCGAGCTCCTCGCTCGTCACGCGCCTGACCACCGATATCAACAACGTGCAGCAGGCCTTTATGATGATCATCCGTATCGCCGTGCGCGCGCCGCTGGTATTGATCTTCGCCTTTACCATGGCGTTTATCATGGGCGGCAGCGTCGCCATGGTCTACCTGGTCATCATTCCGCTGCTGGGCTTTGGACTGTTCTTTATCATCTTTAAGGTGCGCCCCATCTTCTCGCGCGTGTTCCACAAGTACGATGCCCTTAACGAGTCCGTCGAGGAAAACGTCACCGGCATGCGCGTGGTCAAGAGCTATGTGCGCGAAGACTTTGAGAAGGAGAAGTTCGCGACCGCCGCGCGCGACGTCCAAATGGACTTCACCCGCGCCGAGAAGCTGCTCGCCTTTAACAACCCCATGATGAACATCTGCGTCAACGGCGCGTTTGTCGTCATCATCTACCTGGGCTCCAAGCTCATCATCACGAGCCAGGGCACGCTGTTCGACGTGGGCCAGCTCTCCTCGACCTTTACCTATGGTTTCCAGATTCTCATGAGCCTGATGCAGCTGTCGATGATCTTTGTCATGGTGACCATGGCCGACGAATCGGCACACCGCATTGCCGAGGTGCTGGCCGCCGAGCCCACGATCGCCAACCCGACCGAGCCCGTGCTCGAGGTTGCCGACGGTTCCATCGACTTTGACCACGTGAGCTTTAAGTATTCCGAGCACGCGAAGCGCCAGGCGCTCGACGACATCGACTTGCACATTAAGAGCGGCGAGACCATCGGCATCATCGGCGGCACGGGTTCTGCCAAGTCCACGCTCGTCAACCTCATCGCCCGTCTGTACGACACCACCGAGGGCACCGTGCGCGTGGGCGGCGTGGACGTGCGCGACTACGACCTGGACGCGCTGCGCCACCAGGTCGCCATGGTGCTGCAGAAAAACGTGCTGTTTAGCGGCACCATCGCCGAGAATCTGCGCTGGGGCGACCCGAACGCCACCGACGAGGAAGTCCGCGAGGCGGCACATCTGGCCTGCGCCGATGAGTTTGTCGACGGCTTCCCCAAGGGCTACGACACCTGGATCGAGCAGGGCGGTTCCAATGTTTCCGGCGGTCAGAAGCAGCGCCTGTGCATTGCGCGTGCCCTGCTGCGCCGCCCCAAGATCTTGATTCTGGACGACTCCACCAGCGCCGTCGACACCAAGACCGACGCCAAGATTCGCGCAGGCCTGGCAAGCTATCTGCCCAACACGACCAAGCTCATCATCGCCCAGCGCATCAGCTCCGTACAGGACGCAGACCGCATCATCGTCATGGAGGGCGGCCGCATCGCGCAGATCGGCAACCATGACGAGCTGCTCAAGACGAGCGAGATCTACCGAGAGACCTTCACCTCGCAGAACAAGATGTCTGCCGAGGGCGAAGGAGCCGTCGAGGCCGACACCGAGGCATCCGCAACGCAAGCTCAGACCCAGGAAGGAGGCGAGGCCCATGAGTAAGGCAACGACCGCCGAGCGCGCGCTCAACCGCAAGGGCGGCACCATGTCGCGCCTCATCAAGACGCTCTTTGGCTTCTATCCCGTGCTTTTGCCCCTTGTCGTCGCCGGCGTGGTGCTCTGCGCCATCATCAACTCCATCGGCGCGACCTTCCTTCAGAGCGCCCTGCAAATTATTAGCGAATCGTGGCAGTCGGGCGATTGGGAAGCCGCGCAGCCCAAGATCGCACAGCTCGTAACCACCCTCGCCTGCATCTACGGCGTCGGTGTCCTGTCCTCGCTCTTCTGGAACCGCGCCATGGCCATCGTCACGCAGGGCTCGCTCGAGAAGCTGCGCGAGATGATGTTCAACCGCATGCAGGACCTGCCGATTCGCTACTTCGACACGCACCAGCGCGGCGATATCATGAGCCACTACACCAACGACATCGACACGCTGCGTCAGATGATCAGTCAGTCGCTGCCCAACCTGCTCATGACAATCATCATCATCGTCACGGTGTTCTTTATCATGCTGTACTACAGCGTGTGGATGTGCCTGGTCATCATCGCCGGCGTCGCCTTTATGACCTTTATGACCAAGCTGCTCGGCTCCAACTCCGCGCGCTTCTTCATTGCGCAGCAGACCGAGCTCGGCGTGGTCGAGGGCCATATCGAGGAAGTCATGAACGGTCAGAAGGTCGTCAAGGCGTTCTGCCACGAGTCTGCCGCCGAGGCCGATTTTGACGAGCGCAACGAAAAGCTCTTCGAGGTCTCGCAGAAGGCCAACATGTACGCCAACATCCTCATGCCCATCCTTATGAACCTGGGCAACCTGCTCTACGTGCTGGTGGCCCTTGCCGGCGGCATTTTCCTGGCGCTGGGCGTGCCCAACCTGAGCATCTCGGGCATGGCGCTGTCCATCTCCGTCGTAGTGCCGTTCCTCAACATGACCAAGCAGTTCTGCGGACAGATCGGCCAGATCTCGCAGCAGATCAACGCCGTGGTCATGGGCCTTGCCGGCGCCGACCGCATCTTTGAGCTCATCGACGAGGAGCCCGAGGCCGACGAGGGCTACGTGACGCTCGTCAACGCGCAGGTGAACCCCGAGACTTGGGAGTTCGAGGAGGCTGACCACCACACCGGCATGTGGGCATGGAAACACCCACACCGCGCAACCGGCGAGATCGAGTACGTACCGCTGCGCGGCGACCTGGTCATGGACAACGTCGACTTTGGCTACACACCCGACCACGAGGTGCTGCACGGCGTGTCCGTGTTTGCCAAGCCAGGCCAGAAGGTCGCGTTTGTCGGTGCCACCGGTGCCGGCAAGACGACCATCACCAACCTCATCAACCGCTTCTACGATATTGCCGACGGCAAGATCCGCTATGACGGCATCAACGTCAACAAGATTCGCAAGGCCGATCTACGCCGCTCGCTGGGCGTGGTGCTGCAGGACGTGAACCTGTTCACTGGCACCGTGATGGACAACATCCGCTACGGCAACCTAAGCGCCACCGACGAGGAGTGCATCGCGGCGGCAAAGCTCGCCGGCGCCGACGACTTTATCACCCGCCTGCCCGACGGCTACGACACCATGCTCACCGGTAACGGCGCCCAGCTGTCGCAGGGCCAGCGCCAGCTGATCTCGATCGCGCGCGCCGCCGTCGCCGATCCGCCGGCGATGATCCTGGACGAGGCCACGTCGAGCATCGATACCCGCACCGAGGCCATCGTGCAGGAGGGCATGGACAAGCTCATGGAGGGCCGCACGACGTTTGTCATCGCGCACCGCTTGTCCACCGTGCGCAACTCCGACGCGATCATCTGCCTGGATCACGGCCGCATCATCGAGCGCGGCAACCACGACGAGCTGATCGCTAAGCGCGGGTATTACTACCAGCTGTACACGGGTGCGTTTGAGCTCGAGTAGGACCAGTTACTGACGGAGGGTGCCCCGGGGCACCCTCCTGCGCGCAATCAGTCCGTCGTTTGGAGCGGAATGAAAGTTAGTGAGGCCCTGGCCGTTTGGCCAGGGCCTCGTTTTGTGGGCTTAGCGGTCCTCGCGTTGCGGACCGGCTGCCTCGGCTGTCTTTATTCGGTTCTTGTCGATGTACATGTTTTTGTCGGCTTGTGAAAAGAGCTCGCGCATCGTGGGCGGCTCATCAAAATCGCTGGAAAGCGCATAGCCCACCGCATAGCTGATAGGCATGTCGGGGTGAGCCTCGGAATACTCGCTCACGTTCGCACGAATCCGAGCGAGACAGGATTCCACGGCAGCTCGATCGGCATCCCACAGCACCGCGATGAACTCGTCGCCGCCGTCGCGGCCCACAAAGCAGGTCTCGGACGCCACGCGCCCCAGCTGATGGGCAAAAGAACGAATGTATTCGTCACCCTTCTCGTGGCCAAAGCGGTTATTGACCGTATGCAGATTGTTAAGATCGAAGACGCACAGCGCGACGGGTGCTTCGGCGGAAACGGGATGCCCCTGCCCCAAGATTTCCTCGCACTTGTTCTTATTGGGCAGTCCCGTGGCTTCGTCGAGATAAACCTTGTTCTGCAGCTCGCGATTGAGCGCGGCAGTGCGTACCGCGCGAGCAAGTTCGACCGCAAAGGTCGCCACCAAGCCCACGATGTCGATGATCACCAAGCCCTCGAGACGATTGAGCGCCGTAGCCTTCTCCTGGGAGTAGTCCTCCGCAAGCCTCGTGGCATCGTCACAAATGCCAAAGAACTCCTCGCTCATGGCGATGATGTCGGTGTTCTCGTAGCCGACTTCTCGCACGCGGATAATCTCGGCGCAAAGCTCATCAAAATAATTTGCAAGCTCAGTCATCTTTAACTGATACTCGTCGTCGTCGAGACGGACGAGGTTAAGGTCGTCACTTCCGTAACGCAAACCGTTGATGTATGAATCCACGGCCTTGAGCAGGTCATCTTGTGGCTGGCCCGCGTCCTCGAGCTTAACGATTCGCTGCGTAGTGCCGCGCACCAGACCGGCGTAGTTAACCACGCGCGCTGTGCCCTGGATATCGGAGACGAGCAGCATAACGTTGATGAAGAAGAAGATAAGAACTGCCGTGAGCACCATCATGAGCAGGCGCACCGCCCGGCTGGCCTTCTTGGCGACAGAAGGATTCACAAGTTCACTCCTCCAAACGGTAAAAGCGCAGATAGCGCGCAGTGTGCCGAAATTCACGCGCGGACAACTCTACCATGATGGACCGAGAGCCTCAAACGTGATGCAGTCGTTGGGGCGGAGCTTTGGGAGCGATTCCACCGCGTAGAGGGCAAGTCGATGATTGCACCGTCCCGAGATGGCTTACCCGCCGAGAAACGAATGGCCAAATCATAACCAAATCGCTTAATACTCGCCGCCAGGCTCTTCGCCTTAAGGTTGGTCCCCGACTTCACCTTGACGGGAACCGCACGCGCCCCTGTGGGTTTTGGCAGTTTTCATAGGGAAAAGGTAAGAAAACATGGCAGTTTTCATAGGGAAAGCGGGCTTTCTGTGGCTATTTTCTCACGCATCCGTTGTGGGTCTTCTTTTTTACCAGGGGACTAGGGCTCGTTTTATGTGGGTGTTTTGACTGGCAGGTGCTGCATATTATTCGTATAATTTATCGTAAGTTCCCGTACATCGATTGGAGCCTTATATGCCCGCCATTAAACCTGTTTCCGATTTGCGCAATTACAACGAGGTGCTCTCCGATGTCCACGAGGGCTCCCCGGTGTTCCTGACCAAAAACGGGCACGGTTGCTACGCGGTGCTCGACATGAAAGATTACGACCGGTTTTGCGCCATCAGCACGCTGATGTCGGAGCTTGAGCGCGGGCGCAGCTCGGGTGATGAGAGCGGATGGGTCTCGTCGGACAACGTCGCCGCACACTTCCGCCGCAAGGCCGCAAACCATGCATAGCTGCGAAGTCGTCTACTCTCCGCTGGCTCTGCAAGATCTCGACGACATCTGGGACTACATTGCCGTCGAAAAGGACAATCCCGCAGCAGCTGATAGGATCGTAGGGGGCATTCTCGCTCGGATAGACCTGCTCTCCAGCTTCCCCGAGTCTGGTACGCCACTTTCCTCGATCTATCCCCTACGCTCCGATTACCGGTTCGTGGTCTGTGACAACCATCTCGCGTTTTACCGTTTTCACCAGAAGGTCTATATCGACCGCGTCCTCCACAGAAAGCGCGATTGCCTGCAGATATTGCTTGCCAAATAAAATGATAGCTAATTTGGGACGCTCTCTGAGTGTAGCCGTCAACAGTGGACGCAGCAAAGGAACGCCCCTTTGTCATGCAAAGTCTTTGGAAATCAAAACCACCCCTAAAAGGGGTGGTTTGCTCTTAGGGTATAACCCTTGGATTTCCGGCACGCGTCTAAAGGCGCCGGCCCTCACGGGGTTCGGGCCGCACTGCAGATTGACCCGTGGCGGGCCGGTCAAACCGGCGCTACTTGCGCCCCGGCCCCCTATCGAAGGGGTCCTCGTACTCCTTGACGCTCAGCCGGTCGAGCGCGATGTCGGCCTTCTCCTGCTCCCGGATGTACTTCGCGATCGTGGCCTCGTTCAGGCCGACGGTGGACACGTAGTAGCCCTCGGCCCAGAACTTCCTGTTGCCGAACTTGTACTTCATGTTCGCGTGCCTGTCGAATATCATCAGCGAGCTCTTCCCCTTCAGGTAGCCCATCACGCTCGACACGCTGTACTTCGGCGGTATCGCCAGCAGCATGTGGACGTGGTCGGGCATCAGGTGCCCCTCGATGATCTCTATCCCCTTGTACTGGCAGAGCTTCCTGAAGATCTCCCCAAGGTCGGACCTTATTTGGTTGTAGATGACTTTGCGCCTATACTTCGGCGTGAACACGACGTGGTACTTGCACATCCACTTCGTGTGCGACAGGCTGTAGGCCTTCTGGGCCATACGCCACCACCGCCCTCTCGACTCGGATTCCTTGAGGCCTGAACAATCGCAAGTGTCCGGCGAGGGGGCGGCTTTGTAAAGCCGTTTGGCCCCACCCGCATAGCGGGTGGTTTCTGATGCGGCGCGCTGCGCGCCCCGCACAGGCTAAAGCCTGTAATCAAAGTGCTCATTGCCTGTGTGGCAATGAGCACTAATTGACGTAGATTAAATATTAGTTCTAACGTGAAACCCTGGAGCTGTTTGAGCAAAGAGGAAATGCCTATAATCAGTCAGCTTCGACCTCATCGGAAGTTGGCTCATCAAGAACAAAAGATGCTGAGCCACCTGTTCGGGTAACTATTCCGCCAAATCCTTGATAAGTTGAGCTGTATACATCATCGCTGGTGTCGCTTTCGATGAGATTAACCTCTCGATTGATGTAGCAGCTGAGGTACGAGTTAGATATGGATTCGTACTTAGTATCGTCATCGGCTCTAAGGAGTGAATACCAGAGCTCCTTTCTGCCCCATGCTGCGGCACCTCCCCCGCTAAGGCTAAGCACCCCAGGATATCCACATGTCGGCAAGCATACTTTCTCATATTCCGTGTTGTTGCCTGTGTCGTCTGTTTGAACCTTAAGCGAATAGGATTTACCCTCTGGTTCCTTTGGCAACGACATAGATTTAAGGTCTTCAAAAAAACGCGAGAAGTAGGCATTTTCAACATTCAAGTCAGGATTATCCGCTGCCTCGGCCTTTAGGTCCTCGTAACTAGAAGAGAGCTCATCGATCACATTTTGCTTTTTGCTTTCAAATTCGTCCTGCGATATGGGCCAATGCTCTTTAGCCATCGAGAGAACTTCTTTATCCGAAAGACCTTCAAGGTCCCTAAATCGAATCACCGAAGAGCCCGTTTCGTCGTATACGTTCCAACACGTAACCGTTCCGTCTCCGTAAAATTCAAAGATTGCCGTTATCGATGTGTCTTTAGCAACGCTCTCACGTCCGTCTGCATAGTCATTACCAAAAGTGAACCAAAGCCCCTTTTGTTTGAAAGCGTCGGAGGGCGTATACGTCCCCGTCGCTTCAAGCCAATCGAACTGCTCCTTATCTGATGCAGTGTTATCTGCGGAATCGATTGGCCTGTCGTTTGTTGAGCAGCCACTCAAGGGGGATAGCAGCAAACATCCTGCAGCCAATCCCATATGTTTAACGATCTGCCGTCTTGAATAGCACTGCATAGACACTCCTTTTCTACGTACGTGTAGAAGAAATGGTATCCCCCCCGAAAAGACAACCGTGCTCTGCGGTGAGTTTACCGAGCGGCATCTTATATGTCTCGAGCGGCATCTTTCATGTCATTAGAAAAAGCTGTCGTGTTTTGACGGGGGGGTCCTCCGGTGGGAGCTACTTTAGCTCAAACGCTCCGGTGTAGAGCTGGAGTAGCTCCCACCGGAGGCTGGGGCCTCATTTGTTTGCTGAGATTTTTCTAGGACAGCGAAAGTAGTTAAAAAGCCCCGCGCGAAATGAGCTATTTGAGAAGTTGGGCCATGGCGTTGACGAATTTTTGTACTTGGAGGGTGGGCTCGAGCGGGTAGTGCAAGAAGACCGGCACCTCGCGGCCACATAGGAACGGCACGCCTACAAAAGCCGGGTGCACGCCCGACCACGCCCCGCAAGTGAGCACCGCGTCGCCCTTTTCCTCCGCCTCGTTAAAGAGCGCAAAGTCAAAACTGTCCACGTCGATCACGTCCACGCCGCCATCGGCCAAAAGATCGATGCGCAGGCTGTCCATGGCGTCGTTGCCGTGGCGCAGTACGCGCAGACGCATACCCTCCAAGTCGGCAACCGTAATACGATTCTTGCGCGCCAGCGGGCTCGTGCGCGGCAGATCGATATAAAACGGCACGTTGACAATGCGGAGCTTTTGGCAGGCATCACCCCAGCGTGGGGTAGAAAAACTCGATTGCACCACATCGACCTCGCGGCCCAAGCTACGCATGACGGTCTCGCGCTCGTCGTAGAGATCGCTTACCGGCACGATTTCAAATCGCAGCGACGGTTCCAGATCGTGGATGCCCGACCACATCGACAGCGTTTGGCGCCCCGGGCACATCATCGACACGCCCAGGCGCACGGCACCGCCATCGCCCGCCGCGCGTCGGGCACGGCGCAGCGCGTCCTCGGACTGCCGCATGATCGAGCGCGCGTCGTCCACCAGCAGTGCGCCGGCCGGCGTCACTTTGACGCCCGAGTGCGAGCGTTCGAACAGCGTGATGCCGAACTCGGCCTCGAAGCCCGACACCTGCTTGACGAGCGCCGGAGTCGACACGCGCAATTGTGCCGCCGCACGCGAGAAGCTTCCCAGCTCCGCAGCGGCCGATATGGCCTCAAGTCGTCGATCGTACACGTCAATCTCCCGTTTTCGCGCCCGGGGCCACATGGTGCCACAGGAGGTTGTTTTCGCAGGTCATGTGCTCAATTGAGAATAAACTGCATCGCACAGTGTAAACCTATGGTTAACGCCATTCTAACAAATATGCAATTCACCTGCGCAAATGCAAAGCATACGATAACCAGCGAAAACCACGTGGGTCGATTAATGGGAGCGACCCACCGGGAGGCACAAGAAGGGAAGTTCCTATGAGCAATTGGCTTAAGCTCGAGGGCGATGTCTGCGCCGTGACCGGCGCGCTCGGCGGTATGGGCGTCGAGATTTGCCGCGAGTTCGCCCGCAACGGCGCCAACGTCGTCTTGCTCGACCTAGACGAGGAGAAGGTCAAGGCAGCAGCAGCCGACCTCGCCGCCGAGTTTGGTATCCACGCCGAGGGCTACAAGATGAACGCCACCGACGAGGCCGAGGTTCAGGCTGCCGTCGACGCCACCATCGCCAACTTCGGCCGCGTCGACGTTCTCGTCAACACCGCCGGCATCCTGCGCTTCGCTGCCATGGAGGACCTGCCGCTAAGCGACTGGGAGCAGGTGCTCAACGTCAACCTCACCGGCCACTTCATCACCTCGCAGCGCTTTGGTCGCGAGATGATCAAGGCCGGCCAGGGCCGCCTGGTTCACATCTCCACCGTCGCCAGTCACTCCCCCGAAACGTTCTCGGGCGTGTACAGCTCCACCAAGGCGGGCGTCAACATGATGTCCAAGATGCTGGCTGCCGAGTGGGGTCCCTACGGCGTGCGCTCCAACTGCGTCGAGCCCTGCTTCGTCAAGACCCCCATGTCGGCAAGCTTTTACGCCGATCCCGAGGTCGAGAAGAGCCGCAGCCGCCTCATCGCCACGCGTCGCATCGGCGAGGTCAGCGATATCGCCAACGCCGTCATGTTCCTGGCGTCCAAGCGCTCGGACTTTACCACCGGCGACGCCATCAAGGTCGACGGCGGCTTCTCCAACATGATGGGCGACCTCACCGCCAAGCCCGGCGGCCGCCGCGCCTTTGCCGACAACTACCTCAAGAACAAGGGCGTCGAGCTCTGGTCCGATGAGTCCGGCGTCGCAAAGCCGACTGACCAGTAAACCAGCCCGGTAGAAAGGGGCGCGGGGCAAGCACCTCAGCGGCGTTTGCCCCTCCCCTCCCCCCGCATCGATTAGAAAGAGTCCCATGGCTTCCACCAACTCCAACAAGGGTCGCGCCGTCGTGCTTTCCGCCGCGTGCGTCACCATGTTCTTCATCAGCTCCATCGCGCTGTATTCCGTTGTGAGCAAGAACCTGCTCGCCGTCTATCCCGAGTGGTCCAGCGCTCTTACCTGGGCCTTCCCGGTCTTTCAGACCATCATGGCCGCGACGGGCATCTTCGCCGGCCGCATCTCCGATAAGATCGGCCCGCGCAACGTCGTGATCGCCGCCGCCGTGTGCTACGGCCTGGGCTGGTTCATGTCCGGCACCGTCACCGAGCCGTGGCAGTTCTACCTGTGGTTCTCGCTCGTCGCCGCCATCGGCAACGGCCTGGGCTACAACCCGGCGCTCACCACCGGCCAAAAGTGGTTCATCGACAAGAAGGGCCTCGCCTCCGGCATCACCCTGGCCGCTTCGACCGCCGGCCCCGCCGTGCTGTCCCCAGTGCTCGCCTCGCTGCTCATCCCGAGCCTGGGCATCTTTGGCGCCCTTAAGGCGCTCGGCGTCATCTTCTTTGTGATGATCGCCGCCTCCGCCCTGTTCCTGAAGGCCCCCGAGGCCGGTTGGCTGCCCGAGGGCTTCGAGGCCCCCAAGGGCGGCGCGCATGCCGGCACCTTCGGCGACCTCACCCCGGGCGAGATGGTCAAGACCCCGCGCTTCTGGGTCCTCATCGTCACCTTCGCCTTTGCCGCCACCGCGGGCACCCTGCTCGTGGGCAAGGTTGCCTCCATCGCCGCCGTCCAGCTCTTCGCCGACCCCACGAGCGCCGCGGCCGTCGCCCTCGGCGGTGTGGTGGTCTCCGTCAACACCTGCGCCAACCTGGTTGGCCGTCTGTCCTTTGGCCAGATCATCGACAAGCTCGGCGCCTATAAGTCGCTGCTCATCAGCCTTGTCGTCACCATCGTCGCACTCGTCATCATGTCGATGAGCTTTACGCAGGCCATGTTCTTTGTTGCGCTCGCCCTGCTCGGCTTTAGCTTTGGCGCCCTGCTCGTCATCTACCCGCCGCTCACCGGTGGCGCCTTTGGCACCAGCAACATCGGTGTCAACTACGGCATCATGTTTTTGGGCTATGCCGCTTCCACCTGGATCAGCCAGCCCATCACCGCCGTGCTGTATCACGCCGAGGCCGGCAGCGCCGCCTACCAGCAGTCCTTCTACGGCGCCATCGTGATCGCCGCCATCGCCGTCGTGCTCACCGTCTACATGATGGTCTCCGACAGCAAGAAGAAGTCTGCCTAGTTTTACCGATGCGACAAAGGGACGGCCCCTTTGTCGCATTCCACCGGTCACCAGTATTAAGGAGTCGAAATGTCTGAGCTCAACCCCGTCCGCATTGCCGTTATCGGCGCCGGCGCCATGGGCCGCAACCACATCCGCTTTGTCACCGAGGAGCCCGAGGCCGAGCTCGTCGCCATCGCCGACGCCTTTGAGGGCGCCCGCGCCACGGCCGAGGCCGCCGGCGTGCCGTTTTACACCGATCCCGCTCAGCTGATGGACGAGGTCAAGCCCGAGGCCGTCATCATCGCCACCCCCAACGACCTGCACCTGGGCGTTGCCCGCGAGGCTGTGAAGCGCAATATCGTGCCGTTGATCGAAAAGCCGATCTCCAACGATCTCGAGGATGCCCAGGCCTTCGCCGCCGAGGCCGAGACCGCCAGCGTGCCCGTGCTCGTGGGTCAGCACCGTCGTCACAACCCCTTCGTCAACAAGGCCAAGGAGATCATCGAGTCTGGCGAGCTGGGCAAGCTCACCGTGTCGAGCTTCCACTACATGATCTATAAGAACGACGAGTACTTCGATGTCGAGTGGCGCCGCAAGAAGGGTGCCGGCCCGATCCTGGTCAACCTGGTGCACGACGTCGACCTGCTCCGCTATCTGCTGGGCGAGCCCGTTGCCGTCCAGGGTATGCAGTCCAGCGCCGCCCGCGGTTTTGAGACTGAGGACTCCGCCGTGGTCAACGTCCGTTTTGCCGATGGCGCGCTCGCAAGCATGACCATCTCCGATGCCACCGCCAGCCCCTGGAACTGGGAGGCCACCGCTCGCGAGGACCCGCAGTACCGTCCCTTCGACGCCGACGCCTACTTTATCGGCGGAACCTTGGGCGCCCTTTCGCTGCCCCGCCTGCACCAGTTCTCCTACGACGGCGCCTCCAACTGGCACAAGCCGCTGCAGATGGAGATTCCGGCCGTGGACCCGGCGCTGCCGCACAAGATGCAGCTCAAGCACTTTGTGAAGGTTGTCCGCCGTGAGGTTGAGCCCGTCGTGACCCCCGCCGACAACGTCAAGACGCTCACGCTTCTCAACGCCATCAAGGAGGCCGCCGAGACCGGCCAGCTCGTCGAGCTGTAATGCCTTGAGAGCGGCCGCGGCAGAAACCCCATGCCGAACCCTTCGGTCGCCACCAACAAGCCCCCTCTTCTTTACCCCGCGAGCAGCCTCCTGCCCGCGGGGCTTTTCTTTGCGGCCGTGGCGCGCGGGCGGGTGGTAGACTGGGTGGCTCATGCACCTGTAACGTACTCACAGACAGGAATTCCCATGGATCTTATCGCCCAGCTCGCCCACGAGCTCAACCTTAAGGCCGCCAACATCGAGGCGGCCGTCAAGCTCATCGACGAGGGCAACACCATCCCCTTTATCTCGCGCTACCGCAAGGAAGCCACGGGCGGCATGGACGACGTCGCCCTGCGCGCACTCGACGAGCGCCTGTCCTACCTGCGCAATCTTGAACAGCGCAAAGAGGACGTCATTCTGCTCATCGACGCCCAGGGCAAACTTACGCCCGAGCTCGAACAGCAAATTCGCGAGGCCACGCAGCTCCAGCGTGTCGAGGACCTCTACAAGCCCTACCGCAAAAAGCGCATGACTCGCGCGCAGAAGGCCCGCGAGGCAGGCCTGGAGCCGCTCGCCAACATGATTATCATGCAGGCCTCGGCCAAGGGCAGCGCACTCGACGCCGCCGCGGCCTACGTCAACGAGGAGGACGGCTTCGACACGCCCGAAAAGGCGCTCGCCGGCGCCGCCGACATCGTGGCCGAGACGGTGGCCGAAGACCCCGAGAACGTCGCCGACCTGCGCGCCTTTACGCAAAACACCGCCGATATCGTCGTCGAGGCCACCGACCCCACCGAGAAAACCCCCTACGAGCCCTACTACAACTTTGACGAGCCGCTGCGCCGTATACCCAACCACCGCGTGCTGGCTATCGACCGCGGTGAGCGCGAGGGCAAGCTCCGCGTGCGCGTGAACGTCGACGGCGCTGCCGCCACGGCACGCCTCGGCAGCCGTTGGCCCCGACGTCAGGGTGTGTTTGCTCCCATCTTCGATGCCGCCATCGCCGACGGCTACAAGCGCCTCATGGCCCCCTCGCTGGAGCGCGAGGCCCGCGCCAAGCTCACCGTTCGCGCCCAGACCGAGGCCATCAACGTCTTTGCCAAGAACCTTGAGGGCTTGCTCTCGGCACGCCCCGTGCGCGGCGCCCGCGTGCTCGCGCTCGATCCGGGCTACCGCACCGGCTGCAAGGTCGCCGTCATGGACGAGACCGGCAAGCTACTCGACCACGGCGTGGTCTACCCCACCAAGCCGCGCCACGACGTCGCCGGCACCAAGCGCGAGCTCGCCCGCCTCGTCAAGAAGGACGGCGTCAACACCATCGTCATCGGCAACGGCACCGCCAGCCGCGAGACCGAGGAAGTCGTCTCGGAGTTCATTGCCGAGCAGGCGCCTGGGCTGCGATACACCATCGTCAACGAGGCCGGCGCGTCGGTGTACTCCGCCTCCGAGCTCGCCAGCCAGGAATATCCCGACCTGGACGTCACCGTGCGTGGCGCCATGAGCCTGGGCCGCCGCCTGCAGGACCCGTTGGCAGAGCTCGTCAAGATTCCGCCCCAATCCATCGGCGTTGGCCAGTACCAGCACGACCTTGACCAGGCCGAGCTTTCACGCACCCTGGGCCACGTGGTGGAGGACGTCGTCAACCGTGTGGGCGTCGACGTCAACACCGCGAGCGCGAGCCTGCTGGGATACGTATCGGGCATCACGCCGAGCGTGGCCAAGAACATCGTGGCCTACCGCGAGGAAAACGGCGCCTTTACCGATCGCCGCCAGCTTAAGAAGGTCCCCAAGCTGGGACCCAAGGCATACCTGAACGCCGCGGGTTTCCTGCGCATTAGCGGCGGCAAGAACCCACTCGACGCGACAAGCGTCCACCCCGAGAGCTACGAGGTAGCCACGGCCGCCCTGGAGCGCGCAGGCGTTAAAGCCAGTGAGCTCAGCCGCGGCGGCGTACCCGACATCGAGCGCCGCCTGGGCAGCATCTCGGCGCTGGCAAGCGACCTGGACTGCGGCACCCTCACGCTCATCGACATTGTCAACGAGCTCAAGAAGCCTGGTCGCGACCCGCGCGACGACGCGCCCGAGGTGGTCTTTAGCCGCTCGGCACTTTCCATCGACGACCTGGAGCCCGGCATGGAGCTCAAGGGGACGGTGCGCAACGTTGTGGACTTTGGCGCCTTCGTCGACGTGGGCGTGCACCAGGACGGCCTCGTGCACATCTCCAAACTGGCCAACCGCTTTGTCAAGCACCCGAGCGACGTGGTGCGCGTCGGTGACACGGTCAAGGTGTGGGTTGAAAAGGTCGATCGCGACCGCGAGAAGATCTCCCTCACCATGGTGCAGGGGAAGTAAACCGCCAAAGCAGGGGTACCCCCTGCAGCGACGTGCAAAATCGCGAGTATTCTGCAAATTCCGCCGTTCCGGATGCCCCTCAGAGGCGAAAAAGCAAAAACAGCCCCCGTTTTAGCGTCGTCAGAGCCAAAACGGGGGCTATTCCGTGCTTCGGTTAACTGGTAAAAGCCTTTACCTTGCTGAATACTCTCAATTTTGCACGGCGCAGGCGGGGGTACCTTTGTCCACGGCAGAATATGGAGGCCAAACACCAACCTACTGGCAAGTTCGTGTCGGCAGCCCCGGCCTTTCCTTTGCCTAGCGCGGCCCTCGCGAAGCGCGTGAGCGATAGGGAAAGGAAAGGCCGGGGCGAACAGCCCGCGGCACAGTCAGTGCTCGCGCTACGGCAGGATATGGAAGCCGAGCGCGGCGATATCCTTGGCAAAGCCGCGGACGGTGTCGAGCGAGACCTCGTACGGATCACGGCCGATGTTCTTGCGCTTGGCCAGGATGCTGTTGGGCACCGTGATGATCTGGCAACCGCAGGCTTCGGCCTGATAGATGTTGATAAGCTCGCGCGTGGATGCCCACAGGACCTCGCAGTTGGGCTTGGCGGCGGCCTTCTTAACCGACTCCGTCATAAACGGAATGGGGTCGACGCCGGTGTCGGCGATGCGGCCGGCAAAGAGCGAGATGATGGACGGCGTCTCGGTGTCAACGGCCTCGACCATCTCGTCAACCTGCTTAGGCGTAAAGATGGTGGTGACGTTGACCTTGATGCCGTCGGCCGAAAGCTTGCGCACCAGCTCGGCGGTGGACTCGCCCTTGGTGGTCACGCACGGAATCTTGACGTAGACGTTCTCGGCCCAGGTGGCGATCTCGCGCGCCTCGACCCCCATGGTCTCGACGTCGTCGGCAAAGACCTCAAACGAGACGGACACATCGGTGATGTGGGCCAAGACCTCTTTGGCAAACGCACGGTAATCCGTCACGCCGCCCTTCTTCATAAGGGACGGGTTGGTCGTGAAACCCTGAACGTTGCCGTTCTCGTACATGTCGAGCATGCCTTCGAGGTTTGCACCGTCAGCGAACACCTTGATTGCCATCTGCCTGATTCCTTTCGTTAGCATACGGCCGATAAACTGCTAAACACTTTACCTACGTTTATCAAGGCGTGAACTGCGGTTTTTTATCTTCTCGGCGAACGGTATGAACACCTCAGTGTTTGGATTGATAAATCGATTGAGCATGCAAAAGCAAAGAGTCGCAGTTTGAGCAAACGTCAGAACGCGGGATTCATTAGATGAGACCGAAATGCTGCATCGCGGTGACGGTGCCATCGTGCGCGACATCGTCGGTCACGTAGCCGGCGACCGCCTTGACCTCGGGCATGGCGTTGCCCATGGCGACAGCCGTCTCGACCGCAGCGAGCATGCCCAGGTCGTTACCAGAATCGCCAAAGCCAAAGGTGCGCGCATTTCCCTCACGGCCCAGATACGCCAGCGCTCGCGCCACGCCCACGCCCTTGTCAATGCCCTTGGGGCTCAGCTCGCGATTCTGACCACCGGTGTTGCACAGCTCAAACTCGCGATCGATAAAGCCGTCATCGTTGGCTACGCGAGCCAGGTAGCTCGCAACGATGCACACCTTGCCCACGCGCAGACGGCCGTCGACGCGCATTTCCTCGGTGCTGTGCACCACAGAAGTGCCGATCAGAGACGACTGCTCAACACCCGCGGGTTCCAGGGCAAAAGTAGCCACGTTGGTCTCGAAAAAGGCCTCAATCCCTGCCGCGGCCATACGGCGCGCAAGCTCCTCGATAACGTCCTCGTCAAAGCAGTCCTCATGCACCACGCGGCCCTCGACCTCGAGCGTCGCTCCCGCCATGGCAACGACACCCGCCGGGTTCAGCGCGCGCAGGCCATCGGCAATCAGCCACAAGGGACGACCCGTGCAGATAAACGCCTTGTGTCCCGCGTCGCGCAGACGATGAAACGCCTCGACGACCGCCTGCGAGGGGCGAACCGCCGAAAAGTCCTTGTCGGTCATGTTGTCGGGATCGAACGACGTCAGCGTGCCGTCCACGTCAAAAAAGAGCACAGCGGGTTCGGGACACGCATCAATCATATGGGTTCCTTTCGAGGATAAGGGCAAACGAAGCATCCATCATATAATGGAGCGACGCAACCAGAGAGGTCACCCATGGAATTTTACGCAAGCTGCCCCGAAGGCTTTGAGTCCGCACTCGCCGATGAGCTTAAACGCCTCGGGCTTTCGCATGTTCGCCGGCTGAAGGGCCGCGCCACGTTTGAGGGCGAGCTCGAAGAAGGCTACCGCGCCTGTCTGTGGTCGCGCCTAGCGAGCCGCGTGTTTGCGGTGCTCGGGCGCTTTGAGGCGCAGGATGCCGATGAGCTGTACGATAGCGTTTACGACATCGCCTGGGAGAACATCGTCCGCCCCGGCGCCACCATTGCCATCACCGCCCGCGGCGTGACCGAGCAGCTGCGCAACACGCGCTTCTCGGCCCTGCGCGCCAAGGACGCGCTGTGCGACCGTCTGGCCGAGACCACGGGCCGTCGCGCCGATGTCGACGCTGCCGATCCCGACGTTCACCTGTTGCTTTCGCTGCGCCAGCGCCGCGCGAGCATCAGCCTGGACCTTTCGGGCGACCCGCTGTTCAAGCGCCTGCCGCCCGCGGCGACCCGTGCCGGCGAGGGTGCGCACGTGTTGCGCCCCGACTACGCCGCCCTGGTGCTGGCGCAGGTCGGCTGGACCGCACTGTGCGAGCGCGAGTTGACGGCCGACGATTACGAGAATGAAGCCCTTCCCACGCTAATCGATGCCTCGTGCGCCGGCGGCGGCCTGTTGCTGGAAGCCGTGAACATTCTGACCGACCGCGCCCCGGGCGCCGCACGCGAGCGCTGGGGCTTTGAGGGCTGGCAGCTGCACGACGCCGCTCTGTGGAAGCAGCTGCTTGCCGAGGCGCGCGAGCGCGAGGCGGCAGCGCGCGAGCGCCAGGCGCGCATCGTGGCCGTAGACATCGACCCCGCCGCCCGCAAGACCGCCGAGCGCATGGTCAAGTGTGCCGGCTACAAGCGCTTTGTCGATTTTTGCGCCGCCAAGTCCGGCACCGTGCTGGACCATGCGGGCGCTGTCGCCGGCGCCGCCGTGGTCGCAGACACCACTGAGACCCCGCTTTCGCTCATGCACGACGCCATGACGCTGGTCGGCGAGCTGCGCCGCGCGCCCGAGCTCGCTTCGGCACCGGTCGCCGCGCTCACCCGTGACGGATTGCTGGCCCGCGCGCTCCACGCCGAGCCCGAGCGCTCGATCGCCGTCATGCCCAATAACGAGGAGGCAGCTATTGAGGTTTGGCCTTCGCTCGACCACGCCGCCGCAGCGTTTGAGGCTGCGGCCAGCGCGGATGCCGAGGAGCAGACCGCAGACGCTCAAGACGAAGCCGCCGACGCCCTCATGCCCGAACCTACCGCCGCACTCGACTTGGGCGACGGCAAGCCGCTGCCCGTGCTCATCCCGGAGTCCGAGCAGTTCGCCAACCGCCTGCGCAAGAACGCCCGTCTGCGCCGCAAGTGGGCCAAGCGCGAGGGCGTGAGCTGCTACCGCGTCTACGATGCCGACCTGCCCGACTACTCCGCCGCCATCGACCTGTACGAGGGCTGCCCGCAGACGCCGGGCCGCTGGCTCGTCATCGCCGAATACGCCGCACCCAGGACCATCGATCCCGCGCTAGCCCAGGCCCGCATGCTCGACATCTTGGCCATCGCGCCGCGCATCCTGGATGTTCCGGCCGAGCACGTGCACGCCAAGGCCCGCATGCGTTCGCGCGGCGGCTCGCAGTACGGTAAGCAGGGCGCCGGCAAGGGCGGCTCGGGCGAGCGCGCCAACATCGCGCGCCGTCGTCTGCCGCTCATCGAAGAGGGCGGACTCACCTTTGCCGTCAACTTTGACGACTATTTGGATGTGGGCATCTTCCTGGACCACCGCGTCACCCGCAACCTGGTGCGCGAGCACGCCAAGCAGGCGCGCCGCTTCCTCAACTTGTTCGCCTACACCGGCACCGCCACCTGCTACGCGGCCGATGGCGGCGTCGAGGAGACCGTGACGGTCGACCTTTCCAACACCTACCTGGACTGGGCCGAGCGCAATATGCGCCAGAACGGCTTTGTTGGTCCGCAGCATCATTTTGTGCGCGACGACGTGCTCGCCTGGATTCGCGACCAGCGCCAGACGCGCAACCGCTGGGACCTGATCTTTGTCGACCCGCCCACGTTCTCGAACTCGTCAAAGATGGGCCGCCGTACCTGGGATGTCCAGCGCGACCATGTTGAGCTTTTGGCCGGCGTGTCGCGCCTGCTCGCACAGGGCGGACATGCCATCTTTAGCTGCAACCTGCGCGGCTTCCGCCCCGAAACGCGCAAGCTCGCACGCGCGGGCGTGGTGCTGGAGGACATTACGGCGCAGACCATCCCCGAGGACTTCGCGCGCAACCAGAAGGTGCACCACTGCTACATCGTGCGCCGCCTGCCCATCGAGGACGCCATGGCCGAGGTCGGCTTTAGCGCCGAGGAAATTGCCGAGCGCGTCGAGGAACTGCGTAACCCCGAGGCCCGCAAGCCTCGCGCAACGGCGCCCGCGCACGCGCAGACCGGCGACCGAGGGCCGCGCGGCGACGGCAAGACTGCCTGCGCAGGTAAGCCCAAAAAGAAGAAGTTCTACGCCAGCAAGCCCAAGGGCAAATAACAAAGTTGCGGTGGAATACGGACTGTTTTGCCTGGAATTAGGCAAATTTAGACCGTATTTCACCGCAACTCATATTGGGATGGTGGTTGGCGATCTAGCCTTGGGTGACCAGGCGATAGCCGATACCCACATGCGTCTGGATATAGCGCGGATGCGCGGGGTCGGACTCGATCTTCTTGCGCAGCGTGCCCATAAAGACGCGCAGGCTCGCCAGGTCACTCTTGGTCGCCGTGCCCCAAATCTCGTGCAAAATAAACTGGTGCGTGAGCACCTTGTCGGCGTTGTGTGCCAGCAGGCACAGGAGCTTATACTCGATCGGCGTCAGGTGCAGCTCCTCGCCGTCCATCGTGGCGATGCCGGCGTCAAAGTCGATATGCAGCTCACCGGTATCGAATGTACCCTCGGACGCACCCATGCCAACCTGTGCATACGAGAGACGCCTGAGCGTGGTGCGAATGCGCGCGAGCAGTTCCTCGACCGAAAACGGCTTGGTCAGATAGTCGTCGGCACCGGCATCGAGCGCGCGGATTTTGTCCGCATCCTCGCTGCGCGCCGAGACCACGATAATCGGCATGCCCGACCATGCGCGCACCGACTCCACCACCTTGACGCCGTCCATATCGGGCAGGCCCAGATCGAGCAGCACAATGCTCGGCGCCTGCGATGAGGCGGCGGCGATGGCGGCATGGGCGGTCTCCACAGCCATATGACGCAAGCCGTGCGCCTCGAGCGCGGCAACAATAAGATTGCGAACGGCGGGGTCGTCCTCAACGACCAAGATGAGCGGTTTTACGGCAGAGTTCGGCACAGCGCTACTCCTTATCAAACGAAACGTCGGCGGCGGGAAGTTCAATCGTAAAAACCGAACCGTGCGGGTCCGCCGCGGCAACCTCTATGCTACCGCCATGTGCCAACGCAATGGAACGGCAGAGCGAAAGACCCAGGCCAACGCTGCGGTGGCTGTCGGCCAGACCATGGTTGGCGGTATAGAACGACTCGAAGATCCGCTCGCGATCCTCGGGTGCGATGCCCGGACCATCATCGGCCACCGAGCACGCCACGCGTCCATCGTCGACGCTAATCGAAATCATGATATGCGAGCCCGCGGGCGTATAGGTGATGGCGTTGTTCACCAGATTGACCACCAGCTGCACCATCAGGCGTGCATCGACGTTGACGAGCGCCGGCTCATCGCACGCCACCACCTTAAGGTCGTGCTCGCGCACGGCAGGGTTCACGTGGCGCAGCGCCTCCTCGACGATATCGTCCATGAGCTCGAGCGTGGTCGACAGGCGCATACCGCCACCCTCGAGCTTGGTGATGGCGAGCAGATTCTCGACGGTGGCGTTGAGCCACAGCGCATCCGAGCGAATGGATAGAAGCAGGCCGCGGCGCGTCTGGGCGTCGAGCACGGCGGTGCCGGTCGAGCCCTGATCGAGCAGCACGTCGGCATTACCCGAAATACTGGTAAGCGGCGTGCGCAGATCGTGCGAAATGGAGCGCAGCAGGTTGGCGCGCAGCTGTTCGTTTTTGGCGAGCACCGCCGCCTCCTCGCGGGCCTCCATGGCGCGGGCGCGGTCGAGCGCCAGCTCGCCTTCGCTCACGATGGCATCGGCAAGTGTCCGCTCCTCATGCGTCAGCACGTCGGGCTCGGCAACGATAGCCAGCACGCCCACCACCGAGGCAGGGTCGCCCGAGCGCACGAAGCCGTCGCCCGTGCGAACCGTCAGGTAGATGCCATAAAACGCCGAGCCGCCATAGGTGGCATCGAGCGGCGTTCCCACATAGGCGGACGCCGAGAGCCGCGGCGGCATCTGCGGCGCCAGTTCATGCACCGGCGCGGCATCGCCCACGGCCGTGTATGTCGCACGCGGCAGCAGGTCATCGCCCTCGGCGTCGGCGCTGTACCACGCGACCGGGCAGCCCGAAAGACGCGCCAGCTGCGTGGCCATGGCGTGAACGATCTGCTGCTGATCGGCACACCGCTGCAGCATGCGGTTGGTCTCGAGCACCATATGCGTGCGGCGGTCGCTGGCGGCGGCCTGTGCCAAGGCGCGGCGCAGGGCCAATGCAATCGAGCTCGACACAAGCGAGACCACGAACATGATGAAGAACATGCCGGGATAGACGCGGTCGATAAGCGACAGCGAGTAGCGCGGGTCGACAAACAAGAAGTTGTAGAGCGCCACGGCGGCAGCCGAGCTCAGCAAGCAATACAGGCGACTCCAGGTAAAGAATGCGCACAGCTGAACGGCGAACACATAGACGATCATGATGCTCGGCGCGAGACCCGGATGGTCGAGCAGCGCACCCACAATCGTCGCCGCGACCAACAGCCCCACCGATACGCAGGCGTCATACAGAGGAGTGCGGCGCGTCAGCGTTGTGCGCCGCCACCAAAAGCTGTCGGCAATATCGCCGTCCGTACGGACGTCCATCAGCGCCCCGCTCCTCTCTCAAAAACAAAAACCACCACAAAGGGACAGGCACCTTTGTGGTGGTTTCCCTTGTGGTGGTTCCAAGTGTAAAGCCTTCTACGACCGGCGGTCGCTAGACAAACAGCACGTGTGCGAGCAGCGCGCAAACGCACGCCGCGACAAGCAGCGTCACCACGATCGAGATCACGCGGTCGGCCATGTCCATGTTGGCACGATTCGTAAAGAACCGATCTTCGGCGGCGTCGGCGCGTGCCTCACACACCATCTCGGCAACCACCTCGCGGCCATCAAGCATCTTCGCATCCATGTTTGCCTCCCCGGCCCCAATCTTGTCCATCGAAAACCAACTCCATGCAACCTGTCGGCGCCTACGGACGCTCGTCGGGAGCCAGGCGCTGCATCTTGCTCACGGCCTTAAACTTGGTGAACAGCGGCACGTACTCAAAGCTCACGTTGGAGTTCTCCAGGCCGTACCAGCGCGCAGGCGTGCCGGCGGCGCGGCGGATGATGTACTTGAGCGTGATGGCCGTACGCTCGCTGGGCTCCACGTCGCTTTCGGGCGCCAGCAGCTTGCGGATCATGACGAACTTAAACGTACCGATGTTGCCCGGATCCTTGTAGACCGAGTAATCGTGCGTCTGCGCCGGCAGCTCGCCGCTGGCAGCCAGGTCCTGAACAACCTGGCGCAGGTAAGCATTGACGCGCTGGTTGATCTTATAGCCCAGGTACAGATGCACGCGGAATACGTAGTCGGTGCCAAACGTCTCGACCGAGTAGGCAAAGGTATGCGGCTCCTCCATGGTCTCGACATTCACGAACCACCAGGCGCGAGCGCGCTTGGGGTGCTTATCCAAAATCGAGTAGACGATATCGCGGTCGATATAGTCGGTGTTGGTGTCCTTGGTCAGGTACACGATGTTGTCGCTCATGAGCTCGTAGCGATCGTCGTCGCGCAGGCGTTTGAGCTGCGGCAGATAGCTGCGCAGCGGCAGCAGCGTAAACTGACGTTGCTCGACCGCCGTACCGTTGTACCAGCACACCATGATGCCCATGATGAGTGCAGCCATGAGAATGGTGAAGTAGCCACCGTGGAAGAACTTGGTGAGCGAGCTCACAAAGAAGAAGCCCTCGAGCATAAGGAAGAAGGCGGCAAAGATCCACGGCGCGACCTTGAGATTGCGCTCCACGTGCAGATAGAAGAAGAGCAGCATTGTCGTGCACATCATGGTCAGGGTAATGGCCAGGCCGTACGCGGCCTCCATGTGCGCCGAGTTCTGGAACAGCAGCACCACGACGACGCAGCCCACGAGCATGACGTTGTTGACCATGGGGATGTAGAGCTGGCCCTTGGTCTCGGCAGGATAGAAGACCTGCATATGCGGCATGAGGTCCAGGCGGCTGGCCTCGGACACCAGCGAGAATGCGCCGGTGATGAGCGCCTGCGAGGCGATGATGGCCGCGACGGTGGAAAGGCCGACGGCAAAGGGGCGCAGACCCGGGGCGAGCATCTGGTAGAAGGGGTTGAGGTCGGCGATACCCATGAGCTCCGGGTTGCCGGCGTTGTTGATAAGCCACGCGCCCTGGCCCATGTAGGACAGCAGCAGGCAGCACTTAACGAACGGCCAGGTAGCATAGATGTTGCCGCGGCCCACATGGCCCATGTCGGAATAGAGCGCCTCGGCACCGGTGGTAGCGAGGAAGCAGCTGCCCAAAATCATGATGCCCGCATGGTTGTTGGGGCTCAGCAGAAAAGCGATGCCACGCAACGGGTTGAGGCACAGCAGCACCGCGGGATACTGGCAGACAAAGAACAGGCCCGTGCCGCCCAGGAACAAAAACCACAGCGTCATGATGGGGCCGAAGGCGTGACCGATCTTGGCCGTGCCGATGCGCTGCACCAAGAAGAGCGCGATGATGATGGCAAGCGTGATGGCGACGACACGACCCTGGTCGTCACCGAGCACGGCATGGACCGCCGGGATGGTGCGCAGGCCCTCGATGGCCGTGGTGACGGTAACGGCAGGCGTCAGGATGCCGTCGGCGAGGAGCGCCGCGCCGCCCAGCATGGCGGGGATGATGAGCCACTTGCCGCAGCGCTTGACCAGGCTGTACAGGGCAAAGATGCCGCCCTCGCCGTGGTTGTCGGCGCGCAGCGAGATCAGCACGTACTTGACGGTCGTTAGCAGCGTGACCGTCCACACGACAAGGGAGAGCGCGCCGAGCACGAACTCCTGCGTGACGCTTCCGATGCCGCCGTTGCCGGCAACGAGCGCCTTGGTTACATACATGGGGCTGGTGCCGATATCGCCATACACCACGCCCAGCGTGACGAGCATCGCCGAGATGCTCACAGGAATCGCAGCGTGCGAGGCTACTTCCTTTGCCTTTTGTTCCATAAGCCGGTTTCCTCCCAATTTTAACGTTCGACGGGATTATATGTAATCAGCCCATATTTTAATGGCACCGTTTTCCCAGCTAGATAAACATTTATGCGGCCTTTAGGCCACCGCGGCGATATGGAATGTGACAAAGGGACGCCCCCTTTGTCACATTCGTCATTTTCCGAGCCAGTTTTTGAACCACCACTCCATAGAGCGGCTCATCTCGGCCATAAAGGGGCTCGTGTGCTTACGGGTGTAGATGTCGATGACGCGCTCGCCCACCTCGCGGGCGTGCGGGCGAAACATCGCATCCATCTCGGCCACCTGCGCATCCATCGTCGCGGCGTCGGCGCGACAATAACGCTCCTCGTGCACCAGGTTCACCACGGGATGCGCGATTGCCGGACGCTCCTTGCGGGGCGTGCCGATGATGAGCATCGACAGCGGCATGGTATAGGGAGGCAAGTCCAGCAGTGCGGCAACTTCCTCGGCATTCTCGACGATATCGCCAATGTAGCAGCTCCCCAGCCCCAGGGCCTCGGCGGCAACCACGGCGTTTTGCGCAGCGATCACGGCATCCTGCGCCGCGATGGCAAAGTCGCCCAAACCCGGCGCGCGGCGGGGCGCCTTGCCCGTGCGTTCGACAAAATCGTGCTCAAAGCAGCCCACGTGCTCAAACAGATCGATCCACTTGGCATAATCGACCACAAATATAAGTGCCCAGGGCGCCTTGGCGATCATGGGCTGGTGATCGCACAGGTCGGCCAGACGGTCCAGCCTAGCCTGCTCGCGAATGCTCACGATGGAATACATCATCATGGCACCCGCCGACGGCGCGCGACTCGCCGCATGCAGGATCGCCGCCCGCTGCTCGTCGGTCACCGCTACGGGACGGTCGTCGTCATCACGCGCGAAGGCACGCGTAGACGAGCGATGCTCCAAGATGTCCAGTACCGCATTGCCCGTAGTCTCGACCGGATAGCCGTACATATCCACGCCCGCAGCTCCGCCGCCGCCCATGTCCGCCTTGCAAACCTGCTCGCTCATCGCCCTACCCTCGCCATTTCTTTAAGAAGCCTTTACGTTTCCGTGTAATTCCCGTCCATTATCGCGCAGGTCGCCACTACATTGCGCCACACCGCCACACGCGCGCGTTAATATGGCTGGTTGTTGTGCGCAGCCACCAATCGCTGCGCATATCTTGGTAACAATCGGGTAAATCCCCGCTTTCGTAGGTTTTAGTTTGTGAGGAGTCTCAGCATGTTCGCTGCCGCCATCTCGCTCGTCGGTCTTGCGGCGACCGTCTACCTTGTCTTGCGCGAGGCCAAGGCCATTTGCGCAAAGTCGGGCACCGTTGCCAAAAGCGCTCTTGGGTGGAGCGTCGCCTTCGGCCTGTTCCAGCTCTTTTTGACCATTTGGGGCGCCATTGGCCTCGTCGCTCAAAACGAGCCGCTCGCCTTTGTGATGCTCATCCTGACCAACGCCATCCTCACCGGATGCGCTTGGGCCAGCATCGCCCGCGACCGCATCGCCCCGCGCGTCTTTGCGTTCGCCTCGGCCGACGCTCCCGCCCCCACTGGCAAGCTCGCCCGCCTGCGCGGCGCCTTTGTGGGCAAACCGCTCGTCGCCGCCGTCCTGTGCCTGCTGCTCGCCGGCGTCTTTGCGCTGCTGGGCATGGAGGTCTCGTCCAACCACGACTTTACCTGGGTCTACCCCCTGTGCATCCTGCTCGAGTGGGCCATCATCACCACGCTCATGGTCGGCCTGTTCTTCCTGTTCCAGCGCCACGGCGCAGCTCCCGCGGTCCTGGCCTTTGCCCTCTTTGTCCTGGGCATTGCCGAGTTCTTCGTCATCACGTTTAAATCCATGCCCATCCAGCCGGGCGACCTTTCGGCCATCTCCACCGCCGCCGCAGTCGCCGGCACCGGCTACACCTTCTCCATCTCGTTGTTCTGCGTGCTGTCCATGGGCTTTACCGCCATCGCCATGCTGCTATGCGAGTACGCCGGCCTGGTGGCACCGCACCGTCAGAAGGGTGCCGTCAACGCCAAGCGCATGCTGCTCATCAACCTGCTCGTGGCGGTGCTGTGCCTGGGCGGCGTGACCGCGCATGTCACGCTTATCGACTACTACAACACCCTCGGCATCACCGTCTACACCTGGCGTCCGCTCGAGAGCTACTGGCGCGAGGGCTATCTGCCTGCCTTTATTAGTGCAGCACAGTCCATCAAGCCGCCCAAACCCGCCGACTACTCCGTCGACGATGCCAAGGCCACGCTCAAAAAGTACGCCAAGGCCTACGACAAGTCCGACGCGGCCAAGAGCGACGGGCGCGCCGCCGCCCAGGAGCAGTTCGATAGCGAGAAGCCCACGGTCATCGCCATCATGAACGAGACCTTCTCGGACCTGTCGATCTATCAGAACATGCGCGCCGGCTACGAGGGCCCGCAGTACTTTAAGAACCTTTCCAACTGTCTCAGCCGCGGCAAGCTCTATGTGAGCGCCTACGGCGGCGGCACGGCCAATACCGAGTTTGAGTTTATGACCGGCAACTCCATGGCCAACCTGGGTTCGGGCGTGTACCCCTACACCATCTACAACATGGAGACGACCGGGAACCTGGCAGAGCAGTTCAAATCGCTCGGCTATTCCACCACGGCCATGCACCCCAACCACGCCACCAACTGGAACCGCGAGAACGTCTATAAGGACTTTGGCTTTGACCAGTTCCTGTCCATCAACGATTTCCAAGGCGCCGATACCCTGCGCGGCATGGTGACCGACCAGGCGACCTACGACAAGATTCTTGAGCTGCTCAATCAGAACGCCGATCCGCAGTTTATCTTTGACGTGACCATGCAGAACCACTCGGGCTACGACACGGGCCTGCTGCCGGTCGACAAGCAGATGCACCTGAACATCGACACGACCGATCTGGATGCCAAGACCATCGAGGACGGTACGCTCTCCGATGTCGACGAGTACGTCTCGTGCATCGAGCAGTCCGACCAGGCGCTGCGTTACTTCCTCAACGCCCTGAGCAAGCTCGACCGTAAGGTGGTCGTGGTGTTCTGGGGCGACCACCAGCCGTTCTTCCCGTCCAAGTTCAACGATAAGTGGTTTATCGACGAGGACGACGCCACCCACCAGGAACGCCTGTGGCAGACCGACTACATCATCTGGGCCAACTACGACGTTGCCGGTTGCAACCAGACGAGTGAGGTCGACGACCTGTCCACCAACTACCTGTCTACCCAGCTGATGCAGCTGATCGGCGCACCGCTGACCGACTACCAGAAGGCGCACATGACGCTGCGCGAGTCGCTGCCCGCCATCAACTCGGTCGGCTACGAGGACGCCAGCCTGCGCTGGGCGCTCTCCTCCAACGTCACCGGTGACGACGCCGCCGCAGCAGCCGCCACCAAGGCGCGCGAGGATTACGCCAAGATGCAATACTACGAGATGTTCCGCGACGGCAAGAACGTGTACACCGAGCACTTCCAGACCGAGGCCAACGAGACCGACCCCAACCTGGCACCGGGTACGACCAAGATCAAGTAACGGGTCGCTCATAACAGAAACGTCTGTCCGGGCGGAGGCATATAAGGTTCCCTGCTCGGACAGTCCTGCGCAAGACGGGGGCCACATTAAGTGGCCCCCTTTGCGTGCGGAACTCGCGATGAACCTTATTTGCCTCCGCCCGGACAGACGCCTTGTTGTTGGAGCGCGGCTTGTCATGGGGGCATCTGCTGAACATATATAAGTTGAAGGCCACGTCATGTGGCCTTTTTTGCATCCGGAAGCCGTGTCCCAGAATTCACGTCCGGAGTGGGATGCAGTTTCCGCTTACGGTCCCGTTGGGAAACCCCATCCCATTCCGATCACAAATTCCGGGTCGCACTTTCCGCCAAAGGATTCAACCGGAAAGTGCATCCCATTCCATAGTCAAATTCCGGGATGGACTTTCCAAAACCCCGCCCATCCGGAAAGCCCGTCCCACTCCGAATACATCTAGGCATAAAATCATCAGCTTATTAGGCCTTCTATCAATAAAGAGACACCCTCCCGGGCGGCGGGCACGAAGTTCATCGCGAGTTCCGCACGCAAAGAAGGCCACTTAATGTGGCCTTCGTCTTGCGCAGGACTGTAGAGCAGGGAACTTCGTGCCCGCCGCCCGGGAGGGCGTTTCATTTAGAAGATGAACCTAGCGCTTATCCCTCCGGGACAAAAGAAGCGCGGCTATAAATGCGATGATTGCAAGCGTCAGCAACACCAAAAGCAACGTGAGCGTGTTGTCGCCTGTTGCCACCAGACCAAGCAAGCCGGGCTTCTTGCTACCAGCAGACTGCACGGGAATCTTCTCGTCATCGTCCTCGGCGGTGATTTCCCAGCGAATTGCCTTGTTTGCGTCGGCAAGCTCGTTGCCCACCGACGTCGGGACACTTAGTTGCAAATTGAGCACCGTGCTGCCATCGCTCGTAAACGTTGCGACCTGCGTGGGATAGGCAAACACGCTGCCCGGCGTTCCCGTCTGGAGCCAACCGGCAGACGCATCGCCCGCCGACGCTGTCAAGGTAATGGGCGACAGCAGGCGTGCCGTCTCGTGATCGATAACGGCCCGCACAAACACGCGCACCTGGGACTTTACGCCCGTGGCACAAACCTCAATCTGCTGCTCGCGCACATCGCCGGGCATTAGATCTTTAAAGGCTGGAAACAGATCGGGCTCCCCTGAGGAGCCCGTCGCCCCCGAGACCGTCAGCTGGCGCGTATTTCCGTCATACGCAATCGCGGGCGTATCGGCGAACGCACGGGCAGGAACGGCGAGCGCGACCACGCAGAAAATGGCCGCGACCACGCAACGCACGGAGCGCGCAACGCCTTTGCGAATCGGGAACGCCATACTCACGCACCTCCGTGCGGCGGCACCAGCACGCCATCTTTGACCGTACAGTTCCATGCCTCGGTGACCGCATCGTCGGGCGTAGACTGAATCGCTTGGGTCGAGATGTCAACGACTAGGTTTTTACCATCTGCCTTCTTCTCGGACACGCCCTTGATGAGCACGCCCGTCTTGTCGAGCGGCGCAACAGGAGACGTCCAGTAGTAGAACCCGTCGGCCGAGCGAACCCAAGACGAGGCGCTGCCAGTAGTTGAGGCATTGGACACGTTGCCCCACACAATGGCGTAGTCGGTACCCTCGACCGGCTCATCCCACAGGCGTGCGCCATCCTTGTCCTGCCAGTAGATATCCACCGCAGCACGCAGGTATGCCGGAGCCGAGCCCTTGTTTGTAATCGTGACATCGCTCTTCACGTTGCCATTGAGCTTCTCGTCTACCGAGGGCGCCACCGAACCAAAGCTAAACTCGTTGACCAGCACGCCCGTAACCGAAAGCCACGCAAAGGTACCGGCGGCGCCAGCCAACAGGAGAACGCCAACAAGGAGGGCAACGATCTGCTTGCGCTTAGTCATCCTAGTCCTTCCTCCTCAGCGTGCCGTTTTCCCAAACATTCTTGGCACGCGAGCCGCCATCGACCCATTTGTCCTTCGCGCGCGTGTTGTCGCACGTCACCACGGTGTCGCCCGCGCTCGATGCAGACGAGATGATGAGCTCGGCAGATTTGCCGGGCGCCTTGCCCGGCGTACTCAGTTCACCCTCGTAGCGCCATGCCCAAGCCGTGTCTTCCTCGACGGTATAGATGCCCGTCGGCGCGGCAAATTGCACACTGCCGACATACCAGGTCTCGCCGTCTTCGTCGCGCCTCTCGCTAACTTTCACCTCGACCATGCGCGTCTCGGCAGGAGAATCCTCCGACGCCTTGCGTGCCACCTTAAAGCGGAACGTTTGTCCCATGGCGCTGGCATCGGTGGTCTTTTTGACGATCGTCAGCGCATGGGTCTTGGCGAAGTCGAACACGGCATTGCCGTCGCCTTGCTTGCCTTCGCCCGTCTTCTTGGACTCCAGGCGGTTGGCCAAGTCGAACGAACCGTTACCCGAGCCCAAGCTGTAGAGCGAGACATACTGGTCGTTAACGGGTTCCTCCGTCATGGACGCATCAGGACCGTAGCTCGCCCGCTTAACGGTAACAGTCAGCTGCGTCCCCATAAACGGCTCAGCAAAGCAGACCTTAAAGGGTGCTTTGTCGGCGCTATTGTCGACTGTGTTGGCGGCGTTGGGATCGAGCAGCCATTTAAGCTGCGCGGTGGTCATGGTTACGTGGTTCTCGGGGTCGGATGTATCCTTGGCGACCACGCGATACGTCACGGGATACAGGTCCATGTCGCCCTTAACCGGCTCGTCCTTAAACTCATCCCAAGACTTCGCAGCGCCACCGTCAGGCACATATCGCCACTCCAGGAAGAGTTCGCGCACGTCACCGCTGGCCGCCCGTTCATCGAGCAGCGCGACGATCTTGGAGTGGGCGTCCGGGTCGTATGCCACGGACTTTTTCTCCATCTCGGGATTGCCGTCGTTGTCATAGACCGGGTTGCCGCTCTCATCCACCTTGGGAACATCGACGTTATGGACAAAGCCGGCGCCCGTCGCGCGCTCGCCGTCCGAGTCGACCGTCGCCGTAAAGACGACCGACCCGTCGACACCGTGATAGCGAACCTTATACGGCGCGATCTTGTACACCGCGGTGTAGGTCACGCTCTCAAAGGGCTCGCTGCCCTCGAGGGGATACTTCTCGTCATCGGTCAACAGGGTGTATTTGCCATCGGGTTCGTAGTCGCGCGACCAGCCGACAAAGTCGTACTTGGTGCCGTCAATGCCCACAACCTCCTTGACAGCCTTGACCTCAAGAGAAATCTGGTCGCCGGAATCAGTACGGCCGAGACCGCGGACAAGAGCAGGATTCGCGAGATATGAGTCGATGTTCGATTGAACGGTAACCAGGCTGGGACGGTAGACCGGGTACAGCTCCATGGGGGCCCTGACCACGGTAGAAGCACTCACCATGCGGATACCCTCCGACCAAGCGACATAGCCCTTGCCAGGTGCCGGCTTGGCTTCCGTCCAGCCCACGAAGGCGTTGAACGCACCTCCTGTATCCCTATCGATAGCGCTGACGTCATAAGTGGGCTTCGGGATGCCGCCATCAAGGTTGCCGAGCATATCGCCTTGCTGAGCAACTTTGCCGTCAACATCTTTGGCATTGAGATGGTACACGACCGCCAACGGCGAATAGTACGCCACGAATGTATAGGCCCCGCCGGGTTCCACCTGATGGGAATACGAGTTATCGCCGTTAGGTTCGATCTCTTCAACTTCGCCATTCGGAAGCTCGATCTCAACCTTCTGCAACTTATACAGCTCACCGCCTGCTTTATAAACCGGAGTCGTGACGTCAGGGGTCACCGCTGCCGTAGCAGGGTCGGTGCCCGCGTTGATAACGGGATCGATGTCGTACCTAGGCACATTGACCTTGTCCGTGCCCTTAAAACCGGCGCGATGCAGGTTGGTGGTGTAGCTGACGTCGTACTTTGCGTAGACGGGATAGGCATCCTGCCACTGGGTGACCTTGGACTCGTCGGTCGCCAGATACGGCTCTGCCTTATCCGGATCACTCGTCACATAGGAGTCGCCGGCGACGTCGTAGATATACTTCCAGACGTCAGAATCCTTCTGAACCTCGGCGGTCGAAATCCAGCCCAGGAACTTATAGCCAGGCACGGCCATGTCGGCATCGGTCGGAGAGGCTTCGAGTGTCAGACTGGGATTGACGTCACCATCCTTTCCGTCGTAGGGCCTTGTATTAACCGTCCTATCCTTATAGAGATGCGGATAGCAATACAGGAACGTCGGATCTTTACCTTCCGCCGTTTTCTGCTGAAGCAAGTTGCTTTCATAGCGTCGAGTAGCAGCCTGCTTTACGTTGCCATCCTTGTCATAGAAGTTGACGTCCGTGGTCACCATGGCGCGGACATAATATTGCTCTGTCGTTAAAACAGCACTCGAAAAAGGATTCTCTATATACGTCCAAGAACCGTCGTCGGGTCTTTCGAGCGTCCAAAAACTGAAGTGGTACCTATCATGTGCGGGGGAAAATTGAACTTTAATACTTGACGCTTTCCACTCATCACTCAGTTTACCGGCTCCTGGAAAATCAGTGTCGGCAATCATATCCTTGATAGTATTTGCGCCAGTGTCGTTACGCACATTATGCGAGTAGGCGTTAATAGGCGCAACGATTCGCGTCGCATCAGAGAGAACCGTAGTGCACTTATCCGCTGGATTCTTATCATCGTGCAACACGTGAGCGGAATCATCCGTACCAGCACCCCAATGGACAATGTTTTCACGAACATATGTCGCGCCAACGTTTTCCTCAAAGGGCGACTTGTACTTATTCCAAACCGAGCAGAGGAGCTTGCTGTCCGTTAGACCGCTATTTGTGAATGCCCGGATGTAGTAATCCACGCGGTACTCAAAGCGTGCGGTATAAGTATGCGGAACGGTCAGATCCACGTTGCCGGGAAGCTTGTAGCTCGGATCGCGGCTCACGCGAACATCAACCGGGGATCCATCGGCAGCCTGCTTGTTTTCATACCAACCCAGGAAACGATAGCCGTCGGGCAGCTGGCCCTCCTCGGATATAGCTTTACCGGATACGTCGAGCACCTGTACGGTATACGCGCTTGTGCCATCTTCTGCAGTCTCAACCTTAACGTCAGTTTTGCCCACACCGTCGCGCCGAGTCTGATCGTCGGTTGCATCCTGCTCATTGCCCTCAAACACCGTCATGATGTTCGACACATAGTCGGTGTACACCGGATAAAAATCGGTAGGACCAAGCACAGTGATCTCGGTGCCGGCAGGATAGAACGCACCGGCGTTTTTTAGCTCGGCAAGCTTAGGCGAGGTGATGGCCGCGTAACCGCCATGCATCCCGGCCTCGCCACTCGGCTGCGTCGTCCAACCGATAAAGGTGGCGCTGGCAGAAAGAGTGCCGCGGTCCGCAGGGGCAGCCGGCGTTAAACCGACGCCATAGCGGTACCAGTCCGTCGACTTGTCGTGCTCCTCGCCGCTCTGCCACGCGAGCGTCTCGCCCTTGACGTTATAGAACAGTACCTGCGCCTCGTACGAAGCAATAAACAGGTCGTTGCCCTTAAAGGCCTCGGCCCCCTTCGCGTTATCGGCGGTATAGGTCGACGTTTTCTCGTGCGCTTCGTTCTTCTGGACCTGCTTGCCAGCCTTAACGGCATCGGCATCGGTCTTGCCGTTAAACCAGCTGTTGCCATGATCGATGCGATTCACTTTAACCCCGGGCTCGCGGAACCAGCCCATGAAGCGATAACCGCCGTTGGCATCGGTCAAACCCTCAGGCTTTGCGGAGGTATCCTGCCTAAACGTCACCGATGTATCGCCCTGGGCCAAGCCCTGGGCCGTTCCCGCCAGCACGGCGCTCACGGCAAAGGCGTACGGATCCGAGGTCTTCTGATCAATACCGAGTTTGGTCGCCTCGATTGTCGCGGTGCCCGCACCGGGAAAATCGGTCGTTGCCTTAACGCTCTGGCCATGCACGGGAATATTCAGTTTGTAATCCATCGCCCACTCATTGGGGTGCGGGCCATCCAGGGTCCCGTCGTTAGCAGTCGAGCGCATGGTGCCGGCACAGAAGTCGTAGTCGTGCTCTTCCCACAGCTCGCGCGTGGTGTAGCGCTCGTCATCCCATGGACCATAGCCATCACCCTTGGTGGTGCCATCGCCGCCAAACGAGGGGATTTTCTTTTTAGCAGGGTTGCCCTGGCTGTTGCCAGAAAGGCTCACGCTCGGCTTAAAGTAGCACTCGGTGACCGTGGCATCATCCTTGTTGGCACGCGCGGCAATACCGCCCAGGTTCACATCGTTTTGAATGATGGGAATCACGGCGATGGGATTGTACTGACGCGAGCTCAAGTCACCCGCAAAATGGCTTCGAACGAGCTCGTTGCCCTTTTCGGTTAGAATACGACCCGCCAAGCCACCCGTCCACGCACGCGTCACGGCGACGACGCCCACATATGACGCGGCATAGCTGTAGCACTGCGCCGTCGAGAAGCAGTCGATAATCTTGGCCTCGCCCGCCATGCAGCCCACAAAACCCGAGGCGTACACGTTGTTGCCGCCCAGGGCGCCAATGGCCACGTCGTACTTATTGGTGACGTCGGTCATGCCCTTCTCGGCAATCGAGCCGTCGTCCTTACGCGTCGGCGTCACGCGGCAGTACTCGATAGTCGAGTACTTAACGTAGCCGGCAAACGCCGCCATATACAGACCCTCACCGCCGAGCGCCTGCACGCCCGAGGTCGCATTGTTGACGGCACGGCCGCCACGGACCTCGCAGTTGTAGAGGGTGCAGCCGTCGAGCTCGCCGGCGATGAGACCGCCCTCAAAGCCTGCGTTGGTAATGAGGTTGAGAGCATTGTTGGCGCAGGTCACGTGCAGCGTGCTCTCCATGACCATAACGTTTTCGAAGCGCGTATTGACGGCCTTGCCCACGATAATGCCACCGCGGAAGTCCGCCCACACGTTGGCGTCCTTGACCAGGAAGTTTTTGATGGTGGCACCGTTGGTCTCGGCAAAAAATCCCGTATCGCGCTCGGGGTCAAAAGCGTCTTTATCGTAGTTCAGGCCCTCAACGGTGTGGTTTTGACCATCGAACACGCCCTTAAACGGATGCTCCTTGTTGCCAAACGACAGATGCTTAACGGTGTTTGCAACGATGGCTTTCATGTCGTCGCTGTCGAGCTCAATGTCGTTATCGAGATAAACGTGCCAGCCGGACGTATCGCGCTCGCGCGACAGCGCCACACACGACAAAAAGTCAGCCTCGTTTTTGATGTGGAATTCGTTTTTGTTCTCGGGCACGTCCTCGGCATGCACCGCCGTCGGCAGCGCCATAACGCAGCAAAGGGCAATCGCCGCGACGGCAACTAGCCTGCTAAGCACGCCCCGGTTCATGTTCTTGATCTTCATAGGCTAGTTCGCCTCCGGCCAACCCACAACGTCAAGTACGTCGAGGGCGGTATCGCTTGTCTGCTGGTTTTTGGCCTGCACGGCCTGAACATCGATATCGAGCCTGAATGAACCGCCGCGCGCGGCATCGTGGTAGTCGCCCACAAAGCGCAGCGAGTCCATGAGGCTTTCCGTCATGGCGCCGGGGTCGAGCGTGCCGCCACGCCCGGCCAATCCGCGGTAGTAGTACCACCCATCGCCGCCATCGGTCCACGGGGACCCCTCGCCCGCGTTCACATGAAACGCAACGCTGCCCGAAGCATCCGCGCTCGAACCGTCGGGCGCCACCGACGTCATGCGCAGACGCGCGCGAACGTACTCAGGCTGCGTGCCAGCGTTCTCCACGCGCACTATGCGGCTGATGTCAGAGCCCCCAGCCTTGGTGTCGGGATAGTCGCCGTGCTCGTTGGCCTCAAACGGAATCTCCTCGCCCTGCTCGTTTAGGGTGTATTCGCAGACTCGTACCTTCACGCTGCCAAACGATAGAACGTTGTTCGCCGGAACCATATCAACGGTAAAAGCCAGCGTGCCGCACAGACACGCCAGGGCCAACAGCGCCATCGCGGCAAGCGCCAAGGTACGTTTCTGATTGTCGGAAAGATTGTTGAGCATTACGTTCGCCAATCGTCGATAAGGGGGGACCGAGATCCCGGCCCGAAAATGGGGGTGGGGAGCGGACCGGGATCTCGGTGGAGGGGGTTGGATTACTACAGGTCCTTAGCCCAATCCTTGGCAGCAGCCTCAGCAGACGCAGCCGAGCCCTCAGTGGTGCTGTCTGCAGCGTAAACGAAGCAGTTGACCGTCATCTTGGCATCCTTGGCGAAATCCTTTTGCTCGGTCTCCTTGGGCGTAGTCACATTGCTGAACAGCTCACCGGTCCACTTGTCCTCGGTCTTGCTGGCAATAAGCGGAGTGGCCTCGGTCTCATTGCCAACATAAACGAAAAGGCCACCGAGATAATGAGTCGGTTCGCCCTCAACAGCGGTCGCCTCAACGGCCTTCCAACGCTTGTTAATGGTGAAGTAAGTCGTCTTGGAATCAGCAGTCCCAGCAGACGCTGTCTCGTTCTTCACGAAAACGTACACATAAGCGTTTTCGGACCCCTTGCCAATACCGACATTAGGATTCTTAGGAACAGACACGCCAGGGGCGAGCTTGGAGTCCGCAACCCAGTTAGTCTCGGTCAGATTGCCGTTGACCTTAGCCTTGTCATCCGGAATCGGCTGATCCGGATTATCAGGATTAGTGGTGGGGTGGTTGATGCCCGCAGTAGTGAAGTTGTTGGTCAGGCTCGACTGCGCCGTCAGCCATGCATAGGTACCCACGCCGGCAGCCAGCACCAACAGCAGCAGGGCGGCAATGATGCCGTAGCGCTTTTTCTTCTTGTTTTCCATCGTTCTCTTCCTTTCGAGAATCGTCTTCCCCGGCAACGGCCCCTACCGCCGCCGACGCTTTTCCCTGCCGCTATGAACGCCGCTCCCTCGCATGCACGCGGGCATGCTTGCCCGCAGGCTCGTCGGGAACCATCCGATCGAGCACTATCGACGCCGTGATCAGCAGCGCCAGAACGGCAACCACAACAAGCAAACCAGGCATCGTCGTGCAATATGCGTTGACGAAGCCCAGGTAAGGGACACAAAAAGAAACAGTGCCGATAACACTCGAAAAAGGCGTCTGCTCGGCATCGTGCATGATGCTTCCGTCTGCATTTTTGTTCGCAATTCCCTGCGTGCCGATCATCTGCGCGGCAGGGTCGATCTCGTACACCTGGTGCGTCACCACGGCGCCGTCCGATCGGTAAAAGGTTGCATTGTCGCCCACGGCAATATCCGTTGGCTCAACCTGGCGGACAAACACCATGGAGCCAACGGGAAGCTCGGGTTCCATAGAGCCCGAAAGCACAGCAAAGGGCGTGTATCCAAATGCGCGAGGCACAAAAGAAACAACGGCAAGGGCTATGACAAGCGCGAACGCCAAGCTACTCAAAAGTGCAATAAATCGTTTGAGTCTACGCGCCGTCAAAGTGATAATTCATCCCCCTTGAGGACCTATTCGACCCATCCAAAGGTCAGCAAGTTTCAACAGGAACCGCAAGGCGCTTGAAAAGTGAGTCCGAAATAAGCCAATTTGGAATCTTTTCGTAATAAAAACATAGCGATGTGCTACACATTTTTCAATGTTTTGTCGCTAAATGCTACTATTTTTGGCGTAAGTGGTCATTTATCCCCAAATTAGTCTGTTTTATCCAATATCTGTGACTGACCCCCTACGCAACTTCCCCATAGATGGATTAATTTTTTGCGAAACTAAAATAATGGTACCCCCCCCCCACATTAAAAGAAACTACTGGAAGTGCCATTTATTTTTAACCCTCTTTTTGTAGCTTTATGACAGCCTCATGTAGTTTGCAGCCCACAGCCCTCTGGAAGCCATGTCCCAGAATTCCCGTCCGGAGTGGGATGCGACTTCCGCTTGTGGCCCCGTTGGGAAACCACATCCCACTCCGATCACAAATTCCGGGACGCAGCTTCCGCAACCCCACCCATCCGGAAATCCCATCCCACTCCGCACACATCCGGGCATAGAACAATCAGCTTATTAGGCCTTCCATCAATAAAGGGGCGCCCTCGTGTCACGAAAAAAGCCTCGAGAACTTCGAGGCTTTCACATTTGTATTGTTTTGCACGAAGGACCGCGAACGGCGAAGCTACTCGCCCAGCACGGCCTTCTTTGCGGCTGCGGCCATGTTATCCAGATCCTCCTTGGTGGGGTGATCCTTCGCGGCAACCCAGTTGTCGAGCAGCATCTTAAATCGGGCGTTTTCGGGATCTCGCTCGAGCATGGCCTCGTAGCGCTGCTTGACCGCGGGGCCCATCTTGCCCTGGCACATCGCCCAGCCCGCAAGCTCGGCATCATTAGCCAAGTTAGACGATACGCGGTCGATAATCTGCCTAAAGTACTCCTCGCTGGCGCCAAAACCGCAGGTGCCAAACAGGAAAACGCGCTTACCGTGCAAGGCGGAGAGCAACGCCGCGACCGAAGGCGTGCACGCGCCCTTGTCGCACCAAAAACCGACAAGCACCGTGTCGGCCGCGCAGGCGCCCTGCGCCTCGAGCGCAACCTGATCTGCATCCGCATCGTCGCTCAACGCCGCAGCATGGACAAACTCAACGCCTGCAGCCTGCAGAGTGCGCTTGATCGCACCCGAAACCATTCTGGTATTACCGCTCTTGCTGTTAACCACCAAAGAGCACGTCATAGTCACGTTGCCTCGTTTCCCCCAAAACTAAAGCCACTAATGCAATTTATTAGATGAATATCTTAGTACTAACGTGACAGATGTAAACCACCGTCTGTCGATTGGCGACGCAGACGACATCTTTGGACAGATTTCGAACAGTATGTACTTCGAATTGCAACCGCCGCAGAACGTTTCACGAATGACCTAAAAACTGTTTCACAAAACGCCGCCAAATTGTTTCATATAATATCGTCAATTTGTTTCACGAAATAACGTCAAATTGTGTCATAGTTTTTCGTCAAAATGTTTTACACGCTGGTAAGATGCTATAAAACAAATTGTTTCTTTGAATGGCGGGAAGTACGATGACTAGGTATATGAGTAGATGTATCGATCGCTCAATCGAACGCGATCTTGGCATTTTTGGTGCCGTGCTCATTCAGGGACCGAAGTGGTGCGGAAAGACGACTACGGCCCAGCGATTCGCTGAATCATCGCTGTCTCTCTCCGACCCTGCCGGAGACTTTGCCGCACTGCAGCTTGCCAGGATCGACCCAGCTCAAGCAATAGTCGGCGCAACGCCGAGACTCATCGATGAGTGGCAGGAAGAGCCAAAACTGTGGGACGCAATACGTTTCGAATGCGATCGTCGGACCGGTGAGCCAGGGCAGTTTTTGCTTACGGGGTCAGCAACACCAAACGACGCCGACCAACCGATGCACAGCGGCATCGGGCGCATATCACGCTTGCGCATGGAAACAATGACCCTGGCCGAACTCGGGGTTTCCTCAGGGGCGGTCTCGCTCGAATCGCTGCTTAACGGATGCCCCATCAAAGCGGCACTTGGATCCATCAACGGCATCGCCGATATCGCCGATTTGCTATGTCGCGGTGGTTGGCCTCAAGCGGCTGGCAAGACGACCGCCGATGCAATGCGCATATCCGCTGCCTACATCGACGGTGTCTGCGAATCGGATGTTTCGAGGGTTGACGGCGTGAAGCGTGACCCGGAGAAAGTCAGGGCTCTTCTGTCTTCGCTTGCGCGCAACGAATCCACTCTTGCCGGCGAAAAGTCTCTTGAGAAAGACCTCGGCGGTGATGTATCGAGAAGTACGCTGCGGCGCTATACGGATGCCTTGCGCAGAATACACATCATCGATGATATCCCGGCTTGGCATCCGGCGCTCAGGTCTCCGGTAAAGCTGCGGCAAAGTGCGAAAAGGCACCTCGCCGACCCTTCGCTTGCCGTCGCACTGCTCGGAGCAAATCCGGAGTCATTGGCATCCGACCCGAAGACGCTGGGACTGCTCTTCGAATCCCTCGTCCTGCACGACCTTAAGGTCTATGCAGCCGCAAATGACTCATCGGTGTCCCACTACCATGACGCCGACGATCTCGAGGTCGATGCCGTTATACACAGGCGCGATGGAACTTGGATTGCCGTGGAAGTAAAACTCGGAAGTCCGCAGATCCCCGAGGCATCTGCAAACCTGCTTCGACTCGAGCGCAAACTTGTCAAGCGTGGCGAGAGACCACCCGTGGCCAAGCTCATCGTCATCGGGTTCGGCATGCCGGCCCATACAACGCCCGAGGGCATTATCGTTGCCCCCGTTGACACACTCGCGCCCTAGCGCTGCATTACATGCCCCACGGGCTTGCTTACTGGGCGAATTGGCTGCGGTAGAGCTCGGCGTAGAAGCCGCCTGCCGCTAGCAGCTCGTCGTGCGTGCCGCGCTCGATAATCTGCCCGTCGCGCATCACCAGAATGCAGTCGGCGTTGCGGATGGTGCTCAGGCGGTGCGCCACGACAAAGCTTGTGCGACCTGCCATGAGCTCGTCGAATGCCGCTTGAACCTGCAGCTCGGTGCGGGTATCGATGCTCGACGTTGCCTCGTCCAGCAGCAGAATCGCCGGGTCGGTGAGCATGACGCGCGCGATGCACAGCAGTTGTTTTTGACCCTGGCTAAACGTGCCGCCGTCCTCGCCGATTACCGTATCGTAGCCGCCTGGCAGCTGCACGATAAACTTGTGCGCGTGCGCGCGCTTGGCCGCCTCGATAACCTGCTCGCGCATGGCATCTGGGCAACCGTAAGCGATGTTTTCCGCCACCGTGCCCTCGAACAGCCAAGTGTCCTGCAGCACCATGCCAAAGGCGCGGCGCAGGCTCGAGCGTGTGTAGTCGCGCGACGAGCGACCGTCCACCAAGATGCACCCGGCATCGATATCGTAAAAACGCAGCAGCAGGTTGATGAGCGTCGTCTTGCCGCAACCCGTGGGGCCAACGAGGGCAAACCGCATGCCGGGCTTGGCCTCGATGCAGATATCCTGCAGCAGCTTGCGGTCGGGCACATAGCTAAAGTCCACATGCTCAAAGGTGACCTCGCCCTGCGGGGCGGCAAGCTCCGCGGCATCCGTCGCATCAGGCTCCTGCTCGCGCGCATCGAGCAGCGCAAACATGCGGCGCGCCGAGGCGTACGCGGTCTGGATCTGCGTAATGACGTTGGTGACCTCGTTGAACGGCTTGGTGTACTGGTTGGCATAGGACAGGAAAATCTGCACGCCGCCCACCGTGAGCGCCGCAGGCACGCCCGTGACCACGCCCACGCAGCCGATCACAGCGACCACGGCATAGATGATGTTGTTGATAAAACGCGTGCCGGGGTTGGAGAGCGAACCCATAAACTGCGCGCGCTCGCCCGCGGTGTAAAGCTCGGCATTGAGGGCATCGAAGCGCTGCTGGGCGTTGGGACCATAGGCAAAGGCGTCGACAAGCTTCTGCTCGCCTACGTACTCCTCGATATGACCACCGAGCTGCCCTTGAATACGCTGCTGCGCCGTAAAGCTCTTGTTGGAGAGCTTGGCGATGGCGCCGGCCGCAAAGATGGAGAGCGGCGTGACGAGCACCACCACGAGCGTCATGGTCAGGTTAATGGAGAGCATAAACGCGAGCGTGCCCACGATGGTGATGACGCCGGTAAAGAGCTGGGTAAAACCCTGCAGCAGACCGTCGCCGACCTGGTCGACGTCGTTGACCACGCGGCTCATAAGGTCGCCGTGGGCATGGCTGTCGACAAAGCTGAGCGGCATACGGCTGAGCTTGTCGCTCGCCTCCACGCGCATGTCGCGCACCGTCTCGTAGGACAGACGGTTAACGCAGTAGCCCTGCAGCCATTGGAAGGCCGCAGCACCTACGACGACAATCGCGAGTTTGGTGACGAGCGGCAGCAGCGCGTCAAAGTCCACCTGCCCGGCGGCAACGATGAGGTCGATGCCCTCGCCGATGAGGATGGGCGTGTAGAGCTGCAGGATAACGGAGATGGCGGCACTCACAAACGAAGCCGCAAACGAGACGCGGTGCGGGCGAACATAGCCCAGCAGGCGGCGGATCACCGCGCCCACGGGGTAGCGCTCGGGGTCGCCGGGCTGACGCGGGCCGTCACCCAAGTCGTTGAGGTTATCGTTGCCGGACACGTTGGCCGTCATCGTGGCGACCGAACCGGAAGAAGTATACGGATTCATTTAGCAGCCCTCCTTTGCGCAAGTGGATGCCGGGGCAACCGGGGCGGACGCGGGCGACGCGCTCCCCTGCTGGCCCTCGAGCTCTTCGCGGCGAAGCTGCGACTGGCAAATCTCGCGGTATAGTTGGCAGGTCGTATACAGCTCATCGTGCGTGCCCAGGCCCGCGACCGAGCCGTGATCGAGCACGCAGATCATGTCGGCGTCGCGCACGGTCGAGACGCGCTGGCTCACAATCACCGTGGTCAGCGGCAGCCCACCCTCGGCGGCACCGCGTACGCTGCGCTCGCGGATGGCGTGGCGAAGTGCCGCATCGGTCTTAAAGTCGAGCGCCGAGGCGGAGTCATCCATAATCAGGATCTGCGGCGAGCCCACCAGAGCGCGCGCAATGGTCAGGCGCTGGCGCTGGCCACCGCTAAAGTTCTTGCCGCCCGCCTCGACCGGGGCGTCGAGCCCCTGCGGCTTGTTGCGCACGAACTCGCTGGCCTGCGCCATGTCGAGCGCCGCCCAGAGATCCTCGTCGGTCGCAGCCTCGTCGCGCCAGGTCAGGTTACTGCGGATGGTGCCGCTCACCAGCGACGCACGCTGTGGGACAGTCGCGACCATATGGCGCAGCTGGTCGAGCGGCCAGGCGCGCACATCGGCGCCCATCACGCTCACGCTGCCGGTGCTCGCATCGTACAGGCGCGGGATGAGCGAGACGAGCGTAGACTTGCCGCTACCCGTGCCGCCGATGATGCCGAGCGTTTTGCCCAACGGCAGCTCCAGGGTCACGTCATTGACGGCGTTGGCGGCGCCTGCGCCAAACGAAAAACTCGCATGGTCAAAGCTCAGCGCGGAGACCGGAACAGCGCCACCCGCCAGATCATTCGGCTCGGGCAGCGCGACCGGCTGGCTGCCCCCGTCGGTGATGCTCGGCTCACAATTGAGCACCTCGTTGATACGCGACGCGCTGGCGCTCGCCTTGGTAAAGACCACGACTAGGTTGGCAACGTACACGATGGAGGTCAGGGTCTGCGTCATGTAGTTGACGAACGCCATGACCTGACCCTGCGTAAGCTCGCCCACGTTGACCTGCATGCCGCCCACCCACAGGATGGCGCACACGCCCAGGTTCATCACAAGAAACGTGACGGGGTTGAGAATCGACGAGAGCTTGCCCACCGCGATGGCAGTATTGGCCTGGTCATCGGCGGCTTGGGCAAAGTGCTCGCGCTCGTGGTCCTCGCGCACGAAGGCGCGAACCACGCGGGCGCCCGAAAGGCCCTCGCGGCAGATAAGCGCGATGCGGTCGAGCTTTGCCTGCAGCTGCTTGTAGTACGGGATACAGCGCGCCATGACAAACCAAAACACCAAGCCGATGGCGGGCGTGCAAATCAAAAAGATCATGCCGAGCTTAAGGTCGATGGCAAGGGCCGCGACCATGGAGCCCACGGCCAAGAAGGGCCAGCGGATGAGCATGCGTACGCCCAGCGCCACAGCGAGCTGCACCTGGTTAACGTCGTTGGTGATGCGGGTAATGAGCGACGGCGTGCCAAAGCGATCAAGCTCGGCGTAGCTCAGCTTGTTGATGTGCTCGTAGAGCGCGCCGCGAATGTCGGTGCCCATGCCCTGCGAGGTCAGCGCCGCCATCTTTTGGCAGATGAGCGTAAACGAGATGCCAATCACAGCCATGGCGCCAAGTACCATGCCGTAGTGGATAACGGCGTCCACATCGTGCGCCCCAATGCCTTTATCGATCATCTGGGCAATCACCAGCGGCGTAAGCAGGTCAAAGATCACTTCAATCAACTTGCACGCAGGGCCGATCACCATATAGCGGCGAAACTTACCACCAAAACGCCTGAGCAGCTCAATCATAAAAAGGCGCTCCCTATCATCATTCACACTCAATTCGAATCATGATAGTACGGTGAGCCCAAATGAAGCGTAAACAACTCGTCATTTCTAATGGCGTTCGGTTTCCAAAGAAGCGGAGAGGCACGTGCACACCCAGCCAGTGTCGGGTCGACCACTTGGTATACTTACATTAGTGCTACCAGCCGAGCCGCCGACCCTTGAAATGAGGTGCCGAGATGAACGACATTCTCGCAAGAAGAGCAACTGTGGGCATCGCCCTTTCCGCGGCGCTTGTCGCGGGAATCGCCCCCCCCCGTAACGGCGATCGCGGCAGAAACCAGTTCCCCCACCGGTGCAGTTGCCTTGCAGACGGAAGATGCGGCCGCCGCAAAAGACAAAGCGTATGCAGCCATGCAGGAAGCGCTCAAAAACCTCGAGGCCGCAAAAGTTGCCGCAAGTCGCGAGAAAATTGCGAGATTCAATGATGACATTGCCCGTTTTCAAGAGATCTACGACATGGTGGTGACGGAAGCCGCCAAATGGAGGAAACCCCTTCCCGCCATGCAAGCGAACGTCGATGCAGCCCAAGCCAAATACGATGAGGCCCACAACCGGACAAGCGGCCTTCAGGCAGAATTAAATAAGGCAATCGACGACGGAGCTTCTAACGAAACTATTAAGCAGTTGCGAAGTGAGATCATGTCGGCAGAAAGGCGAGAAAAATCTTGTAAAGATGATCTTCACCACTGCCAACGCCGGCTCGAAAGCCAGGAAAGACAGGTTCAGCGTTTCGAAAGTGAGGCGGAGAAAGCCAAAGCCCACATCGATGAGGACGTAGCCAAGCGAGATACGCTCCTCGACGATTTGGAAAAGGCGCAAGCGGCCTATGACGACGCCTGCAGGGCATACGAAGAGGCGAAAGCCGCGGCAGACAAGGTCACCTCGCCCGAGATAACGCAACCGACCGAGACGACGCCTCCCTCCAACTCGGCGCAACCCGCCGAACCGGCACCGCCCGCCAGCTCGCCCGCGACCGGCAAAGGCGCCACGCCGAGCTCCACCAAGCAAGCGAACGCGAGCAGCGGCAAGCCCGGCAAGCTCGCAAACACGGGCGACACTGCACCGAGCGCAATCGCACTCGCAGCAGTCGCCGCCGCAGGCCTCGGAATAACCGCCACGGCTACACGTCGCATCAAGAACTCAAAATAGCTGCCAGCGGTTATTGTCTTCGCCAATCCACAAGCCCAGAGACAAAGAGGCCCGTTTCCCCAACCAAAACCAGGGAAACGGGCCTCTTTTACTTGTAAAAACAGATGGTAATGCCACTGTCTCTTGAAGCACATCGCCACCGCGCTCCAAACAACGCCAACGAGCAGCATTCCTTAAGGGATAGATTTAATTAGGCTAACGCGCCTTTACGGGTGATTTTTGGACGAAGTGGTCCCGGTGCCGGCGGGCTGTTTGGTAGTCGAGCGATCCCGCAGGCAAAGCCGAGGACCAGCGAGACACCAAACAGCCCGCCGGCACCGGGACCGCATCGCGGCACCAAAAAAGCGCCCGTGCGCTCGATGGATTCGGATGCCCGACAGAGGCTCCTTATGGCTGCTTCCTTCCGGACCTGACCAGATTCGGAACATGTCGTCATCCGAACCCATCGAACGCGCTAGGCGCTCGGTATATCTTACCTGCTCCCGCCCGATGGGGCAAGACAGCTAATTTGGGACGGGGCTTTTTTGACTACTTTTTGACTGGGGGCATCAGATTGGCGAAAGTAGTCAAGAAAGCCCCGTCCCAAATAGACTGGTCTGACGTTGCGCCACGAAAAGGGCCTATCTACTACGTTTAGGCCGCAGGGTCAACCATAGCCGGCTTTTTCGAAAATCGGCAAGCTTTCTACCTGCGGTTTTAATTTCACAAATTCCGGGATGGTCGAGGGTGTTCCGCTAAACGTAGTAGATTACCGCATTTCATGGCAGACGGTCCGACCCAAAGCACAAGGCGACCAGCCTCGGATGGCCATTCACGAAGTTGCGGTGGAATACGGACTGAATTGGCGCCTTAAAGGCAAAAACACTCCGTATTTCACCGAAAGTTATTGGGGAGGGATTGGTTTTAGAGGCGGCCGAGGTCGTAGGCTCGCGCGGCAGACTCGCCGGCGCAGATGAGGTTGGTTGCGGCTTCTTGCGGATCGAGCGCCCGCTCCAGGTCCATGGGCTTGCGACAGATCGGCAGGACAAGGTCGATGCCCTGCTCATACACCGCATCCAGGTTGACGGCGCGACCGCCCACGACAGCGGCCACCGGCTTGCCATAGCGCATGGCACGGCGGGCCACACCCACCGGCGCTTTGCCGGCGGCGGATTGCTCATCCATATTGCCCTCGCCCGTTATGACCAGGTCGACATCGCGCACGCACTCGTCAAATCCCACGAGGTCGAGCACGGTCTCAACGCCCGAACGCAACTCGGCACCAAGTGCCAACAACGCGGCGCCCAGGCCGCCAGCGGCACCGGCACCGGGCACGCCGAGCACCGAGCCAAATGTCCGTGCGCTCTCGGGTGTGTGCAACAACCCCTGGGCTCGAGCTCCGGCAATCGCAGCGTCGAGCAAACGGCCGTAGCCGACCATCCAGCTGTCGCACCTGCTCAACGCCTCGGCATCATCCGCCGGCAGGCCCTTCTGTCCGCCGAACACCGCAAGCGCACCGCGACGCCCTACGAGCGGATTCTCGACATCCGAAAGCACAACGATACGAGCGTCATCCAAAGCCTGCAGCGCTGGCGCCAAATCGATACTCGTCACGTGTTCAAGGCCCGCAAGACCGGGGGCGATATTGCAGCCCTGATCATCGACCACATGCGCGCCCAGCGCCTGCAGCATGCCGGCGCCACCGTCGTTGGTGGCACTGCCGCCCAGACCAATATAGATAGTCTTTGCCCCAGCACGGACTGCGCGAAGCATGAGCTCGCCCACGCCATAGGTTGTAGCAACCAGCGCCGACGACTCCGTGCAAGGCGAGTACCCAATACCCGCCGCCTCGGCCATCTCAATAACAGCCGACTCGCGCTCGCCGTCCACCAGCATCCGGGCAGACATGCGTTCGCCCAAGGGACCTGCCACCTCGCAGGTCGAGAGCTCACCACCGCATGCGGCGATAGCATCGAGCGTTCCCTCGCCACCATCTGCCAGTAGCAATGTGCACACCTCGGCATCGGGCCAAACGCGGCGCACGCCTTCGGCAACGACCTCCTCTGCCTGCGCACTCGAAACGCTGCCCTTAAAGGAATCAATCGCCAACAGCACACGGCGGGGCCGGCGGCACGCAGGACCAAAGTCAAACGCCGTGCCAGCATCTTCACCGGCACCTGCAAGCGCTGCGGCGTGAGCGGTGTGCGCGTCAAGATCGGCCCCACAACCGCAACCAGCGCCGCCCGCTCCGCGCAGACCGCCAAAATAGCTACTCAGCAGCTCGCGGCATTCATCCGCCAGGACCCCAGCCGTCACGTTAAACCGATGATTCAGGCGCGAGTCGGCATTCAAATCGTATAGGGATCCCAACGCGCCCGCCTTGGCGTCGCTCGCGCCATACACGCAGCGCCCCACGCGCGCGTTAACCATAAGGCCTGCGCACATGCAGCAGGGTTCCAACGTCACATAGACCGTACAGTCGGAAAGGCGCCAGCGGCCAAGCGCCTGGGCAGCGGCGCACCCGGCCGCAAACTCGGCATGAGCCGAAGGATCCTGGTCGAGCTCGCGCCGATTGTGCGCCCTCGCGACGATCTCGCCGTCGCGCACCACTACGGCTCCGATGGGCACCTCGCCCACCGCAGCAGCGGCGCGAGCCTCCGCCAGCGCCTCGCGCATGAACTTCTCGTCGATTTCGGTGATCGTCATCGTTCGCCTTCCCTGTTGCAAATTCAAAACGATGCTATCATTACGACTCACGGAGAGATGGCAGAGCGGTTGAATGCGGCGGTCTTGAAAACCGTTGAGCGCGAGAGCGTTCCGGGGGTTCGAATCCCCCTCTCTCCGCCACTTTAGTGATGCACCGGCGTCATGGTCCGCTCGAACAGCGCATCGACCACGTCGGCCATCTCAGGTCGACGCTCAAGATCGTGGCCCGATTCCCACCATATCGTGAAAAGTCGAATAATACCGCCGGCGATAAACTCAGACGTCGTCTCGAGCGACACGGGGGCCAGGGCATTCTCGGCAAGCACGTTCATCACACGCTCGCGGATGGAGCGGGCAATGCGGTCGCAAATAACGTTAGTCAACATGCCCGACATGCTGCTAGCCAAAATGTTATCCATGAGCTGCTCATGCGCCAGAATCAAATCCATGGCATCGTCCAAAATCGCATGTCGCAGCGCGCGCACGTCCTCGGCAGACACTGCTCCGGCCTCATCGGGCTGTTTTTGCGGCAAGCCCGACATGAGCTCATCGATATAAAAGGCGAAGTAATCGTTCTTGTCGCGAAAGTGCTTATAGAACGTCGTGCGGCGAATCATGGCGCGGTCGCACAGCATGGCAACCGTCAGGTCCTCAAAACGATGCTCCTCGAGAAGTTCGGTGAAGGCATCGAACAGGGCGCGGTAGGTTTTCTTAATGCGAAGGTCCACTGGTATCGCCATCCTCAGGGCAAAGACAACGTTCGTCAATCTGTCGCATATCTTACACCTGTACCTCGTGCGCTTTGTCCCGGTACCAACCCCACCGAAAACATAACGCTTAACGGAAAGTTCGGCACGGCAAAACGTTGCGGGTATACTAGTAGCGTTATACCAACGGCAGCTGGCGCATGCCGCCGCGGCCATTCGAAACGGAGACATCATGATTACCGTCATCATCGGCATCGTTGTTGTCATTGTGATTGTCTGCGCCATCGCCGGCATCTACAACAACATGGTCACCAAGCGTAATCGCATCGATAACGCCTGGCAGAACATCGATACGCAGCTGCAGCGCCGCAACGACCTGATCCCCAACCTGGTCGAGACCGTCAAGGGCTACGCCAAGCACGAGCAGGAGACGCTCTCCGCCGTGATCAGCGCGCGCAACACCGCCGTCAAGGCCACCACGCCCGAGGCCAAGATGGAAGCCGACAACGTGCTGACCGGTGCGCTGCGCCAGCTCTTCGCCGTAGCCGAGGCCTATCCCGATCTTAAGGCAAACACCAACTTTACGCAGCTGCAGGCATCGCTCGAGGATACTGAGAACAAGATTAGCTATGCACGCCAGAGCTACAACGATTGCGTGCTCAGCTACAATAACGCCATTCAGACGTTCCCGGCTGTCATCTTTGCCGGCATCTTCCAGTTTAAGGAGCGCCAGGGCTTCGAGGCCGCCGAAGCAGCCCGCCAGGCCCCGACCGTCAAGTTCTAGTAGTTTGGCAGCGCATCCTAAATCGGCTATATGCATAAACCGCCCCGTCGAATGCATACTTCGACGGGGCGGTTTCCTTTTTCGCGAAGGTCCCCCTCTAAGCGCCGTGCATTTTTAGGAGTATTCAACATAACCAAGGGCTTCGGGCGCTACGATAAATGCCAAAGACCGCGAATATCCCTGCAAATCAAACGCTGTCAGCCCATAACCCCGCCCATCATTCGTAGAAAACATCGAGAAATCCCGATTTTTTGCCCGAGGTCGGTATGCAGGGGCCTTCGGTTGCAGAATACTCGCAAAAATGCACGTCGCCACCGCCCCCACATGGCGCGAAGCAAAACAAAAGGGCGACCTTCCTTTCCGGCGCACTCCGCAGGACGAAAGAACCTCCGCCGCACAAAGTGCGCAGCGGAGGTTCTTTCATGTCCGAGGACGCGCCGGAAAGGAAGGTCGCCCTCGGGCCGGACAGCTAAGACAGCTTACGCGACGGTGTAAACCCAGTTGTGCTTGTCCTCGACAGCACCGGACTGGATACCAGTCAGGGTCTCGCGAAGCTTCTTCATCACGGGACCGATCTCGGTGTAGCCAGCCGGGAAGGTCACGGTCTCGTCGGCGCCATAGACCTTGTTGTCAATCTCGCCCACCGGGGAGATGACGGCAGCGGTGCCGCACAGGCCGCACTCCACAAAGGTACCGGCCTTGACCTCGGCCCACTCGACGGGACGTTGGTCAACGGTCATGCCCAGGTCCTGAGCAACCTGAACGAGCGAACGACGAGTGATAGAGGGCAGGATGGAGTCGGTGTGCGACTGCGGAACGACGAGGGTGCCGTCCTCCTTCACGAACAGCACGTTGGCGCCGCCGGTCTCCTCGACATAGGTGCGGGACTCGGAGTCGAGATACAGGTTCTCGGCATAGCCCTCGCGATGGGCCTCCATCGTGGGCTTGAGGGACATGGCGTAGTTCAGGCCGGCCTTGATGTTGCCGGTGCCGTGCGGTGCCGCACGGTCATACTCGGAAACGCGCAGCTTAACGGGCTTAAGGCCACCCTTAAAGTACGGACCGACCGGGGTCACGAGAATGCGGAACGTGTACTCAGGAGCGGGAGCCACGCCGATCACGTCACCAGAGCCGATCATAAACGGACGCACGTACAGAGTCGCACCGGAGCCGAAAGGCGGAACCCAGGCGGCGTTGGCAGAAACAACCTGCTTGACGGCCTCAACGAACTTGTCCTTGGGGAACGGGGGCATCTCGAGGCGCTGCGCAGAGTTGTACATACGCTCGGCGTTCATGTCGGGACGGAAGCAGACGATGCTGCCGTCCTCGGCGGTGTAGGCCTTCAGGCCCTCAAAGACCTCCTGGCAGTAATGGAAGATGCCACCGCACTCGGAGACATGCAGGGTGTGGTCGGTGGTCAGGCCACCCTCGTCCCACTCGCCATCCTTCCAATGAGCCTCGTAGCTGTAATCGGTTTTCATGTAGCCAAAGCCGAGGCTACCCCAATCGATATCCTTCTTCTCGACAGTCATATGTCGCTCCTTACATACACAGTTGCATACTCGCGAACCCGCACGCAAAGACCGAAGCCGACCGCGTCGCAACGTCGCACGCCCGGAGCGTAGAGCCGGACGGGACACGCGAACGGCATCAAAGCCGATGGCACGTCGATTCGCATGCACGAGATTGTACTCCCCGTACGCGTCTGATAAAACGCTTTTCTTTAACTAAGTAAAGTATTTTCATTTGACCGAAGCAGAAAGGCCCGCCACCGTAAAGGGTGACGGGCCTCAACGGCACGGTTTGCGCGCTGGCTCGAGCTACGCGTTCTTTTTGCCCAGCTTAGCCTTAACCAGACCGACCACGGTCGGGATGATCGACACGGCGACGATGCCGATAATCAGCAGCTCAAAGTGCTCCTGCACAAAGGGGATGCCGCCAAAGAAGTAGCCCAGCAGCGTGAAGACCGTCGACCAGGTAATGCCGCCCAACACGTTAAAGATGACAAAGTTGCGCCAATGCATGCCGCCCATGCCGGCGATGAAGGGCACAAAGGTGCGGATAAACGGGAAGAAGCGACCCAGGAAGATGGCCAGGTGGCCCCATTTGTCCAGGAAGTCCTCGGACTTTTTGATGCGCTCGGGCGTCATGGCCTTCACCTTGCCCGAGGCGATGATCTTTTGGCCAAAGAAATGACCGATCATAAAGTTGCACTGATCGCCCAAGATGGCAGCCGTCCATGCGACGGCCAGCAGAGCCACGATGTTAAAGCCGCCGTTGTGGGCAAAGAAGCCCGAGGCGAACAACAGCGAGTCGCCGGGAAGGAACGGGAAGAACACCACGCCCGTCTCGACAAAGATAATCAGGAACACACAGCCGTAGGCCATAAGCGGGCCGGCGGCGATCCAGCTGGCGATCGCGGTGCGCGGATCCTTAAGCAGCTCGGCGATAAAATTAATGAAACCCATGAAGTTAAACCTCTCAGTTGTGGGCGCGGACACGTCCAAGTTGACCAGTATACGGTTGCGACGCGGCCACGCACACGACCGCACAAAAGTGCGACTCCATTACCAGCAAGTTTGCATAATTGACACCTGTCACGCAAAGCCGAGTAAGATTGCTCTTCCTAATCCCTAGCGAATCGCTATACTTTATTGAATTGCATTGTCGCGGCGCTAAGGGAGGGCGGCCGGTGAGCTTTATCAATACCATTCGCGAGGACATCAAGACCGTCCAGGCGCAGGACCCCGCCGCGCAAAACGGCCTAGTCATCTTCCTTTCTTACCCAGGCCTGCACGCCAAGTGGAACCACGTGCCCGAGCACTGGCTCTGGGAACATAGCCACCGCTCGCTCGCCCGCGTGCTCTCGCAAATCACCCGCCATATCACCGGCGTCGAAATTCACCCTGCCGCACAGATCGGCAAGCATTTCTTTATCGACCACGCCATGGGCGTTGTCATCGGCGAAACCGCCATTGTGGGCGACAACTGCGTGCTCTATCAGGGCGTCACACTCGGCGGCACCGGCAACGAGACCGGCAAGCGCCACCCAACGCTCGGCAATAACGTCACCGTGGGCACGGGTGCCAAGGTGCTCGGCAACATTCGCATCGGCAACAACGTCAAGATCGGCGGCAACTCGGTCGTCGTCAAGGACGTGCCCGACAACTGCACCGTCGTGGGCGTGCCCGGGCGCATTATCAAACGCAACGGCTGCCGCGTGTTCGAGGAAAGCTTCGACGCCAAGCAGCACCGCGAATACATGCCTGACGATGCCGCCGAGCAAAGCGCCCTCAACCGCCAGGGCATCACCGAAAACGCCCGCCGCGTCAAGGAACTCGAGCGAGAGGTGGCCGAGCTTAAGGCCCTCGTCGCCAAGCTCGTGGACGAACGATAGGACGCAAGCAACGGCCAATAGCATCGATGTCAACGCAAAGGCGCGCCAGGGAATCCATCCCCGGCGCGCCTTATTTCTGATGTGACAAAGGGACTGCCCCTTTGTCACCTTATGCGAACTGGCTCAGATAGAGGTCGGCATAGGCCCCCTCAGCGGCCAGCAGCTCCTTGTGCGTGCCCTGCTCGATGATATTGCCGTGATCCATGACCAAGATCAGGTCGGCATCCACGATCGTCGACAGACGGTGCGCGATCACAAAGCTCGTACGCCCACGCATGAGCGCGTCCATGGCGCGGCCGATGGCAAGTTCGGTGCGCGTATCCACGCTCGACGTCGCCTCGTCCAAAATGAGAATCGCCGGGTTGTTGAGCAGCACGCGCGCGATGGTCAGCAGCTGGCGCTGACCCTGGCTGATGCTTTCGGCGTCATTGGCAACACGCGTGTCGTAGCCCTGCGGCATGGTCCGCACAAAGAAATCGACCTGTGCGGCGCGCGCCGCCGCCACAACCTCGTCGCGCGTTGCCCCGGGGCAACCATAGGCAATGTTCTCGGCGATCGTGCCATCGAACAGCCAGGCGTCCTGCAACACCATTCCAAACTGCCGGCGCAGCTCGCCGCGATCCATACGACTCGTATCCACGCCGTCAAGCGTAATGCGCCCGCCGTCAATCTCGTAAAAGCGCATGAGCAGGTTGATGAGCGTCGTCTTGCCTGCGCCCGTGGTTCCCACCACGGCAATCTTCTGGCCCGGCTCGGCGGTAAACGACACGTCGCGCATAAGCGGCTTGTCGGGCGAATAGCCAAAGCGCACATGCTCAAAAGCAACGCGGCCCTCAACGCGACCCGGCAGCTTGGCGGCATCGTCCGGCAGCGGATCGGCCTCCATCTCGGGCTCATCAAGCAGGTCGAACACGCGCTCTGCGCTCGCCAGCGCGCTCTGCAGCGAGTTAAAGGTAAACGAGAGCTGCGTCATGGGTTCGGACGCCTCGTAGATAAACTGGAAGAACGCCTGGAACACGCCGACGGTCATGTGACCGGCAACCAGCATGCTGCAGCCCACCAGTGCAATCACGATCTGCGCCAAACGGCCGATAAAGCGCACCGCGGGGCCGACGGCGTTAATCATAAAGTCGGCCTTGGTGCTCACGCGCGCCAGCTCCTTCGAAGCCTCGTGTACCTCGGCAGAGCTCTGGCGCTCGCGATTAAACGCACGAATCACCAGACGACCCGAGTAGCCTTCCTCGACCGCGCTCGTAATCTTGGACACCCACTCCTGGCGCTCGCCCGTCACATCGTGCGTGCGGCGCGACACGACCTTCGTCACCAGCAGCGAAAGCGCCGTAAAGAACAAAAAGACGAGCGTGAGCGGCACGCTAAACACGAACATCACGCTCACGGCGCCCACCACGGTACCGATCGACACCAGAAGCTGCAGCAGGCCGCGCTGCATGCTCTCGGACATCTTGTCCAAGTCGTTGGTCGCACGGCTGACGACCTCGCCGGGACGATGCGCGTCAAAGTAGGCAAGCGGCAGACGGTTGAGCTTTTGAGCGATGCGGTTGCGTAGACGCAGGTTGAGGCGCTCGGCAACGCTCGACATCAAAAAGCTCTGGAGTGCGTAGAACGAGGCGGCGGCGGTCCAAATCATAAAGTAGATGAAGATGGTCCTGCCGCAGTTCTCCCAGGTGATGCTGAAGGTGGTGTCGTTGGCAAACGCCAGCTTCATGTGCCCCCACAGTTCATCGATCACGCGGGCGCTGTAAGCCGGCGCCGCGGTGTTAAAGATGGCATAGAACACGATGCTAGCGAACACGATATAGAAGCGCCAATGGTCGCCGGCGGCCTCGCCCCACAAGCGGCGCACCGTCGCCCAGGTATCCCGGGGCGTCTCGTCCTCGTCTTCGTCGTCCACGTCGCGCATACGTTCTGCCTCGGCACGGGCACGTTCGTCCTCGGCACGCTCGTTTTCCTCGTACAGCGCCTGGCGACGAGCCTCGCGCTCGGCCGCAGCCCTGGCGGCGTCATCCAGCTCGGTCGACGCGGCAGCCTGCTCGACCGTTTTCTCGCCAGCGTCCACAGCGTTCGAATCGATTGCGTCACCGCACTTCTTGAGCTCCTCGGTCATGCTACTCACCTCCCTTCATCTGCGATTCCGCGATAGCGCGGTACACCTCGCAGGTTTCCATGAGCTCGTCGTGCGTGCCCAGGCCCACGACCTCGCCGTCCTTGAGCACCACGATCTGGTCGGCATGCAAGATCGTCGAGATGCGCTGCGCGATGATGAGCACCGCAGCGTCGCGCGTCTCCTCCTGCAGCGCATGGCGCAGCGCTGCATCGGTCTTAAAGTCCAAGGCCGAAAAACTGTCATCGAAGATATACAGATCGGCATGCTTCATGAGCGCGCGGGCAATGGCCAGGCGCTGGCGCTGACCGCCCGAAAAGTTCGTGCCACCCTGCGCCACCGGGGTATCGAGCCCCTGCGGCTGATCGAGCACAAAGGTGCTCTGGGCAACCTGGAGCGCGTGGAGCATATCGGCCTCGGTCGCGTCTTCGTTGCCAAAGCGCAAATTGCTTGCCACGGTGCCCGAGAACAGCCATGCCTTCTGCGGGACGTAGGCAATGCGCCCGCGAATCTCGTCTTGCGAAAGCTCGCGCAGGTCGACGCCGTCCAGGCGAATGGCACCCTTGGTGGCATCGTGAAAACGCAGCAGAAGCTTTGCCACCGTCGACTTGCCCGAGCCCGTCGAGCCCACAATCGCGGTCGTCTGACCGCGACGACAGGCAAAGCTCAGGTCGCACAGGGTGTCCTCATCGGCATCGTCAAAACGAAACGACATGTGATCGAACTCAGCGACCGCATCCGCATCGCCCCCGGAGGCAGGCGCCCCGTCACCCAGCGTACGCTCGCCGTCCACGATGCTCGGCTCAATCTCCAACACCTGCTGCGCACGGTTCAGGCACGCCGCGGCGCGCGGCAGCGTCAGCACTACCATCTGCGCCATCATCACAAAGAACAGGATCAGGAGCGCATATTCCAGCACCGCGGAGATGCTCGCAATCTGCATTGCATGGGCGCCAACGCGGTTGCCGCCCACCCACAGCACCGCCACCTCGGCAATGTTCATCAAAAAGAAGGTAGAGCTATCAAGGCCCACAAACAGGTGGTTGACCTTAATGGCGTTGTCCGCGTAATCGCTAAACACCTCGTCCAGGCGCTGCTCCTCGTGAAGCTCTTTATTAAAAGCGCGGATGACGCGAACGCCCACGATGTTCTCGCGCAGCACCACGTTCATGCGGTCGATAAAGCTCTGCAAGCGCATAAAGATCGGAGCCGCGTTGGCAACCGTAAAGACCGCCGCCACCAGCACAATCGCAACCACGACGCCCAGAAGCGTGCCCATGGCAGGATCGATAAACCAGGCGAAGATGATGCCCGCCACAGCCAAAAACGGCACGGGCAGCACCAGCTGAATCGTCTGCAGAATCGCCTGCTGAATCACGTTGATGTCGTTGAGCGAGCGCGTGATCATCGATCCGGTGCCAAAGCGCTCAAAGTCGCTGGCCGCGAGCTCGAGCGACTTGTCGTACACGGCATTGCGGATATCGCAGGCCACGTTGGCGGCCAAGCGCGCCGAAAGATAGCAGCCCAGCACCGCGCCGCCGCTGGCCATGCCGGTCGCGATAAGCATGTAGAGGCCATTGCGCAAAATGTAGTCGACATCACCCGTGGTGATACCGGTGTTGACCATGTTCGCCAGCATCGTGGGAACCAACAGCGTGCCGATGTTATCAACCAGCAGCACCAGCAGCGTCACTGCGACAAGCCCTCGATAGGGCTTCAGAAACCTCATTAACAGTCGCACGACTCCCCCTCACCTTGATTCTCGGCTTGACTCTCGGCAGCGATATGCTGCTTAAATGCCTCGCACTCCTCGCCGAGCACCTGAGAGAATTTTCCGATCAAGCGCATAATCTCGCGCTGCTCACACGGCTCAAGCGCGCCAAAGGCTCGCTGCTCGGCCTTGAGTGCCGGCAGTGCATAACGCTCGGCAAACCGCATGCCCGCTTCGGTCAAACGCACAACCTTGTTCTTACGGCTGCCTTCGGCAAACTCCAACGTTGCAAAGTCCCGCGCCGTCAAGGTTTTAATGGCCGAGTTGATGGTCTGCTTGCTGTAGAACCATTCGCTCGTCAGGCGGCTTACGGCAATACTGCCGCCCGCCGTGCTGGTATCGACGAGCATCCAGTAAGCGCAGTCCGAAAGACCGCAGGCGCGCGAGAACTCCGAATAGATATGGTCGAGTCCATTGAGCAACCGGTCGAAGTCGACCAGCGTAACCGCACTATTCATCTATCCCACCATTCGATTGTCCAATTTTTGATCAATTTTGTATCTCTAGATTAGTCCGAGTTTTGACTATCGTCAACAGGCTCTCCGCAAATGCTTGCACTTTTATGGCCTATCGGCAGAAAAAGACCGCCGGCGCGGGGGGCAGCGCCAGCGGTCACGTGAAAATCGGGTTTTATTGCCCGTTAAGCGGCGACGGCCTCATAGACCGTAGCGCCCGAGAAGCTGTCATGCAGGCTCTTGCCGGCAATCCACGGCAGCTCGACGACCTCGCAGACCGTATTGACCAGCTCGGAGCAGTCAGTAAAGTGGCCCTTGTCGTTGAGGGCCTCGCAATCCTGAACACGCCAATAGCCATCGGTGTGCGTGATGTAGTACTCGTGATCGTTGATCGACACGAAAGCGCGCGTCTTGGAACGCAGCAGCTTCAGAAATCCTTCGAAATCGGTCTCGATGACATCTCCAGCCTGGAACATGATAGTTACCTCCTGGCCCGGCGCCACCACGGCGCGTTGATAAACGTTGGTACTCCTTTAGTAAAACCTTTATCAGAGGTTATGCGTTCGTCATTTAGGCAAGTGGTAAAAAACCGCAGGGTAGACGGGATAAAACGTTTAACCATCCCATTTGTTTGTCACATTCTAAAGGTACTTTTATGCAAACCTACTTTCCCAATTGGAATCTATCCTTTTGGCCGGGCAATTGACCGTCTATCGTTTGAGCCCGGCGGGTATGAACGGGGCATCTGCAACGCCACCGCAAGGAGACACCATGGAGACTATCGAAGCGCTCATTCACCGCCGCAGCTGCCGCAACTACAGCGATCGTCCCGTCGAGGCCGAAAAGCTTGCACGTATTATCGAAGCCGGCCAATATGCACCGAGCGGCATGGGCCGCCAGCCGGTGACGTTTGTCGCCGTCACCGACCCCGCGACCGTTGAGCGTCTCTCACAGCTCAACGCGCAAGTCATGGGCAGCAACGGCGACCCCTTCTACGGTGCCAAAACCGTTGTGGTGGTACTGGTCGACCGCAGCGTGCCCACGCATCTGGAAGACGGTTCGCTCGCCATGGGCAACTTGCTCAACGCCGCCTATGCACTGGGTGTCGATTCGTGCTGGATTCACCGCGCACATGAGGTCTTTGACTCGCCCGAGGGCCTGGAGCTACTGGCCAGCTGGGGCCTGCCCGCCGACGGCAGCCTGCGCGGTGTCGGTCACTGCATTCTGGGCTATGCCGAGGACACGCTACCCGAGGCAAAGCCGCGCCGCGACAACGTGGTGTATGTTCCGCCGTTCTAACGAACGGCGGACCCGTTGACGCTGCGCGGGCCGCATTCACGCCAATCTGACGTTCAATTTCGAGGGCGCGACCAAAAGGTCAGCGCCCTCTCATTTCACGTCACCTTGGCGCAAATGCGGCTCGCTCGCTGTTGATGACTGACATCGACCGCGTCACTGTTGGCATCTGGCACTTGGGCAGCTAAAAGGCCCCGTCCCAAATTTGCTGCCCCGCTCGCAACTTATCTTGCCGATGGAGTTGTCGTCGTTTCGTTCGTGTGAGTCGTTTCGGCTTCGCTGCCTTGTTCGCCCTCGTCCTTTTGCGCATCGGCGATAGTGGAAGCTGCCGCGACGATACCGCGTTGGGGCGCAACGCCCGTCTGGACCTGAGCGCCCTCGACAACTTCTGTGCCTGCATGCGCGAGCTCGGGCGATTTAAACATTGCGTCCAAATTGGCGCCGCCGCCGGCGTAGCCAAGCGCAGCGAGTGCGATGACGATCGCTGCAACGACAGCCACGATCGGCACGTAGCGATGCCAGCCGGCGGGATTGAGCCCGCTGCGGCGAGCCGCCCCGCGGCTGATGTAACCGAGCGTTCCGTCGTGCTTGAGCTTTGAGCCCACCACGCGCTTGCGGCCCCACAGCGACGACTCGGCCTGCATGGCCAAGCGAGCGCTTGCCGAAGGATAGCCATATTTAGTGCGCTTGAACGAGCCATCAAACCCCGAGGCGTGTTTGCCCCATGTCACCGATGTCGTGCGTCGGTTGACCGGCGCGGCACTCCGCCTTCTGCGGCTCGGTTTTGAAGTCTCAGCCATATGCCCTCGCACGCCGTAACCAAATCGAAACAATAACGCTTTGGACTGTAGCACACGCGTCGCGCGCGGTCACGGGCGCCTCGCTCAACGGTCATCGTCCTTCAGCAAGCGCCACAGCGTTGTACGGCTTATGCCCAGCACCTCCGCCGCACGGGTTCGGTTGCCGTGGAGATGATCTACAACCAGATGCGCGATATCTCGCTCGGTATCGGCCAGCGGTCGCAGAATATACAGGTCGCTTTCGAGTGTCGGGGCGCCAAAGGTTGTGGTCTTAATCACGTCCTCTTGAGCGAGCACTTCCTCCGCCACAGCGCGGTCCACCGTGCCCGCCCCCACCAATATATACAGTCGTTCCGAGACCTCGCGGAGCTGCAGATAATTGCGCGGCCAGCGGTAAGCATCGAGCGTCTTCGTCGCCGCGGCGGACAGCGTGGGTGCTGCCGTCCCAAATGCATCAGCGAGATATTCCAAATAGCGCGCAACCTTCGTCGACGCGGCTCCCTGCTCGGCGATTGCCGGCGCCACGCTCACCGCACAGGCGAAGCGCTCGGTCACAAAGGCGGCTTGATCACTTTCGCTGCCGCCCGGCATGTCGTTCGCCGTCAGCACCACATGGCAGCGCGTCGCCAACGCGGTGTCGGCCATCGTGGAAACGAACTCGCGGAGGCGCTGGGGACCAACCGCATTCCAGCCCTCAATGCAAAGGGTCAGCCCCGTTTGGAACAACGGCGATTCGGCGCTTTTGAGCACATGGCGCCAACCGCGCTCGGTGAGCTCATCGAGCGCGACGGAAACAAAGGGTTGATCGGCAAAAGGGCCATCCAGATAGAGGCGCATGGCGATCTCGGCCTGACCCGCCCCCAGCTCGCCCTCGAGCATAAGGGGCACGCCGCGCGCGTAGCTCTCGGCGACCGGCGCAGCCACCGAGGCCGCCCCCTCAACGATGCCGTACGCGCTCGATTCGTAGCGGGCCTCAACTTCGTCGGCGTTGAGCCACTCGATGCCCGCATGCGCCGCGGCGCCGCGCACCTCGCGGACCACGACGACCCAAAGGCCCCCGCCCTCTTTGTCGGTGGGGCGAACGGTCAGGCTCAGGCGCGCACCCGCACGTCCCATAACCAGACGCGCGCCGTCTCCTATACGGTCGAGGCGCTCAGCGACAAAAGCCGCCACATCCCGCTCAAGCGCCGCGTCATTCATGGTCGAAATCGCGACGTCCCCACGCGCATCGATTGCCAATGCCGAGGCCCCGGCAGCAGCCAGGGCCTCGGTCAAGATGTTCAGCTTGGCATCGCTATCCATGATTTGCCCCTGTCCGCGGCGACGTGCAGCCGCCGACGGTCGCACGACCGAGTGTTTCAAAATTGAACGATATTGCTCACCAAACACTATAGGGCAGAAAGCGCCGTCCTGCGAGTATAGGTGTTGCCCCGCATCGCCATCCTGGCGGGGCGATAAGAGCTCTTCGGGACTTATAAACCTGCGGACAAGCCATACCCGCAAGAGCTCCTATCGCTCCACCGTGAGAATGCGCTCACCAGCACGCAACACACAAATAAGCTACTTCTCTACCAGATTCCCAGCACGTGCTGCATCCCCAAACTCATGCACGCAATGCCAATCCAGCAGCAAAAGCCCAGCGCGATGGGCTTGCCGCCCTTTTTGACCAGCTCGACGATATCGGTATTAAAACCAATAGCCGCCATGGCCATCACAATAAAGAACTTCGAAAGCTCCTTGATGGGTGCCGTAACGGATGCAGGAAGCTGAAGCACCGTGGTGATTACGCTCGCCAGCACAAAGAACAGCACGAACATGGGAAACGCGCGTTTAAGCGAGAACGTGCTTTTGGCGTCGCCGCCGGCCTTGCGCGCCAGATGCATCTGCCAGCATGCGAGCACCAACGTAATGGGAATAATGGCCAGCGTCCTAGTGAGCTTGACCACTGTGGCGCTTTCGAGCACATTGGCGCCGGGATGCATGCTGTCCCAGGCGCTCGCCGCAGCCGTTACCGACGAGGTGTCGTTGATGGCGGTACCGGCAAACAGACCAAAGCCCTCGTTGGTCAGGCCGAGCATACCGCCGAGCGTCGGAAACACGAGCGCCGCGATAACGTTAAACAGGAAGATGACCGAAATAGCCTGGGCAATCTCGCGATCGTCGGCATCGATAACGGGCGCGGTCGCGGCGATGGCAGAACCACCACAAATCGACGAACCCACACCCACAAGCGTCGCGATCTTGCCCGGTACGTTCATAACGCGGCAGAGCACGAAGGCGATGACAAGCGAGGTCGAGATCGTCGCCACGATAATCGGCAGCGACTGAGCGCCTTTGGACAGAATCTGCGAGAGGTTCATGCCAAAGCCAAGCAGGATTACCGCGTACTGCAAGACTTTTTTAGACGTATAGGTGACACCGGCGGCGAGCTGTTCGCGATGATTCTTGGGAAAGACGAGCGCCAGGACCATGCCAAGGAGGATGGCAAACACCGGCCCGCCGACCACCTCAACCTGTTTGCCGAGCAACGTCGCGGGGATGGCGACGATCAGGCAGAACAAGACACCCTTCCAGCGCTCGCGTACGATATTCGCCAGTTGCATATGGGATTCCTTCTTTCTATTTCACGTTTGCGACGGCTTATGATACGGCAACATTGAGCACAGCCTTGCGCAAATACAGACTAAGATGCCGCAATAGTTCTTGGACAACAGCCGAATTACCCACCGCGGAGAGCCGATTCGCGGCATAATTAACAGCTGACATATCAGTGTGATAGAACGGTTGCGAGGCACTATGGAAGAATCGATGCACATCGGCGAGCAGGAAACAAGCCTACAGGACCAGTCCTACCACACCATTCGACGCAAAATCGTCTACCTGGACTACAAGCCGGGCGAAAAGCTAGGCGTCAAGCAGCTTTGTGACGACCTGGATATGGGGCGCACCCCTGTGCGCGAGGCGCTGGTGCGTCTGGCGCAAGAGGGCCTGGTGCGTACCGTGCCCCAAAGCGGCACCTATGTCTCGCCCATCAACCTCACTCTTGCCGAGAGCGCCTGCTACATTCGCGAGCACCTGGAAAAGCAGGTGATTGTAGAGTGCTGCGCCCGTGCCACCTCGGCAGGCATCGAGCAGCTCGACCGAGCTATCGCGCTGCAGGAAAAGACCATGGCCGAGGAGGATCGCATCGGCTTCTTTTTAAGCGACAACCTCATGCACCGCATGATCTTTAACATCGCGTGCCGCAGCACCGTGTGGTCGTGGCTCGAGGCGACCAATGCCGACCTGGAGCGCTTCCGCTGGCTGCGCGCCGCCACGCAGAGGCTCGACAATCAGGAGATTGTTAACGAGCACAAGAAAATCCGCCGCGCTATCGCCGGTCGCGACCCCATCGAGGCGAGCTTTTTGGTCAGCAAGCACCTGCATATGATGTTCCGCAACCAGACCGAGGTCCTGGACCAATATCCCAAGTACTTCGAGACCAGCAAGCTCCGCTAACCTGCCAAAAAGGGACAGGTTTATTTTGGCAGGTTTTATCTGGGCAAACGCAACAAGGCCCGACTCCGCCACAACGGAGCCGGGCCCTTCTTGTTAGCGCGTTTCGACAACGGAGCACCTGATGTCAGTCACCAACAGCGAGCGAACCGCATTTGCGCCAAGGTGACGTGAAATGAGAGGGCGCTGACCTTCTGGTCGCGCCCTCGAAATTGAACGTCAGATTGGCGTGAATGCGGCTCGCGCAGCGTCGAGCAGTTCCGGCGTTTGGTAAAACGCCGGAACAACAATTACTCGACGGTCACGCTCTTAGCGAGGTTTCGAGGTTGGTCGACGTCGCAGCCGCGCAGGATAGCGACCTCGCGGGCGAGCAGCTGCAGCGGGACGCTCGCCGTGATGGGGCTGAACACGTCGCGGACGGCCGGCACGCGGATGATGCAGTCAGCGATCTTGTTGATCTCCTCGTCGCCCTCGGTGGCAACGACGATGACCTTGGCACCGCGCGCCTTGCACTCCATAAGGTTCGACACGGTCTTGTCGTAGGTGGCACTCTTGGTGGCCACGGCGATGACGGGGAAGCCCGGATCGATCAGCGCGATGGGGCCGTGCTTCATCTCGCCGGCGGCGTAGGCCTCGGCGTGCAGGTAGCTAACTTCCTTGAGCTTGAGTGCGCCCTCGTAGGAAATGGCAGCGCCCATACCGCGGCCCACGAACAGCGCCGACTGCGCGTCCTTGCACAGCAGGGCGGCCTCGTGCACGGCCTCGGTCTGCGTGTCCAAAATCCACTGAATCTGCTCGGCCGTATCGGAAAGCTCGCGGAACATCATGCGCGTCTGCTTGGTGGTCAGACGGTACTTGACCTGCGCCAACAGCAGAGCCAGCAGCGTCAGGCTCACAACCTGGCCGATGAAGCTCTTGGTCGAGGCGACCGCGATCTCCTTGTTGGCCTTGGTGTAGATGACGCCGTCGCTCTCGCGCGCCACGGGGCTACCCACCACGTTGGTGATGCCAAAGACCTTGGCGCCCTTGATACGCGCGTCGCGAATGGCGGCAAGGGTATCGGCCGTCTCGCCCGACTGGGACACGGCAACGACGAGCGTCGTCGGTGTGATGATGGGGTTGCGGTAGCGGAACTCGCTGGCCGCCTCAACCTCGGTGGGGATGCGAGCCCAGCCCTCAATGAGATTCTTAGCAATGAGGCCAGCGTGATAGCTGGTGCCGCAAGCGATCACGTAGACGCGGTCGATATCGTTGAGCTCCTCGAGCGAAAGGCCCAGCTCGTCGATGTCAAGCTCGCCGGCCGGCGTCATACGACCGACCAGCGTGTCGCGCACGACGCGCGGCTGCTCGTGGATTTCCTTGAGCATAAAGTCGGGATAGCCGCCCTTTTCGGCCATATCCAGATCCCAATCGATGTGAGTGACCTTGGGCTCGATGACATTGCCGGACTCGTCGGTATACTCGACACCCGCAGGCGTGAGCTTGGCAAACTGACCGTCTTCGAGCACCACGACATCGCGGGTGGCATCGATAAGCGCGATGACATCGGAGGCGACATAGGCGCCGGTCTCGCCCGCGCCGACCACAATCGGGGAATCCTTGCGGGCTACGGCGATCACGCCGGGCTCGTCAGCGCACACGGCGGCCAGACCATAGGCACCGACCACGTGGGTGCAAGCCTCGCGCACGGAAGCCATCAGGTCGTGCGTCTCGGCATAGGCCTCTTCGATCAGATGCGCGAAGACCTCGGTATCGGTCTCGCTCTTAAAGTGGTGGCCGCGGCCCTCCAGTTCTTCGCGCAGCTCGGCGAAGTTCTCGATGATGCCGTTGTGGACGATGGCGATGCGACCGTCGCAGCTCGTGTGGGGATGGGCGTTGACAACGGAAGGCTTGCCGTGGGTGGCCCAACGGGTGTGACCGATACCGCAGGTAGCGTCGCTGTCGATATTGGAAAGCTCGCTCTCCAGGCCCGCGACCTTGCCCACGCGGCGGATGACGTCGAGGTGCGCCGCGGCGCCCTCGCCCACCTCGAGCGCAACGCCCGAGGAGTCATAGCCGCGATACTCCATGCGCTTGAGGCCCGTGACCAGGATGTTCTTTGCAATATCAGAGCCGGTGTAGCCGACAATTCCGCACATAGGATAAATCCCTTCGTTCGCGTGACTGCAAGACGTCCACGCACAGGGGGGGGCGCTGAGACGTATAACGTTCGAGTATTGTACTCACGCAAGCGCAAGCTGATATACCAGAAGTGGTATCCCAACTTAGATACCACCCGATGCACACATGCCCAGCCGGTCCAAACCACCACAATGGGGACAGGCACCTTTGTGGTGGTTTGGACCGGCGCGGCGGCCTATCCCGGCGAAAGATCTCAATCTGTAACATCTGGGCCGCAATAAGCCGGCTTAGTGTTACAGATCGAGACATTACGGTTCGGCCCCAGCACTATGTCTCGATCTGTAACAGGTAGAGCCGGTTTTGCCGCCCAGATGTTACAGATCGAGACAATTGAAGGCCCGGGCGTCTCAAACCACCACAAAGGTGCCTGTCCCCTTCGTGGTGGTCGCGCTGGCAACGGCGTTTCCGCAGATAAAACCTACCAAAATAAACCTGTCCCTAATTGGCAGGTTTTGACACCCCAGGGGCGGGCGATGCTACAATCTGGCTTGTACTTGAAACGCATCAAAGGGGCCGCTATGGCAAAGGTAAAAATCAGCGACGTCGCGCGCGAGGCAGGGGTCTCGCTGGGCACGGTATCCAACGCGCTCAACCACCCCGAAAAGTTGCGCCCCGAAACCCTTAAGCTCATCAACGAGACCATTAATCGCCTTGGCTACCTGCCCAACCAAAGCGCGCGTCAGCTCGCGGGCGGCACCACCAAGTCCTTTGGCCTGGTCCTCCCCCGTCTCGACCACGGCTTTTCGCTCCAAATTGCCAGCGGCGCCCACAACGAGGCACGCAAGCACGGCTATGACTTGCTCATCGCTAACGCCGACAACGACGACATTCTCGAAGACCATTACCTGCGCTACTTTATGGGCACGCAGATGTCCGGTGTCATGGTTCAGCCCATGGCATCCCCCGACTGGCACCCCGCCATGGCCAAGATGCCCGTGCCGATCGTCCATCTGGACATCCACTGCTCCGAGCCCGGTTATTACGTGGCTGCCGACAACGAGGCACAGGGGCGCATTATCGCCGAGCTCGCCATCGCCCGCGGCGCACACCGCATCGTCGTTGTAGGCCGAGCGGCATTTATGCAGCTCACCCTGCGCGTCCTTGGCATCCACAAGGCACTTGCCCTGCATCCCGATATCAAGATCGAAGTCATCGACGCCGGCGAATGGAATACCGCTGCCGACGGCTACGGCATCGGTGCCCAAATCGCTGAGCGCCCCGCGGACGAGCGCCCCGACTTCGTGGTCGGCCTGACCGACGTACTGGCGTCGGGCGTTATCTCGGCGCTGATAGACAAAGGCATCTCCGTCCCCGAGCAGGTCCGCGTGGCCGGCTGCGACGGCAATCCGCTCGCCTGGAGCGGGTCGGTCCCACTCACCACGGTGGCACCCCCAGGCTACGAGATTGGCCGCAAGGGCGTTCAATTGCTCATGGAGCAAATCGAGAACAAGGCGCCGGCGAAGACAAAGCATGTCCGCATCGGCTCCGCCGCGCGTACCGTCACCACGGCCACGGCCACCGAGGACATTAACCGTCAGGAGCTCGTGCGCCCCTTCTTGCTCGAGCGTGTGAGCACCCAAAAGGCCGAGCAGCACCCGACGGGCCCATCCGCGGCCCCAATAACCGACATCAACCTGGGCGCCTACTTGTAACAAAAAACGCCGCAACGGAAACAGCCCCGCTGCGGCGTTTTTGCTGACCCCACGGGCCTTCCCCGTTTAGCCGGATCTGCGGCTACGGATATTTATGGAATGTAATCCATTTTTCATTAGCTTTTTTGCAAAAATGAATTCAATTCCATTTTTTAGAATAGTGCCTCCGCGCGGTCACCGTTAGCGGCAAACGACCTCGACAGGCACTTTCAAAATCTTGGCGACCTTAAGGATCGTGTCGGCCTTGCTGCCTAGGCAGGCAGCCATATGGTGAGGCGGGCCGTCAACGTTCTCGCCCTCGACAACCACAGACTTAAAGTTACCGTCACCGTCCTGCGGGATCGGGCGCGGGGCATGGCGACTCGCGTGCAAACGCTAGCGCACGGCCTTGACCGCCGCCGTCAGATCGAACAGCGTATCGAGCACGGCCTCGCAGCCATCCACCACGTCCTGCGGCAGCGGCACGATGTCGGGAACGGCAAACACGTGGCAACCGGCCGTGATGCCCGAGACGCAACCGTTGCGCGAATCCTCGACCACGGCGCACTCCTCGGGGGCAAAGCCCGTGCGCTCGCAGGCGAGCAGGTACATCTCAGGGTCGGGCTTGCCGTGCACGACATCCTCGCCGCAGGTCACCGTTTCAAACTTGTCAAAGAGACCGACCATTTTGAGGTTGCGCTCGGCCGTGACGTGACGCGACGACGTCGCAAGACCCACGTGATAGCCCGCAGCCAGCAGCTCGTCCAGGCACTCGGCGGCACCGCCCTTAAGCTCCAGATCGGTCTTGACCATCTCGTCGCGAATCTCCTTGTGACGACGATAGATCGCCTCAGCGGTTTCGCGGCCGCCGTAATGCCCATCAAGGATCTCCATGACATCAGGCAGCGTGCGGCCGATAAACTGATGGATCAGCGCATCATCAATCGCGAATCCCAGCTCGGCCGCGCCCGCCTTCCACGCCTTGATACCCAAACGTTCGGTATCGACCAGCGTTCCGTCCATGTCGAAAATAACGGCCTTGATCATATCGGTCCCCCATCGCTTCGCGCTGCTGTACTCCCGCAACTTTACCGCACTTGTAAACTTGTATATAACGTATATAGCATATTGCACTTCCGTTACATAGATAGAAGTCTTATGACAAGCAGCCCAGTAGGATTATAGTTTTCGACCGAGTACATATTGGTAAGGATCAATTCATGCTTTCAGACACCACCGCACCCGCAGAGGGGCTTCAGGACAAACTCGCAGCGCTCGAGCAGCTGCTTTTAGCATACGGACGCGTCGCCATCGGCTTTTCCGGTGGCGTCGACAGCAGCTTTTTGGCCGCGGTCTGCGCCCGCATCATGCCCGCCAGCACGCTTCTCGTTCACCTCACCACGCCGTTCATCGGCACGCCCGAGCAGGCTTCGTTTGAGCGGGCGGTTGACGGGCAGGCCGATGAGGGGCCACATTTCAAGCTCCCCGTGCTCAACCTCTCGGTCGATCAGCTGCAGCTCCCCCAGGTAGCCTGCAACGACGCCGACCGCTGCTACCACTGCAAGCGCGCCGGCTTTACCGCCATCGTCAACCACGCCAGGTCGCTGGGTTTTCCCACCGTCATCGACGGCAGCAACGCAAGCGACCGCGGCGACTACCGCCCCGGCATGCGCGCCGCCCAGGAGCTCGGCGTGCGCTCGCCGCTTATGGAGGTCGGCTTTACCAAGGACGAGGAGCGCGAGCTGCTACGCGCCTGGGGATACCCCGTCTGGAACCTGCCGGCAGGAGCCTGCCTGGCCACGCGCGTCCCCACGGGCGAGGAGCTCACGCGCGAGAAGGTCGATGTAATCCGCACCTGTGAGGACTACCTGCACGACCTTGGCCTGGACCAGGTCCGCGCACGCCTCGTCGGCGGCTGCATGCATATCGAGGCCGAGCCGGCAGACGTTGCCAAGATTGCCGCCCTCGGTGGCGCCGCGGTCAACGACGAGGGCAAGACCCCACTGCCCGCCGCTATCGAATCTGCCCTGCGAAACCTAGGCTGCGGCCATATCTCCCCCGAGGTAACTCCCTACATCCACGGCAACATGAACCAGTAACCTACCAAAAAGGGACAGGTTTATTTTGGCAGGTTTTATCTGGGGAAATATCGCGGGGCAACCGTCATCAGCCTCGGCGCATACCTTTAGCGCACGGCCCTGACCGCCGCCGTCAGATCGAACAGCGTATCAAGTACGGCCTCGCAGCCGTCCGCCACGTCCTGCGGCAGCGGCACGATATCGGGCACGGCAAAGACATGGCAGCCGGCCGCGATGCCCGAGACGCAGCCGTTGCGGGAATCCTCGACCACGGCGCATTCCTCGGGAGCAAAGCCCGCGCGCTCGCAGGCGAGCAGATAGATCTCAGGATCGGGCTTGCCGTTCAGGGTATCCTCGTTGCAGGTCACCGTCTCAAACCTATCAAAGAGGCCGACCGTCTTAAGGTTGCGCTCGGCCGCAACGCGGCGCGACGACGTCGCAAGGCCCACGTGATAGCCCGCAGCCAGCAGCTCTTCGAGGCACTCGGCGGCGCCGGCCTTGAGCTCCAGATCGGTCTTGACCATCTCGTCGAGAGCATCCCTGTAGTGGGCTTCGACCGTCTCGACGATTTCGCGGCTGCCGTAATGCTCCTCAAGGATGTCCCTGACATCGGGCATCGAGCGACCGATAAACTGATGGACCAGCGCATCGTCAATCGCAATCCCCAGCTCGGCAGCACCCACCTTCCATGCCCTCATGTCCAAACGCTCGGTATCGACCAGCGTTCCATCCATGTCAAAAATGACAGCCTTGATCATATCGGCCCCCTTCGCCGGCTTGTATTGCCGCAAATCTACTGCACGTCACAACCTTGTATATAACGTATATATCATATTGTACTTTCGTTACATAGACAGAAGCTTTATGACGTAACCTGCCAAAAAGGGACAGGTTTATTTTGGCAGGTTTTATCTGGGGAAACGCAAACAGGGCCGCGACACCTATATGGCGTCGCGGCCCTTTTCCTTGGAGAAGGATCGATTGATTGAACGGGATGACCGTTCTAGTCTTCGAGTCCGCTATTGATGAGCTCCGCAATCTCAACGGGATCGGTGCTCGCGCGCACCTTGTCACGGAAGGCGGCATCCATCAGCATCACGGCAGCCTTGGAGAGCAGACGCAGGTGCGTGGTTCCAGCCTCGCCGGCGGGCACGTACAGCGCGAGCGCAACATCGACGGGCACCCCATCGAAACTCGGCCATTCAACGGGCTCGGCCAGTTTAAGCACGGCAACGCCCGGCGTATGAATCGCGTCGCTTTTGGCATGCGGAACGGCAAAACCGGCGACAAGGCCGGTCTCGGCCTCGTTCTCGCGAGCAATAAAGGCAGCCTCTACGGCAGATGCATCATCGGCAAAGCCGAGCTCGATGGCCTGCTCGGACAAATAATGCAGGGCATCCTCGCGCGAGGCGGCGGTATACCCGATCGTCACTTGGTTGGCAGATACAAATCCCATAGAAACCTTCCTTACAACACGGACCTGACCGCAGCTTCGATGCCGTCGGCGTCCAAACCGTACTTGTGCAGCAAATCGACCGCAGGGCCGGACTCGCCATACACATCGCGCACGCCGACGCGTCGCATCGGCACCGGATGCTGTTCCGCGAGCACCGAGGCCACGGCCTCGCCAAGACCACCGATAATCGAATGCTCCTCGGCGGTGACCACGCGACCAGTCTTCTTGGCGCTGGCAACCACCAGGCGCTCATCAAGCGGCTTGATCGTGTGCATGTTGATGACCTCGGCATCGATACCATCGGCAGCGAGCGCCTCGGCAGCCTCAAGCGCCTCAGCGACCATAAGGCCACAAGCGATGATGGTCACATCGGACCCCTCGCGCACGACCACGCCGCGACCAATCTTGAACTCATAGTCCTCGTGGTCGTTGATGACCGGTGTTGCCAGACGGCCGAAGCGCATGTAGACTGGCCCCTCAAATTCATACGCGGCGCGTACGCAAGCGCGAGCCTCGATGTCATCGGCGGGAACGATCACCGTCATACCCGGAATCGTGCGCATGAGCGCGATGTCCTCGCAGCACTGATGCGTGGCGCCGTCTTCACCGACCGAGATGCCCGCGTGCGTAGCGCCGATTTTGACGTTGAGGTGCGGATAGCCGATGGAATTACGCACTTGCTCGTACGCGCGGCCGGCGGCGAACATGGCAAAAGTGCTCGCAAAGGCGACGTGACCCGTGGTCGCGATGCCGGCGGCAAGCCCCATCAAGTTGCTCTCGGCAATGCCGGCATCGTAGAAGCGCTCGGGGTGCGCAGCCTTAAACTTTGCGGTCTGCGTTGCGGCGGCCAGGTCGGCATCGAGAACCACAAAGTCATCGCGCTCATTGCCCAGCTCGACAAGTGCCTCGCCATAGCTAACGCGCGTGGCGACTTTCTTGACGTCTGCCATTAGAGCTCCTCCCCTGCTGCTGCGAGCTCGGCCATGGCCTGCTCAAACTGTTCATCGTTGGGTGCCTTGCCGTGCCAGCCCACCTGGTTTTCCATAAAGGAGACGCCCTTGCCCTTCACCGTCTCGGCGATAATGGCCACAGGCGAGGCGCTCACTTTGCGAGCCTCGGCAAAGGCGGCGGCAATCTGCGCCATGTCGTTACCGTCGGCGAGCTCGATCACATGCCACTTAAAAGCGCGGAACTTGTCGGCAAGTGGCATAGCCGAGTTAACTTCGTCGATACTGCCGTCAATTTGCAGGCCATTATGATCGACGATAGCGACGAGGTTATCCAGGTCGTGGTTGCCGGCGAACATGGCCGCCTCCCACACCTGGCCCTCCTCGCACTCGCCGTCGCCCAACAGCGTGTAGACGCGGTAGCTGTCACCCCAGTGCTTTGCGGCGAGCGCCATTCCAACCGCGGCGGAGATACCCTGACCGAGCGATCCGGTAGACATGTCTACGCCCGGCGTGTCATTCATATTGGGATGGCCCTGCAGGCGGCTGCCGATATGACGGAGCGTCTCGAGCTCCTCCTTGGGAAAGAATCCGCGTTCGGCGAGCACGGCATAGAGTGCCGGAGCGCAATGTCCCTTGGAGAGCACAAAGCGATCGCACTCGGCGCGGCTCGGATTCGCCGGGTCGACATCCATTTCCTCAAAGTAGAGGTAGGTCATAATGTCGGCGGCGCCAAGCGATCCGCCCGGATGCCCCGACTTGGCGGCGTGGACGCCCGTGACAATACCGCGGCGAACCTCATTGGCAATCTTGGCCAGTTCCTGATCGGTCATGGAGTTTCCTCTCTTGAGCACGCCGGCCCGGCATAACAAATGCTGGGCCGGCAGAACCATCGTTACTGTGCCTCGACGACCTTTTTCCAGTCAGCCTCAAAAGAGGCGAGGCCCTGGTCGGTCAGCGGGTGATGCAGGCACTTCTTGAGAGCGGCCATGGGCACGGTCGCGATGTCGGCACCCAGAAGAGCCGCCTGGGTCACGTGGTTGGGCGTGCGGACCGAAGCGGTGATGATCTCGACGGTGTCGTCGACGTTCTTGCCGGTCCAGTCATAGTTCTTGATGCATGTCACGACATTGTCGAGCTGCGAGATGCCGTCCTCGGCGATGTCGTCAAAGCGGCCGACAAACGGGCTGATGTAGCGGGCACCGGCGTTGGCGGCCATGAGGGCCTGCGTCGGCGAGAAAACAAGCGTCATGTTGACGCGCACGCCCGCATCGGCCAGGGCGCGGCAGGCGGCGAGGCCGGCCTCGCACACGGGAAGCTTGACCACGATGTTGGGAGCCAGGGCGGCAAGACGCTTGCCCTCCTCGATCATGCCCTCGGCAGTGGTCGCGGTGGACTCAGCAGACACGGGCAGGCCCTCGCAGAGCTCGGCAATCTTGAGCATATGGGGCTCAAAGTCGGCGAGCTTGCCGCCGGTCTTGGCGTACAGGGACGGGTTGGTGGTGACGCCGGCAAGGCAGCCCCAGCTCTTGGCCTCGGCGATCTCGTCAAGGTTGGCGGTATCGATAAAGAACTTCATGGTGCAAACTCCTTCTAAGGAATCCAAAACTCAAAAAATAGGACAAAGGGGATGTCCCTTTGTCCTATGTGCCGGGCCTGCAGCTGGGACATGCCCCAGGCTCGGCGTCGTGTAGGAAAAGCTACTTAGAGAGCCTTCTCGATGCGGCTCGTGACGCCCTTGAGGTTAAGACCGACGACGTACTGCTTGATCGGGCGCTTGATGTGCTCGATCACAAAGCGCTTGCCGTCAATGTCCTGGGCAGCGAGGTTGCGATAGAGCTTCTCGACCTGCTCCTTGACCTCGGGATCGTTGAACGCGTAGTGGCCGGAGACATCCAGAATCTTCAGGCTGAGCTCGTCGTCGGCCAGAATGTCGTCAACCTGCAGGTTGACATCGTCGCCAGTCATCCACTTGCGCCAACGCTCGGTCTTGATAGCCTTGACCAGCAGCGTGTGATACAGGTCGGAGGGATCGTCGCACAGGCCGTTGTCGACCAGAATCTGCTCGGTAGCGCAGAGCTTGAGGTAGGCGCGAGTCTCCTCGGTGCCGTACTGAGGGGCGACATTGGAGGCCGTCACGTGAGCCGGGATGTGCTCGAGCAGCGTTGCGTCATCCAGATAGTCGGCGTTGTGCTCCTTCAGGCCCACGCCGTAGCGCTTTGCCATGTCGGCGAGCTCGCGGGCGTTCTTAAAGTTGTAATGGCCAACCTGTTCGGTCCAACGGGTAAGCGTGCCGGTCTGGCCGACGATAAAGGTGGGCATGGGGCAGCCGCGCTTCTCGAGCTCGGGCTGCAGCTGAGAAATGAACTCCTCGTACTTATCGGTAGAGGTCAAGCCGCCATTGGTCTCCTCGGTACCGACCTCATAGGCGACCTCGGGAAGGTTATGCTCGCGACGGTACTGCTCAAGGTAGTCGATAAGATCAATCGTGCGGCGAAGCACCACGTCGAGCGGAATAACCTTGCCGATCTGATAGGGGTCCTTGGTGGGGTCGACCATCAGCAGGTCAAAGCCTGCCTCCATGTCGGCGACGAAGGACTTGCGGGCGAGCTCCATGGCCTCATCCTCGGGCAGGTGGGCGTTACGCTCCTCGTCGCGCTGCCACGGACCGCCGTGATCGCGGCACAGGTAGTACGGACCGGTGTAACCCACCTCGTCGGCAACCTTCTTGATGTCGGCGGCAAAGCGCGTCTGGTCCCAACCGTTGACGTAGCCGGCGCCCATCTCGTCCATATCGACCTGGTTGCGGCTGGCGATAAACATGGGCGGGAAATCCTCGTCCTTGGCAAGCTCGAACACGGCCTGAATCAGGTTGGGGCTCATGGGGCCAATGCCGACCATGGTTGCGTGATCGCCGCTATCCTGCAGCTTGAGCATGCCCTGAACGGCCTGGCGGATGGTGAGGTTGGACATTTTGTTCTCCTTCTCCAGAAGATTTTTGACAAAAGTTCCCTGGGACCCAGATGCGGGCCCTATCAGTGCAGATGGATTTTGTTGTGTAGGGGCGGTTGTGCGGAGTCAAATCCATCCCTCCGCACAACCGGAGTCCTTAAAGGTTTACTTGGCCTGCTTATCGAGCGTGGGCTTCATGGCAATCAGGATTGCAGCGGCAACCACAGAGCCAATCACGATGTCCAGGCAGAACAGCGCGACGTTGTTGGTAGCAAGGGCGACGATAAAGCCACCGTGCGGGACGTAGCAGTCGATACCCTGGAAGGCGGCGAGAGCAGCGCCCACGGCAGAGCCGATGCAGATGCCGGGAAGGGTGTGGCCGAGATCCTTGACCGCGAAGGGAATGGCGCCCTCGGTAATACCGATGCAGCCCATGAACAGTGCGGAGATGCCCATCTGACGGTCGGCGTCATCGAACTTGTTCTTGGCGATGAGCGCAGCGAGGCCACAGGCGATCGGGGGAACGGCGACGGCAACGCGGAACATACCGTTAGGACCATAGATACCGGATGCCATGATAGCCATGGTAAAGGTCGAGGCGGTCTTGTTGATGGGGCCACCCATGTCGAAGGCGGTCATAACACCAATGACCAAACCAAGGACAACAGCGGAGCCGCCCTGCAGGCTGCCGAGCACGCTGGTAAGCCAGTCCATCACAAAGCCAAGCGGCGTGGCCAGGATGTAGATATAGGCCATACCCAGGACAAGCGAGGTCAGAATCGGGATGATCAGGATGGGCATGATGGTCTGGATGGTGTTGTTGACCTTCCAGGTCTTCATCCAGCGGACAAAGTAGCCGCAGATGACCGCCATGATCATGGCGCCCAAGAAACCGGTCGAAACGCTGTTGCCGTTAGGGGTAACGACTGCGTTGTTGACCAGGTAGCCCAGGACAAAACCGGGGGCGAGCGCGGGCTTGCCGGCCATCGAATAGGAGATGTATGCCGCAAGCACCGGAATCATCATGGAGATGCCGGCCATACCGATGGTGTTAAGGCTCACCATTAGCGGGTTCGTAACCTCCATGCCATTGGCGCCGGCGGTGCCGGATGCCAGTGAGAAGGCAAGGAACACGCCGCCGATAACGACAATGGGGATAAAATAGGAAACGCCGGTATTGAATGCATTGAGCAGCGTCTTGCCGGAATCGGCAAAGATAGACTGCTTGGACGCCGGTGTCGGGGCCTGCGGGGCAGCGGAGACGGCCTTCTTCTCTGCCTTGGCCTCGGCCTTGGGCGCGTCAACGGAGCCGCCCGTCGCCTTGATGATCTCAACAGCCTGGTCGATGATCTTTGCCGGATCGGCGATTACATCCGAGGTACCGACCTTCAGGAACTTGCCCTCGGCCATCTTCTGCTCAAAACGGTCCTCGTTCTCGACACCCACGTCGACGGACTCGAGCACCAGGTCGGCGCAATCAACGTCTTCCTGCGTGAGCTCATTCTCGATACCCAGACCACCCTGAGCCTCGACTTTGCACTCGATGCCACGAGCGGCGCATTCATCCTGAATCGCCTTCTGGGCCATATACGTGTGGGCGATACCCACGGTACAGGCGGCAACGCCTACGATCTTCATCGCTTCCCTCTTTTCATAGAGTTACGTGCGCAAGACACCGTTTGCGGAGGCCTCCGGAGCATCCCCTGCCGTTTGGACTTGCTGTCTTTTCGACAAGACCAATATAGGTGCTCGTTTTTCTTAATGCCAGTTTATTTCGGTAAACGCGCAGGTCAGAGCGTTGGTTACGCTATTTAGTTATGCGTTTAACCAAAAATGAATCCTGCGATTTTACCATCGATTTCAAAAGTCAAGAAGTATTTGATTTTCTCGGTAGACGGCAGATACGCATGCCGGTCACAAATTTCGACCCCACCCGTATACCGCATTTGTTGCATACTCATATGAAAGGAGAAAGCCGCTCACCGAAGCGCATCCCTCACCAAGACTCAAAGTCATCATGTTGGAAAATGCTCATCTGTCGGAAGGAGTCGCTGTGGCAAAACAGCGCGTTACGATTGCGGACGTCGCTCGAGAGGCGGGAACCTCGACGGCAAGCGTCTCGTATTACCTCAACGACAAACGAGAAAAGCTTAGCGAAAAGACGCAGAACAAAATCGCGCGCGTCATTAAGGAACTCGGATACGTTCCCAACGCCCAAGCGCAAACGCTCACCGGCAAGCAGACCCACGTCATCGCCATCATCATCTTGGATAACACCAACAAATGGGCGGGCCTCGTCCTCAACGGCATGGAGCAGGTCATGCTCCCCGCGGGCTACCAGACGGTCGTTTGCACGAGCAACTTTAACCCCGAGACCGAGCTCATGTATGTCGACAAAATGCTCTCACTGGGCGTCGATGGTTTTATCATCCAGCCCACGGCAAATTTCAAGGCAGTCCACGACCGCATCAAGCGCGCCGGCAAGCCCGTCGTCTTTTTTGACGCGGCCATCTACAGCCCAGGCACCAGCTGGATCAAAACCAACCTCTACGACGGCGTGTACAATGCCACGCAGGCGCTTCTCGACGCCGGCTACGAAGACTTCTTTTCCATCGCCGCCAACATGACCGAAATGCGCACTCGCATGGAACGTTTTCAGGGATATGCCGAGGCATTGGCCGCGAATGGGCAGCTCTACAAAGCCATCCCCATCGATCACAACAAGCCGTCAATCAACGAGCTTACCGAATACTTTAAATACAAGTTCAACCCCGCCAAGCGCACGCTCATCTTCGTACAAAACCAATGGGCGCTTCCCCGTGTCTACAAGGCCCTCCAACCCATGGCCCATCTACTTCCGCAGCAAATAGGTCTTTTGGGACTCAACTGCGAAGACTGGACCAACCTCACCACGCCGACCGTCTCCACGATCATCGAGCCCGTCGACCAGGAAGGCAGGGAGGCGGCCGAGATGCTGCTCGCCTTGCTTGATGGCAGCAGCCAACCCGGCGAGCAGCGCATTCTCGAGTGCAAGCTCAACTGGCTCGACTCCACCTCGATCTAGCCATACGTCAAATATGAAGCAAATGAACCAGTAGCGTTTGTCCCAAATCTTAAGTATTTGTTCGACAGAACGGCCTCTGCCGGCTCCTGCTAGACTGGTAGATTCCCAACCGTCCATCCAGGAGCCTCAATGTCGCGCAAGTCCGCCTACAAGCAAGCACTTTCCATCGGCACCGCCGTGGTGCTGGGGTTTGCGCTGTTTACGGGATCGCTCGATGGGGCGCCCAAGTTGCTGTCGCCGCAAAGTGATGAGCAGGCGGCGGCTCTGGCCGAGAAGCAAAACGAGAGTCCCAGCCGCACCGACGACGAGGCGGACCTGGTTGCCCGGCTCGAATCGGGAACAGCGAGCTCCGAGGACTCCGGCGATGGCTCCGAATCCGCCACGACCAACACCAACGGCAACGTTGCCGAGGACAGCTCCACCACCCCCATCGACGAAGTCGAAAACCCCGATCTCGACCGCGCGCGCGGCGTATACCTCACCAGCATTCCCGACTACGCCGGCAACCCCTACGTTGCCCTTCGCGCCGATAGCACGCACCCGCTCGGCACGCCGTCGTTCACGCTCGATGAATACGATCGCGCCACCGAAGAGGGCTGCTTTAAGAAATTCTCCAAGCTCGACAGCCTGGGCCGTACCCGCAAAGCACTCGCCTGCATAGGACTCGAATCGCTCGGCAAAGGCAAGCGCGGCGATATCTCGCGCATCCATCCCGCCGGTTGGCACCAGCAGCGCTACGACTTTATTCCGGGTCAGAGCCTCTACAACCGCTGCCACCTTATCGCTTGGTCGCTCTGCGGCGAAAACGCCAACCGCAAGAATCTCCTCACCGGCACGCGCTATCTCAACGAGACGGGCATGCTGCCGTTTGAAGAGCAGATCCTCGACTACGTCCGCGACACGGGCAACCACGTGCTCTATCGCGTCACGCCTATGTACAACGAGGAGGAGCTCGTCTGTCGTGGCGTTCGTCTTGAAGCACAATCGATCGAGGACCACGGCAAAACGCTGTGCTTCCACGTGTACTGCTACAACTTGCAGCCGCATGTGCAGATCGACTACGCCACCGGCCGCAACCAGGCCTCGGGGGATTAGCCCCGAGCCACGACGAGAACCGATTTGCAACCCCACCGGGAATCAAAAAGGGCCGCTCCGGATTACCCAGAGCGGCCCGTACATCGACATGCGTGGCGCGGCAAAACCACACGCTACTTAGCGCGGCCCTCCTCATAGCGCTCGACCAGTTTGGCCTGAACGTCATAAGGCACCTGCTCATAGCCTGCGGGCTTCATGGTAAAGTCGCCCGTGCCGCGCGTGATAGAGCGCAGGCGCGTCGAGTAATCCGTCAGCTCGGCCAGCGGGGCCTGGGCAATGACCACGGTATCGCCGCGCTCGTCGGTCTCCATACCCGTCACGCGACCGCGCGAGGCCGAGATGTCGCCCATCACGGCGCCGGCATAGCTCTCGGGGATAGTCACCGTAATTTCCTCGATGGGCTCCAGCACCACCGGGTCGGCATCGGCACACGCCTTGCGCAGGCCGATGCGAGCCGCCGCGCGGAACGCCATCTCGTTGGAGTCGACGCTGTGATACGAGCCGTCGTACACAGCCACGCGAATGCCCGTGAGCGGGTAGCCAGCGATGATGCCGTCCTTCATGGTCTCCTGGACACCCTTGTCCACGGCGGGGATGAGCGAGCGCGGGATGCGGCCGCCCACGACCTCGTCCACAAACTCGTAGCCGTCGCTCGTGCCGTCGGGCCCAATGAGCGGCTCCACGCGCAGCCAGCAGTCGCCGTACTGACCGGCGCCGCCGGTCTGCTTCTTGTGACGACCCTGAGCGCTTGCCGTGCGGCGGATGGTTTCGCGATACGGAATACGGATCGGCACGCTCTTTGCCACAACCTTGGTACGGTCCTCAAGGCGATTGAGCAGCACCGAAACCTGCGCCTCGCCCACCGCCGAGATGATGGTCTGCCCGGTCTCCTCGTCGCGGTCGATGCTCATGGTCGGATCGGCCTTGCAGGCCTTCTCGATAAACGTGTAGAGCTTCTCTTCGTCGCCGCGATTCTCGGCCTCAATGGCGATGCGGTACTGCGAGTTGGGGAACTTAAACGCCGCAGCCTCGACCTTACCGGTAATCGAGAGCGTATCGCCCGTCTCGGCAGCCAGCTTGGGCGCCACGATGATATCGCCGGCATACGCGTGTCCGACCTCGGTCATGTCGCGGCCGCACATCACATACAGGTGAGCCAGACGCTCGCCCTTGCGCGTGCGCGCATTGACCAGCTCAAGGCCCGGTTCAAGCGTACCCGTCAGCACCTTGATAAAGCTGATGCGCCCCTGTTGCGGATCGGCCAGGGTCTTAAACACAAATGCCACCGGACGGTCATCGTCACTCGAGATCTTGAGCGAGTCGCCGTCGATGAGCGGCATCTCGCCGTAGTCGGTCGGCGCCGGGAAGTACGTGGCGATGTCGTCCATCAGCGAGTTGACGCCCTGCTCCTTAATGCAATCGCCCGCAAAGACCGGCACAAAAATGCGCTCGGCAATCGCCTTCGACAGCAGGCCCTCGAGCTCTTCCTGCGTCAGCGTCTCCTCGCCTTCCAGGTATTTCATCATCAGTTCGTCGTCGGCCTCGGCCACCAACTCGCACAGATGGTCATGGGCCTCCTCGGCCTGGGCACGATACTCCTCGGGGATCTCCGACTCAACGGCTTCGGCGCCGTTGCAATGGCGCGCCTTCATGCGCACCAGGTCGATGATACCGTCAAAGTCCTCGCCCTCGCCCCAGCCCAGGGTCACGGCGCCTAGTCGCGTACCGAAGCGCTCCTGCAGCAGGTCCATCGTGGTCGCAAAGCTGGCCTCGGAGCGCGACAGGCGGTTTACAAACACCGCACGCGCCAGACGCAGGTCCTCGGCGGCATACCAGAGCTTAACCGTCGTAGGCTGCGGGCCGGCCTCGGCGTCGACAACAAACAGAGCCGTCTCGCAGACGCTCATCGCGGCATAGGCGTCGCCGATAAAATCGGGATAGCACGGGGCATCGAGCACGTTGATGCGCGCGCCCTTCCAGTCGATCGGCGCAATGGTCGTCGAGATGGAAAATGCACGCTTGACCTCTTCGGGGTCATAGTCGAGCGTAGGCTTGGTGCCGTCGTGGCCGCCCAGGCGGGCGGTCTTGCCGGAAAGGTGGAGCATGGCCTCGGCGAGTGAAGTCTTGCCCACCCCGCCTTGGCCTACGAGCACCACGTTCCTTACGTTGCCGGTCTTGGGAGCACCCATGATGACCTCCTTGCAGGGTCGCGCGCGATGCGCGACGCCAACGGGGAGAGTTCGCGGTCGATGCCATCCCGGGAGCAGCATGGTCGGCAGCCGAGCCGACTCACCCTCCAAATGTCCTATGCCACCACCCTACCCTCACGGGCGACCGTCCATGCACACCTTTCGGCACACGTATGAATACAGGCGGCGAGAGGAAGAGACAAGCTTGTGAGGCAATTATTGAACCCCGTCGATGTAAACAAAAAGCCGCCACAGACCGTAAGACCTGTGGCGGCTTCGCCTCAATTGCCTCAATTAATAGTTGAGCAAATACCTGAGCCTATCCCTCGATACGGCTCAAAAACTCACGCGTGCGCTGCTCGCGCGGATGGTCGATAACCTGCTCGGCAGGTCCCTCCTCGACAATGCGACCGCCGTCCATAAAGACCACGCGGTCGGCGACATCGCGCGCAAACTGCATTGCGTGGGTCACGATTACCATCGTCATATTCTGCGCCGCCAGGTCCTTAATGACACGCAGCACCTCGGCCGTCAGCTCGGGATCGAGCGCCGAAGTCGGCTCGTCAAAGAATAAGATTTCCGGGTCGAGTGCCAGGGCGCGGGCAATACTCACGCGCTGCTGCTGACCGCCCGAAAGCTCACACGGCACCTTGTTCTCGTTGCCCGTAAGCCCCATCTGCGCGATCAACTCATGCGCACGCGCCTCCGCCTGCTCGCGCGGGCGCTTGAGCACGCGAATCGGAGCATCGGTGATGTTTTTCATCACCGTATAGTGCGGGAACAGGTTGTAATTTTGGAACACCAGGCCGAATCGCGAGCGCGCCTGCTTGGGCACATCGCCCTTCGCATAGACCGCGCCCGAACCCACATCCGTCGCAACGGCAAGGTCGCCAAACGAGAGCGAGCCTCCGTCGAGTGTCTCGAGCAGCGTGGCACACCGCAGCAGCGTGGACTTACCGCCACCCGAAGGCCCGATAATCGCCACGACCTCGCCGCGCTTTACCTCGAGTGAGATATCCTTGAGCACCTCATTGCCGCCAAACGCCTTACGCGCGCTTTCGATTTTCATCACTGAGTTAGTCATGATAATAGTCCAGCTTCTTTTCGGCGGCGCCCAGCAGCATCTCGACCACAAAGTTAAAGACCCAGTAAATCAGCGCCGCGATCGCAAACGGCACCATGCTCACTTGCGAGGCAACCAGCGCCTTGGCGGTCGAGAACATCTCACCCACGCCAATGGCAAACGCCAGCGACGTGTCCTTGACCAGTGTGATGATCTCGTTGCCCATCGCCGGCAGAATACGCTTGGCGACCTGCGGCATCACGATATACAGAAACGTCTGCAGACGCGAGTAGCCCAGCACCTCGGCGGCCTCATATTGACCGCGCGGAATCGACTGCAGGCCCGAGCGATAGATCTCGGCAAAGTAGCCGGCGTAGTTGATGATGAATGCCACGACGCACGCCGTCCATTTGGAATCGGGCGTGAGCGAGATGCCAAACACGTAGTACGGGGCAAAGTAGATCGCAAACATCTGCAGCATAAGCGGCGTGCCGCGCATCACCGAAATATAGATGCGCGCAATCCAACGCAGCGGCGCGACCTTGCTCATGCGCATAAACGCCACGGGGATTCCCAGCGGAATCGACCCGAGCAACGTCAGCACAAACAGCTGCAAGCTGACCAAGAATCCCTGGCCAAGCATCTGCATCATGACCTGAATAGACAACCCAAGCTCTCTTTCACAGTAACGGAACAGCGAACCCAATGCTAAAGCGGGTTTTCCAGGTGCCCGAGTTTGCCGTGAAAGAGGAGCGCCGCGTACTAAATGTACGCAAGCGACGGTTTGAACGGCAAAATCGGGTGCCTGGGAAAGCCGCTATTTGAGCACCCAGTTGTCGAAGGAAAGACCGTAATCTGCGTATTTATCGCAGAGGTCCTTGACCGTGCCGTCCTCGTAGAGCGCCTTGAGTGACTCGGTTACAGCATCGGCCGACTTGGTGTCGCCCTTCTTAAAGCCGACGGCGTAGTGCTCGCTGGACAGCGGCTTGTCGAGCTGCGTATAGGCATCTGGCTTGGCGGCCAGCTGATACTGAGCGATCGAGAGGTCACAGGCAACGGCATCGACCGCACCACTCTCGAGCTGCATAAACGCCGTGTTGTACTCACCGATGGTATCGAGCGTGGCAAACGTCGCGGCCAGATCCTTCTGGTCGCCCTCGAGCACATCCTGCGCAGCGGAATCAGTCTGGGTAATCACGGTCTTGCCGGCAAGATCGTCCCAGCTCTTGATACCCGCGTCCTTCTTGACCACCAACACCTGCTCGTTGAGCATATACGGCTCGGAGAACGTGTAGTCGTCCTCGCGGCCCTCCATGGTAAAGCCGTTCCAGATGCAGTTGATGGCGCCGGAGTTGAGCAGCGTGTCCTTGGCATCCCAATCGATGGCCTCGTAATCGACATCCCAGCCCTGCTTATCGGCAACGGCCTTGGCAAGGTCAAGGTCAAAGCCCGTGTACTCGCCGTCATCGCCCACAAAGCCGTACGGAGGGTAGGACTTGTCAAAGCCCACCACGAGCTTCTTGGACTCCGCGGCGCCCTTCACATCCTTGGCCGCGGCAGAACCAGCAGCGGAGCCCTTGCCAGCACCACCGCCGCAGCCGACAAGACCAAGGCCAAGCACCGTGGCGAGCGAGCCGGCTAGACCAACAAACTGACGACGAGACATATCGGTATTCATGGTATTCCCCCTCGATAGCACTTTAGTTAGGTAAAGTGAGTCATGTAACGTTCAGAATCATACACTTTAGTGAAATGGAGTACAAGGGAGGGCTTGCCCGGCGCGGGCGGGGAGCGGCGCGGAATTAGGTTTATCGCGAGTTCCGCACGCAAAGGAAAGCACTTAATGTGCTTTCCGTCTTGCGCAGGACTGTAGAGCAGGAAACTTAATTCCGCGCCGCTCCCCGCCCGCGCCGGGCAAACGTCGTTGGACTTATCGCTGACATGAAATGGCCGCTTGCATATCGTCCACTAGCTTGGCACGGTACAATTGCTTCGGACTTTTCTTTTTCTTTAATAGTGGAGTTAATTCATGGCAGAATCTCGTGCGGAGCGTAAGGCTCGTCGTGCTTTGATCGAGGCGGCTGAGGGGTCGGAAGAGAAAAAATCTTCTAAGAAATCCAAGTCGTCTCAGGATGCGAAGGGCAAGGTTAAGACCAAGCGTTCTGGCTCTCGTCAGGGCGGGGATAAGGCGCCTCACGTTCGCTCCAAAGGCTCGCGCAAGGATTCGGCTCAGCCTGCGCGTAAGGCCGTGGATCCCAAGTCTCCCTGTTCGATCATGAAAGCTTGTGGTGGGTGTACGGCACTCAATCGTCCTTATAAGAAGCAGTTGGCGGCCAAGCAGGCTGCTATGGAGGAGCTGTTTGCTGAGCTCTGCGAGCGCGAGGGCATTAGCGTCGACCCCATTCGCGGTATGGGAGTCACCCTGGGAGACCCGGGTAAATATCCTGCGCCGCGTGGTTTTCGTCATAAGGCTGCCACTCCGTTTGCTCCCGGCAAAGAGGGCGCTGTCCGCTGCGGCTTTTTTGAACGTGGGACGCACAAAATCGTCACCGTTCCCAAATGCCCCGTTGAGGCGCCGGGCGCTCGTCAGATTCTCAACGGCATCGCTCGCGAGGCCGAACGTCTGCATATTCCCGCCTTTAACGAAGACAAGCATCTGGGACTGCTTCGCTATGCCGTCGTTCGCTGCGGCTGGCGCACCGACCAGATTATGGTCACCCTCGTGACCGCTCAGCGCGACCTGCCGCATGCGCAGGAGTTCTTTGAGGCTGTCGCCGTACTCGATCCGCATATCGTCACCGTCGCTCAGAACATCAACGGTCGCCCCGGCAATGCCATCTTGGGTGAGGAGACTCGTATCGTCTATGGCGCCGAATGCATGCGCGACCAGCTGCTCGGCTGCGAGTTCGATATCTCCCCCACCGCGTTCTATCAGACCAATCCGCAGCAAACCGAGCTGCTCTATCGACTTGCCATTGACGGCATGGACCTGCAGCAGGGTGACATTCTTATGGACGCTTACTGCGGCAGCGGAACCATCGGCCTGTGCGCCGCGAAGGATGCCCAGGACAAGGGCATCGGCATTATGCTGCTCGGCGTGGAGCGCAACCCGGCGGGCATTGCCGACGCACGTCGCAATGCCGAGCTCAACGGCCTCACCCGCAGCGCTTGGTTTATGGCCGACGACGCCACCGATTACATCCTGGACGCTGCCGATAACAACGAGCGCGTTGACGTTCTCTCCATCGACCCGCCGCGCGCCGGCTCCACACCCGAGTTCCTCGAAGCCGCCTGCGCACTTAAGCCGCGCCGCATCACCTATATCAGCTGCAACCCCGTCACCCAAGAGCGCGACCTACACCAGCTCCTCGACGGAGGTTATCGCCTGCTCAAGATCACGCCGGTCGACATGTTCCCTCATACCGACCACACCGAGACCGTCGCGGTCCTCGAGCGCCGCTAATCCACCGGCACAAGAAAGGGGGCGGCCCGTCTGGACTGCCCCCTTCGCTTGGTTTATGAACTCCGCTACATCCCCTTGCGCAGGTCGCACACGCCGGCTGCCGCCATCTCGCGCAGCAGCGTCTCGCGATCGCGCGTCACGATCAAATCCAGCGGGAAGTGAATCTCGTCGAGCATCTTGCGCGCGTGATCGAGCTTGCCAATGGCCATGCCAATGTGGGCATCGGTCGACACGCCAATACCCACGCCCAGCTCGGCGCAGCGCTCGGCGATCTTGCGGCATACGGCCCAATGCTCAGTGTCGACACCGTGTTCAAGACTATGGTTGTTGATCTCGATGATCTTGTGCTTGGCCTTGGCCGCCAACAGCACCTCATCGATATCGAACGGCACGCCCGAACGACCCGCATGCCCAAGCATGAACACCTTGGGGTGCTCCAGGGCATTGATGTACATCTGGGTCGTTTGGGCGAGCGTCGCGCCTTCGGCAAACTGCGGGTTATGCACGCTTGCCACCAAATAATCCAAATTACGCGTCACCAAATCGAACAGCGAATGCTCACGACTATACGGATCGCCGGCGATATCGAGCGAAACGGGAATGTCTTCGCCAAACAAGCTGCCGTCCAGCGAAACGATATCAGCCTCGGCACCACGCAGCACCAGCACGCCGCTCCAAATGCGCGGCCAGATATCCTGGTTAATAAAGAATTGGAAACTGCGCAGGTCATTGGGACAAGGCGTAACCATCGAGCTTAAATGATCGGCGGAACCGAGCACCTGAAGGCCGCGCTCCGCCGCCCAATAGATGTTCTCCTCGATGGTTGAGTACGCATGCGCAGAGAACATCGTATGAGTATGAATATCACAAGAAAGAAGGTAGGGCATCGGGTCTCCTTGTCCAGTATGGCCGTCGCGTATATTCATTGTACGCATAGCTTTCGGCAGTCGTAAAACTGCTTCATCCCAATCACACAACGGCATAGACAACGGGGTCTGGCTTAAAACCAAACCCCGTTTCACGTAAAACATTGTAAGCAGAGCGCTTTACTTTCGACGATATTCGTCGGCCAGCTGCTTCCAGGCAGGCAGAGAGTTGACGATTGTCTCATAGCTCACGCAGTAGCCCAGGCGGAACCAGCCCGGCATGCCAAAGCTATCCGAAGGCACCGCGAGCAGCTCATGCTTCTTCGCGCGCTCACAGAACGCATTCGCATCGGACTCCAGCGCTTTCACCCATAGGTAGAACGCGCCATCCGGCTCAACATAGGTGTAGTCGTACTCCGCTAGTGCATCGGTAAGCGCGGTGCGGTTGCGAGCATAGGCCTCGACATCGCTCGGTTCATCAATGCAGTCGATGATTACACGCTGGAAGAGCGCCGGTGCACACACGAAGCCCAGCGTACGGGCGGCACCGGCAACGGCGGGCATTAGACGAGCTGCCTGAGGATTCGTATTGGGAACCAGGATCCACCCGACGCGCTCGCCCGGTAGCGAAAGCGACTTGGAATACGAGTAGCACACGATGGTGTGCTCGTAGATCGAAGGCACCCAAGGCACCTCGGCGCCATAGACAATCTCGCGATACGGCTCATCAGAGATGAGCATAATCGGATTCTCGGGATCGCGCTGAGCGTTGGCCTCGCGCAGAACATTGGCCAGTCGCGTCAGCGTGTCGCGTGTATATACGGCACCGGTCGGATTGTTGGGCGAGTCGATGATGACGGCAGCCGTCTTATCGGTAATCGCCTTGAGCACGTTACTCACGCTCAGCTGGAACGTATCTTCATCGGCGAGCGCCTCAACACACGTGCAGTCGGCCTTCTCAATCCACACGCGATACTCCGGAAAGTACGGGGCGATAACAACAACCTCATCGCCCGGGTTCGTAACGGCGTTGAGCGTGCAGGTGAGCGAAGCCGCGGCACCCACCGTCATAAAGACGTCCTTGCCCTCATAGCTCGTGCCAAAGCGACGGTTGAGCGAGTCGGCGACGGCCGCTCGACATTGTGGCAGACCCGGCGCAGGCGTGTATCCATGCAGCTGGTCGCTCGGCAGCTCCAATGCCTTCTTAATGGACTCAGCAACAGCAGCGGGCGCCGGAACACTCGGGTTGCCCAGCGAAAAATCGAATACGTTCTCCGCACCGATCTGTGCCTTGCGCTCAAGGCCATAGCTAAAAATCTCACGGATGATGGAGCTTTCCGCACCGCGAGCATACATAGTTTCGTTGATCATCTGTTCCCCTTTCGCATAGGCGCTATTGTACGCTTTAGCTGAGCAAAGTGCCGCAGCAATGTTGGTTGGGGACAGACTTAAATGCGTGAAAACGCTCATTTAAGTCTGTCCCCAACCAACATATCGCTCAAAAGAAAGAGCCTCCACAGGTTTCCCCGCGGAGGCTTTCGCTACAAGAACTATTTGTCGGCGTCGATGTTGCCGTCAGCGTTGGCAGCATTGCCATCTCCGGCATCATCGGATGCGGCTTCGGCATCCTCCTGCATGGCCGCCTGCGCAAAGGCCGCGGCATCAGCCGCCAACTCCTCCTCGCTCATGCGAAGCGAGCGCTTCTTGGTCGGCATGCCAGCCGCCTTGGCGTTGCGCTCCTCCTTGGCCGCCAGGATATCGCCCTCGCGCTCAAGGTAAGCGTCCCACTCGTTGTCGAGCAGGGCGTTCACGGCGTCACCCTCGACGGTCTCGCGCTCAAGCAGCACCTTGGCCATCAGATCGAGTTGATCGCGGCGGGCATCCAAAATCTCGACCGCACGACGATGGGCCTCACGCATAATGCGCTGGACCTCGATGTCGATGCGACGCGCCGTCTCCTCGGAGTAATCCTGGTGATCGGCATAGTCGCGACCCAGGAACACCTGATGCTGCGCCTCGCCAAACACTTGCGTGCCCAACTCCTCGCTCATGCCCAAGCGCGTGACCATCTCGCGCGCCATCTTAGTCGCGCGCTCCAGATCGTTGCTCGCGCCCGACGTGATGTCGTCGCACATGAGCTCCTCGGCAACGCGACCGCCCAAGAACACGGCGAGCTCGTCGAGCATCTCGTTCTTGGTCTTGAGGAAGTGATCCTCCTGCGGAAGCTGCAGTGTGTAGCCCAGGGCCTGACCGCGGCTGACGATCGAGATCTTATGAACCGGATCGGAGTGCTCCAGGATGTGGCCCACCAAAGCGTGACCGCTCTCATGGTAGGCAATCGTGGTGCGCTCGGCTTCGGTCATCACGCGACCCTTGCGTTGCGGTCCGGCAATCACGCGCTCCATCGACTCCTCGACCTCGTCCATCGAGATCACAGAACGATGACGGCGAGCGGCCAGCAACGCAGACTCGTTGAGCAGGTTCGCCAAATCGGCACCAGTAAAGCCAACGGTCATCTGGGCGAGCTTCTCAAACTTAACGTCCTCGTCCATCGGCTTGTTCTCGGCATGCACGCGCAAGATCTGCTCGCGGCCCTTCACATCCGGACGGTCGACCGTAACCTGACGGTCAAAACGGCCGGGACGCAGCAATGCCGGATCCAGGATGTCAGGACGGTTGGTCGCAGCGATCAGGATGACCGACTCGCTTTCCTCAAAGCCGTCCATCTCGACCAGCAGCTGGTTGAGCGTTTGCTCGCGCTCGTCGTGACCGCCGCCCAAGCCAGCTCCGCGCTGACGTCCCACGACATCGATCTCGTCAATAAAGATGATTGACGGAGCCTGAGACTTGGCCTCCTTAAAAAGGTCGCGCACGCGGCTGGCGCCGACACCCACGAACATCTCGACAAAGTCGGAACCCGAGATGCTAAAGAACGGCACGCCCGCCTCGCCGGCAACGGCCTTGGCCAGCAGGGTTTTACCGGTACCCGGAGGGCCAACCAGCAGCACGCCGCGCGGAATCTTGGCGCCCAGCTTGCGATAGCGGTCCGGATCGCTCAAAAAGTCGCGAATCTCCTCGAGCTCCTCGACTGCCTCGTCCACACCGGCAACATCCTCAAACTTGACCTTGGGGCGCGTTGCCTCGTTGGTCTTGGCGTTGGTCTTGCCAAACTGCATGTTCCTGTTGTTGGCGCCCATCATCTGGCGCATAAAGTAGAACATGATGGCGATCAGGGCGATCGTCGGAAGCACGCTCATCGCCAAGTCGCCCCAAAAATCGGGGTCATTGGTGTTGACGATGTACTTGGTATCGGGGTGCTCCGCCATAAGCTCGGCAAGCGAATCGGAACCGACGTAGGTCGAGGAGAAGCTCTTGAGCTCGCTCGTGTCACCCTTGTCCTTTTTCGTCTTCCAGTAATGACCCGCCACGCTTCCGTCTTGAACCGTATAGGTCAAATCTTCGACGCGATCCTGCTTAATGGCGTTGACCATCTCGCTCGTCGCGAGCTTTACGGTATTGCTGGAATTGGCAAAGCCGGAGCCCATGTTAAAGAAGGCGTAGCCCAGAAGCGCGCAAGCCAAAATAAAATACAGCCAGCCCGTACGCGTGGGCTTCTTGCCTCCGGGCATCCCCGGGATCTTAGGCTCCCGGGGAGTCTGGGAATTGTTATCGTTACGGTCGTCGGGCATCTTACGAATAAACCTCCGGTTTCAAAATGCCCAGATACGGAAGGTTACGATAGCGCTCGGCATAGTCGAGGCCGTAGCCCACCACAAAGGCATCGGGGCAATGGGTTCCAACATACTTGGGCGTGACGGCCGAGGTACGGTCCTCAACGTCCTTCCACAGGAAGGCGGCAACCTCCAGCGAGGCGGGCTTGCGGCTCTCGAGGTTCTTCATCAGATACTTGAGCGTCAGGCCCGAGTCCAGAATGTCCTCGACGATCAGCACGTCGCGACCGCGGATGTCGATATCCAGGTCCTTAATGATACGCACGATGCCCGAGGACTTCACACCGTCGCCATAGCTCGAAACAGCCATGAAATCGATGTTGGTCGGCAGCTCGATCTTGCGCATCAGGTCGCCCATAAAGACCACGGCGCCGCGCAGGACCGCAATCAGCACCAGATCCTTACCCGCGTAGTCGCGAGTAATCTGCTCGCCTAGGCGAGAGACGATACCGTCGATATCCTCCTGCGTAAACAGAACCTTCTCGATATCCGGATGTTGAGAAGCCATGACAACCCTTTCTTGTGCTTATCGCCCACGCACCGCCGCATGGACGCGAACTACACATTCTAGCAGCGCACGGGGTATATTTACCAGCACGTGCGCCATCAGCGCGGGAATACCGTCAACGTCGCACAGAATAGCTGGCGCGAAGCGCTATTCCGCATCGACCACACGAAGCAGATATGCCACGCGCGTTGCGGCCGTGCATTTAAAACGCTCGTCCGCGCGAACGCCCGCGACCCATACTACGGCACCTCCCGGAGCCGTTCTTACCACGGGTACGCCAGAGCGGTCTGAAACAGGAATGCGCGCCTCGTTTAACAGGTCTGACACTTTCTTGCTTCGGCCGTTCATCCCCAACGGGCACATCACGTCTCCCGGCACAGGGCTATCCACCCACAGGCGCGCCGATCGTGCCTCGGTGGGAATCTCCCCGCGCGAGCCGGCTAACATCCGCTCGCTATCGCGGTCGGCAAACCCCAGGGCCGCCGCATCCACCAAGGCCGCAACCTTTCCGGCAGCAGCAAGCTCGCGGGCACGGTGCACGATATCGCACCCCGGCTCCACAGCCATCGGCTCCGCTGTCAGCATATGCCCCGCCCCCAGCGGCAGACGACCGGGAACGGAGATCCAATCGGCCACTAAACCCTCGCGCGCCGCCGGGGCCTTGAACGCCAGCGTGCCAAACTCCACACGGGCATCAATTCCCGCAGGAAGCGTAACCGAGCCCGAACCCGCAGCGACGCAGGCGAGCACGCGCTCCACGTGCCGCATCTCCGGTCGCGCGTCGGGATCGATGCGCTTAATCGCCAATCGTACGATACGCCGTGCAATCACAACCTCAGCGGCGGCAAGACGGCGCGCATCGAGCACCAGTGCGCCCGCCGCCTCCTTGCGCAGGCAGCTTCGAAACGCCTGTGCCGAAAGCTGAGAAAGAAAGGCATCTTCGTCGCCCAGAATTTCGCAAGCGGCGCCAATCGTCTTACAGACGTTCGCGTTGCGCTGCGCCACCACCGGCATCACCCGATGGCGCACATAGTTGCGCAGGTACGAAACGTCCTCGTTGCTTTCATCTTCCCGCCACGGCTGACCGTGCACCTGCAGATAGCTCACGAGCTCATCATGCGCGAGGTCGAGCAAGGGGCGCACCACAATGTTCCGACGGCGTGGAATGCTTGATAGACCCGCGGGACCCGACCCTTTAATGGCATTCATCAAAAATGTTTCCGCGCGGTCCGACGAAGTATGCGCGGTACAGATACGAGCCGCCGTCCGCGGTGCGCCCGATTCGGCACAAAGTTCGCGAACATATCTCCGTGCCGCGGCATAGCGCACCTCACGAGCCGCAGCCTCGATATTGCCCGATTCGTCATCAAAATAGGCATGCTCAACACACAGCGGCAAGCCGTATTGCACGCACAGGTCACGTACAAAGGCCTCGTCGCCATCGGATGCCTCCCCGCGCAGATGATGGTTTACATGCAGCACGTGCAATCGCTCGCGCGCAATGGGAGCGACGCCGCGCCCGTCCTGGATATCCAGCTTTGATGTGCAAGCCATAAGGAGCAGCGCCGTCGAGTCCGCACCGCCTGATACCATAAGCACTACGGGGGCAGCGGCCTGCCGCGTTGCCAGGGCGCTCTTATCCGTCCTCGGCGCGGCATGATGTCCATAGTGCTGAGATACCGTTGGCATTCGCTTCCTCCTCTATTCGTCCGCACCCATTGTATCCTTTGGAATCTTATGTCTCGCCTGCACCTTCATATCCTCGGCAGCGGCTCAAAAGGCAACTGCGCACTCGTCGAGGGACCTCAGGGGCTCATCATGATCGACAACGGCCTGTCCCGCCGCGAGACACTTAAACGCATGGCGGAGCTTGGCCTCTCGGCAGACGACGTCGCCGCTCTTGTAATCACCCATGAGCATGGTGACCATATCAAGGGGCTCAATGTATGGTGCAAGCACTGGCATGGTCCCCTCTTTGCCAGCAGGGACACCCTTTCATGCAAAGAAAACCTCGCGCACCTGCCCGTAGAGGAATTTGACCCCGGCGACACGCTCCCCATTGCCGGCATCCACGTGCAAACCTACTCAACATCGCACGATGTCATCAATCCTGTCGGCTATCGATTTAATGCTCTCGATGATTCCATTGGGTTTGCCACCGACACCGGAGAGTTATCGAGCAAGGCCATAGGCATCCTCAAAGACTGTCGAGTTCTCGCGCTCGAAAGTAACCACGATGTAACTATGTTGCGCGAAGGACCGTACCCACGCTTTCTTCAGGAGCGCATCCTGTCCACAAAGGGGCACCTCTCCAACAACCAGGCCGCCGAAGCCGCGCGAGAACTTGTTACCGATCGCACCGAACAGCTCATCGCCATGCATATCAGCCAGGACAATAATCGTCCAAGCCTTACCGTCAAAAGCTATGCCAACGCGCTTGATGCAAGTCTCGATGATGAACTCGGCAGCTCAGCCACCTGTCTTCAAGGGCCACGGAAGCTCTCGATACGCCCTGCAAGCCAATATCAACCGACAACCATTCAATAGCCCCTCAAGACAACAAGGGGGGGGCTGGGAATCACTTCCCAGCCCCCCTTAACTCATACTCTCGATTGAAGCAGAGCCATCGTTAGTCGATGGAGATCTTCGTAACGTTCTTCTTCTCGACAATCTTGGGAACCGTAACGGTCAGGATGCCGTCAGCATACTTAGCCGAAAGGCCCTCGCTCGAAGCGTCCTTCAGATACACGCCGCGCGTCGCGCTGTACGAGCTAAACTCCTTCTGCAGGAAGTTCTTGCCCTCGTTCTCCTCGTCCTCCACAACGTTCACGCTAATCGACAGGCGACCCTCGTTAAGCTCAACGTCGATATCATCCTTAGCGACGCCGGTCAGATAGGCCTTGACCTCATAACCATCGCCCTTGTCCTCGACATCAACGGGGAACGCCTTGGAAGCAATCGAGTTGTTTGCAAGATCGGTCATATCATCAAACAAATCGAACAGCGAGCTAGCAGAAGGACGAACGCCAAAAACCGAACGATAAGGAACCATGCTTGCCATGTTTACCACTCCTTTTAAGGACTGCCGAGTCATCTTCTAGGTGACTGGGACTTCTTTTGACGCTGTTATATATGCCCAGCCGCTTCTTATATATACATCGACTATAAAGTTTTTTGAGTCTATTGATATAAGCATATCTAAGTCTGGTTGACTAAGGTTTTGTCTAATAAACGGAATTTTAACGAAGGCTTAAATAATGTATGCAATCCCATCAAAACTAGACGGCTGGCTTACAATGGGCGCATACACGATATTGATGACGAGCTAAGGGCATCATGGACGATCAAAAACAGGACAACACGTTTATGCCGGAGCAGGACGAAGCATCCAGCCCGCAACCGATTCGATTCCATCGCCCCCACATCTCGCAAGAGCCCATCAATGGCCCAGAGCCCAAATATGTGACAAGAAACCGATATCAAACGCTCGAAGAAGCCCAAACGGGACGTAAACATATGGGCGTTGCCTCGGGAGACCCTGTATATCTGAAAGACGCACCATTATCTAAAAACAGTGCAGCTAGTGATGAGCCGATGAAAGCATCCGCCGTCCATCAACAAAGAGGGCCTCGACCCAAGCAAACCTTGACGCATTCGGCTCGCTATCTCGAAACGCCAAAACAGGGAAAGTCAATCTTCGTTTCGTCAAGTAAACGACGCAAGCAGCATCAGCTGACAATTCTGCTTTTGACCATTGCGGCCATAGCAGTTGCCCTTGTTATACGATTTATTTTCTTTAAATAAAGGCTCAATACCGAAAACAACAAGATCGTCTGGTGTAATTGAGTCATTTACGCCCCGTAAACGCAAAAAAAGGGGGAGGCCGCGAGGCCTCCCCCTTCTCAGTTCAAGCGTACGGCTCGGTGCCGTCCACCGGTCAGCGGCGCCCTGGCCTCCCACGGGCTGGCCCCGCAGTACTCTCGGCGCGATGGGGCTTAGCTTCCGGGTTCGGAACGGGACCGGGCGTGCCCCCCATGCTCTGGCCGCTGACCGGTGGGCGGCGCCCACCGTTACGGTGTCCGGTATCGCATACACGTGCCCTGGGGGCCGCATGGCGCATAGGAGGAGTCGACTCGGGGGCATCCTCGTGCCCGGACCGCGCTTCAGAGCGCATGTCCCGCGGGCCGCGAGGTGCGGTTCCGGAAGAGCTCGGGCGATTAGTGCGGCTCGGCTGAGGACGTCGCCGTCCTTGCACCTGCCGTCTATCGACCAGGTAGTCTACCTGGGCCCTTACCGGAAGGAGAACTAATCCCTGGAACGGCTTCCCGCTTAGATGCCTTCAGCGGTTATCCGCGCCGCACGCGGCTACCCGGCCGTGCCGTTGGTCGACAACCGGTTCACCGGAGGTGCGTCCACCCCGGTCCTCTCGTACTGGGGGCAGCCTCCATCGATTCTCCTGCGCCCACGGAGGATAGGGACCGAACTGTCTCACGACGTTCTGAACCCAGCTCGCGTACCGCTTTAAACGGCGAACAGCCGTACCCTTGGGACCTGCTCCAGCCCCAGGATGCGATGAGCCGACATCGAGGTGCCAAACCTTGCCGTCGATGTGGACTCTTGGGCAAGATCAGCCT